>Ga0209642_10002916_pt1 | contig 11164 bp, 11 predicted proteins | sample RifCSP19_2_FD_184025 | JGI IMG/M metagenome (GOLD analysis project Ga0209642, IMG submission 184025) | Soil microbial communities from Rifle, Colorado - Rifle CSP2_sed 19_2 (SPAdes) (version 2) | ecosystem: Environmental > Terrestrial > Deep subsurface > Rock core/Sediment | place: Rifle... | reverse complement strand
TAAGTCCGGTTCAGGTGCTGGTCAGCCTTGTTACAATGACACTGTTCGTACCCTGTGTAGCCAATTTTTTCATGATAGCAAAAGAGAGGGGAATAAAGGCAGCTATCTGGATGAGTGCATTCATCTTTCCATTTGCAATACTGGTTGGCGGAGTGTTAAATTTCATTTTACGGGTGTTTGAGGTAAATCTATAGAAAAGGCTAAGGTTGAGGTCAAGGTTGAGAAATGACAAAAACTTTTACTTAACCTTAGCCTTAATCTTAACCTTAACCTATTTTTACGGGAGAACCTTATGACAGACCAGAAGGTAGTGGACGAAATTCTGGAGTTTATATGGACACAGAGAGAAAAGGGCAAGGATAGTATTGCGGAACTCTTAAAGATAGATGAGGTTAAAGAGGCACAGGGAGATACTGCTAAACTTGAGGAAATGGAAAAAGACGGGGTTGTGCATATCAAAGGAAGCAGTATAATGCTTACTGCAAAGGGTGAAAGGCTGGCAGAGGCCATAGTCAGGAGGCACAGGCTTGCTGAGAGGCTCCTGTCCGAGGTTCTTGAAATAGATGAAGGGGCTATAGAAGAAAATGCCTGCAGTTTTGAGCATACGCTTTCCCCCATTGTAACCGATAGTATGTGCACGCTTTTGGGACACCCGCCAACCTGTCCGCACGGCCTGCCCATCCCCAGGGGGGAGTGCTGCAAGAAATTTAAGGTAGAGGTAAGCCCCCTTGTTCGGCCCCTAAAAGACATGGAAATTGGGGAGACCGGGAGGATAGTTTTTATTATACCCAGTTCCCATTCCAGATTGGACAGGCTCGGTTCCCTTGGTATTGTTCCGGGGAGTATTATAAGACTCCATCAGAAACAGCCATCTTTTGTGATAGAAATTGGTGAAACCACCCTTGCAATAGACTATGGCATTACAAAGGAAATATATGTAAGAAGGGATAAGAAGTAGACCATAAATAAATCCTATTTATCCTGTATTTTTACCCACATACTGAAGATTTTGGTGTGTGGGTTTATCTCCATCATCTCCTAACAGACCCCCAAAAAATCAATGTCTGTTTTTGGCAGCCCCGTAATCCTTGACACCTTTAAATCCTATGTGTTAAATTAAACAAAACCTATGGAAAAGACTAAATATTTTCCCTCCTTGGAGGAATTTACAGGGATGGCAAAGAGGGGTAATCTTATACCTGTGTTCAGGGAGATTATGGCAGACATGGAGACTCCTGTGTCTGCATTCAAGAGTATTAAGAAGGGGAAGAATGCATTTTTGCTTGAAAGTGTAGAGGGTGGTGAAAAATGGGGCAGATACAGCCTGCTTGGTATAGAACCTATAATTGTTTTTAAAAGCAAGGGCAGGGATATAGAAATTGTTGCAGATGGAAAAAAGGATAGAAGAAAGGGAGCCCCTTTAGCTGTTTTAAAAGAGCTGCTGTCCAAATACACACCTGTGGTGACAAAAGAGCTTCCCAGATTTTACGGCGGTGCCGTGGGTTATATCGGATATGATATGGTCAGATTCTTTGAAGACCTGCCTGATATTGCCGCATCTGATGTTGATATATATGATGCCTTCTTTATTATTACAGACACTGTCCTTGTCTTTGACAATCTTGAGCAGAAGATAAAGGTTATTGCCAATGCTGTTATTGAGAAGGGTGATAAACCTGCTGATATTTATGCTGAGGCAGTGAAGAAGATAGACGGTCTGGTTGGAAGACTGAAAAATCAAAGAAGAGGGAAAGATAAATCATCTCACATCTCACATCTCACATCTCACAAAGATGTAGTTTCTAACTTTTCCAAGAAAAAGTTTATGGATGGTGTTCTTAAGGCAAAGGAATATATCCAGGCAGGGGATATTATTCAAGTGGTTTTGTCCCAGCGATTTGAGACAGTGCTTAATGTAGAGCCATTTGATATCTACAGGGCGCTCAGGGTTATAAATCCGTCTCCTTATATGTTTTACATGAGGCTTGACGGCATTGAACTTGTTGGCTCTTCGCCTGAGATACTGGTGAGGGTGGAAGGGAAAGATGTTGATGTCCGGCCGATTGCCGGCACCAGGCCAAGGGGAAAGGATGAGGCTGAAGATAAAAGGCTGGAGGAAGAGCTTCTTAAAGACCCAAAGGAGATTGCAGAGCATATAATGCTTGTTGATTTGGGGAGAAACGATGTCGGAAGGGTGGCAGAGGCAGGGAGTGTATCGGCAAATGAACTTATGATAGTTGAGAAATATTCCCATGTCATGCACATAGTCTCAAATGTCCACGGACAGTTAAGAAAGAATAAAGACTCGTTTGACGCCCTGCGCTCCTGTTTTCCTGCCGGCACACTAACCGGTGCGCCAAAGGTCAGGGCAATGGAGATTATAGAAGAGATAGAGCCGTGTAAACGCGGCGCTTATGGCGGCTCTGTAGGCTATTTCGGTTTTTCCGGAAATATGGATATGGCTATAACCATCAGGACCCTTGTGATAAAGGATGGCAAGATTTATATACAGGCAGGCGCAGGGATTGTTGCTGATTCTGTGCCAGAAAAGGAATATCAGGAGACTATAAACAAGGCAAAGGCGATGTTGAAGGCTGTGGAGATGGCAAGGGAAGGATTAGAGTAAGAAAGTATCAGAGTATCAAAGTATCAGAGGGTCAAAGTTTAAAATCCTTTTCTTTGATACTATGACACTTTGACTCTATGACACTATATTAACTATGTTACTCATGATTGACAACTACGATTCTTTTACCTACAACCTCGTTCAATATTTTGGTGAACTCGGTGAGGATGTGAGGGTCTATCGTAATGATAAAATTACGGTAAAGGAGATAGAGCGTCTCAAGCCCGATAAGATTGTAATATCGCCTGGGCCATGCGACCCTGAGAAGGCTGGCGTATCTGTTGATGTTATAAAGAAATTTGCAGGAAAAGTTCCTATCCTCGGTGTTTGTCTTGGCCATCAATCCATCGGCTATGCTTTTGGTGCAAAGATTGTGCGGGCTGCGCGGCTTATGCACGGAAAGACCTCGCCCATCTATCACGACGGCAAGACCATTTTCAAAGGCATTAAAAACCCATTTGAGGCAACACGCTACCATTCCCTTTTGATAAAAAAGGAAACCCTGCCTGATTGTCTTGAAATCAGCGCATGGACAAAAGAGGGTGAGATAATGGGGGTAAGGTATAAAGATAAGAGTCAGGAGTCAGGAGTCAGGAGTCAGGAGAAAATGATTCTTGAGGGGGTGCAGTTTCATCCTGAGTCAATACTGACGAAGGCAGGGAAGGATATATTGAGGAATTTTCTGAAAATGGCAAGGTAGTTCACGTTGAAAAGTCTGCGTAGCGCCATAATTTTGCATACCTGCGTTGCTCCTCGGTTCGTCGTTGCGGCGTACGGTAAAGAGTACGCCTCACTCCTTGCCTTCATCGCGCCTTGGTCTGCTTTGTTCTGACGCTCCGCAAGTTTATTGTTCGGTGTTATTAAGGTCGCACTCCGCCTTGCATCTGGGCAATTTTTGAGCGTGAACTGATTAAAACGTGCAGCAAAATAAATTGGACTGTTCCCACTCCCCAAATGGGATAGGATAAAGGGTGAGGGGAAAAATTAAGTTAATTATGAAATATATTTTGACAATCGTTTTTGCAATGATATTGCTTTTGCCTTCATTTGCCTTTGCCGAGGTAAAGATATTTGAAAAGGAATACACCTATCAGGCAAGCGAGATAGATTCTAAAGTAACATCCAGAGCCATTGCTGTTGAGCAGGTAAAAAGACTGGAAATAATAGGGACAGATACCATTAAAAGTAAATAGCTCGGTGAATTAGGTTAAGCAAAGCGAATCCAGCAAAGCCCTGCTTGTGATAAGCAGGGGCTGTGTGGTATAAGAGTGGAAATAATCAAAAAATGAAATAGAAGGAGAAGCTGATGAACATTGCAAAATCAAGATTGGAAAAACTTTTTAAAGAACTTCCTGATGTGGTTGATACGGAAGAAGTAATGTATCGGCTCTATCTTCTCGAAAAAATAGAAGCAGGCGAAGCAGATATCGGGGAGGGGAAAATCCTTTCGCATGGCGATGCAATGAAAAGGTTATCCGAAAAATGGCAGAGCTGATATGGAGCGAGGAATCTCTTTCTGATTTGGAGGGGATTTATGACTACATTGCCAGAGACTCCCCTCTTTACGCCCGCTATCAAATAGAGGGTATTTGCAAATCCACAGAACGTTTGCGCCAGTTCCCCGAGTCAGGCCGTCACCTGCCAGAGTTTCTCAACCTACCGATAGAGAAGTTATTGTTGATAGTTATCGTGTGGTTTATCGTCATGATTTAGACAGTAACGAGGTTAAAGTGGTCGCAGTTGTCCATGGAAGACGCTTATTGAGAGAGACTATATTGACTGGGAAATAATAGGAAAATAATAGGGTCAGATACCATTAAGTGATTGGAACCTAACAAGTCAGCAGGGGGGGGCTATATCTACTGAAGTGCTTGGTGGAAGGAGAGAGACAAACCATGATTAAAGAAGCCATATCTAAGATAGTTAAGAATCAGGACTTGACAGAGCCTGAAATGATTGAGGTTATGAATGAGATTATGACAGGGGCGGCAAGCCCTGCCCAGATTGGGGCATTTATAACTGCGCTAAGAATAAAAGGCGAGACCGTGAATGAGATAACAGGCGCGGCAAAGGTGATGAGGGAAAAGGCCACAAAGATAGAGGTCAAAGGCAAAAAGGTGGTTGATACCTGTGGCACAGGCGGCGATGAGGCAATGACATTCAACATCTCAACTGCGGCTGCGTTTGTTGCAGCAGGCGCTGGACTCACTGTGGCAAAGCATGGCAACAGGAGCGTTTCCTCAAAGAGCGGAAGCGCAGACGTTCTGAAGGCCCTTGGCGTCAATATAGAGGCAGAGGTTCAAAAGGTTGAAGAATGTCTGATGGAGATTGGCATCGGATTTTTATTTGCGCCCATGCTACACGGCGCCATGAAATATGCGGCGCCTGTGAGACGAGAAATCGGCATAAGGACTATCTTTAATATCCTTGGTCCTTTGACAAACCCCGCAGGCGCACGGTGTCAGATAATTGGTGTTTATGATGACAGCCTTACAGATATTCTTGGTAAAGTTCTATCAAATCTCGGTAGTGAACATGCCTTTGTTGTGCGTGGGACGGACGGCCTTGATGAAATAACGCTGACAACTGAGACGAAAGTCACAGAACTCAAGGAAGGAAAATTGCGAACATATCACATAAAACCAGAAGATTTTGGATTTAAAAGATGCAGGCCAGAGGATTTAAAGGGTGGAGACCCTGAGCAAAATGCAGAGATAATTCTCTCTATTTTAAAGGGCAAGAAAGGCCCTCAATATGATGTGGTCCTATTAAATGCTTCTGCGGCCATTGTTGCCGGAGGCGGGGCAAAATCTTTGGAGGAGGGCATATCCTCTGCCAGAGGCTCTATTGATACAGGCAAGGCTTTAGAGAAGCTAAATAAATTGGTAGGGATGACAAATAAATGATGCTAAATGAGATTGTTGCAAATAAAAAAGAGGAATTAAAGAGGCTGAAGGCAGACTTTCCTGTGAAAGGGCTTATTCAAGGGCTGAAGATGCGGATTAAGCAGCTTCCTCCAACAAGGGATTTCATCAAGGCTGTTAAAGGCAAGGGCATAAAGATAATCGCTGAGGTCAAGAAGGCGTCTCCGTCAAAAGGGGTTATAAGGAAGGATTTTGACCAAATTGAGATAGCAAGGATATATGAGATAAATGGCGCATCAGCCATATCAGTTTTAACAGAGGAAAGATATTTTCATGGACATATTGACCATCTGAAAGAGATAAAAGAGGCAGTATCTATTCCAGTGCTCAGAAAGGATTTTATCTTTGATGAGTATCAGATTTATGAATCAAGGGCAGCAGGTGCAGATGCGGTATTGCTTATAGCCGGTATTTTGGAAAAGAAAGAGATAGATGAGTTTCTTGACACAAGTCATCATCTTGGCATGAGTTGTATTGTTGAGGTGCATGATGAGGATGATATTGAAAAGGCTTTGTCAACCAAAGCAAAACTTATCGGTATTAACAACAGGGATTTAAAGACATTCAAGACAGATATTAAGACCACCTTTAATCTTGTCACAAAGATTCCAAAAGATAGAGTTGTTATAAGCGAAAGCGGGATAAACAGCTATAATGATGTGGACATATTAAGGAGAAAAGGAGTTCACGTCTTCCTTGTGGGAGAATCGCTCATGAGGGAAAAGGATGTAGGAAAAAAACTGAAGGAGTTGTTGGGCATTGGTTAAGGTAAAGATATGCGGTATTACAAACATGGAAGACGCCCTTGCATCATGTGAATATGGCGCAGATGCCATCGGATTTATATTTTATAGAAATAGTCCAAGATTTATAGAGCCACATAAGGCAGGGGAGATTATTAAAGAGATCCCTCCGTTTGTCGCGGCAGTCGGCGTATTTGTGAATGAAGATACATCTGCAGTAAACAAGATTGCGAGAGAGACAGGGCTGAATGTTGTCCAGCTTCACGGCAATGAATCCACGGAATTTTGTGAAAAGGTAACAGGCAGGGTTATTAAATCCTTCAAGGTTAAAAAAGGGGAGGCCAAAACGTTTTACCATGAAATGGAAAAGTATAATGTTTCTGCATATTTACTGGATACATATAAGGAAGAACTTGAGGGCGGTACAGGCGTTGTCTTTGACTGGGATATTGCAATGGAGGCCGGAAGATTGGGCAGGATAATCCTGGCAGGCGGGCTTACTCCTGAAAATGTGGCAGATGCCATAAAAAAGGTCAGACCATACGCCGTTGATGTAAGCAGCGGCGTGGAAGAGAGACTGGGCAAAAAGGATTTAAAGAAGGTTAGAGAGTTTATAAGAAAGGCGAAGGGGATGATATGAAATTTCAAATTTCAAATTTCAAATTTCAAAAACAGCCAGACAAGCAAGGGCATTTCGGCATCTACGGTGGCAGATATATATCCGAGACCCTGATGCCTGCGGTCCTGGAACTGGAAAAGGCATATCGTGAGTTCAGAAATGAAAGGGATTTTAAAAGAGAGCTGGAATATTATCTTAAAGAATATGTAGGCAGGCCAACGCCGCTCTATTTTGCGGAGAGACTTACAAAAAAGGTCGGCGGCGCCAAAATTTATTTAAAGCGGGAAGATCTTTGCCACACAGGCGCTCACAAGATAAATAACACAATGGGACAAATCCTTCTTGCCAAAAGGATGGGGAAGACCCGGATTATTGCGGAAACAGGCGCAGGCCAGCATGGCGTTGCAACAGCAACTGTTGCAGCCATGTTTGGCCTTGAGTGCGAGATATATATGGGAACAGAGGATATTGAAAGGCAAAAGCCCAATGTCTTCCGTATGAAACTCCTCGGTGCAAAGGTAAATCCTGTATCTTCAGGGAGCAAGACCCTAAAAGATGCTATGAACGAGGCGCTTCGGGACTGGGTTACAAATGTCTGGAATACATTCTATATAATCGGAAGTGTTGCCGGGCCGCATCCTTATCCAATGATGGTAAGGGACTTTCAATGTGTTATAGGCAAGGAGGCAAGGCAGCAGATAAAGAAAATAAAAGGGAGGCTGCCTGATTATCTTATTGCATGCGTGGGCGGCGGCAGCAATGCTATGGGTCTGTTTTATCCTTTTCTGAAAGATAAAAAAGTAAAGATGATCGGCGTTGAGGCGGCAGGCTTTGGCATAAAAACCGGAAAACATGCAGCATCAATATGCGCCGGTAAGGCCGGTGTCCTGCATGGCAGCAAAACATATCTTCTGCAGGATAAAGACGGCCAGATAACACATACCCATTCCGTATCAGCAGGGCTTGATTATCCGGGTGTAGGTCCAGAACACAGCTTTTTGCACGACACTGGCAGGATTGAATATACGGCAATAGCAGATAAAGAGGCCATAAATGCCTTCGAAATTTTGTCCCTTTCAGAGGGTATTATCCCTGCGCTGGAGAGCTCCCATGCAGTTGCATATGCAATGAAATTAGCGCCAAAACTTGGCAAAGATAAAGTAATAATTGTTAATCTTTCAGGCAGGGGGGATAAGGATTTGAATACCGCTGCAAAGGAGATAGGGGTTGAGATATGAGGGGTCAGAAGTCAGAAGTCAGAAGCCAGAAGCCAGAAAAAAGAATACAAAAAACCTTTGAAAGGCTCAAGGCAAAAGGCGAAAAGGCGCTTATAACCTTTATTATAGCAGGGGATCCAAATCTTAAAGCAAGCAAAGAGCTAATTTTTGGGCTCGAAAAATCAGGTGCAGACATCATTGAACTTGGCATACCATTTTCAGACCCTATGGCAGATGGTCCGACAATACAGGCCGCATCAGAACGCGCATTAAAAAAAGGGACAACAGTGAAGGATGTCTTGGATTTGGTAAGAGACATAAGAAAGGTTAGTGAGATTCCCATTATCCTCTTTGGCTATTATAATCCCATATTTATTTACGGCGTTAAAAGATTTGCAATGGATGCAAAGGATGCTGGTGCAGATGGTGTTTTGGTGGTTGACCTTCCGCCTGAAGAGGCTCAGGAGTTGAAGGCGCACACGGATAGAAACGGGCTTGACCTGATATTCCTTTTAACCCCCACAAGTGATGATAACCGGATGAGACTCGTGGCGGAAATGGCAAGCGGATTCATTTACTATGTCTCGGTCGCAGGCATCACAGGTGCGAGAAGAGAGCTTTCAGATACAATACAGAGGTATGTGAGGAAGGTCAGGCAATTTACACCCTTGCCAGTTGGCGTTGGATTTGGTATATCTACACCACAGCAGGCAATGGAGGTGTCAAGATACGCGGACGCTGTTATCGTGGGAAGCGCCATTGTGAAGGTAATTGAAGGGAGCTATGGTTCACCGGGTTTAACAAAAAGGGTTGAGAGATTTGTTTCTGGGCTTAAGAAAGGATTAAAGAAGGGTTGATGGTCGTTATGGCACAGGACAAGAAAGATCTTCTTCAAAAGCTTGAAGACTCCGAGGCAAAGATAAATGCCCTCGAGGCAGAGGCAAAGCTGGTTACCGATAAGCTTGTCAAGAAGGAATTTGAGGCCGGTGAATTAAGGAAGAATCTAAGGCTTACAGAAACCGAGCTTGCCATTTACCGCGAGATTGACAGTATTACGCTTGCGAAACTTGATATAAAGGCGATGCTTGAGCGTATCATGGATATGGTCGTAAATACAATGGATACCGATGCAGGGACACTATACAGGCTTGATGATAACGGTGAACTTGTATTTGATATTGTTAAAGGCCCTGTTGCGGATAAACTCAGGGGAGAGAGGATGAAGGTCTGCGAGGGCATTGCCGGCTGGATTGCCAGGACAGGTATGCCTTATGTTGCCAATGAAGTGGCAAACGATCCGCTCTGGAAGCGGGAATACAGCGATAAGGCAGGTTATACTCCGCAGGATATATTGGGTGTGCCTTTAAAGACAAAGAAAGGCGTCATAGGCGTAATAGAGGTATTGAACAAAAAAGAGGATGAACCCTTTGAGGAAAGGGATTTGAATATTTTGAACGCACTTGCTATCCGGACCTCAACTATCCTTGAAAAGGCAAAACTCTTTCTTGAACTCGACAGGTCTGTAAAACAGTTTACAACCCTTGCAGAGGTAGGGACACTCCTTAACTCAACACTTGACCAGAATGTTGTGAGAAAGATGGCGATGGAGGCAATAACGCGGCTCATGAATGCAGAGGTCGGTTCGCTTCTCCTTGTGGATGAGGAAAATAAGGAACTATATTTTGAGGTAGCGCTTGGTGATAAGGGGGAGAGGGTAAAGGAGATAAGGCTTAAAATAGGCGAAGGTATTGCAGGGTGGGTTGCCGAACACGGCAACCCTCTATTGCTTCAGGATGTTAGAAAGGACCCCCGCTTTTATAAGTCAGCAGACCAGAAGACCGAGTTTGTTACAAGGGATATGGTTTGTGTGCCTGTAAAGGTAAAGGATAAAGTGATTGGCGTATTGCAGGCAATAAACAGGGCGGAAGGGGTTTTTACAGAGGACGATGTGGAACTCTTTCAGCTTTTCTCAAACCAGGTTGCCATAGCCCTTGATAATGCGAGGCTTTATGAGGAGATAAGAGAAACATTTTTTGCAACAGCAGAAGCCCTGGCTGAGGCTATAGAGAAAAGGGATCCATACACCGGCGGCCACACAAAGCGTGTGGTAAACTATTGTCTTGTAGCAGCCAAATATATGAATTTGACACCGGAAGAGCTGGAAATACTGAAGCTCTCCGCGATATTGCATGACGTAGGTAAAATAGGTGTTGAGGACAGGATCCTGAGGAAACCAGGGAATCTGGACGATGAAGAGGCAAAAATAATGAAGATGCATCCGCTTTTGGGCGCTGAGATAATGAGGCATATACGGCAGTTGAAGGATCTGATCCCAGGGATGCTGCACCACCATGAAAGGCCCGATGGAAAGGGTTATCCGGAAGGCTTAAAGGGCAGGGATATTCCGATAGTCGCCAGGATAATCTCGGCTGCGGATACATACGATGCAATGACAACCAACAGGCCGTACAGAAAAGGGCTTTCTCATCAGACGGCAATTGATGAGATAAAAAAAGAGGCAGGTGCGCAGTTTGATAAAGAGGTTGCTGAGGCATTTGTTAAGGCATTTGAGGCAGGTGAGATAGAGATGAAGGCAGCGGCGGGATAAAAGTGGAAAGGTGGTTTTTCAAAACATCTTGTTTGATAACCTGAGAAATGCTCATATTGAGCTTCCTGAATAGCATGTGTCGCTAAACCCGCTGTTGAAGGTATCTTCGCTTGCACACCGTGACATAGGATATGAAGAACGAAGAGGTAATGCTTCATAAATTTGGCAGGAGATTTCCTAATGGGGCTGTCCTCTTCCGGGATGGCGACTCAAGCAAAGAGATGTATGTAATACACAGCGGCAGGGTTAAGATAACAAAGCAGGTAGACGATGTTGAAAAAACACTTGCTGTGCTTAACCAGGGAGATTTTTTCGGCGAGATGGCCACATTGCTTGATAAACCGAGGTCTGCGACGGCAGCCGTGGTGGAAGACAGCCTTCTCATTGTTATGGACCCGCAAACATTTGGAGCGATGATATCCGGCAA
>Ga0209642_10002914_pt1 | contig 11165 bp, 14 predicted proteins | sample RifCSP19_2_FD_184025 | JGI IMG/M metagenome (GOLD analysis project Ga0209642, IMG submission 184025) | Soil microbial communities from Rifle, Colorado - Rifle CSP2_sed 19_2 (SPAdes) (version 2) | ecosystem: Environmental > Terrestrial > Deep subsurface > Rock core/Sediment | place: Rifle... | reverse complement strand
CTCGGCGATGAGCTGCTGGTTCGCTGCGTAGATGGTGGCATTGCGCTCCTTGACCGCCGCGACCTCTTCGCGCGACGCCAGCACCTCGGCGTGCATGCCGATGCGCTCGTCGAACGTGACACGCTCCGGAGCTCCCGGCGTCAGGGCCGTGAACTGGATATGTCGCTTGATCTGCCGCGCGGTCTGCGCGTGGACCATCTGGTGGACGGGGCAGACGAAGCCGCTTTCGCCCCAGGCCCAGACGTACGTGTGCGTGGCGGGTTCCTTGCAGTAGGCGACGTCGCATAGCTCGATTGGCATTGGTCACACTCCTAGATCGACCGATAATACTCCCGCATCGCCACCGAGACCGCCAGTAGCCCCGACGGGCAGCCCCCCGAGCCCGCCCGGCGTCCCTCTCAGGTCGGTCACGATCCCCCTCCCGAGGTCGACGAGCGTGACGCTGCCGCCACCTCCCCCGTTGCCCCCGGTACCGCCGGTGCCGCCAGCGCCTCCGTTGCCGCCGGTCCTGCCAAAGCCACCATTGGCCGCGATGGCTCCGGAGCGGGAGCCTTGGACTGTGCCGTACACGAGGTAGATCCAGCCGCCGCCGCCGCCGCCACCTCCGCCGGCGCCATCAGCCCCCGCTCCGGCGGCGCCGCCGCCGCCACCCGAGCCGCCGAGCACGCGGATCGCGCCAGCCGCCGTCGTCGCGTCAAGCAGGATCGTCTGTGCTGCGATCCAAATCACACCGTCTCCGCCACCGCCACCACCTCCGCCCCGGGTGGCACTGCCGGCGCCTCCGGCGCCACCGGAACCGCCGCCGATGAGGTACAGACCGCCACCCGGCGAGTAGGCGCGTGGGTCCTCCTGGTACCTGAGGATGCGCCGCAGCGTCGGTGCCACGGCGGTGCCACCTGCCTGGGTACTGCTGACACCACCGTCGCCTCCCGTCCCGCCGTTACCGCACGTGCCCCCGGACGCCGGCGTGTACCCTGCATCCGCATTGGCCCCGTCTGCTCCTGGCGCGCCGCCGGCGGCGCCAGACCACCCGCCGCCGAGCGTGCCCTCCGAGAGCGCAGGCGGCGAGCCCGCTAGACCTGCGCCCAGGCCGCCATTGCCGCCGTCCAGGTCGGTCGACGACACGACGATGGCGCCCGCCTGAGCACCGCGCAAGTCAAGCGTCAAGCAGCGGAGCACCAGGGACGCGGTTTCGAGCACGCCGGCGGGGCCGAAGCTGACCGTGTCGTAATAGCGCTCGTTGAAGAGCACTTCAGCTCCCACTACAGACAGGTCTCCGTCGGAGCCGTCGCCCCATGGGGCACCGACCAGCGCTGCCAGCTCAGAGACCTGGCTATCGACCGAGGTGCGCGAGCTCGTGAGCAGCTTCACCCGTTGTCCGAGCAAACTCGGGTCCGCTTGGTAAATCGCAGTCATGGCACGATTCCTGTCTCAGTCAGCAGCCCGGCGCTGCCGAGGTTGGTCTTCGCGTTCACGAGCGCACTTGCGGCCGTGAAACCGTTGAACGGCGTAGTGCAGTTGAACTCGTTACCGACGATAGCCATGCCTCGCGTCGGCATGTTCGCGGCCGCCCACGTGATGCCGTTGGTGCCGTTGGTCATGCACCCTTCTATCGTCACGGCCCCGACCGTACCCGAGACGCGCGTCAGCAGATTGACTAGACCGACGCCGTCGACTCCGTGAAGGTCGATACGGTCCACGTTGCTGTTGACGTAGAGCCCGGCGCCGATCCCGCCGCCGACCCGCTGCCAGACACCGCCGATGGCTTCGAAGCGCCCGAACGCTACGGTCGTCAGGATGCACGCCGAAATCGCGGCAATGTCGCAGGCCAGGCACTGACAGATCCCGCCTACGCCGGAGAGCAGGAGCACAGCATCGCCGTTGAGACTCATCGTCTCTAGCAGCGCCACTCCATTGACCGCGATCAGATTGGTTGCCGTGCCGGTTACCGGCTTACCCCAGAAGCCCTTGAGGTGACAATGCACAGCAGCCGGACAGACGATGATGTTCGGGCCGATATTGAGCGCTTCGGCGAACGCCCAGGAGCCGGAGGTCAGTGTGATGAGTCCCCCTGACGGACTCGGCAAGTCAGACGTACTGCGCACGACGTGATCCCAGGGCCCCGTCTCGATATCTGCTATTTCGGCGTCGACGGAGGTCCGCGAGCTCGTGAGCAGCTTGACCCGTTGTCCCAGGAGGTTCGGGTCGGCGCGGAACAGGATCTCGCTCATAGTCGTAGTCTCCCGGACAATGCCCAGAGCAGGAACAGGATACCGACTCCACCGAGGCCGCCCGCCGCAGCGACGGGGCCCGCGCCGATGTCAGCCCGCGTCTGCTCGAGCAGAGGCATGAAGCGCCGCCGGTGGGCGGCAATCGCCTGCTCTCGCGGTGCCGTCCCCGTGTAGTAGCCCTGGTCATACAGGGCCTCGCTCACTCGCTCCCACTGGCCATTGAGAGCCGCGTCGGTGGCTGCTGTGTAGCGGCTCGCGAGCAAATGCCACAGGTCGCGCGCGCCCTCCTCTGCGCTCGGGTACGCGCGGAACGTCCCCGTGTAGTCGACGACCTGGTCCCGTTGCCAGCGCTTCTCCGGCGCGGTGAATGTCGCGCCACGCCAGCTACTGCCAGCGTGGATCGCGCCCCAGTTGTGGGACCCCGCAGCGGCCGAGCTCACTCCCGGCGTACTGCGCCACCCGTCACCCCAGTGGGATTCCAGCCGCCCGATGGTCAGGACCAGCAGCGCCATCGGAGTCCCGATGTCGGGCACCGCTCGGCGGAGCGTGGCGAGCGCTTCGCCGGCCGTCGTCATGCCGATCGCCCGAAGAGCGAGCCCCACGTCTTCGGCCCGACGACGCCGTCGGGGTTCAAGGCGTGCGATCGCTGATACGAGAGCACGGCCGCGTGCGTGCCGGAGCCGAACACTCCGTCGGCAGCGATGCCGAGACGTTCCTGCAGCGTGCGCACGTCGGGCCCCTCGGTGCGCGGGCTCGTGAGGCGGAGCGTACGCAGTGCAGTTGACGGCGCTGAGGCCTGCACCGTAGGTGATGGTGCGGCTGCAGGGGAAGCGGGCGCCGGCGTCGGGACGATCTCCGCCGGGTGCACTGTAATCGTAGGCTCGCCCACGAGCTTGAAGGCCACTACACCTTTCTTCTGGCCCATCGGGGTAGCCCGGTACGTGATCCATCGTCCCGCCGTCTGCTCGGTGCGGAAGGTGCCCGCTCCGTGCGCCCACAGGATGGGGATGAGAGCCGACGCACGCGCTACCACACCCGCGCCCGGGGGATTGTCGGGCACCCATTGCGCGCCGGGGAAGGCTGGCAAGCCCGCGGGAACCACCTGAGGCCACGGTGCGGGCTGGACTTGCACCGCCGTCGTGTGGCTGACAGGCACGATGGGCGGCGCCGCCGGCGTTGGCGCGCCCGCAGGTCGCGGCCGAGGCGCCGGGGCGGGCCCCGCTCCAGGTGGTGGCGGCACGTGTGTCGACAGGTCGCGGCGGCCCGCCAGGGCCCACACCGCGAGCAGCAAGGGCAATCCTGCAGAGAGCATCTCTACTTTCCCTTTCCGTTGTTGTTTGGCGCCGGCGCCTCCTGGCGCGCCTGGCTCGAGCCCTGCAGGAACGCCGCAGCCATCTGTTCGAGCGGACCGGCGCCACCTGTATCGTCCGCTACCTCCTCCGCCGCTTCCTCGGCATCCGCGGCCCGGTCGAATGCCTCCCGCAACTGCTCTTGCATGACGCGACGGTAGGCACCCTCCGTCCGCTCGAGCCTGGTCTCGATCGCGGTCGATCGATCGTCGATGCGTTCGACGAGCTCGACCAGCTTGGCGAACGCGACGTTCGTCGAATGTTCGTAGGCGCGATGCAACAGGTTCGCGAAATGGGTCAGACGCGCCGTCTCCGGGTCGTTCGTGAGCGCGCTTGGCGGCGCAGGAGCCGCCTGTGAGAGCTGTAGCTCTTCGTCGCCCGGTCGCACTGCGCGGATGACCGAGCCGTCGCTCGCGACCAGCTCGATGAGCTGCGGGCTGATCGCGTGGATCGAGTCGGCCACCTTCGACCAGCTGCGACCTCGAGGGTTCATCTCGGTCACTGCGTCGCCCTGTGACAGTCGCAGTTTCACGCCGCGGGGAGGCTTCATGAGCCACCTGCGGAGGTCCCAGGGGGTCATCATGTGCCACCTGTTTCAGCGCCGAGGAACTGGGGCGTCTGCTCATCCTCGGCGAACCAGTCGGGGCGAATGTGCACGTTCGGGCTGAAGTAGGCGCCGACTTCCCCGGTGATGACCAGGCCCGGATCGGAGAGATCCACGAACACCCGGCATCGCACCTGGATGTTGTCGGCTACGATATGGTCAATCGGCAATCGGGTCGTCGCGATCGCTGCATCATCGAGGGGAGGGCTCAGGACACTGGATGCGTACTTGCGGTTCCAGGCTTGTCTGCCTGGCACGATGCCGATCGGCACGCTCCAGTGGAGCGTACAGAACGATGCGAAATTCAGACCAGCAGTGTCATCGGTCTGGGAAATGGATCGCCCGACTCCGTACATCAGATCGAACAACGCGTAGATCTGCGTCGCCCCGGCTGCGCCTACTCCGCCGCCCGTTAGGTGGCCCGCGAAAACGAAGCGCCAGGTTTCTGGTCGCCGGTAGTTGACACGCACGAGCTGATGCGTGTCGATCTGAGCAGCTCCGCCGGCGCCGATCACAACGCTGAAGGATTCGCTCGTGCCCCACATGTGCCATGGGGGTTGCGGAGAGAACACGGGGGGAGGGATGTTGTGCATGGGCTCACATCGGGATAGGCGGGCCCGTGAACACTTGGTGGCGATGCGGCGGGACGTGTGGGACCGTCGCGAGTAATCGCTGATACTCGGGACGGGCCTCCGGGGCGAGGTGATGGCCCGAGCGTACGAGCGATTGCAGCGCCGGCGAGGCAGCTTGGAGCGCCATCGATGCTACGGGACCGACCCCCGGCACGAAGTTCAGCGCGGTCCTGGCGAGCGGGCTGCTAACCAACTTCAGGGCGGGAGCCACGCCAGGGATCATCTTCAGCGGGCTTGTGACGGTCTTGAAGATCTTGCCGAAGAACGACCCAACCGCGTGACTGGCCGCGTTGGCATGCTGCGGACCATACTCGTCTGCTATTTCCTCCCAGGTCGCCCCCTCGACCATGTCACGGATAGCAGCGAGACGGTCGAGATGCTCGGTGTCACCGAAGCCGGAGGCCTCGCCAAAGCGGATCGCACCGTGGCACGCTCCCGCCATCGCCTGGTCGCTCACCGGCGACCGGTGCAACGAGACCATGGCGATGTCCGCCGGTGACCGCCCCGGCTGCCAATGCCACGGGAGATCGGTGCGAGCCTGCCAGGACTCGATCTGTCCGTGCCTGCTCGGCAGTGGTCGCATCGCCAGCTGCGGTGTCGCTATGTAGGTGCCTCCGACCACGGCTTGCCGACCCGCCATCGGTGGCTGCACGGCTCCGCGAATGCCGACGACCGCTCCCGGTCCCGGCATCCCGGCCTCGCGCGAGGGGTCATCGACGGAGCCGTCGCTCCGTCTCACGACACAGTGCCACCGCTTCGGGCCCGAACGACGCACGACGGCTCGGGCCCCTCTGTCCTCGCCACTGACCCGCAGACTCGCGGCATGCCAGGGGGCGAGGTCGTCACAGTCTCCCCATTTTCGGCGCATCACCACGCCAGCGTGATCGAAGTGCTCCTCGCCGGGCGGCTCGGGCTTCCAGCGGACCTGGTTGACCGCTTGGCGGAATAGCGGAGCCGCTCCGGACCGGATGAGCTCCTGATCCAGCCTGGTTACGCCCTCGAGGGCGGCGTCGAGTATGGGCGCCGAAACATGAGGCTCCGGCACAGCGACGTTGATGCGCATGGGGGGACTCCTCCTTAGTGGACAGCTCTCCCGAGGATTTGGATCGTGGTGAATATGGTATCGGCTCCGGCGAGGGCGTTCGACAGGACCGTCACCAGCCGAATGAACACGCCAGGCTGACACGGCTTCATCGCCAGCCGCACGCCGAACGCGGCCGGGTCACCGAGCTGCTCGATGTCGACGGCTGCAACGTCCAGCTGCTGTAGGTCCGTGCCCACGAACATGTTCGCGAGCAGACGACCCGTTGCCGATGCGCCCGTGCGCACGGTGGTGACCAGGAGCCGTTCCGGCCGGAAGGGCTTCTGGACCTGGCCCTGGAATGTGATCGCTTGCGTGGCCAACGCGAACGTGTTCGCGGGGATGCCCGTGAGGGGCAGCGTCAGCATTCCTTGGTCCGGTGCGATCACACCGGGGGCGAGCTGGTTTCCTCGCCAGCCGGGCTTTCGCACGATGACAGCACTGCGGCCCTTCCTCCCGCGTCGCCGTCGGGCACCCACCACGATCGGCTCTCCGTACTCGTCGTATCCGACGATCTCCGATGTGCCCTCGTAGTCGCCCATCGGCCCGGCGTAGCCCATCACATCACCACCACCCATGACATCTCCTTCGATGTCTTCGTCGTCACCGATCACTTCAAAATGAGGCATGCTGCCCTTTCTTTCCCGAGCGGGATGCTCGGAGAATCGTGTCCCCTCGAGCGAGCGTCAGTCCTGCGCCAGGTCGTCGTAGTGGCCGGATACGACGCCGGTCTTTCCGAAGCTGTACCCAGCAATCGCTGCAGCTGCGATGCCGACGTCCTGGATGATCGGGTGCTTCGGCGCGAGGAAGTAGCACGCCAACGCGATCGTCCCGCTCTTTCCGATCACCGGCAGGCTCGGGACCTGCGCGCCCCATTGCTTCTCGATGAAGCCATAGGCGAAGCCTCCGATCGCCGTCCCGACCATCTTGTTCTTGGTGCTAGCTCCTGTGGCGCTGCCACCGGCTCTCGAGCGGCGCCGGCGACGGCGGGTCACCGACCTCCGTCCCCCGGAGCGCCGCTGAACGGGTGCTGGGTTGTTGACGATCGTGATGGCCTCATCGGCCCGGGCGGTGCGGGTACGCGTGCGTTTTCTGGCTGCCATCCCACTAGTCTCGCCGCTTTCGGCCCGTGCGGCCATGTGTGCCATTGCTGTTTCGAGCGTCCCATGGCATCTTGTCGGGATGACTGTCGAAAGACTGCGCAATGAGTGTCCACTGTCCGCGCATGACGTGCGGCGGATATCTGTGCATGGGGCCGTGTGCCCGAAAAGCGTGCGCAAGGCCTATTCAGGACAGGGCGTACGGTCGACCACAATGGTGCGCGTCCTCAATGCCGCGGTGTCGCTCGGCTTGCCGATGCCCTCGATCAGCGATGACGCCAGATAGCACTGGGTCGACGGTGCTCATGACGAGTCGAAGCCCACCGGCGAGTGCCCCGCCGGCTCGAGCACTCCGAGCACCGCGTAGCGCACGAGAGGCACGTCTCTCTCCGGCGCTGCCTGGCCCTCACGAATCAGCTGCCACTCAGCCGCGATAGCAGCCTGGACAGCTTCGGTCTGATTCGGGTCGCGCGGCGGATTGACGGAGCAGATCTCCTCATCACCTTCCCGCGACGGCCGACGTCGCAGCAAGACTCCCGTGTGTCTGCCCTTGTGCCTCGGCGGCAAGAACCCCTTGCCGCTACGCAGGCGGCGGAAGCGCACCGGCGCATTGAGCGGCGCCTGCGTGAGCTTGCTGATCTCGCCGACAGTCGCATCGTGTTGCCCGGCGAGCTTGACGATGTACCCCGCAATCGCGTCAGTCGAGTGTGCAACCTCCGCAGTGGACTGGAGTCCCCATCCCGTGGAGACCACGCAATCGGCCAGTTTTCCCCCTACCAGTATGCTCTGTCTCGGTGTCGCTCCCGCATCGATGCGCGCTCGGCGTGTCTGCTCGAGCTCGCGAGCAAGCGATGGCGCATAGAGCAGCAGGTTCACGTGTGGCCATCCGCTACGATGGGCTTCCACGACCGCCGCCCACGCTCTAGCGGGCTCCCCGTCGTACGCGCGCCGCACTCGCGCGAGTAAATTGCGGCTCATCCGTGAGAGAGCACCATATGCAACCTGCTCGTCGTGCCACCGACTGCCTGAGTAGTAGCCGTCGCGATCGAGCGTCAGAACCATGAGCACCCAGTGCGACGAGCTGTAGCTCCCTCCGCCATGCGCTGCGACCGCCTCGGTGATGCGGCGGAACGTGACTGCGGCCTCGTGGCGAGCGCAGTCCCCGGCGTGCCTCCAGCTCCCACACCGGTAGACCCGGCGAGTCATCAGGACTCCGGGCCGCGCCGGGTCCCACGTCCACATACCCCACGACCGGCCAAGACACGCGCGAACATGAGCAGGCAGGACCGCTGTGGACCTAGTGACCCTATGTACCGGCCGTGCGGCACGTTCGTAAGTGCCCGATATTGCGTCTGGAAGTGAGCGCGGACGTTGCTCGCGCTCACTTATCCTTGTAGCGACAAGGGGACCCGCAGCCGCCGACCCGCGCGTCACAGGTACCCCCTGCGCCGAAGCTCCCAGTGCCATCGGCAGTGCCACCTACCGTACCAGCGGATAATGGCGCCCCCATCGCACCACGAACACAGCCGTGGGCGACCTCTCGTGTCCCGGAGCACCCATGCGGCCCAATTACCTGTGACACCAAATGTCAGAGCATCCCCCCGGGGAAGGGAAGCCCGGGCGGCCCAACCTCCCGGCTCACCGCTGCTGGTGGTCAAAGGCTTGGCAGACCGCCCCAAACCTGCTAGGGCTGAGTCACGTTCGGTCCGCGATTGGTGGGCTGTTTCCGTTTCCGTTCCGGCCCCCTTCGTTGCCCCTTTTGAAGTAGTTCTCAGCTGCTTCCGGGGCCCGAACGTGCCTGCGTCCGGGATTCCTGGGGGGACCGCAGTCTCGCTCCGATCGCGCCTCCCGTCTAGAGCTAGACATCTGTGCAGTGTGCTCTATTTGGTTCAACGAATAGGGTACAATCGGGTGATGGCGGATCGCCCTCGGCTCCCGCTCGTCGCTGGGCCTCAAGTGTGGCGGCTCATCCGCACAGACCGCGACGGGGCGAATGCGACGGGCATCCCGCAAATGACGGCGGCGTTCTGCCGCTGGGCGATCTACAGCGGTCAGCTCGCGATGGGCGCGAAGCACGAGCTCATCTCCACGGGCCCCGATGAATGGAGGTTCGGGGATGTGCGGCCCCTCCGGGTGACGTCGGTCTCGCACGACGAGCCGCACATGCCGGGCGGGCGCCTCCTGGGCGATCGCATGCACGCAGGTCCGACGGTACCCACGGTCGTCGGGACTCGCCCCTGGTGGGTGAGGGTCGAGCTCTGGTGGCGGGGCCAGCCTGCCACCATCGACTACCCAGGCCTACATGAGGGTCTTTTCGGGCGTAGGTGGCAGCTCGACGGCGCGGACTGGGTGCTGGACCGGGCCGTGGGCCTGGACCCTGCTCACGAGACGGACCCGGGGCCCCAGACATGGGCCGAAGCCCAGGGGGACGCGGCGGAGGAGGCAGCCCGGCGGGCGGCCGCGGACCTGGGGAGGACCCTCCTGGGATGGGGGTCGGGCCTCGGGGTGCTGGCACTGCTCTATCTGCTGGCCTCGCGTAAATAACCCGTGCCTGCCGCGTATGCTCTGTCATACTAGACAGACAGAGCCCGGGCCTGCTGTCCGGGCGGAAGGAGAAGGTCCAACCATGAGCGCGACACACGACCGACAGCGAGACCCGGGTTCTGTCCGGGCTTATATGCACTTCAACGATCGGGGTCTGTTAATCGAAGAGCTCCGGGAGTGCGCTCGGATAGTGCGAGACCTCTGCCACGACCTCACCGGGGAAGGGGACTGGCGCCACTTCGAGAATACGACAGATCAGCTGCTCTGCAACGTGCTCGCAATCGTTGAGCACGGACACCTACTGCGGGCCACGCACTGCAGAACCTGCGGCCTTCCCTTCCTGCACGACTTTGGTGACACCTCCCCATCCTGTAAGTGCGACCAGGAGGTGCAGCAGTGAGCGCGCGCAAGCCTGCGACGGACGCGCGCAAGGCGAGGAGCCGCCGCCTCAACATCCGCCTCACCGAGGCGGAATACGACATGCTGACGGAGCTGCGGTTAGCGCTGCACCAGTCGAGTGACTCAGCGACGCTGCGCACGCTGCTGCGTCTACACCACGCGACCGCTCGGCGGGCGGTGAGCGACCTGCATCGTCGGGTCGAGCGGAGCGACGAGCTCCGCCAGGCGATCGACCGCCGACAGCTGCGACTGTTCCGAGGAGCCAGCAAATGACGGCCGCCGAACAACGCGAGGCGATGGCGGGACTTCTGTCCGCGATCGACCAGATCGCGGTAGCAGTGGACGAGCTCCGCCACACCGATCCACTCATCGTCGCGGCGGACATGCAGCGGGTGTCGGACTACGTTCGGAGCCTGCTCCAGAGCGCCGTTTGCGACGCCTACGTCCTGACGCACGGGAGCTCCGCACGGCCGCAGGCGCCTCTGCCGGAGTGCTGCGCCGTCTGTCACCTCTACGCGCGGGACGTGGAGTATTGCGCTCCGATGGTCGCGCACGTCGACGATGTGACTTGCCGACCTCGGTGGTGCCCGATTGAGCCAATCGACCCGACAGCGGGCCACCCGAGCAGCGTCCGCATCGTGAAAGCCCTCCGGGCCCGGGGGCTGCTGCGCCCCTACTGGTTCCCCGAGCCGTAAGCCACCAAGCAACGGCCCCCGGTCGCACCATGCGATCGGGGGCCGTGGGCGTTTGTCGGCGGAGCTCGGTAACGCCGTTGGAGCGCTTCAATGGGGCCGCCGGCGCCGAAGCGTGCGGCTCGCCGGTAGGCGGGCCGCCCGGGCTCGTGCGAGGCCGGGGGGGGGAGCACCCGCACGCTTCGGCGTCGGGATGCCCCGTACTCTGACCGCAGGACGCTTCCTCGTCAACCGAGCGCAGCGTCCGCTGCCCAGACGTTTTTCGCGCGGACGAGCTCGTCGGTGAGCTCGGCGACCTGACGCAGGGCGGCCATCTTCTCCGAGGTGACCTGGTCGAGCTCCGCACGCACGTCTGCGATCTGGGATTCGAGCTCCGCCGCGTGCGCATGCTCGCGCCGGACCTCGGCGATGAGCTGCTGGTTCGCTGCGTAGATGGTGGCATTGCGCTCCTTGACCGCCGCGACCTCTTCGCGCGACGCCAGCACCTCGGCGTGCATGCCGATGCGCTCGTCGAACGTGACACGCTCAACCAG
>Ga0209642_10002911_pt1 | contig 11169 bp, 9 predicted proteins | sample RifCSP19_2_FD_184025 | JGI IMG/M metagenome (GOLD analysis project Ga0209642, IMG submission 184025) | Soil microbial communities from Rifle, Colorado - Rifle CSP2_sed 19_2 (SPAdes) (version 2) | ecosystem: Environmental > Terrestrial > Deep subsurface > Rock core/Sediment | place: Rifle... | reverse complement strand
GCCGGCCTGACCGTCATCGCCGGTCTCTTTCCGGCACCGCTCATGCCGGAGATCCCCGACGCCTGGCACGGGCGACTCCTCGCCTCCTTGAGGTTCGCCCACTCGGGCCCGATCGCGGACGACCAATCGGTGCTCGACCTGCTCCGATCGATCGGCCCGTGCGTCGAGGATTCGGTGGGACGCAAGCCGTACCCGGCGCTGTTCCCGCCTCCGAGCGGCGCTCGAATGGCCTATGCGGTCCGGACCCTGTTCGTCGACGATCTCGACGAGCGGGCGATCGAGATCGTCGAGGGCCGGATGGCTGCTCCGAGCTCGCCCGAGGCCTGGATCCAGCTGCGTGTCCTGGGCGGCGCCGCGGCGCGGGTGGCGAATGACGAGACGGCGTTCGGCCATCGAGATCGGCGGGCGACCGCAACGCTCATCGCGCCGTATGAGGATCTGACGGAGACAGCGCGCCACGAGGCCTGGACCGCCGACTTCGAGGCTGAGCTCCTCGCGGCGGGCTGTGGGTCGGGGGCCTACGTGAACTTCCTCGGCAGCGACGGCGAGGCCGCCCTCAACGCCGCCTATCCACCGGCGACCCTTGCGCGCCTCGCCGACGCGAAGCGCCGCTATGACCCGGGCAACCTCTTCCGCTCGAACCTCAACGTTCCGCCCGGTCCCGGCGGTGCATCCGGCTGACCCCGCTCCTGGTGTGGTTCGCGGAACACCCGGACCGCCTCGAGGAGATGCGCGCCGACGCCATCCGGCCGCCGTAGACCCCGGAGCCTGCCCGCTCCGTCGGCCTGTTTCGAGCGTGGAGCGATCGATTTGCCAGAGCGCACGAGGATCCCGCGAAGACGGGCTCGCCGTGCGCCGCCGACAGCGGACTCGAGCCCATCGCCGACGCCAAACTGCGCGGATTCCCAGCCCCTCGCGACAGCGCCAGGCAGGGCCAGCCACGCCCAGGGAGAGTTGGAGCGGGAGACGGGATTCGAACCCGCGACATTCTGCTTGGGAAGTCCTGACCTCGCGAGCGTTGTAGCATGAGCGTGGAAGGGCGAGCGAATCACCGGTAGTTATGGTGTCGTAACGGGCCCGGGCGCGCCGGGACAGATCGGCGCGGACCGCGTCTGCGGTGATCGTGGCTGCGACCGATGGCCGACGGCTGATCCCCGGCGCGCCGACCAGGACCCTGATCCCACCGCCGGACCGGCCACGTACGGCGACTGACGCCACCTGCAGGCTCTGCCGTCGCCGGGGTCCTCGACCGCCAGGGCGTGTCAGGCCTAGAATCCCGCGGTACGGACCAAAGCACGATTCCTGGGAGGCGTAGGTCATGTCCCTCCTCCGGCGCTTCGAGCAGGCGCGCACGGGAATCGCCGCTCAGCACGACGGCACCGCGACGCCGGTCCTGCGTCCGAGTTCGTCCTCCACCCACATCCTGGCCCGTGAGGACCTGCTCCACGACATCCGGCTCCGCCTGCAGGGCGAGATCGGGAACGTCTCCACCTCGCTGCTCGACTCATCGGCGACCGACGTCCAGGGCACGATCGAGGGGGTCGTGGACCGGTTCCTCCGGGCGAACGACTTCGCCCTCACCGGGGCCGAACGCCAGCACCTGGTGGACGAGCTCGTAGGGGAGGTCGAGGGCCTCGGGCCACTGGAACCGCTTCTCCACGACGGCTCGATCACGGAAATCATGGTCAACGGCCCGAACCAGATCTACATCGAGCGGGGCGGGAAGCTCGAGCGCGTCCCGCAGACCTTCCTGAACAACGAGCACGTGCTCCGGATCATCAACCGGATCGTCAGCCCGCTTGGCCGCCGGATCGACATGGCCAGCCCGCGGGTCGATGCCCGCCTGGCCGACGGTTCGCGGGTCAACGCGATCATCCCGCCCCTGTCCCTGGTCGGGCCGACGATCACCATCCGGAAGTTCTCCACCTCGCCGTACACCGTGGACGACCTCGTCCGGTTCGGGACGGCCACCTCGGAGATGTTCGAGTTCCTGCGCGCGTGCGTCGAAGCCCGCCTGAACATCTTCGTCTCGGGCGGCACCGGCTCGGGCAAGACGACGACCCTCAACGTGATCTCGAGGTTCATTCCCGAGGAGGAGCGGATCATCACGATCGAGGATGCCGCCGAGCTGCAGCTCAACCAAGAGCACGTCATCACGCTCGAGGCACGGCCGCCCAACCTCGAGGGCCTTGGCGAGATCACGATCCGTGAACTGCTGCGCAACGCCCTGCACATGCGCCCGGACCGGATCGTCGTCGGTGAGTGCCGCTCGGGCGAGGCCCTCGACATGATCCAGGCGATGACGATCGGTCAAGACGGGTCGATGTCCACCGGGCACGCGAACAGCCCGCCGGACATGCTCCGCCGTCTGGAGACGATGGTGCTCATGGCCGGCATGGACCTGCCGCTGCTCTCGATCCGGGAGCAGATCGCGTCCGCGGTCGACCTGATCGTCCATACCGCCCGCCTCAAGGACGGCTCCCGGAAGATCGTCAGGATCACGGAAGTGTTCGGGATCGAGGACGAGAAGATCTTGACCCAGGACATCTTCGAGTTCGAGCAGACGGGCGTCCGCGATAAACGGATCGAAGGCGTCCTCAAGCCAACCGGCATCCGGCCGACCTTCATGGGCCGGTTCCCGGCGCGCGGGATCCAGCTCCCGCCGGGCGAGTTCGGGATCCCGCCCGAGGACCCCGAGAAGCCGTCCCGCCAGCCGAAGGGACGCTGGACCACGGGCGAGGCGCCGCTGGCCGACGCCTCCCGCCTGGTCGTCGGGCACGGTCGTGCGGTCAAGGCCGGAGGGATGATCTACATCACCTCGATGGGCCCGGTCGATCCCGAGACCGGGCGCGCCATCCCGGGCGGCATCAAGGAGCACGCCCACCAGTGCCTGCGCAACCTGCAGGCGAAGCTGGAGGCGGAGGGAAGCTCGCTGGAGAAGATCGTCTGGGCGAGCTGGTCCCTGCGCGATCCGGCCGAGTTCGAGACGTTCAACGAGGAGTGGGTGCGCTGGTTCCCGGGCGACACCCCGGTCGGCCAGGGCACGCTGATGCCCTCACTCCAGCGCCGGGCCGGCTTCCGGGTCTCGATCGGGGTGATCGCCGAGGCCTAAGCGACCGAGCAGCCCAGGCTCGACCGGTCGGCCGTCGGGAGCCTGGGGCCAAGGGAGTGGAGCGGGAGACGGGAAACGAACCCGCGACATTCTGCTTGGGAAGTCCCGAGCTCGCTAGCACTGTGGCGTGAGCGTGGAGGGCGAGCGAATCAGGCGCAGTTAAGGGCAGGTGGGCCCAGACGTATAGTGATGACCGTCGCGCTCCCACTCCGGCGAGGAACGATGCTCTCAGCCGCGCAACCCACTTGCTTCCTGATCGCCGACATCTCCGGGTACACGGGCTACCTCGCCGACGTCGAGCTGGACCACGCACAGGACATCCTCGCGGACCTCATCGGCGCCGTCGTCACGGCGCTCCGGCCCAACTTCCGGCTGGCCAAGCTCGAGGGCGATGCCGCGTTCACCTTCGCGACGGTCGAGAAGGTCGACGGGTCGACGCTCCTCGACACGATCGAGCGTTGCTACTTCGGGTTTCGCCGGCGCCGTCGCGACGTCCGTCAGGCGACGTCGTGTGAGTGCAATGCCTGCGTGCGGATCCCCGATCTCGACCTCAAGTTTGTCGTCCACTTCGGCTCGGCGATCCTCCAGAAGGTCGCGGGCCGGCAAGAGCTCCTGGGGTCCGACGTGATCGTCGCGCACCGGCTGCTGAAGAACGAGGTCGTCGAGAAGCTGGGCATCAACGCCTACGCCCTGATCAGCCAGAGGTGCATCGATGCATCCGACCTCGACCCGGCCGCGCTCCGCATGCGCCAGCACACCGAGACCTACGATCGGATCGGCGACGTGCCGGCTTGGGCTCACGACCTGGAGCGCCGCTGGCAGGAGGAGGAGGCTCGCGGGCGCGTCCGCGTCTCCCCGCAGGAATCCATCCTCACCGTGTCGGTGCCCACGAACGTGCCGCCGCAGGTGGCTTGGGAATTCCTCACCATGCCTGGGCAGCGGATGACGTGGCAGCCCTGGGTGACGGAGGTCACGATCAAGGGGACCACCGGCGGCCGGCGCGGGCTCGGCTCGGCCAACCATTGCAGGCACGGCAAGGATGCCGTCATCGAGGAGATCCTCGATTGGCGTCCGTACGACTACGTCACGGATCGGACGATCCTCGACACGCCCAGCGGACCGGTGAAGGTGCTGCACACGATCGAGCTGGAGCCGGGCACGGTAGGCACCATGATCCATTTCCGATTCGGTGCGCCGAAGACCCGACGGGAAACGGCGCTCATGAAGGAGATCGGCCCGGCGTATGGGCAGGCGCTGCGGTCGAGCCTTCCCAATCTCGTCGCCCAGCTGGACGCCGAACTCGCGGCTCGTGACGCGGACCGCGGCCCCGAGCCCGAGCTGCGCAAGCCCAGGCCGGGCGGCCCCCTGTCCGGGCTTCAGCCGCTGGTGATCGTCGGCTGACGGCCGGCCGCCGAACCTGCCGGGCCGCTTGATTCGATCATTCGGCCGTCCAGGTGAAGATCGTCGGAGGCGGGGCACCCGGAACCACCGATAGGTCCAGGCCGTGGACGTCCGGGAAGTAGCCCACCCACCAGCGGTCGTGCGGGGAGTCCGTGAACCGCGTTCGTATCTTGCTCGGGTCTGCGACCTCACAGGCGGCCCAGCCGGCGGGCCGGTCTCGCCACTGGCCCTGCGCGACGGTCGAGGCGACCGCATGGTGACGCCGCGCCGGCGGGACTCTGCGTCCCGTGCCTCCCTGCCGATGGGCGCATCCTGCCCGATGCCCCCCTGGGTGACAAGGCGCTGTCGGTTGACTGTTTGCTGCCAGGATGCACCGCCGCGCGCCAATCCCATCGCGGTCGAGCGCTGCGGCTGCGGGGTGTCGGGACGCCGACGGACGATGGCGAGGTCGCGTCGGCCACGGAAACGGATCGCCCTCGCAGGCTCGGAGCCGTCGGCGAATCTATGCAGCGCTGAGGCCAGTCAAGACCTCGCGACCACCCTTCCCGCAAGCAGCGAGATTCTGCCTAGGTCAGGGCGGGAAACGTGGAGCGGGAGACGGGATGCGAATCAGGAACACTCTGCTTGGGAAGCCCTGAGCTCGTGAGCGTTGTGGCGTGAGCGCGGACGGGCGAGCGTAATGGGCGTAGTTAGGGTGTCGCCGCGAGCGCGGCCCGCGGCTTGGGCCGCGACCGGCCGTCCCGACTGCCGGCGGGCGGCGGATGGCGGCTCGGTGCCCGTTCGCTTGACAAGCCGATGGATGAGGCTATATTCAACCTAATGGTTACGAAACCGGATGGTGCAATACATAGCGACGATGAGTGCTTCTGCCGATCCCCTGAGTGCGACGTTCTCGGCGCTGGCTGATCCGACGCGACGGGCGATTCTGGCGCGGCTGGTGGACGGTGAGGCGCCGGTGACCGAGCTGGCGGCGCCGTTCGAGATGAGCATGCCGGCGGTATCGAAGCATCTGAAGGTGCTGGAGCGGGCGGGACTGATCGAGCGAAGCCGTCACGCGCAGTGGCGGCCGTGCCGGCTGGCGCCCGCGCCGTTGAAGGAGGTGGCGGACTGGGTGGAACGCTACCGCCAGCTCTGGGAAGAACGCCTCGATCGGTTGGACGATTACCTGAGCGAATTGCAGCTGGGGGCGTCGACCGATCGCGGGCATGAGGATCGACTGGAAAGACGAGATGGTATCGAGGAGGCGCACGATGGCAGCAGGCGATAGCACGCCGGTGGGTACGGCGGATGAGGGGGTGGTGATCGAGCGGGTGTTCGACGCTCCTCGTGAGCTGGTGTGGCGGGCATGGACGGAGCCGGAGCATTTCATGCGCTGGTACGGGCCGGCGGGGATGACGTCGCACGTTTGTGAGATCGATCTGCAGGTGGGCGGGCGCCGCTTGATCGGCATGCAGTCGCCGGACGGGCAGGAGTACCACACGACGGGTGTGTATCGGGAGATCGTGCCGCTGGAGCGGTTCGTCGCGACGGAGTCGCCCTCGGATGCGGACGGCAATGCGGTACCGCCGTCGCAATACGGGATGCCCGAGGGGATGTCGATGGAGACGATCGTTACGGTGACCCTCGAGGATCTGGACGGCGGCAGGACGAAGATGACGCTGAACCAGACCGGCTTCCCGAGCGAGGACTGGGCCGCGGGTGCACGCGGCGGCTGGAACCAGGCGTTCGACAAGCTGGTCGCGGTCTTCGTGGATGCCTGACGGCTCTCCGAGCCCCCTGTGTCGCCCGAAGCCGGATCGCCCGGTCTACTCGGAAACTGCGAACACCACGGCCTCATCCGCCGTCAGCTGACGCCCCTCGGCCCACGCGGACCTGAGGGCTCCCTCATCGAGCGCCTCGCGCAATCGGAGGATCTCGGCGTCGTACTCCTCGCGTTCGAGCGCGGTCATCGCGGCCTCGGCGACCTCGCGGAGGGCCTCGGCCGCCCCGAACAGGCGCGCCGCCCGAACGCGGTGTCCCCTGGCCACCGCCAGGAACGCGAACGACTCGAGCTGGTTGGCGACCGCCCCGCGATTCCCGCTGCGCTGCCAGCCGTGGATCGAGTGGCGATACTCGGCCGCGGCCTCGTCGATCCGGCCGTCACGCCGCAGGGCATGGCCGAGCTCGCTCTGGGCGGAGAGCTCGAAGCGATGGTCGTCCATCGCGTGGAACTGGGCCTGGGCTTCGCGGAACAATCGCTGTGCATCCACCAGCCGGCCCGCGAGGCTGGCCACGCGGCCGCGAACCTGGGCGAGATATGCGATGTCCTGTGGGTTGCCCGAACGTTGGGCCGCCTCGCTCGCCCGCTCCAGCCAGCGCTCGGCGGAGGCCGGGTCGAGTGGGGCCTCGATCATCGCCAAGGACAACTCGATGCGGCCGAGGCGGCCCCAATCCCCGAGATCGGTGACTTCGCTCTCAATCCTGTGTCGATCAACGACGTGGATCAGATCGCGATCCGGGTCAGGCTGTCGAACGACATGCAGTACGTTCTACGGGCGGATCCGATCAAGTAGTGCGCTCCTCCGCTCTCGAGGGCCCGTCAGGCGTGTAAGGTTCGCCGCATGTCCGCGGCCGCGTCCCCCGCGCCCACCAGGTCGGTGATCCTCGTCCGGATCGTCGACGTGCTGCGCGACATCGCCCGTGGCGGCCTTGCCGCGGCACTCGCCGGCATCGTCGTCCTCGGCCTCGGCGGACGGGTCGTCATGCGCATCGCCGCGGCCGTCAACCCGGATGCGACCGGCCTCCGGACCGAGGCCGGCGAGGTGGTCGGCGTGGTCACTGCCCAGGGCTCGCTGGGACTGCTGGTTTTCGGCGGGCTGGCCAGCGGGATCGTCGCGGGCATCGTCTGGGTCGTCGTCTCGCCGTGGATCCCGGGGACCGGCCCGCGCCGGTGGCTCCTCGCGATGCTGGTGACCGTCGCGCTCGGGGGCTCCTTCCTCGTGCAGTCGGGCAACCCTGACTTCGTCATCCTGGGCCCGGACCTGCCGATCGTCGCCATGCTCCTGGGGCTCGTCGCTCTGTTCGGGGCCGCGGTCGCCTGGTTGGACGAGCGTATAGAGCGGAGGTTGCCCAGACCCGGTGGGAACCGGATCGTCCTGCTGCTGATCTACGGGGCGATCGCGGCCTTCGGGTTCCTGGCGGTCCCGGTCGCGCTCAGCTTCTACCTCTCGACCAGCGGGTTCGGGAGCGTGAGGCCGGGGCTCACCGGCTGGGCGCTCATCGTGGTTGGCGCGGCGACGATGACCTGGTGGGCGGCCCGCATCGCGATGGGGCGATCTGATCGGCCGCCTGCGCTGCTCGCCATCGGCCGGATCGGCCTCGTGGCGGCGGTGCTCCTCGGCTTCGCCCACCTTGGCCCCGAGGTGGCGAAGATCGTCGCGGGGAGCTGAGCCGGCGGCAGACGAACGCACCCGCCGGGGAGCGTTGTGGCACGGCGTCCTTCAGGCTGGCGAGCCTTCAGGCAGGCAGCCGGGGGCCTTCGTGAGCTCAGAAGGGGAAGTGGAGTTGGAGACGGGATTCGAACCCGCGACATTCTGCTTGGGAAGTCCCGACCTCGTGAGCGTTGTAGCGTGAGCGTGGAACGGCGAGCGAAGCAGCGATAGTTAGAGTGTCGCTGAGGTGTCCCGTGGTGGCCTCCAGAACCGAGCCTCTGGCCCCGACCTCTCCGTGCGAGGACCGGCCAGTTCCTGCGGTCAGTCAAGGGCTTCCAGGCGGCGGACAGCCGCATGGTGCTGTCAACAACACAGCACCGAAGGCCTTGTCCGCGGCCGGCCCGCCGGGCCAGCATGGCGTAGCGACCGGCTCCGCCGGGGACCGGCCGTTCCGGGTGAACCAGGCGCCCCTCGGCCGAGTCTGATTCGATGGAGGACGGCACGAGGCGGTGCCGGGGCCGGGCATCCGCCCGAGGACAGGCGCGGGACGGGCCTGGAACGGGCTCGAGGGTGGCGGCGGCCGATGCGAAATCCGAACCGCGGCCGGTGCCGACGCCGCGCGGAACCCCCGTGGAGCGGCCCCGCGCCGGCGATCGCGTTGCCTTCGAGCGCCTCCTGGAGCGCTGGCTGGAGCCGTCGCTCCGGACGGCCTGCGCGATCATCGGCGACAAGGCCGACGCGCGGGACGCCACGCAGAAGGTCAAGACAGCTGAGGCGGCCTCGTCCGCTCAGGCAACGGGACCGCGTCCCTGCGCCGGCCGAAGTGCCTCGCCCGGGCTCGCAGCTCGGTGACGCTCATACCGCGTGTAGCATGGTGGCCCTGCAGGCGCTCGCCTGCCGCGGCGAACCTGGTGGAGGGCTGGCGCGGTTGACGTACCTGAAGGCGCGGTCCGGTCGATGACGCATGGGGCCACCGAGTCTCGGGCTGGTGACGGGCAGACGGTCGCCGTTCACGCGCATCCCGACGAGGCCGCGACGAAGCGACCGCGGCGCGATCCGATGCACACGCTCGCCGGCTGCGAGCGGATCGTTGTCGTCGGCCGGACCGGATCAGGCAAGACAACGCTCGCTCGCGAGCTTGCCGCCGCCCTTCGAGTACCCCACGTGGAGCTCGACTCGCTGTACTTCGGCCCGCAGTTCAGCACGGCACCCTTGGCTCTCCTGCGCGAGCGGACGAGCGCTGCGATCGCCGGCGATCGATGGGTGACCGACGGCAACAAGCGGGCGGTGCGCGACCTGGTCTGGCCCCGGGCTGACACGATCGTCTGGCTCGACTACTCCTTGGGCGTCAGCTTGTGGAGGCTCGGCAAGAGGGCTCGCTGGCGCACGTCGGAGCTCAGAGCCGAGGCGGCCAGGACCGGCCGGCGCGCCGGGCTACCCAAGCAGCTTCTGGCCGCTGCGAAAGGGGTCCTCACCGCGCTCCGATCGCACGCGGGCCAGCGCCGCGAGTACAAGCGGCTGTTCGCCGAGCCGGCGAACGAGCATCTCGCGGTGGTGCGCCTCCAGTCGCCGCGTGCCGCCCGCGAGTGGCTGGCTTGCGTCACCGCGGAGTCCACCTCGGCCTCGTAGGTGGACGCCCCGAAGCCGCATAGCCGCCGAGCTGGATCCGCGTGCGAGGGTGATCCTGGCAGGTCGGGCGGATGCCCGCTGGCAGCCGAGGAGCATGCCCGGGCGCTCGTGGAGACGCTTCGCTCGACGCGCCCGGCGCGGCGGGGCTGACGTCGACCTCGGGCGGCGCGCCACCCAAGGCACGGCCTACGACTGACGGATCGGAGGGTGACCGATCTTGCCCAGATCCGAGGCTGCGACCCGGGTCCGCCGTGCATCAAAGACCCTTCGTCACGACGGCATCCGCGTCGCGGCAGGTCAGTCGCCTGGCGCGCCCGGAGGGCCCTTGGCCCCCGACACGAACGCAGCGCAATGGACCGCGTCGCCAGTAGCTCGGGGGTCGTCGCGCGGCAGCTCACGCCCCGTGATCGCGGTCACCGCTGTCGCTGCAGGGCGAGCGGCCTCGGCTTCCTCTCTCCGCCCGATCGCCCGTCAACCCGAGCGTTGTGGCACTCGCGCGAGGCGATCCTGTACGACCACCGGGACGCCGCACCCGCAAGCAGAGCGTCGCGCTGAGCACAGAGGGGAGTTGGGAGCGGGAGACGGGATTCGAACCCGCGACATTCTGCTTGGGAAGTGCTGACCTCGTTAGCGTAGTAGCACGAGCCCGGAAGCGCGAGCGAAACTCGAGTAGTTAGAGTGTCCTGATGCGTCAGTCTCACCGGGTCTTCGCCGGCCCAGGTCTGGATTGGCCCGAGTTGTTGACGCCTCGTTGGACAGTCCGGGACGATGACGATCGGCGAGTCCAGGTGCCTTGACGCTGCTCAGGGGCCCTGCCCAGAATCGGGCCCTGCACTGGGTCGGCGTCTTGGCCATAGGGCTTCGAGGCGCGCTTCCCGAAGGAGACGGCATGCCGAGGATAGTGGTTACTGCGGCGGTCAAGGATTTCGAGGCGTGGCTGAAGTTCAAGCCGGAGCTCATCGCCCAGATGTCCGCCGTCGCGTCGGACGGGACCAGTTATGTCGCGATGGATGGCAGCAACCGCGTCGCCAGCACATGGGACGTCCCCGACATGGAGGCCTTCCAGGCGGCCCAGACCGCGGCCTCTGCCGAGATGGCGGAGGCGATGGAGCGGTATGGGATGATCCCGCCTGCGACGGTCTACATCGAGAAGTAGCCGGACCCCCGGCCGGTCGCGCGGGTGCGACGACGTGTTCAGGCGACGATCGAGCCGTCACTGAGGACAAGGCCCGGCGGGCGTCGAAGCCGTTCGTGAGCGTTGTCGTTCTGGCGCGCCCGGAGGACTCGGGCCCACGACACCAGCGCAGCGCGCTGGACCGCGCCGTTAGTCGCTCGGGGGTCGTCACGCGGCAGCTCACGCCCCCGTCATCGCGGTCACCGCGCTCGCTGCGGGGCGAGCGGCCATGGCTTCCACTCTCCGCCCGATCGCCCCTCAACCTGAGCGTTGTGGCACGCGCGCGGAGCGGATCCTGCACGACCACTGAGATGTCGTGGGCGAATTCCATCGGTCGTCGCAACACCTCGAGACGGAGGTGGTTCGCGATGGGTGTTGGCAAGCGGCAGCAGGGGATCCGAGCGATGCGCGGCCAGATGTGGTCGCCCGGCAGGCCCTCGACG
>Ga0209642_10002905_pt1 | contig 11178 bp, 10 predicted proteins | sample RifCSP19_2_FD_184025 | JGI IMG/M metagenome (GOLD analysis project Ga0209642, IMG submission 184025) | Soil microbial communities from Rifle, Colorado - Rifle CSP2_sed 19_2 (SPAdes) (version 2) | ecosystem: Environmental > Terrestrial > Deep subsurface > Rock core/Sediment | place: Rifle... | reverse complement strand
CGAGGCGCGAATGGACGCCCAGCTTGGCCAGGATGTTCTGGATGTGCGTTCGGGCCGTCTGCGGGCTGATGACCAGCCTGTCGGCGATCGCCTCGGTCCCCGACCCGTCCACCAGCAGATGGAGGACCTGACGCTCACGACGCGTGAGTCGCGAGACGCGCCGGAAGGCCTCATCCTGTTCGTGCCTGCGCCGCATCAGGCCTCCGAGGAGATCGCCCAGCATCCTCGAAGGCACGAGCGTCTCACCGCGGTGGACGGCGCGCGTCACGGTCAGGAGCTCGGACATGGCCGACGCCTTCGTGACGAAGCCCCGGGCTCCCACCTCCAGGGCCTGCTCGAGGATGCGGGGATCCTCCCGCCCGCTCACGATCACGACCTCGCACCCGGGGACGCGCTGGCGGATCAACCACGCCGTCTGGATGCCGTCGCTCTTCGGGAGGAGAGCATCGAGGAGCGCTACGCCGGGCGACGTCCGCTCGGCCTCGGCGACCGCCTGGAACCCGTCGCGAGCCTCGGCGACGACGACGAAATCACCCTCGCTCTCCAGCGCGAGGCGCATGGCCTCGCGGAACAGCGCCTGCTCGTCGGCGAGCAGTATCCGTACCCTTCCCGAATTCTCGGACATGCCCGTTCCCCGCGATCGCAGAGTGTGCCGAGGCTAACGGGAAGACCGGGATGGGGGCACCCGACCGACGACGTATTGCGCCTACGACGAATGCACGATGGTCGGTCTCGGCGACGCATCTACGCTCATGCGGGTGCCGAAACCACCCTCGTGGCGAGAGGGTGGTCCCGCGGGTCCGGCATCGAAGCCGAAGGGAAACGGATGACGGCGCTGTCTCGCACCATGGATGACCTTCCCGGCGAGGGGACGGTCGACCTGCGTGAGTTCCTGGCAACGATCGCTCGACGCAAGCGGCTGGTCCTGACCGTGACCATCGCGCTGACGACGCTCGCGGCCCTGTACTCGTACAGCCGAACCCCTGTCTACACATCCAAGGCGACCATCCTCGTACGGCCGATCCTCACGAACCCGCTCGAGTCGATCCCCCTGGAGCGGCTCAGCCTGCAGACCGAGATCCGCATCGCCACCTCCGCGGCGGTCGCCGACGTGGCCCGCGACCTCCTGGATTCGCGGGACAGCCTGACGACGCTGCTGCGTAACGTGTCCGTGTCTGCCCCACAGGATGCGCAGATACTCGAGTTCTCGTACTCGCACACCGATACCCGGGAGGCGCAACGCGGGGCGCAGGCGTTCGCCGACGCCTACCTCGAGTTCAAGGCCGCACAGGCGGTCGAGTCGATCGCGCGGCACGCCTCGACCCTCCAGGCCGAGACCGACAAGCTCGACGAGGACATCCGCGGGCTGAACGCGGAGATCGCCGACCTGCTCGAGGGCTCGCCGGAATGGGAAGACCTCGTCGACCAGCGGAGAGCCGTCGAGGCCACTCGCCTCGCCCTCCAGAACCAGCTCGCCACGGTGAGCACCCTGAGCGTCGACGCCGGTCAGGTGATCCAACCAGCGGAGCTTCCCGCCTCCCCCAGCCGGCCGAATCACCGGATCGACCTGTTGCTCGGTGTCCTCATCGGCCTCATCGCCGGCGTGGGATCCGCTTCGATGAGCGAGCGCCTCCGCGACCGGATCGAGAGCCAGGCGTCTTTCGAGCACATCCTCGAAGCGCCCGTCCTCGGGGTCATACCCAAGACGTCGGCCGGACGGAAGTCTGGTCGTCCGGCAACGATCGACGAACCGAAGAGCCTTGCGGCCGAATCGTTCCGGACGCTGCGTACGAACCTGCTCGCCGTGAGTGCGCGGCCCCCGGTCAAGACCCTGCTGGTCACGAGCGCAGGTATGGGCGAGGGCAAGAGCACGATCTCCGCCAACCTCGCGGTAGCCCTCGCGCAGATGGGCAAGGACGTCGTGCTGATCTCAGCCGACCTCCGATTCCCGCGCGTGCACTCCTTCTTCGGCCTCGGCAACGACCGGGGGCTCGGCCAGGTCCTTTCGGGCGAGGTGACCCTCGACGAGGCGCTGTGCGACTCGATCGTCCCACAGCTCCGCGTGCTGCCGAGTGGGCCGGTCGCCGGCGTCGCGGAGCCGGTCGAGCTCATCCAGTCTGACAAGATGCTCGACGTCATCGCGCGATGCGCGGAGATCGGCTTCGTGATCCTGGACGGATCTCCGATCTTGGCCGTGGCGGACAGCCTGGTCATCGCGACGATGGTCGATGCCGTCCTGTTCGTTGCCGACTCGCGGAACGGAAGGCGCGGCGCGATCGCCCAGTCCCGGCATCAGCTCCGTCAGGTGGACGCACGCGTCGTCGGCGGCGTGCTGAACGGCGTCGACGAATGGAGAGGGACGCGCGGCGGCAGCTACGGCCCGTACGACTACCGACGAGGCCTGCTCTATCGGATCTTGGTATCGGATCCACGCAGCGGCCGTTCCGCGGAAGAGCCCTTGGGTCGGGATCTCCAGCGGCAGCGATCGGACTGACGCCCCGGATCGATCCGCTCACATCGGTTCGCCCACCCGGCGGGAGCAGCTGCGTAGCCGGTACGGGTCGTAGTCAGAGTTGGTGTGACTTAGCGCGGGAACAGTTGCGGCACAGGAGCTGGAGGTTGGTCGCAGCGTCGCTGCCACCCAGGTACACCGGGATCACATGGTCGATCACGAGATTGGCGAGGCTGCCGCAGTTCGTGCACCGGCCACCGAAGCGCTCCCAGGTGTACTGGATGGCCTCCAGGTCGATGGATGGCGCGCGACCGTCCGGGGACTCGCTCTCCGGTGCGTCTGTCACATCGGTCATCTCGTCCACGACCGCGAGATCGTCCAGGGTCAGACTCGTATCGGCCGCGATCCACTCGCCTCGGTACAACCACAGCGCCTCTCCATCCTTCTCGAGGATGAACCGCGGCACGCGCGAGTGCCCGCTCGCCCGGTGAGCCCACTCGTCGAGCGAGAGACTACCCAGCACGGTTCGATCCCGGACGAGAACCAGGTACTGGAACGGCTCTTCCGTGCCTCGATACTCCTCGCCCGCGACCAACCGAAGGCTGCTCAGGACGCCCAAGGCGGCACCGAGCCGCCGTCGGGACTCGATCAAGCCCCGACGCGCTTCGGCCTCCACGCCTCGTCCCTCCTTGACCCGGTCCTCGGCCTCCCGCGCGGCCTGGGAGGCCTCCTCGAAGCGCGGCTGCACCTCCTCCGCTTCGCGGCGCGCGACCTCGAGCGCCGCGGCGTGGCTACGGGCCTGGCGACGTGCCCGCGAGAGTTTCCAGATGTGTCTTCCCGCCTTCAGCGAGCGCCCGGCGGCGACCACCCGATCAGCGGCCGCGTTCACATCGGCCTGGGCCTCGACGATGGAGGGCTGGACTTCTCGCATCTGCTGTTCGGCCTGGACGATGGCGGCCTCGAGCTCCCGAACCAGGGCTTCCTTGCGAGCCACCTCGGCGCGAGTCTCGACGAGCGCTCGCCGGGCGAGCTGTGCTCGCGACTCGTATGACGCGACCATCCCCGCCACGGATCTCACCTCTTCGGCCGCCGCGAGGAGCTCCGCTTTGGCCTCCTGAGCCTCCTTCTCCGCCTGCTCGGCATCGAGGATCTGCGGGGTTCCATCGGCCTCGGCCCCAACCTCGGACTTCGTTCGTCCGTCGGCCCGACCCATCAGGTTCGCCAGGGCCAACGATGTCCGAGCGGCCTTCCTCCGGGCGCTCGTGACCTGCCGCTGGAGAGCAGCCTCGGCCTTGTTCGCATCGGCGAGCTTCAGCAGGGCACGATCGAGCACGGACTGCCGACCGGCGAGGTCCTCGGCGGCCACCCGTTCGCGCTCGCGCGCCCGCTCCACGGCCTGCCTCGTCGATCCGACCTGATCCTCGATCCGGCGCAGCCGGCGGACCGACCGCGCCACCCGGACCGATCGCCCCGCGGCTTCCACGCGCCTGCGAGCCGACTCCGCTTCGGCACCGGTGAGGTCGACCGCCACCTTCGCATCGTCCAGCCGCTGTTGGACCCCCGGGAGCTTGGCCTCCTCGGCCCTCGCCGCGACCGCCGCCTCGTTGAGCTGGGTCTGGGCGGCCTTCAGCCGCTCCTCCACGAGTGCAACCCACGTCTCCAACCCATGGCGCCGGTGGTTCGCCGCCTCGAGCTCTGCCTCGGCTCGCTCCAACTCCTGCTGTGCGACGGCCGCGCGAGACTTCGCGTTCGTGACGCGTCGCTTCCCCGGCACGGTGTCGCTCCGGTCGCTACCACTCGATCCGGCGGCACGCCTGGATCCGTTGCCGTTGGCCGAGCTCGGCGCGGGCTCCAGCCGTCCGGGCTTGGCGATCCCGGCCAGCCACACGCCATCCTGGCCGTCTCGTTGCGCCCACAGCGACAGGAATCCCTCCTCCAGCAGCGGCGCGATCCGCTCAGGGACGTCCCTGCCTAGCGAATCCCAGGGGAACAGGCATATCCATGACTGCATCCCATACAGCTGGATCGAGGCGTCCTTGCGGAGGAGCATCCGCGCAACCGTGGCGCTTGGAGGGGCAGGCCGCAAGGCACGAATCGCGCAAACGTACTACGTCGGATGGATGAGTCGCCGCTCGAGGCGGTACGAAGGGTACGTTGGGCGAAGCGGGACGCGACTCGGCTGGTCAGGACGACCGGTAGGCAACTCCCGCGGTCACGACACGCGGGCGATCCCTCGGCCCGGGATGGCGACGATCCCGTGACGGACCGCGAACGTCGCGGCCTCGAGGCGCGAGCGGACCTGTAGCTTGGTGAGGACGCTCTGGACGTGCGTGCGCACCGTGTTCGGGCTGATGCCCAGTGACCGCGCGATGCTCTGCCCACTCGCCCCCTCGACGAGGAGCACGAGCACCTCGCGCTCGCGCGGGGTGAGCTGGTTCGAGAGGAGGGCCACAGCCTCCTCCTCAGCACTCAGCGCTCCAGCGACCCTCGGCGCGAGCGGGCGCGGCACGACGACCTGACCGTCGAGGACGGAATGGATCGCCTGGATGAACCGCGTGACCGGCGTGTCCTTCATGATGTAGCCCTGGAACCCGGCACGGAGGGCCTCCCGGGCCGTGCGAGGGTCGCCGAGTGCCGTAAGGGCGAGGACCTTCGTCTCAGGGAACTCCTGCAAGATCGCCTTGCCCACCGCAAGTCCGCTCCGGTCGGGCAGCCCGATGTCGACGAGCGCGAGGTCGGGGTGCCATCTGCGCACGGCCGTCAGCGCCTCCTCGCCCGACACGGCGATACCCACGACTTCGATGTCGTGCTCCTCGAGCGCTAGGCGGATCGCCTCAGCGAACAGCATGTGATCGTCGACGATGAGGACCCGGGCTCGCGTCATGCGCCTTCCCTGGGGATCTCGAGCCGGAATTCGGTCGTCCCGTTCTCGGATGTGAATGAAAGCCGCCCACCGTTGGCCTCGGCGACACGGCGTGTGATGAACAGGCCAAGACCCCCTCCGAACTGCCCGTCGCTGCTCGTTCCGCGCACGAACGGGAGGAAGATCGTCTCCCCTTCCCCGGGCGGGATGTCCGGACCCGCGTTGCGAACCCTGACGATGATGGACCCGACCTCGATCTCGACGACCACCTCCACGGAACTGTCCCCCGGCGAGTACATCAGAGCGTTGCGCACGAGATTGCCGACGGCGCCACGGAGCTGGACGGGTTCGACCCACGCGACCGCCCGGGGCGGAGCCTGGAGGGACACGCGGCCCTCGCCCAGCTAGAGCCGGCACTGCTCCAGCGACTCCTCCACGACGCGGACGATGTCGCAGCGTCGTGGGCGAGGTGCGTCTCCCCGAACGCCCCAATGCAGGATGTCGTCCACGAGCCCAGACAACTGATCCAGCTCCACGAGGCAGCGATCGAGGAGCGCCTCCTCGGCCGTGGATCGGTCGCGTTCCCTCAAGATCTCCAGGACCGCCCTGACACCGACGAGCGGGCCACGCAGCTCGTGGGCCGTCCAAGCGACCGCCAGATCCAGGTCGTCCCGGCTCCCGCCACGATCGGCCCCGAGCAGCTCGAGAACCGCGCTCATCGCTTCTCCTTCACGGTGAGGCGACTCCCCCGGCCATCGGCTCGATGTCGGCCGATCGGGCGTTCTCGCTGGGTGAAACCTGCAACGCCTCTCCCCCCTTTGACCGAGGTCGCCCCTCGGGTCTTCCTAGGCTGTTCCTGCTACCGAGAACGACGTACCTCGTGTCCTGAGCAGAGTAGAACGCGGAGCGCGTTTCTCGCAACCCCTGAGAGGGAAGTTGTGCGACAAAAGTGCCCGCTCGCGCCCCATCTGGGACGCGAACAGCGTCCCCGATACCTGGTCAGGGCGTCATCTGCGGTGGTCTTCCCACATGGCCCCTAGCCGTATCGAAGGGTGGGAACCTAAACACCCAGCGGTAGCGAAGATAGGGCACGCCCCTGGATTCTGGTGATGGATTCTGGTGATGGATTCGTAGGTTGTTGCCACCTACACTTAGGGCCTTCCCCCCGGGTCCGTTGTCAACGGAAGGCGATGAAGGTACAGCATGGGGCGCTTCGCCCTCGAGACGGGTAGGGCGCTGCGGCGCGCGCGCCGTGCCCGCGAGCTTACCCTCCGGCAGGTATCGGCCCTCAGCGAAGGCCGATTCAAGCCGACGTCGGTTGCCGGGTACGAGCGCGGTGAACGCGCGATCTCGCTGGAACGGTTCTGCGAGCTCTGTCAGCTGTACGACGTCGCCCCTCAAGCGATCCTGGCCGAAGTCCTGCGGTCGATCGCAGGAACCCCCGAGCCCGATATCGACCTGACGCTGCTCGAATCCCTGGGATCGGCCGAGGGGGCGCTGGTCGCCGGCTTCATCCGGCAGATCCGAGCGCTGCGACGCGAACCCACCTCCGGGAGGGTCGTGCTCCGCACGGGCGACCTCGAGGTGCTGGCGACCGCCGCCGGCAAGAGGCGCTCCGAGCTGGAGGAGGCACTCGAACCGAGCATCCGGCGGGAGGACTGAGTCTGTCTGGCCTCGGGGGATCAGACCCCTCTCAGGTACGCGACGGTCTCCCCTAGTCCATCCTCGAGGTGGGTCCACGGGCGCCAGCCAAGCGCTTCGACGGCGAACGAGACGTCCAACGCGCTGCGCCGGAGGTCGCCGGGCCGTGGCTGGGCCATCACCGGTTGCCCCGTGAACCCGGTGATCCCTGCCAGGGACCGGAAGAGCCCGTTCACGGACGTTTCCAGTCCCGTTCCGATGTTCACGAGCGACCCGTCGCCCCGCTCGGCCGCGAGCGAGAACGCGTGGACCACGTCGTCCACGAACACGTAGTCCCGGGTCTGGTTGCCGTCGCCGAAGATCGTCGGCGCCTCCCCGGCAAGCATCTTCAAGGCGAAGATCGCCACGACCCCCGCCTCGCCGTGCGGATCTTGCCGCGGTCCGTAGACGTTCGCGAGGGCCAGCGGCGTGTACGCCACCCCCCGGTAGCGTTCGTAGAACCTCAGGTAGTCGATCGCCACCTTCTTGCTTATCCCGTAGGGCGAGATGGGACGCCCGCTGCTCGCGGCCGACTCCTTCGTGGGGATCTTCCTCGGATCGCCGTAGATCGTCCCGCCCGACGCCGCGTAGACCACCTTGCGGACCCCGGTCCTGACGCAGCACTCCAGCACGTTCAGCAGCCCCATGATGTTGACGCTCGCGTCGTGGACGGGATCCGTCACCGATGCCGGCACACCGGGTTGGGCGGCCACGTGCATCACGACCTCGGGGCGATGCCGCTCGAACAGCGACTGGAGCCCGTCGGCACGCACGTCCATGTTGAGGAACGTGAACTCCTTGCCGTACCCGCGCGCCTCGGACAGGTTGGCGATGTGCCCGGTCGACAGGTCGTCCACCGCGACGACGCGGTGACCCTCGGCCAGCAGCCGGTCGCACAGGTGCGAGCCGATGAAGCCCCCTCCCCCGGTGACGAGGAACGTGGTCACCGCAGCTCCAGTCCGGGATCGGCCCCGACGTCGAGCCCCGTCCGCTCGCCCCTCGCCAGGCGGGTGGCCCCCGCCGCCGCGATCATCGCGCCGTTGTCGGTGCACAGCTCGAGCGGTGGGAAGAGCACGCGCAGGCCCGCCGCGGAACCCGCCTCCTCGATGCGTTCGCGCAGTCGGCTGTTCGCGACGACGCCTCCCCCGAGCAGAACCGTCCCCACGCCCTTCTCCTTCGCCGCGGCGATCGTCTTGCTCACCTGGACGTCCACGATCGCCTCCTGGAACGATGCCGCCAGGTCCGCCGGGTCGACCTCCCGGCCGGCCGAGCGCTCGGCCTTCACGTGCCGGAGAACGGCCGTCTTGAGGCCGGACAAGGAGGAATCGTAGTCGCCCGAGTCGGCCATGGGGCGCGGGAAGCGGATAGCTTCGCGGTTCCCGTCCCGTGCGAGCCGGTCGAGCGCAGGCCCGCCGGGGAACCCGAGCCCGATGAACCGGGCGATCTTGTCGAACGCCTCACCCGCCGCGTCGTCGAGCGTCTGACCGAGCGGCTCGTACCGGTGCGGCTCCGGCATGTGGACGAGCATCGTGTGACCGCCCGAGATCACCAGGCACACCGCCGGCGCGAGATCGGGACCATGCACCAGGTGGTTCGCGAAGATGTGCCCCTCCAGGTGATTCACGCCGATCAGCGGCGCTCCGGTGGCGAGCGCGACCGCCTTGGCCGCGGCGATCCCGACGAGCAGCGCGCCGACCAGGCCCGGGCCGACGGTGACGGCAACCCCGCCGAGGTCCTCGAACCTCGTGCCTGCGCCCTCGAGCGCCTCGTCCATCAGGGGGTTCAGCGCCTCGACGTGCGCTCGGCTCGCCAGCTCCGGAACCACCCCACCGAAGCGCGCGTGCAGGTCCATCTGGCTGGCGATCAGGTTCGACAGGACACGACCGTCCTCGACCACCGCCACGGCGGTCTCGTCGCAGGACGTTTCGATGCCGAGGACCTTCACGGTCGGTCCGGGCGTATGCCCTCGGGGACCTCTTCCATGAGAGCTCGGAGACGGCGTGGGTACTCGGGGGTACGGATGCCGTCGAGCCACATGATGAGCGCGTCCTCGTTGACCTCCTGGTAGTAGTTCTTCCGCACGCCGACGGGCCGGAAGCCGAAACGACCGTACAGGCGCTGCGCCCCCCAGTTCGTCACGCGGACCTCGAGCGAGACCGCCTCGGCGCCGAGGTCGACGGCGGAGAGGATCAGGTCGTGCAGGAGCCTCGACGCGATCTTCTTCCGCTGGTGGAGCGGATCGACGGCAACGTTCGTGATGTGTGCCTCCTCGCCGTAGCAGATCAGCCCCCCGTACCCGACGACCTCGCGATCGATGCGAGCCACGAAGTAGCAGCGGTTCCGCGACTCGCCCATCTCCGAGAGGAACAGGTTCGGGCTCCACGGACGCGGGTAGACCTGGCGCTCGATCGCCATCACGCCGCGCAGGTGACGGCGCCTCATCCGGGTCACCTCAAGCCGAGGCGCCTCGAGCTCGCTGATCCCAGGTGATCTCCGCATCCGTCTTCCTCAGGTAGATCGGTACCACGTCCATCAACCTATCGCTCTCCTCACGGACGAACCGCGGGGCCGCGAGCTCCACGAGCGCGGAGGCCCCCGGATGGGCGAACCCGGGCGAGGCGAACTCCACCCGCATGCCCTGCCGTTCGAGCTCGTGCCGGTACAGGATGGCACCGTTGCCCACGAGCAGCACGTCCTCCGGGAGCGCCTGGAGCTCGGCGGCAAGCGCATCCGGCGGGCCGACCTGGTAGGCGCCCTCGCGTATCACCCCGCCTGGGACGCTCCGGTAGGTGGCGAAGAAGACCTCCCCCCTGCGCGCGTCGAGCACCGCTGCGATCACCCGCCGGGTGTTCCGGACCCCGAAGGCGAGCGCGTCCAGGGACGGGAGCCCGACGATCGGCAGGTTGAGGACCTGCGCGAGCGACTTGCCCGCCTCGACGCCGACGCGCAGCCCCGTGTAGAGGCCCGGGCCGAGGCCGACCGCCACCCCGCCCAGGTTCGAGGGCTCCAGGCCCGTCCATCCGAGCAGGCGGTCGACGGCGGAGACGACGTGGTCCTGCTTGCGGGGGCCGGCGAACTGCGTCGCGGCCAGGATCTCCCGATCGTCCCCCAGCGCGACCGACGTGTGGTTCGTGGACGTGTCGATCCCGAGCACGATCACGCCGCGGCCCTCCACGGCTCGAGGAACTGCTCGAGCCGTTCCCACCGGGGAGCCCATGCGTCCCCGACGGCCCGGATCGAGATCGAACGCTCCTCGGACTCCCCTGGGACCGTGAGCTCGACGACGAGGTGATCCTGCGGCAGCAGGGCCTCGACCGCGTCCCCCCACTCGATCAGCAGGACGCCGTCGTCGTCCAGCATCTCCTGGAGCCCGAGGTCGACGACGTCCTGCACCCGGTCGAGCCGGTAGACGTCGGCGTGGAAGACCGTCAGCCGTTCGGCCCGGTACTCACGCACGAGCGTGAACGTGGGGCTCACGACCGCGCCACCGAAGCCGAGCCCCCGCGCGACGCCCTGGACGAGGGTCGTCTTGCCGGCCCCGAGCTCGCCCGTGAGCGCGATCGCGTCGCCCGCTCGCAGGAGCGACGCGATCGCCGCCCCGATGGCGCGGGTGTCCTCGGCCGTCGCCGCGCTGAGCTCGACGCGCATCAGAAGAGCCCGAGCTGCTCCTCGGCAGGCCGCGGCCGCTCGGCGAGCGCCAGCCTGATCTCCTGGAAATCCGTCCGCAGCGCAATCATCTGCGCCGAGTTCTCGCCTCCACCGCGCAGGATCGCCGCCGGATGGAAGGTCGGGATCACCGTCCTGCCGTTCCACGGGAAGCGCTGACCCCGAACGCGGCTGATCGACACCTGCTTGTTCAGGATGAACCGCGTCGCGAAGTTCCCGAGCGTGACGATCACAACCGGGTCGATCGCTTCGATCTGCTCGGTGAGCCAGGGGGTGCACGCCTCGATCTCGTCCGGGTACGGGTCGCGGTTGCCCGGAGGCCGGCATTTCACGACGTTGCCGATGTACACGTCCTCGCGCTGCATGTCGATCTCGGCCAGCATCCGGTTCAGCAGCTGGCCCGCGGCCCCGACGAACGGCTCGCCCTGCTTGTCCTCGTGGTAGCCGGGCCCCTCCCCGATGAACATCAGGTCGGCGTCCGGATCGCCGACGCCGTAGACGACCTGAGTCCTGCCTT
>Ga0209642_10002903_pt1 | contig 11182 bp, 12 predicted proteins | sample RifCSP19_2_FD_184025 | JGI IMG/M metagenome (GOLD analysis project Ga0209642, IMG submission 184025) | Soil microbial communities from Rifle, Colorado - Rifle CSP2_sed 19_2 (SPAdes) (version 2) | ecosystem: Environmental > Terrestrial > Deep subsurface > Rock core/Sediment | place: Rifle... | reverse complement strand
AACAATTGTTGGTATAATAGAGCTCTTCAAAGGTAGAAAGATCACTTCCCATATTATGCTTTTCCTTGTTGGCGCGGGTTTCGCTCTTCATACTGCAAACATCATCTATCGTTATGTTGCAGCAGGCCACATACCTATAACAAATTTCCACGAATCGACTTCTTTTTTTTCATGGAGCATTATCCTGATCTTCTTTCTTTTACAATTCAGGTACAAGGTGAAAATCCTGAGTTCCTTTGTAATGCCTGTCGTGCTTCTTCTGATGCTCTCATCTTCTATGCTTTCGAGGGAGATAAGACCCCTGAGCCCTGTTCTTCAAAGTTATTGGCTTACAATACATACTGTCATAGCTTTTTTAGGTAATGCTGCATTTGCCCTTGCTTTTGGGGTAGGAACAATGTATCTCATTCAGGAACACCATGTGAAATCAAAACACCTTGGGGGGCTTTTTGCAAGATTACCGAGTCTTCAAACCCTCGACGAGCTGAACTATAGACTCATAACCATGGGGTTTCCTCTGCTAACACTTGCGATAATTACGGGTTCCCTATGGGCAGAGAGTGCGTGGGGAAGTTTCTGGAGGTGGGATCCGAGAGAGGTCTGGTCCCTTGTGTCATGGTTTATCTATGCGATTATTCTTCATGCAAGGCTTGTTGCAGGGTGGAGAGGCAAAAGGGCAGCTATATTATCAATTGCTGGATTTCTTACGATTCTCATTGCCTTTTTCGGCATTAAATTACTCCATAAGGGTCTCCATGTATTCCTATGAAAGTCTTGGTAGCAGGTCTTAATCATAATACAGCAGATATTGAAGTAAGGGAGAAAGTAGCCTTTAATGGGTCCAAACTCCAAGAGGGCCTAGTAGAATTAAAAAACCTCCCCTATGTCGATGAGGTTGTTATTCTTTCTACCTGTAACAGGATGGAACTCTATGCTGGTGTGAAAGATACTGAAAAGGCATCGGAATCAATAAAGACTTTTATATCAGGATTCCATAACATCGACAGGTCGTTACTTGATAAGGCAATTTATGTATATGATGATGTAGATGCAGTAAGACACATCTTCCGTGTTGCCTCAAGCCTAGACTCCATGGTCATTGGTGAACCCCAGATTTTGGGACAATTGAAAGAGGCATTTGAGTTTGCACTTGAGAAAAAGACAACAGGAATCCTTCTGAATAAATTGATGAAGAAAGCTATCTCTGTTGCTAAAAGGGTGAGGAGTGAAACAAGGATAGCCGAAAATGCTGTCTCAATAAGCTTTGCTGCTGTGGAACTAGCAAAAAAGATCTTTACTGACATCTCGGAGAAGGTATTTATGCTTTTGGGTGCAGGAGAGATGGCTGAACTTACAGCAAGGCATTTATTGAGCAATGGCGTAAAAGAAGTTATTGTAGCAAACAGGACATACGAGAGGGCTTGTGCGCTTGCCAAGGAATTCAATGGTAGACCCGTTAAATTCGAAGATTTTCTGCATGAGATGGTGCACTCTGACATAGTCATATGTCAAACAGCTGCCTCAAACTATATTTTGCTCAAAGAGCAAATGCAGAAGGTGATGAAGGAAAGAAAGCAAAGGCCTATATTTATTATTGATATCACCGCTGAGCCAAGAAATATTGATCCTAAGATAGGTGATCTTGACAATGTCTACCTGTACAATATAGATGACCTGCAGGGGATTGTTGACGAAAATATGTTCGAAAGGAAGAAAGAAGCAGAGAAGGCAGAAAGGATAGTCGAAGAAGAAATCGAACCCTTCTTCCAGTGGCTTTCATCCCTCGATTCATTTCCAACCATTGTTGCCCTCAGGGAGAAGATGGAGAAGATTAAAAATGATGAGATTGAGAAACTTTTGAACAGGTTTCCCGATATGGATGAAAAACAGAGAAAGGCCATCGAGTATATGGCTTCTGCCATTATCAATAAACTTATTCATCCGCCAACGATTGCGCTTAAAAAAGATTCAGAGGATCGAGACCTCATGGTAGCAATTATAAAAAAGCTCTACGGGATTGATGATGAAGAAAAAGAATAGGATATACATTGGTACCCGGGGTAGTAAACTTGCGCTCTGGCAGGCAGAATGGGTTAAGTCAGAGATTCAACATCTGCACTCGGAGATTGAAATAAGTCTTATAAAAATAAAGACAACCGGAGACATGATCCTTGATGTGCCCCTTGCAAAAATAGGCGGGAAAGGGCTTTTTGTCAAGGAGATAGAGGAGGCCATCTTTAGGCATAAGGTTGATATGGCAGTACACAGCATGAAGGATGTACCGACAGAACTTCCGGAGGGACTCCACCTCGCTGCTATATGCAGAAGGGAAGATCCAAGGGACGCTTTAATAACTAAAGTTCAAAGTTCAGAGTTCAAAGTTCAAAGTTATAAAGACTTGCCTCATGGTGCAACTGTAGGGACGAGTAGTCTCAGGCGCTTATGTCAGTTGAGGAATATCAGGCCGGATTTAAAAATTGTACAACTCAGGGGAAACCTTGATACGAGGATCAGGAAGCTTGATGAAGGTCAGTTTGATGCAATCATTGTGGCTGTTGCGGGCGTTAAGAGATTAGGGTTGGCTTATAGGATAACAGAAATCCTTGAGCCTGAGATATGCCTTCCTGCAATAGGTCAGGGTGCTATAGGGATGGAGTGTAGGGTTAATGATAAAGTCATAAATACTATCCTTGGTGATTTAAACCATCAAGAGACATCGATATCTGTAAGGGCAGAAAGGGCTCTTCTCAGGAGACTCGGGGGAGGATGCCAGGTTCCCATAGCTGCTTATGCGAGGATTAAGGATGGAAGGGTTATTATGGATGGTCTTGTTGGAAGTATTACAGGAGAAAGGGTTATAAAGGGCCATGCAGAAGGAAAGCTCGAAGATCATGAGAGACTCGGCACAAACCTCGCTGAAGATTTACTATCAAGGGGAGCAAAAGAGATACTGGCTGAGGTATACCAGATCTCCTGAATTTACACTGTTAGAAAGCTCAGTCCTTTCTAACGGAGTTACTACATCCTCTCTTTCCTCTCTATTGCCTCAAGGAATTCTATTTTTTCCTGGCAGTCTCTGCAATAGATTGCAAAGGGAAGGACCTTTAGTCTTTCCTCACTAATTTCCTCTCCGCAGTCTTCGCATTTTCCATAGGTACCTTCCTTGAGTTTTCTCAATGCCTCATCTATCTTGAGGAGTGTCTCCCTGTGAGAGCTTAACTTTTGAAGACTGATATCTTCAGACAGGTCAACAACAGACCAGTCCCCGTCATCCAAAGCAGTATCCACAAGTTGTCTCGTCTCGCCTCTTATATATTTGGATATTTCAGACTTTGCCTCTTTAACGATCTCCTCTCTTCTCTTGACGAGGGCAATCCTCAGTGCAGACTTTCTTTCCTCTTCCGGTTTTTTACTCAAAGAAACCTTTGTTGCTGACTTCCGGGGCATAAGCCTTTCAGGCGTCTTGATCTTTTTGAGAATTTTAACTTTTTTAGGAACCTTGACCTTTTTGGCGGTTTTAAGCTTTGCAATTTTTTTGGGGGTCTGGCCCTTTCTGGTCTTTTTTGATGTTTTAACCTGTTTAAGAGTCTTAACCTTTTGCTTCCCTTTTGTCATACTCTTCTGAAGGGTCTTTTTGGTGACCTTTTTGGAAGATTTCTTTGCTGGTTTCTTTACAATTTTTTTCTTTGTCATTCCTTTAGTTTTTTTGATATTAAACCTCCATTATTTCTTTTTCCTTATGATTCAAAATTTCATCCACTTTCGATATGTAAGAGTCTGTGAGCTTCTGTATCTCATCATGAAATCTCTTGACGTTGTCTTCACTGAGATGTTTTTCTTTCTCGAGTTTTTTCATCTCCTCGTTTGTGTCCCGTCTGATATTTCTTACTGCCACCTTTGCTTCTTCTGCCTTTTTCTTTACGACTTTGACAAGCTGCTTCCGTCTTTCTTCTGTTAGGAGAGGTATATGTATCCTGATTATCCTACCGTCATTTACGGGTGTTATGCCGAGATCCGATTTCATAATGGCCTTTTCTATATCGGGGATAATTTTGGGATCCCAGGGTTGTATTGCGATCTGCCTGCTTTCTGGTATGCTTAAGCTTGAAAGTTGCTGGAGGGGAGTTATCGAATCGTAATAATTCACCATGATTCCGTCAAGGAGTGCGAGAGAAGCCCTTCCTGTCCTGATTGAAGAGAATTCCTTTTTCAGGGAGTCGATGGCAACAGCCATGCGCTCATTGGTCTTTCTTTTTAACTCTTGTTCCATTGCTCCCCCTCACAAGAGTTCCTATTTTTTTTCCTTCTATAATCTTTTTAATATTGCTCTCACCCCTGAGATTAAAAACCACAATGGGGAGGTTGTTATCCATGCAAAGGGATACAGCAGCCGAATCCATAACACTGAGTCCTTTTTTTAAAACATCGATGTACGTAACGGTATCATATTTTTTTGCTGTAGGATCTTTTACAGGGTCTGAGGTATAGATGCCATCCACCTTTGTTGCTTTGAGTATTACATCAGCACCAATCTCCATTGCCCTGAGAGCTGCAGCAGTGTCAGTCGTAAAGTAAGGATTTCCTGTACCAGCAGCAAAGATGACAGTTCTTCCCTTTTCCAGATGTCTAATTGCCTTTCGCCTTATGTACGGTTCTGCCAGTTCCTTCATCTCTATGGCTGTCTGAACTCTCGTGGGGATACTCTGTTTTTCAAGGGAGTTCTGGAGAGCAAGGGCATTAATAACGGTTGCGAGCATTCCCATATAATCTGCGGATGCCCTTTCTATTCCTTTCACGCTTGCTTCAACTCCCCTGAAGAGGTTCCCTCCGCCAATCACTATTGCTATCTCAATCCCTGTAGAGACGGCTTTCTTTATCTCCCTGGCTATATAATCAACCGTGGAAGGATCAATCCCGAAGCCTTTATCTCCTACCATGGCTTCACCACTGATCTTCAAGAGTATCCTTTTGAATTTTAATTCTTTCATGCCTTAGCTGACTCTCCAAGTTGGAACCTGACGAACCTCCTTATGACAATGTTCTCACCTAATCGTGCAATATTGTCAGAAATGAGGTCTTTAATCTTCTTCTTCTGTTCAGGGTCCTTGATAAATATCTGGTCAACAAGGCACGTATCTGTGTAGAATTTGTCAAGCTTGCCTTCAACAATCTTTTCAATAACATGTTGTGGTTTGTCTTTAATCTGTACCCTGTATATCTCCTTTTCGCTCTCTATAACATCCTGAGGAACTTCATCTCTTGAAATATATGAAGGGTTTGCAGCGGCTATGTGCATGGAGATATCCTTGACAAGTTCCTTGAAATCTTCTGTCCTCGCAACAAAGTCTGTCTCGCAGTTAATCTCGACCATTGTCCCAATTTTTCCCATATGAATATAAGAGCCGATGATGCCTTCTGATGTTACCCTACCAGCCTTTTTCTCTGCGCTCGCAAGGCCTTTCTGCCTGAGGAGGCTCACAGCCCTTTCAAAATCTCCGTTGCTTTCTGTAAGTGCTTTTTTACATTCCATCATGCCAGCGCCTGTTTTTTCTCTGAGTGTTCTGACCATCTCCGATGTGATCATTGTCATTATGTTGCTTCGGTTTCTTCCTGCTTTATCTTATCTTCGGCCTTGAGCTTTTCTGCTTCCTCTACTATCGTCTTCGAGTAGGTTTCTCTTCCTTCAATGACAGCCTCCGCCATCTTGGAAGTTATGAGTTTTATTGCCCTTATAGCATCATCATTGCCAGGGATCACATAGTCAATCTCATCAGGGTCACAGTTCGTGTCAACAATAGCAACGATTGGTATGGAAAGCTTTCTTGCCTCGGCTACAGCAATCCTCTCTTTCTTCGGGTCTACGATGAATACAGCTCCTGGGAGGGATGGCATATCTTTGATACCCAACAGATTTTTGTCCAATTTCGACCTCTCCTTTTCGAGAGATGCAACCTCTTTTTTGGGTAGAAGCTCTAATGTGTTGTCTTCCTTCATAGCCTCAATCTTTTTGAGTTTTTCAATGCTCTTTTTTATTGTGTAGAAATTGGTAAGCATCCCGCCGAGCCAGCGCTGATTGATAAAAAAGGATTCTGAGCGGTTTGCCTCTTCCTGGATAGCGTCCTGTGACTGTTTCTTTGTCCCAACAAAGAGTACAGGCGCTCCTGTTGAGGTTATATCTTTTATGAAATTATAGGCATCTTCAAGTCCTTTCAGTGTTTTCTGGAGATCAATTATATAGATACCGTTCTTTTCTCCGAAGATGTATTTCTTCATCTTGGGATGCCATCTCTTTACCTGATGACCAAAGTGTACACCCGCCTCAAGGAGCTCTTTAATTGTGGCTACCATAACTTTTCCTTTCTCCTTCTATTCCTTTTGCCTCTTTCCTACTTGTTTCTGATTGATGTCTTAATAAGACTAACGCCCACTCTTTACGTGAATCTTTAAGACTAAAAGCCTAACACAAAAGTATCTTTTTTTCAAGGGGGGGGTGACTTCCAATGAAGTTCCTGCCCTTAGCTTTTGATGGCTATAAAAAATAACATGGTAGTTTATGATTTTGGTCACAAAAGACCAAAATAAATCTTGACTTTTATTTTTCATTAATATAAAAGTATAGAATTAATTTGCAGGATGAACCTATGAAATTAAACTTCGTAAGGAGGTGATGATTTTTAAAAAGTAAAGAAAAGGTTTGAACAATAAACGTGTGGCACTTAGAAGGAGGTGAAGTATGAAAGAAGAAGATATTTTAAGTAAAGAGCTTGAACGTGAATTAGAACTTCACGGAATAAACAGAAGAGATTTCCTGAAATATTGCGCTACCACTGCAGCAGTCCTTGGCATATCAGAACTTGAGTTTACATCAGGAGTTGCCCATGCAATGGAAACTGCCTCCAAGAAACCACCGGTAGTCTGGTTTGCCGGACAGGCTTGCACAGGTTGTACAATATCTTTTGCCCAGATCAATTACCCACCTGCTTCTTCTATTATTCTTGATAAGATTTCACTGAGATACCATATGACTGTTATGGCAGCTGCAGGTGAGGTTGCAGAAAAGGCTTTACATGAGGCAATAAAAGAAGGCGGCTATGTGTATATTTTTGAGGGTGCGATTCCTTCAGCTGATGACCGCTTCTGGATGCATGGTAAACGTCCTGGTAGAGAAGTCTTTGAGGAAATAGCTAAAAAGGCAGGGGCCGTTATTGCTGTAGGAGCCTGCAGTGCATATGGCGGAATTCCAAGAGCCTGTCCGACAAAAGGAATAGGAGTTGGTGAGGCCCTTAAGCGAGCTGGAATTAATAAGCCTCTCATAAACATTTCTACCTGTCCTGTTCATCCAGATCATTTAGCAGGGACAATTCTCTATTACCTCGTTACAGGAAAGGTACCTGAACTGGATTCAAAAGGAAGACCTGCAATGTATTTTGGAGAAGTATCAATGCATGATAATTGCAGGCGCCGTGCCCATTTCGATGCTGGTGAATTTCTCAAGGATTGGAACAATCCCAAGCAAAAGAACTGGTGTCTCTTTGAAAAAGGATGTAAAGGGCCTGTTTCCTATATTGACTGTACGGTGCGGAGATGGAATGACGGAATAAGTTTCTGTCTCGATTGTGGCGGTTTGTGCCAGGCTTGTGGCGAGCCTATATTCTATGATAAAGTGACTCCTCTTTATTCAGCAGAAAGCGAAATCTCAAAGAAGATCTATGCTATAAGAAAATCCAGTTTATCTAACAAAAAGAATGGTTGAAGGGAGGTGAAGATAAATGGCAAAGAAAATTACCATACATCCCGTTACAAGAATTGAAGGGCATCTCACCATTGAAGTAGAAGTCGAAAATGGCAAGGTCAAAGATGCTTGGAGTAGTGGCACCATGGCCAGAGGTTTTGAGGCAATGCTCACTGGAAAGGACCCGCGGGACGCTTCTTATGTAACCAGCCGATTTTGTGGGGTCTGATACAGCGTACACCAATTAGCTTCGTGCCGTGCTCTTGATGCGGCGTTCGGAGCTAAGGTTCCCTGGGCGGGGAATCTCATCAGAAATCTGGTAATGGGTGCAGAGTATATCTATGACCACCCACTTCATTTTTACCAGCTCAGTGCACTTGACTATATTGATATCATGGCTATTGCCAATTACAAGGGTAAAGACAAAGAATTGCTGGCTGTGAAAGATAAGATTATTGGTCTGGTACAGACAAAAGATACCTATCCGTTAACACCACGCTATGAGCCAGATGAATTTAGTGTCAAGGACCCGGATATTGTAATCTCTGCAGTCAGTCATTATCTTAAGGCCCTAAAGATGCATGCCAAAGCCAGAAATATGGGCGCTATATGGGGCGGAAGGACACCTCATTATCAGAATATCGTAGTTGGAGGTGTGACGTCCTATCCTGATTTAAACCAATGGGCCCGTTTCCGCACAATGCTCGATGAGCAGAAAAAGTTTATTGAAGAAGTCTATATACCTGATGTCCTCGCTTTCGGAACTGGTCCTCTGTGGCCATTAGCCAAGATGGGAGTAGGTGGCGGTCACTACAACTATCTCTCTTATGGTGACTTTCAAAAAGATCCAGCAGGTAAAGACCTTGTCTTTCCAGCAGGTGTTATTATCGGTCTAGACCCTTCGAATATTAAGGTCGATCCTGTTGATACGAAGAAGATTACCGAATCGGTGAAATATGCATGGTATAAGGAAAAGAAGCCTGTGCATCCCTATGATGGTGAGCAGGTATTTGATCTTGACAAAAAGGGTGCATACTCCTTTGTCAAGGCTCCGCGTTATAATGGTAAAGCAATGGAGGTTGGCCCATTAGCACGTCAACTTGTTGCTAAAAACCCCGATGTTCTCGGATTGGTCAAAGAGGGCGCTAAACCGGGTGCTGTAGCACGCCATGCTGCACGAGCCATTGAAATAAAACTGATTGTGGCTGCCTGCTACGTATGGCTTGATCAACTTCTCACTGAGATGACCAAGCCGGGATTCAAGATTCACGACACGGATCACTGGGATCCGCCTGAAAGCGGTATGGGTGCTGGTTTCCATGAAGCACCTCGTGGTGCATTAGGCCATTGGATAAAGATCAAGAACAAAAAGATCGAGAATTATCAGGCTGTTGTTCCTTCTACTTGGAATGCATCTCCCCGCTGTGAAAATGGAATCCGAGGCCAATATGAGGAGTCCTTAATTGGTGCTCCTGTACCAGATCCTGAAAACCCGATCAATGTGGTACGGGTAATCCGTTCCTTTGATCCCTGTCTGGCCTGCGCTATCCACATCATTGACCCTCAGACAAACGAAATCCACAAGTTCCTCATGGAATGAAAAAACCGACTGCGTCTTCTGCAGCAGATTCACCGGGGGGAGAGACAATCTCCCCCCAAAAAATTGTCATTCTTGGAGTTGGAAACCTCCTCCTGTCTGATGAAGGAGTTGGAGTTCATGTAGCCAATGAGCTAATGAAGATGGACCTGCCACCAGAGGTTTCGGTTGTCGAAGGAGGGACAGATGGCTTCCGTCTTTTAAACGTTATCACAGAGGCTGATCGCTTAATTGTCATAGATGCGGTTAAAGGAGGCGCTGAGCCTGGTTCTATCTATCGTTTCGACATTGATGAAGTTAAAAGTTGTCCGTCAGGCTTTAAGACATCTGTCCATCAGATTGGTATCTTAGAAGTTATAGACTTATCAGGACTGATTGGAAAGACACCCCGTACAACAGTATTTGGCATAGAACCGAAATCTCTTGAAATGAGTATGGAATTGTCTCCCGAGGTTAAATCAAAGATACCAAGATTAATTGAGTTGATATTCGAAGAGCTGAATAAGTATAATAAAATTAATTAAAACTGGTTGGTTTTATTAAGAAATGTGTGTAGCAGTCCCTACCAAAGATGTCTCTTCTCTGACATTTTCCTTACCGATTGACTTATATATCAATAGCCTTCCCAGCCGTAATAGTTTCTCTATAGGACAAATGCTGGCATAATAACGGGTTAAAATCTTAGAGAAAAATCAGAATTATACCTAATTTTTTCATTGATTGTTAAAATGTATAAAAAGGAAAGGAGGTGTATTATGAAAAAGTTGACTTTTGTTTTAGTTCTTATTCTTTCCATAGTTAGCAGTTCTTTTGCAATCGCAGCTAATCTGAAAACTGAGGAGGCAAAGAAAGAAGACGTTAAAGGTGTATTTACCTTAATCCTCTATGGTGGAAGAGACGTGAATGACATTGAAAGACTGGCCATTCTTGATCTTGAAGGAGACAAATACACGTTTGAGCCTTACGCACCAGAGTTCGACTATAGGATAAAGAAAAGTCTTTCTGAGAAAGAGGCCCTCGAAATGGCACATGAATTTGTCAGCTCTCACAATGCATTTTATCATTCTCAGTTAAGCAGGATCATTGATGATAAGGGTAATACCATTGGTTATGAATTGAGGCCACTCTATATGCCCTTTATATATGGTGTAAGCGATGTTTTTGATGTCTATTACTCCTTAAAAGGCGAAAAGGTGAGGGCATATATAAGAATTATTCCATCTGTAGAAAGGGCTTTGCCTGAAAGGTCGCTTGTTTCTTGAAATAAAAGACTTAAAAATTTCCAAGATGCTGTAATCTCCCTTTATGTTTCGAAGTTCTTAAAATTATAATTGAACATATTTTCAGTCAATTCTTTAACTGTAGGGGAAAGGAATGTGGAAATTCTTATGTTGTGATACAAATCACTTAAGTAATTTAGCGAATTTTTCAAAATTAACTGGGAAAGTTTTAAAAAGATTTTGCTTATGATATCCAGATTAGGATTATAGATATGATAGAAAAGGTAAGTATGTATTGCCCGATCTGTGATAAACAGATAGAGAAATATGGCAGAAGAAAAAACGACCCAAAGATACTCGGCTGGACTTTTTGTCCTAAACATGGCTGGATAAAAGAAGCTGTTGATGAAGGAGAAATGGGATCAGAGAAAACAGTAGAATTTACAGAAGAAGCTTCTAAAAAGCATATAGAACAGGAAAAGTCCCCAGAGGAAAATGATTTTAGGACACCTTCTGAAATAAAGAACCCAGAAGCATCACATATGCCAGAGGAAGAACAACTGAGCAAAGATTTATCAGGCGAAACAGAAATAAAAATTGCAGATTTGTCTACAAGGAAGATAAATGTTTTGA
>Ga0209642_10002901_pt1 | contig 11185 bp, 9 predicted proteins | sample RifCSP19_2_FD_184025 | JGI IMG/M metagenome (GOLD analysis project Ga0209642, IMG submission 184025) | Soil microbial communities from Rifle, Colorado - Rifle CSP2_sed 19_2 (SPAdes) (version 2) | ecosystem: Environmental > Terrestrial > Deep subsurface > Rock core/Sediment | place: Rifle... | reverse complement strand
GCCGAGCCGCCTGGCCTGGGGGGCATCGAGTGCGGCGGCGTTCGCGCTGATCCTCGCCCCATGGATCGCCCGCGACCTGGCCGTGTTCGGATCGGCCTTCCCCTCGGCCGGCGGGCACACCCTGTGGATCACGTCCTACAACCAGCAGTTCTCGATCGCCGCGGACCCGACCTTCGCTGACTACCTTGCGCAGGGTCCGCTGCCGATCATCGGCTCGAAGCTCGGCGCCTGGGGCGAGCTGGTCGGGCGCAGCGCTGTCCTGCTCGGCGGCCTCTTCATCCTTCCCTTCGCATACGGGCTGTGGGCCGAGCGCCGGCGAAGGGAGCTGGGGCCATTCCTCGCCTACTTCGCGGTGATGTTCGTGACGATGGGCGCGGTCTTCACCTTCCACGCACCGAAGGGCGCCTACTACCACTCCGCGTTGGCCTGGCTCCCATTCGCCGCCGGATTGGCCGCGGCGAACCTGGCGCCGGCCGCAACCGCCGCCGGGCGGGCCTGGCCCTTCCTCCGGCGGTCGGCCACCCACCGGTTCCTGGCGGTCGCCGGGCTCGGAGGGGCCGCGGTGCTGTCGGTCGCAGGCTCGGCGGTTCTGCTCACCCAGTGGTCGGATGCCCACCACAAGCTGGGATTGGCTGCCGACTTCCTGGCCGACACGGGTGATCCGAGCGGGGTGGTGATGACGTACGACCCTGCCGCCCTCCATGCGCTGAGCGGCAACCCCGGCGTGGCGCCGCCGTTCGACCGGTACCCGGTGATCAGCCAGGTGGTGGACGCCTACGAGGTGCGCTGGGTGGTCGTTACCGTGCGCGATGGCGAGACGCGCGATCCACTTGGCTTGTGGGATGGCGCGCAGGCAACCGATGCCGACGGCAACCACCCCGCATTCCTCGACACGCGGCCTGCCTTCGAGGCGCCCGGTGTGCGCGTCTACGCGGTCCCCGATGAGGCGCCGCCACCGGGCGGCTAGTACTTCCGGCGCCCGAAGTACTGTTGACCCCGCGCACCTTCGCCGGGGAGCATGGCCGTCCGTCGAGTACCAGGCCGTCTCCAGTACTACCGAGGAACAGCGCCTCTTGGCCAAGACCGCCCCAACCCCAGCCCTCGTGCCCGCCGCCGATTCGTTCGAGCAGCTCCAGGCGAGCGCCACCGACTCGGTGCGACGCGATGCCCGCCGCGTTCGTGAGTCGGTGGATCGCTACCGGGAGCACTACCGACGGCGCCTGGAGGATTGGCTGCAGCTCCGCTCACGCCTCGCCCAGCGGCTCGCCGCACCGGGTGGCGGCACGTCACCGCAGACGCTCCGCGCAGAGCACGAAGCGCTCGGCCGTGAACTGGCAGGGCTCCAGGGACGCCTGAAGCGCATGGACGTTGCCGCGCGACAGCTCGAGCTGGTATTGAGCTATCTCGCCAGCGAGGACCTGCAGAACGACGAGCCGACGTTGTCCGACGCGGATCTCTCCCCAGCGGCGATCTCGCTGCGAATCATCCAGGCCCAGGAGGGGGAGCGGCAGCGGCTGGCCGAGGAGGTCCACGACGGGCCGGCCCAGGTACTGACCAACGCCATCTTCCAGGTCGAGTACCTCGATCGCGTCATCGACGACTCACCCAAGACCGCTCGCGCCGAGCTCGCGTTCCTGCGCACCATGCTGCGTGACGGGCTCGACGAAGTGCGCTCATTCATCGCTGCGCTGCGCCCCCCATCGGTCGACCTGGGACTGACCCAGGCCATCGCCGACGCGGGAGCGGCCTTTGCCACCCGCCACGGGATCGCCGTGGAGGTATCGGTCGAAGGGATCGATCAGCGCGTCCCGCGCGACGCGAAGGCGCCCGTCCTGCGCGTCGTGCAGGAGGCGCTCCAGAACGTTCGGAAGCACGCGGCCGCAACCCGCGTGCAGGTCAACCTGGCGGGGGAGCACCTCGTCATCTCGGACAACGGCCGCGGCTTCGACGTCATGCGCCTCGCCTCGGCGCGGCGCAACTTCGGGCTGCAGTTCATGCGGGAGCGAGCCGAGCTGATGGGCTCGTCGCTCCAGATCGAATCGCGTCAGGGGGAGGGGACGCGCATCCTGCTTCGCATTCCGGAGGCTCACTAATGGTTACCATGGCTCGCAAGGAGGAGACCGTGCAGACAAAGGCTGATGAACGCCGCCAGGGCGGCGACCGGCGCAACCTCGGAACAAAGACGCGGATCGTGATCGTCGATGAGCAGACGCTCTTCCGGCGCGGGGTGGGCAACATCCTGGAGCTCGAGAACGACATGGAGGTGGTCGGCGAGGCCGGGACCGGCCGTGAGGCGATCGCCCTCATCGAGGAGAAGACGCCGGACGTGGTCCTCATGGACCTGACCCTGCCGGCTCCCAACGGGATCGAGACGACCCAGCGCATCAAGCGCGAGCTGCCGCACACCGCGGTCATCGTCCTCGCCCCGACCGATGACGAGGATCAGCTCTTCGAGGCGATCCGTGCCGGGGCTGCGGCGTTTGTGCTGAAGAGCATCGACCCGACCGATCTGATCGGGATCATCCGCCGGGTGCGATCCGGTGAGTACCTGATCAACGACAAGGTCTTCGCCAAGCCCGCGGTCGCCAGCCGCGTCCTCAAGGAGTTCCGCGAACTCGCCGTCTACGGCGCCGAGGCCCAGCCGATCTTCGCCCCGCTGTCGCCGCGCGAGGTCGAGATCCTGGACAACATCGCCCAGGGGATGACCAACAAGCAGGTCGCCTACGCCCTCGGCATCAGCGAGCAGACGGTCAAGAACCACATGTCGAGCATCCTGCGCAAGCTGTCGGTCAACGACCGGACCCAGGCAGTGGTGTACGCCATGCGCCAGGGCTGGATCAAGATCCCGGACGATTGATCGGCCTCCAAAGTCCCGCCGCCGGCCGGTACTCCTGTGCCATGGCAGGGGGTCGGGCCCGGGGCTAGTGTCGACCGTGTCGCCCGCGGGTATCCGCGACGACCTTCATCTGGGAGGTGCTCCGTACCGCAATCCGGAGCACCTCGGGCCTCCTCCTCCGGTGCAGGAGCCACGCCACCCGGCGTGGCTCCTTCGCTCTTCCACAGGAGTGAGCGCGCGTTAGGGCTGCGGTGCCAAGACGCGCCAAACAGGCCGATCGGTCCTTGACAAGCTCGAGAGGGTAGGCGAAGGTACGCCTCCGACGATGGCGGCTGGGACCATCGGGTCATATTCATCGACCCGCTGGCACGCATACCCTGCCTTCGCCAATCCTGAAGGAAAGGAGGTATCGCGAAAGAATGCTTCAGTTCATCAGCACTTTTCTTGCCCACTTCCGCCGCGAGGATGAGGAAGGCCAGACGCTCGTCGAGTACGGTCTGCTCCTGGCCCTCATTGCGATCATCGTGATCGTGGCCCTCATCTTCCTCGGCCCGATCGTGAGCCAGATCTTCCAGAACGTCGGCACCAACCTGCAGGGCACCTGAGCCCCGCTGGTCATCGCCAGACACGTCGAGAGCCCCCGGGATCCCCGGGGGCTCTCCTCTTTCCGTGCGCTGTACGTCCGACCTCGCTCAAACGGAGCGGGCGGGAGTACCACTCCCGGCATGGGTCACAAGTCCGGTCGATGCAACTTGCCGCGGGCTCGTAGACTGTTGACCGCAGGCACAAGCCTGCTCCGCCGAATCCATCGGTCCTCTGTTGCTGCTCGAAGGGGAAGATATCCGTGAAGCGATCGAATCGCCTGGTGATCCTGGTCGGGGTGCTGCTCGCCGTCCTGGCCTTCGTGGGGATCGTCGTCCTCCTGGGACAGAACAACGAGCCGACTGCCGTGGAGGCGCCCACCGTGAAGGTGCTGGTCGCCACCGAAGACATCGACATCGGCGACCCGGTGACGCCGGGCGTCGTCAAGGTCATTGAAGTGGATCCCGACGCCGTTACCGGGACTCGCTTCTCAGACCCGTCACAGCTCACCGGCGCGCCGGCCCTGTACCCGATCCTGACCGACACACAGGTGAGCCAGGAGTCGGTCGGCCTCGGGCAGCGTGGAAACATCTGCATCACATGCCAACTCGAGCCGGGCGAACGGGCGATCGCCTTCCAGGTTGACCGGGTGACCGGCATCGACTTCCTGGTCCAGCCTGGCGATCACATCGACATCGTCTACCGCACCGAGATCCAGGTGCTGCAGCCGACCGCCGACACCGTTGACGCGGGTCCGGACGAGCAGCAGCGCTTCGAGCCGGTGACCGGCCTCGAGTCCGCACCGACCGTCAAGACCCTGCTCCAGAACAAGCGGGTGCTGTACGTCAGCGCCACGCGCATCAAGTCGCTGGTCGACGCGTCGGCAACCCCTAGCCCGGGCCAGGCCGACACCCAGACCCAGGCCGCCATCGAGACGGTGATCATCATCTTCGCCGGCACCGATGCGGACGCGGAGGCGATCAAGTTCGCCCAGACCGATCAGTCGATCATCGGCCCGCTCACCGCCCTCCTGCGAGGCGTCGGCGACGAGGTGATCGAGGAGACGACCGGCGTGACGCTCAAGATCCTGGTCGAGACGTTCGGGATCCCAATCCCGGACATCATCCAGGTCGTCCTGCCGACGCCGGCCCCGTCCTGACCGGCATCGTCACCACGAACTCAGCACGCGAAGGAACGCGACCGTGATCAAGGTCCTCATCGTCGACGACATCCCGGAGACGCGCGACCACCTCTCAAGGCTTCTCGGCCTCGAGCGGGAGATCGACGTGGCCGGGACGGCCGGGTCGGGCGAAGAGGCGATCCAGGTCGCCATGGAGCTGCGTCCCGACGTCATCGTCATGGACATCAACATGCCCGGCATGGACGGGGTGGCCGCCGCGGAGATCATCTCCCAGCGGCTGCCCACCAGCCCGATCATCATGATGAGTGTCCATGGCGAGGCCGAGCAGCTGAAGCGGGCGATCTCCGCCGGCGCGCGCGAGTTCCTGGTCAAGCCGTTCAGCGGCGACGAGTTCTCCGAGAGCATCCGGCGGGTGTATGAACGCGAGGTTGGGCGGCGCGTGCAGTTGGCCGGGGAGATCGCGCAGGCGCCAGCACCCACCAAGCTCACCGATGAAGGCGACCACCAGGTGATCGCGGTCTTCTCGCCCAAGGGCGGGGCGGGCCGCACCACCATCGCTACCAACCTGGCGGTCGCCATCCACCGGGAGACCGGCGCACGCGTGTGCCTGGTCGACGCCAACCTGCAATTCGGCGATGTCGGGGTCCTGCTCAACCTCAACCCGAAGAACCAATCGATCATCGATGCGGTTGAACGTGGGGAGCCTGATGGCGACGTGGTCGACTCGGTGGTCATCGACCACTCGACCGGGATCCGGGTGCTGCTGGCGCCGCCCGCGCCGGAGGGTGCCGACCTCGTGACGCCCGCCTACCTGCGCAAGATCCTCGAGCATCTGCGGGCCACGCACGACTACGTGATCGTGGACCTGCCTGCCGGACTCACCGATCACAGCCTCGGGGTGATGGACCTGGCCGACACGATCGTGGTCCTGACGGCGCTCGAGATCACGACCATCAAGAATGTCCGCCTCTTCCTGGAGGTGGCCGACCAGCTTGAGTACAACCGGTCGAAGATCCGACTCGTGGTCAACCGGGCGGATACCGCCCAGGGGATCCGGATCGCCGATGTCGAGGCCTCCATCCGCCGTCCCATCGACGCGACGATCGTGTCCGACGGCCGGCTGTCGGTGCTGGCGGTCAATCGGGGGGTTCCATTCGTCGTATCCCATCCGGAGAGCGTGCTGACACGCGACGTGATCAGTCTTGCCAAGCTCCTTGCCGGTGAGACCGCCGCTGCCCAGGACAAGCCGAACAAGCGCGGACTCTTCGCGCGCCGTTAGAAGGGGAAGGACCAGCCGAGATGTCATTGCTGAAGAGGATCGAACGCTCCCAGCCTGCGGCCGAGGGCGAGCTGGCGCTGCCGACCGTACCGGCAGCGCCCGGAACCCCAAAGGGCGGAATCCCGACGACGCCACCCGGTGCGCCCGGGGTATCGGGGCGCTTCAGCGGGGCCGTTCCTGCCCGCGAGTCGTTCCGCGAGGCGAAGTACCGCGTCCAGAACCGACTCGTCAACGAGCTCGACCCCAAGCTCGACCTGAGCAACCAGGCGGAGGTGCGTCGGCAGATCGAAGAGCTCTTCGGCAAAGTCGCCGACGAGGAGGGGATGGCCCTCACCCGCGCCGAGCGGGTGCGCATGCTCGAGCAGATCACCGACGAGATCCTCGGCCTCGGCCCGCTGGAGCCGCTGCTCCGCGACGAGACCGTCACCGAGGTGATGGTCAACGGCCCGCAGCAGGTCTACATCGAGCGCGAGGGCATGCTGGAGCTGACCAACGTCACGTTCCAGAACGACGAGCACGTGATGAAGATCATCCAGCGCATCATCTCGCCGATCGGCCGCCGCATCGACGAGTCGAGCCCGATGGTGGATGCCCGCCTGGCCGATGGATCCCGCGTCAACGCCATCATCCCGCCGCTCTCGCTGGTCGGCCCGGTGCTGACGATCCGGAAGTTCGCCGCGACCCCCTTCACGGTGGAGGACCTGGTCCGCTTCGGCACGGCCACGCCGGATATGTTCGAGTTTCTCGAGGCCTGCGTGAAGGCTCGCCTGAATGTCTTCGTGTCGGGCGGCACCGGCTCCGGCAAGACGACCATGCTCAACATCCTCTCCTCGTTCATTCCTGACGACGAGCGGATCGTCACGATCGAGGACGCCGCTGAGCTCCAGCTTCGACAGGAGCACGTGGTCACGCTCGAGGCCCGGCCTTCGAACATCGAGGGCAAGGGCGCCATCCCCATCCGCGAGCTCGTCCGCAACGCGCTGCGCATGCGACCTGACCGGATCGTGGTTGGCGAGTGCCGCAGCGCCGAGGCGCTCGACATGCTGCAGGCCATGAACACCGGTCACGACGGCAGCATGTCGACCGGCCACGCCAATACCCCGCGCGACATGCTCGCCCGGCTCGAGACGATGGTCCTCATGTCCGGCATGGATCTGCCGCTCAAGGCGATCCGCGAGCAGATCGCATCGGCGGTCGACCTGATCGTCCACCAGAACCGGCTCAAGGATGGCACGCGCAAGATCGTGGCCATCACCGAGGTCCAAGGGATGGAGGGCGACGTCATCGTGATGCAGGACATCTTCGTCTTCGAGCAGACCGCGGTGGTCGAGGGCAAGATCGAGGGCAAGCTGCGTCCCACCGGGATCCGCCCCAAATTTGTCGAGAAGTTCGATGCGGCCGGGATTCACCTGCCGCCGAACGTCTTCGGCTCGCCGTTCTAGACGGGGAGCAGTAAGCAACCATGGGAATGCTGCCATTCCTGATCGCCGGCCTGGCGGCCGGCGCCGTGCTCCTCGTCACGGTCGGCATCGCGATGACCGGCTCGGGCGGCGTCGCCTCGCGCCTCGAGCGCTACACCCGCGCCGGAGGAGCCGCCACCAGCGAGCCGGCGGCCGGCGCCGAGCGCGAGTCGGCGGTCATCGCCGGCCTGACGCGAGTCATGGAGGGCCAGGATCTCAACGCGCGCCTCTCCACCGAGATCGCGCGCGCCGACCTGAAGTTGCGACCTGCCGAGTTCGTGGCCGCCTGGATCGCCTCGCCGTTCGTGTTCACGGCCATCGCCTTCGCCGCTGGGCTGATCTTCCCCGGCTTCCGCAACGTGGTCGCGCTGGCGGCCATCTTCCTGATCGGGGCCTATTTCCCGCGCTGGTACCTTGGCTACCGACAGCGCAAGCGCCTGGCCGAATTCAGCCGGCAACTGCCCGATACGATCACCCTGCTGGCCAACTCGCTGCGCGCCGGCTCCTCGTTCCTCCAGGGAGTCGAGTTGGTGTCGCGCGAGGCCCGTCCCCCGATCTCCGACGAGTTCGAGCGCGTCGTCCGCGAGATGAGCCTGGGGATCGCCCTCCAGCCGGCGTTGAACAACCTGGTCCGGCGCGTCGCGTCGGAGGACCTCGAGCTGCTGGTCACCGCCATCAACATCCAGAGCCAGGTGGGTGGCAACCTGGCGACGGTCCTCGACTCGATCGCCTTCACCATCCGCGAGCGCGTCCGGATCATCGGCGAGATCAACACGCTGACCGCCATGCAGCGCTACAGCGGCTACGTCATCACCCTGCTGCCGGTCGGCCTCGCCGGGATCCTGTTCGTGATCAGCCCGTCGTACATCACCGCCATGTTCGAAAAGCCGCCGGAGACCTTCGGGCTGCCCACCGGCATCATCTTCCTCGGCGTCGGTCTGATCAGCATGGGGATCGGGTACATATTCATTCGCCGAATCGTCGACATCAAGGTGTAGTTGCAGATGCCAAGCACAGAGATCGTCATCGCCGGCCTGGCGGCCGTCGCCGTCCTGCTGCTCACCTACGGACTCGCCGGACGAGCCCCAAAGGATGCCGTTCAGCAGCGCCTCGAACAGCTGGTCGTGCAGCCCAAGACCCTCGAGGAGTTCGAACTGCAGCAGCCGTTCTTCGAGCGCGTGATGCGCCCACTCGTCAAGCGACTGTCGAAGGTCGTGCGACGCGGCGACCAGGGCGGCATCATCGAGCGGACCGACGCGAAGCTCGAGCGCGCCGGTTACCCCGGCGGGCTGCGCGGCGCCGACTGGATGGGCGTCAAGATCCTGGTGGCGATCGTCTTTGCGATAGCGGTCGGCTTCCTGATGCTGATCACCGGGCGGGTACAGCTCGCGCTGCTCTTTGGGCTGGTGGCCGGTCCCATCGGGTTCGTGGCCCCCGAGTTCTGGCTCGGCCGCCGCATCCGCGCACGGTCCTTCTTGATGGTCCTGCAGTTGCCCGACGCGCTCGACCTGCTGACCATCTCGGTCGAGGCGGGGCTCGGGTTCGACGCCGCCCTGGCCAAGGTAGTGGAGAAGATGGAGGGACCGCTCGTCAACGAGTTCCGCCAGGCGCTGGCCGAGGTGCGCATGGGTCGCACTCGGCGTGATGCGCTCCGGGACGTGGCCACACGAGCAGATGCCCAGCCGGTGAGCAACTTCATCGGCGCCATCATCCAGGCGGAACAGCTCGGCGTGCCGATCGCCAAGGTCCTCCAGATCCAGAGCCAGCAGCTGCGCATCGAGCGCCGCCAGCGCGCCGAGGAGATGGCCGCCAAGGCCCCGGTGAAGATGCTCTTCCCGATGGTCGGCTGCATCTTCCCGACGATCTTCATCGTCATCCTGGGCCCGGCCATCGTCACCGTCATGGGCGGCGTCGGCATCTGAGATGGTGCCGGCGATGCGGCCGGCCATCCTGCTGGTCGACGACGACGCGACGCTCCTGTCGGTCCTCGCCCGGCGCCTGGTGCGCGAGGGGTATGACGTCCAGGCCGCACCCTCGGGGCCGCACGCGCTCAAGCTGCTCGAGCGCTCATGGCCCCAGCTGCTGGTGGTCGACCTGATGATGCCGGGGATGGATGGCTTCGAACTGTGCGCCCGGGTCAAGCGCATCGCCGACCTGCCGATCATCGTGCTGTCGGCGGTGGACGCCTCGGAAGCCAAGGTGCGGGCCCTCGAAGAGTACGCCGAGGACTACATCACCAAGCCCTTCAACCCCGATGAACTCGTCGCGCGCGTCCAGCGAGTCATGCGCCGGGCGTCTGCGGGCCGGCCACAGCTTGTCCTGGACGGCGGCGAGCTGGAGATCGACCTGGCAGCGCGCCGGGTCACGACCGCGCGGGCGACCTCGCCGCTGACTCCCACCGAGGTCCGCCTGCTGCAGGTGCTCATCGCATCGGTCGACCGCACGGTCCCGACCGAGACGATCCTCGATCGGGTATGGTCCGAGTCCGATGGCGCCGATCCATCGTACGTGTGGGTGACGGTCCGGCGCCTGCGCCGCAAGCTTGAGCTCGATCCGGACCGGCCCCGCTACCTGCTCACTGATCGCGGAGTTGGCTACCGCCTGGTGACGACCCCGGCAGACTCCCCAGCCGCGACCGGCTAGGCCGTTCCATGGAACTCGGCCGGCCCTCGCTGCGGCTCCTCGCCGCGCTCCTGTCAGCCGCCCTGCCGCCAGTGGTGGCGTACGCCGTCCTGGAACGCCTCGAGTCCTCGTGGATCGATCGCCTGGGAGTCGGGACTGCGCTCCCGCTGGCGGTGACCGTGACGATCGGCTGGGTAGCCGTCGTCGCCATCCTGTCCTGGCGCGCCTTTGCCGGTGAGACCCGCTCGATGGTCGAGCTGGCCGAGCACGGTGTCAGCGCGGATCGCGCTGCCGGCGCCGCGCGCGAGGGCGCGGCGCGCCCCGAAGACGCACTCACCGGGGCGCAGCGACGGCTCGCGACGGCACTCGAGGAGCGGAACCGGCAGATTGCGGACCTGGCCGCCCAGGTGCGTGCCGTGCCCATCGCCGACGACCCTGCCGCAGCGGCGCACGCCATGGTGAACGCCACGCGGTCGGTGACCGGCGACCCAACCTGGCTGCTCGCCGTGCTGCGCGTGCACGACCCCGATGCCCTCGCGGCGGGAATCTACGGCCCGGACCCGGCGGCTGGGATGGCGCCCATCGGTGAGGTCCACCAATGGGCATCGACCGTCGAGCATCCCGAGGGCATGGACGGGGGAGCGCGCCACGCGGTGGGGCCGTGGGGCGCCTTCGTGACCGCCGACGTGGCGGCCGGCGACGAGTTGGGGGCGATCCTCATGGCGCCCTGGGAGGGACGTCCGATCCCAACGCCGGCGGAGCTGGGCCTGTACAGCCTGCTCGGCCAACATGCCGCCACCGCGATCGAGCACTCGCTGCTCTACCGGCGCCTGCGCGCCCAGACCGATGAGCTCAACCGCATGGCCGCAGTGCAGACCGATTTCCTGCGCGGCATCACCCACGACCTGCAGACGCCGCTCACCAGCATCCGTGCCCTCGCGGCCGAGCTGCAGCAGAGCGAGCGGATCGATACGGCGGGCAGGATCGATCTCGAGACGATTGCGCAGCAGGCGGATCGGTTGCGGCGGATGGTCGGCCAGCTGCTCGCGGTATCTCGCCTGGAGGCAGGGGCGCTGACGCCACGCCAGGAGATCTTCCGCGTCGAGCCTGCGCTCCGTCGTACCTGGGACGCGCTGCGGGCGACCGAGCACGGATTCAGCCTAGAGGTCGTCGGTCCGCCTCACCTCGTCGTCGCCGATCCCGACCGGCTGGAGCAGGTCCTGTGGGCGCTCTTTGATAACGCGGTGAAATACAGCCCGGCCGGG
>Ga0209642_10002898_pt1 | contig 11186 bp, 14 predicted proteins | sample RifCSP19_2_FD_184025 | JGI IMG/M metagenome (GOLD analysis project Ga0209642, IMG submission 184025) | Soil microbial communities from Rifle, Colorado - Rifle CSP2_sed 19_2 (SPAdes) (version 2) | ecosystem: Environmental > Terrestrial > Deep subsurface > Rock core/Sediment | place: Rifle... | reverse complement strand
CCTTCCAAATTTCGAGTCAATTTGTCATCCCCTAACGCCTCTTCCGAGACCGATTTTAACCTCTCTCTCAGTTTCATCTTTTTATATTCCATCACCGATTCTTTAAGCCTTACTAAATCACCAGGTTGGGCTACTTCTATCATTACGCCAACCAGATTAGGATAATTATCAGACAACGGTTTTTCGCCACTTAAGGTACTTCCTAAAACTTCGATTCTTGCTCCTTCGACAGATCTTGCAGCGTCCCCATATATTCTCAGCTCACCTACGTCCATAAATCTTTTTTCTGTTCGAGGCTCACCCTCAACTTTTGGAAGCGAGTCTCCTTGCTCTGTCATAATGCTCACCTTCCTTTCTAAAACGAAGTCTACTCTCTCTCTCTGGAAAAATCAAGTCCGACCATCCGCGGGGATAGCACGGATTGAGTGGAATCGTATTGCAAATCCGCGAAATTTGTGGAATTACATTAATAATGCTTTAATTGCCCGAAGTTCGCGTTTGAAGGGATCTACTATCAATCCCATCTGATCAAGGGTTACTGTTCCCAAAAGCGCGCTGTCCCCTTTCTCTCCGAGAATCACCGTTGTCGTTCCTTGATGTTTGTCCATTTCTATGTAAGCTTCACCTATTTTTCTGATAACGCTATTTCCGTCGGCTAAAATAAATTCTTGTTCCCGCATGGGTTTTAGAGCTAACTTGTCAACTATTTCTTTTGGGATAAGTGTATATTGTGCACCCGTATCAACAAGAAATCTTTCCTCTGCCTTCTTTTTTGCAACTTTGTTCTGTTTTATAACCGCTTTAATGTGAACTATTCCCATTAAACCCATTATATCATTCTTTACTTCGACAAACACTAAGGGCGGGGGCATACCGGGCGTGTCGAAATACTCCCCGGATAGTAAATGTTTCAAAACCACCTCCGCTTTGGAGGAATTATTCCAGCCACTATCCTAGGTGATATTCGGTAAGTAGTGCGAAACTTGTGAAAGATTACAAAAAAGACCTAAAGATCTCACTAGGTTTTCGAAAGAAATTGTTGAGTACTTAAAAAGACGCAGATACCGAAAACTCTATTTGAGGTTCAAAAGATTCTGATAAGGATCCTTACCCTTCTTGAATTGTCCCTCCCAGTCTCCTTACAATATTTTTAAATCGGGCAACACGAACATCTTGCAAGTTGTCTAAGAAACGCTGGTTTTGCGTAGCGGTTGCCGCTGCTTCCCAAAAATTGTCTTGGACACTTAACGGAATTCCTGATGTGTTTGGGTTTGCGGCGCGATATTTATCACAATACTCGATAAACATCCTGCCTGTAGCTGTTGGTGCTCCACCACCACTGCTGGATCCTCTTTCTTTGGATCCTCTTTCTTTCATAAGAATTCGTAATATACTCTCTCTCTCTGGAAAAAGCAAATCCGTTCCGCGGATGGCGCTTGTTATAATTTGATACAAGGATAAATTCTTAGACAAAGCTTAAGATCCTTGGGTTTACCGAAGGGTTTGTTTACTTTTCCTATTCGTCTATTCTAAGGTAACCTTGTGCTCCTTCAGATCAAGACAAAATTTCATTTGATCCAAAAATTCTATCCCAACAAGTGCCTCAGCATCTCCCATAAAAATCACGTCTATTTCTCTTGTCTGGGTTTCAAATCTAACTTTTGTGAATGTCGCATCAACTTTAACTTCGGAACCATCGGCAAGTTTCAAATGGGCTTCAAAGAAGTCTCGTGACTGAAAATAATCCCTGAATTCATTAGGTAAAGATAAACCACCGCTAAACCCCGTATCAATTAAACACTCAACCTTTTTCCATTTATTCCTTTGAAGAACAACCTTGATGCTTAAATAAGGGTGTTTTCCAATTAGATAAGTCATTTAGCATACAGCGCTTTTCGACCGACTTGGGCAAGAAAGAGGTGGCCTTTGGGGTATTCTTTCCTTGCTTTTTTCATGGCTTCAACAGCGGTTTTACCGACAAAGTACTTATTCGTCTTTGGGTTTATCACAACATAATCGCTAGGCTCGTATTTCTTATCGAACAAACTTTTAAGCTGATAATATTTTTTTTCACCTTCGCTCGGTTCATATGACTTTAACATTATATTTCATTATATCATTTGTTACAATTTACCTAAAAGGAAATATTTTATAACATTAAAATCGGAGTCTACCAAAAAACTCTAAGACTTCCCCATCGACAATTGTTGATTTAACAACCGCTTCGCCAAAAATATTAAGAGAAGGATCTATTTCTAAAATAGAAGTCGTTGAAGCACTTAAGGTTTAATTGTTTGGGCAATATTTTGTCTTGCCCGATATTTCAATTGTTTCATTTCTTCCTCCCTAATCTTTTCAGATAATTCTTTATTACCCGAGCGTGCCGCTGCTGTTCTTATCAAACTCACCAAATCACCGGGTTGGAATTTTCCATATTCGGGGTTGTTCTTCCTGTACTCTTCAACCGCGGTCTCAAGCTCTACAAAAAACGGTCGAGGTCCTCTCGCTTCAACCGAAACATCCGATTCACTCATAACCTGAAGTTTACTCTCTCTCTCTCTGGAAAAATCAAGCTCAAGAATGTATCATTCAAATATGGAGCCGAGATACGACCACGCAAAATACGAGGCGGATATTTATGCTCTTTGGGAGAAATCCGGTGCATTCACCCCAAAAGTGATCCGCGGCAAGAAACCCTTCACAATCATCATGCCCCCTCCCAATGCCAGCGACCCTCTCCACATTGGCCACGCCAGAGAGATATCAACTCAGGACATTCTCATTCGTTATCACCGAATGAAGGGCGAACCAACTCTCTGGCTGCCAGGAGCCGATCATGCCGGCATTGAAACGCAATACATCTTTGAAAAAAAATTGAAAGAAAAAGGCAAGAGTCGTTTTGATTACGACAGAGGCACCTTATACAAAATGATTTGGGACTATGTACAGGAAAACACCGGCTTAATGGAGACACAATTAAGAAAGATTGGCGCATCCTGTGACTGGACTCGTTTCAGATTTACTCTTGATCCGGATATCGTAAAAATAGTCTACAAGACTTTCAAAAAACTTTACGACGACGGGTTGGTCTATAGGGGTGAGCGAATTATCAACTACTGTCCCCGCTGCGGGACAGCATTCTCTCAACTGGAGGTTAACTATCTTGAACGCGACGACCCCTTGTATTTTCTTGACTATGGAAGCGTTATAGTCGCCACAACCCGGCCGGAAACAATTTTTGCCGACGTGGCAGTTGCCGTCAACCCAAAGGACCCGAAAAACTCAAAAACGATAGGGAAAACCGCGACAATTCCTCTTATCCATCGTGAAATTCCGATTATCGAAGATTCGCTCGTTGATCCTTCTTTCGGAAGCGGCGCACTCAAAGTCACTCCCGGACACGACGCAACCGATTTTGAGATCGGCATAAAACACAAGTTATCTGCGATTTCGGTAATTGATAAAGAAGGAAGAATGACAAGTGTTCCGTCAAAATATACTGGAATGGCGGCCGAGATTGCTCGCAAAGAGGTTGTCAAAGACCTGGAAGAAGCCCAAAAAATAAAAAGGGTTGAGGCAATTCACCATACGGTCGGAGTCTGCTACCGCGACAAGGGATTAATCGAACCCATGCTTTCAAAACAATGGTTCCTAAAAGTGACTCCCCTGGTCAAACCCTCCCTTGAGGCAATAAAGAAAAGGGGTGTCGTCTTTACAGCTAAAAAGTTTGAAAAGATAGCGATTCACTGGCTTAAAAACCTCAAGGACTGGAACGTTAGCCGCCAAATCGTCTGGGGAATAAGAATTCCTGCTTGGCGTTGTGATAAATGCTTAGAGTGGACAATAACAGACGGGAAACCCCCTAAAAACTGTAGAAGTTGTAACCACGAAAAATTGACCCAAGACTCTGATACTTTTGATACTTGGTTTTCTTCCGGTCAATGGCCGTTCGCCACTCTGATGACAACCCAAAAAGGAGATTTTGAATATTTTTATCCAACAACTGTCATAAATCCTTCTTACGACATCTTGCCGTTTTGGGTCATTAGGATGATTATGCTCGGGCTTTTTGTTACCAACAAAGCCCCTTTTGAAGTGGTGCTCTTGCATGGTTTGGTGCGAGACAAATATGGTGTAAAAATAAGTCCAAGGGCAATGTCGTCAATCCGATCGAAGTCGCTGAAAAATACGGTGCTGACTCATTAAGGATGGCTTTAATCTGGGGCTCATTAGTTGAAAACGACAACTCTGTTTCAGAAGAAAACATCCGCGGTCAAAGAAATTTCGCCAACAAAATTTGGAATGTGGCCAGATTTGTATTTATGTACGAGTTGAAAAGTCAAAAGTCAAAAGTCAAAAGTCAAAAGTCAAAATCAAAACACCAGGATGACAAAAATATTTTAAACGATCTAAAATTAACCGAAAAAAAAGTTACCCGTTTACTTGATAAGCATCGATTAAACGAGGCGGCTGAAGATCTTTACGCTTTTTTCTGGAGCCGTTTTGCCAATGATTATCTGGAGAAAACAAAGACTCGACGGGAAGATGCCCAAAAAACGCTTGAGTACGTACTTCAGGAGTCTCTGAAGCTTTTGCACCCTTTTATGCCCTTTTTAACAGAGCGCCTTTGGCAAATTGGCCGCGAAAGGTTTGACTCTCCCTTATTAATTACCGCCCCCTGGCCGAGATGAAAATTATTGATACTCTTCAAGACAGGTTTTAAGCTCGGGACTTGACTCCCAACCGCATTTTCCCTCGACGGCCCGACCACAAACCGCATCCTTATAGCAAATCGCCTCGGGCCGGAATCTGCAGACCGAAAGCGCCTCCTCCTCCGCACAGATCTCGCTACCGCAGCCCCCTATTTGACAACCGTCTTTCTCAATCCCTTTTTCCTGAGAAATTCCGGGCCCCGGCATTTGCAAGGGAAACGCCTCGCTACTTAAACTTTTGACTTCGGGGGGCGCTTGAGATTCTCTTTCTTCGCTGACCTTAATTTCAGAAAAAAACCGAGAGCCGGAAAAAATCAGGGTCAACGTCGTAAGAATAGTTGTCAAAAAAACGAAGGTTTTTGTTTTGTGACCGTCGTTTTTACGCTTAAGGTGATTAACGGACGGGGCATTAATTCCGACTAAGTGCTCCTCAACATAGGTTGTTTCGATAAAAACTGCGGGTCTTACAAACCTGGTAAAACCGGCTGGTTTACGGCTTTTAAGTTCCCGCCTGGCCCGTCTTTCTATCTCATCAAGTTCACCGTGGTACTTCCGAAAGTTTTTGGGTTTTGATTTGTCATCTATCATAAACACTTAGGTGTACTTTTTTAATCCAAAAACGTAAAAAGGGCTAGGACGTTTTCAATTGCCTCTGGACTTGAACTCAAGGAATAAGAAAGCCGCCCGTTATTGACAATAACTACCGCTCGCGGCGTTAACTCCTCGGCGCCTTCCGGCTCAAAAAGCATTTTTAAACCGGAAAATTTGTCTTTCTCAACCTTCTCCTCGTTGACTAATTTCCCGCCCTCATTTTTTAATTTCTCTTTAATAAAATTCGCCTCTTCCGGTAACTCCCTTTGGCTTACGCTTATAGCCAAACCCGTATCTTCAACTCCGGATGAAACCAAAAAGACAACGAAGTGCAGGTACTCCCCACCCTCCTTTTCTCTCGGCACAAGAAGGGGTGGAATTTTTATGGTATAACCCCATTTTTTATTGGTGTAGGTTTCCCACGAAGTCGTATCGGGAACGGAATTATTCTTTTCTTGAGTATTTAAGGGGTTAGTTTCAACCCCCGACCTGACGTAAAGAAAAGAGGCGGTTGCCGCCAGAGAAAGAACCAGTAGTAAAATTCCTATCGATAATAGAGTATTGTTTTTTAAAATTAAGCGGGGCATTTTAATATATACCTCTGGACATTATAACCGGAATCGTCTTTACTTTTAAATACATGCCGCCCACAAAACACGGGTTAACTCGTCAGAGCCACCTTACCATATTAATATTGGCCTTCTGTTTTCTGATCGTAATCCTTTCGCTATCTGTTTTCAACATTGCCTATTCTTTTGCACCGGTTCAAAAGAATGTGCTGGGGGCACAAAAAGAAACGTATTTCAAAGATCAGCTTCTGAGAAAGAAATTTTGGCTGTCGTTTTTAAATTCTAACCCCAATTACCTTCCGGGCTGGATTGAACTCGCCAAGATCGAATCTCGGTTGGGTAATTTGCAGGCTGCGAATGAGGCTTTTGAAACCGCACAAAAAATAGATCCTAACTCAGAACTTCTCAACAATTTGGGGCTTAATCTTTACTGACCGCCCTTTTTAGCCTGCTTGGTTTCTTCAGCCGGCGCAGGCTGGGCCTCAGCCTCTCCCTCTTGGCTCGAGACGACCTCGGCAACCTCGGTTGGAATCGCAACTACCTCAGTTTTTTCTTCTTTGGTCGGCTCAATCTTAACTATAATCTGCTCGGGTTCGGCTTTAATAACAACTTTTCCCGGATCAACCTTAAGGTCGCTAACCTTAAGGCTTGCGTCGATTTCTGAAAGAACGCCGACGTCGATCTCAATTTTGTCAGGAAGATCTGCGGGGTAGGCTTCGACTTCAACCTCGCTTATGTATTGCACGACCGTTCCCCTTCCCTCCTTTTCTGCGGGAGACTCCCCAATCAAATCCACCGGCACCCGGGTGGTAACCTTCTCTTTGAGATCAACCCGTAAAAATTCCGCGTGAATGATTTCGTCAGTTACAGGATTCCTCTGAACGTTATTTATAAGAACCGGGGTTTTCTCCCCGCCAATTGCCAATTCAACAATCCCCGTTTCTCCGACCTCAGCAAAAACCTTTCCAAAATCGGGGGCAAAAACCACTACGGCAAAAGACTTAATCTTTTTCCCATAAACGTTCCCAGGTAAAAAACCTGATTGCCTCAATTTTTTAACTTTACGCCCCAGAAGATCTCTTTTGTCTGCTTTTAGTGTGACCGTCTTCATCCTACCAATAAATTCTAAACCAATTATCCTTCAACAACTTTGTATTATAACCAAGAGTATTGTTACCGGTCAAGTTGAAAGGCGGATCTGACCTAAAATGAACGTTATTTGGTTCGACCGCCTCCAGTCTAATGGGCTCGGAGTCAATTCCGGCCTGCTTCCTCCAATAAAGTCTGTATTCGCCCGAGCTCGAAAAGCTTAAGTTATTTTCCCCTTCCCAAGCGAAGGTTAAATAAGCTATCTCGCCGCCCCCGACCTCAAAATAGATGCCCGCTTCTTTGTAATTACCAACCTTGCTTACCTCTGGTAAAATCTCCTTTTTCCCCCGGGGGGATACCATTTCAACAAAAGAAAAGCCTGCTTTTGATGGCGCAATAACTCTTATGTAGGACTTATAAACTCGGCCTTCTTGCGCCTCGTTTTTAATCAAAATAGTGAGCTTTCTTTTAATAACGCCCTCCTCAAATCTTATGGTCAATTCAGCTCCTCTTTTAACCTGAGAGTCATAACTTTCCCCTAAGTCTGCCTCCACAATCCCCAACCAGTCTGAAAAGCAATTTAGACGGCACTCTTTTTCAAAAAACGCTTTTGTATCGGTAATAACTTCTCCTGAAAAACCCATATCCGAAATTAAAGCCTGAACCTCGGGAGCATTTACAAAAATTTGAACGTTCTTTTCTTCAAGGCTAATTAATAACTGTCGCAGTGTTCGATAATCTCCCTGTCTAACTTACCCGTTCCTTGATTACTTAAACCAAAATGCGTCAATAATTCTCTAACAGCTTTTCCGTCAAACGCGAAAACTCCATCAATGGATCGGTCTAATTCCTTATCCAAAAACCATTCTGCCCTTTTGGCGGATTGCGCAAAGTCGGGGTCCCAATTAAAATCCTGAAAATACCACCTTTCTTTGGATGCATGTTTAGCAAGGGGAAGCGGTGCATCGACCTGGCCCTTAAGAAATTTGTCGGTTTCTTTGGAACTGAAAATTTCCACCCCGACGAGTCTTCCCGACTCAACCGTAACAAGCGCGAGGTCGTTGACGATTCCGCCGGTTGGTCTTACGACCGATTCGTCCTGAAAGACCAAAAGGTAGGTTTTTTTGGCTTCTTCTCCTAAAAGAGTCGGTAGCTTTTTGGCTATTCCCTTTGCTAAAAGTAATTTTCTTCTCAGCTCTGGAGTAATCTGGGTTCCTACAAATTTCAAAAGAAGGGTTTTCTGCGCTCCGGAAATTGAATCGATCCCCGCATACAAAAATCCAGACAATTTGTAGAGATAATCTAACTCCAGTGATATTTTTCGAGACCGCTCTGACAAATCGTCGGAATTTCCCTCCTTAACTTTTTCCGGCAAAGTCAGAACTTCCTTCAGGAGGTTTGCACTTCTTACCCCCAAGTCGGAAACCGAAAGAAAAAGATCGGAAGCAACAAGCATCCTTTTGGATATAAAACCAGAATCTACCCTTTGAACAAGGGTTAGATAGCTCTTAAGCGACAGAGAGGTTTGGAAAGAGGCGGAAAATAAGGTCGTCGCGTATTCTAAATTTCCCCACCCCAAAAAATTTTTGGCTAAATATGTTAATCCTCCGCTTAAAAAGACAAGGTAAACTAGATATAGCCCGGGAACAATTACCATGGCCAAAATTCCCCGCAAGGCTTTTCCGACAAACACTAAGGGGGCAGAAAGACTTCTTTCGAAAGAATGGGTAGCTTTTCGTTTCTTCTCTGAATGGCCCCGCTTTTGACTAACAAGTGCTTTCGTTTCTTGCTCGTTTTTTTCTAATATGTGCTCGGCGCAGGAATAAGGATCAAGGTCAACAAAAATTTTTTCTTTAAATTCACTTTCTACAAAGTCAAAAAGGTAATCCGTGTATTTATACTTAAATGCGGCGTTTCTTCTTTTTAAAAACTCCAAAAGGTCTTTGGTTTTAAACTCGGAAAAAATAGCACTTTCCCCCCCGTATGCTCCCAAAGAAAAAAGGGTTTTAATTAAGGCGTCGGTGGTGTCCTGTCGGTATGGAATATAAGCGGTTTCGTTTTTTAAGTAATGTCTAAGAATTTGGGCAAACAGGTCTTTCTTCTCTAGACCCATCCCAAATCCCACAAGCTGCCCAATATAGACGACGGCCGGAAAAAGAGCCTCGTCCGATTTTATTCTTTCGATATAGGGGGCAATTGATTTGGAAAAAGATCTCTCCTGCAAAAACGGGAAACAAAAGATTATTTTTGCCTTGTTTGCCCTTGCTAAAGAAACAGAGAGTGTCAGGTTTTTTTTAAATTCCTCTTCGTCTAAAACCCAACTTCTCTGGAACAGGTTAAGACAAACAACATAATCGTAATTTTCGGATAATTTCTTTCCCGTCTCGGAAAATCTAATTGCCGAAGCCGAAGCTGGGGGAAAGTATTTATTGATATGATTTTTGCGGGCGTAAACGTCTAGCAAAAAGTTTCTTTCGAGAAGTTCGAAAACAAAACTCGGTAAAAGATCATTTCCGTCGGAAACAACCGCAACCCGCGGCGCAAGTTCCCGATTCTCGCTCTCGTTGCCCATTATTAAATACTAGAGAATGAAGAGTCTTTTTACAATTCAATTGATTGAATTGTCAATTTCAAGTGGAGCTATTTTAGGGTCGCTCCGTACGTGAAACTCAGATTTTTTCATCAAGCGATTTATTGACTAAAGAATCCGCTATTTTATTTTTATTTCTCGGAATGTGTTTAAAAAATATTTTCAAACCGATTTTTTCTCTTACTGCATTTACCTCATTAAATAATTTTTTTAGTGTTTTACTTTTTACTTTATAAATTCCATTAATCTGATTGACGACTAATTCCGAATCCAGGAAAAAAAATATTTCATCGGCAGGAATTTCTTTTTTGTTTTCGGATAACCAAGATATTCCCATCAATAAAGCCAGGTATTCTGCTTCGTTGTTGGTAGAAATACCCAAACGTTTTGACTCTTCATGAATAACCTTTGAATTCCCAGCCACAACAAAAGCGGCGGCCCCTTGTCCCGGGTTCCCCCTCGACCCTCCGTCGGTATAAATTTTCAAGGTGTTCATTTTTCTTAAAAATGAGGTGTTCAGGAGACTGTCTTTTTTGGACGAACAATAAGATATCTTTCTGCCCCGTCCCCCTGGGACTCAGTTTCAATATCTTTGTCTTCGGCAAGCGCGATATGAATAAGTCTTCTATGTGAGGAACTCAGGTTGTATAAAAATTGGGGTTCGCCGCTTTGTCTGACTTTTTCAGCGGCTTGCGCTGCAATTTCCTTCAACCTCTCTTCCTGTCTTTCCCGCCAGTCGGATACGTTTATCAATATTCTTTGCCACCCGGTAAACTTTCTTCTGAAAATCATGCCGACGATCATTTGCAGGGCTTCGAGAGTTTCCCCTTTTGACCCGATAAGGAGCCCCGCCTCCTCCTTCGCGTCGATATCTACAACAATTGCGTCGTTCTCCTTATTTTCGGAAACGATAACGGTTGCCGTTACTCCCATCAGCGAAAGCATTTTCTCAACAATTACCTTAACCTCTTGGGTCCTTTTTTCAACCGGCTCTTTTTTGGTCGCTTTATCGATTTTATTTGTTTTCTTTGCTGGCATATCTAACCTTGTTTACCCACTTCCTTTGTTAATTTTAACAAACCCAGTTTCCTAAGCCAAGGGTAAAGTCCGCCCCAACCCTGTGATTTATACTGCTGGTAGGCTTGAGATAATGAAAAAATTAACCAGTAAAGCGCCAGTCCCGAAGAAAATTTCATACCAAAAATTATTGTAAAAACCGGGAAAGTGAAGATCATCGATTTTTGCATGGCCGCCTGCATATCGTCCGTTTTTTCCGGAGATTTTTTAACTAGTTTAGTTTGCAGTTTTTCATAAGGAGCGGAAATCAAGGCCGATGCCAACTGGACTACGGCCGCGAGAATTAATATCGGTCCAGGAACGGGGAATGTTAAGCCCGGAATTTTAAAAACATCGGGCTTAGTTATGTCAAGATAAAGAAATTTTGTATTTATTACCTCACTCTGGGCAAATTTTAGGGGCTGGTATAAAAGTTCGTTGAATTTGGTAATCGCGTCTCCGTCGGGCGCAAGGGTCTTAGAAAAAACATTAAAGAAGGCAATTAGTACAACTATCTGCAGAAGGTAGGGAAGGCATCCCGCTCCCGGATTCACGCCCTTTTGCTTGTAAAGTTCTTTC
>Ga0209642_10002897_pt1 | contig 11189 bp, 6 predicted proteins | sample RifCSP19_2_FD_184025 | JGI IMG/M metagenome (GOLD analysis project Ga0209642, IMG submission 184025) | Soil microbial communities from Rifle, Colorado - Rifle CSP2_sed 19_2 (SPAdes) (version 2) | ecosystem: Environmental > Terrestrial > Deep subsurface > Rock core/Sediment | place: Rifle... | reverse complement strand
CCATGCTCTGGATGCCGATACCGCAAGCCATGCTGAGCACGAGCGGGAACTCGCCGACCTTGTCGGCGATCATGTCGAGGTACTCCCATTCGCACTGGCGGATGGCGGCCGTGTGCTCGACGGTGAGCTCACGGCCTTCTTCCTTGGCCTTGATGCCGATCTCGGAGGCGAGGACCTCGGCTTCCTTCTCGCCCCCGGTCAGGCAGACGGCGACACACGTGTCGCAACCGGCGACAAGCACCCTGTCGTGCCCTTCGGTCATCGCGTAGATCTCCTCGAAGGATTTGCGCTCCGCTGTGATCATCTCTCCGGTCCTTCCTTCACGGTGACCGCCGCGACGGATCCGCCGGGGGTGTCGTCGGCGCCCGCCGGGGCGCCCTCGGGCGGAGCGGCGTCGCCCAGCCGGGCGCGCACGACCTCGGCCGGCTCGAAGCCGTCCCGGGGCCGCACGGGGTTGGGCCCGAGGCGGCGGATGCGCTCGGTGAACTCGCGCGCCGTCTGGGCGAACTCCGGCCCCATGGCCGACGACATGTTGAACATCTCGACGCGCTGGGGGTCCACGCCCACTTCCTCGAGCAGCGTCTTGACGTGCCCCATGCGCTTGCGCGCCCAGAGATTGCCCTCGAGGTAGTGGCACTGGCCTTCGAGACATCCGGCGGCGTAGACGCCATCGGCGCCGGCCTCGAGCGCCTTGAGCACGTGGATGACCTCGAGCTTGCCGGTGCAGGGCAGCTTGATCATTCGGATGTTGGTCGGGTACTGCAGGCGCATGCTTCCGGCGAGGTCTGCGGCCGCGTAGGCGCAGTAGTGACAGGCGAAGACGATGATCTCGGGTTCGAAGCCCTCGTTCGCCGGCAGCGCCGGGACGGCCGCCTCGGCGGCCAGGTCGTCGATGATCGCCGTGACCTGCCGCGCGTCGTCGGTCATCTCACACCAGCCCCATGGTCAGCGCCTCTTCCTTGGCGAAGATCTGCACGTCGGTGTAGTGGTGCAACTCGATGGCCTTGGCCGGACATTCGCTGGCGCAGATGCCACAGCCTTGACAGGCCGCCGCCTCGATCATGGCCTTCTTGGTGTCGGGGTCGATGATCGGAACGCCGTAGGGGCAGATCCGCACGCAGGTGAGACAGGCGGCGCACTTGTCCTGGTCGACCTCGGCGACGACACCGCCGGCTTCGAGCGCCGGCTTGGCGAGGATCGCCGCGGCGCGACCGGCGGCGGCGTAGGCCTGCGAGATCGACTCCTCGATGCCCTTGGGATGGTGGGCCGAGCCGCACAGGAAGATGCCCTCGCTGGCGAAGTCGACCGGACGCAGCTTGACGTGCGCCTCCAGGTAGAAACCGTCGGCGGTGAGCGGCACCTTGAGCATCTTCGAGAGCTCGTCGTTCCCGTCGTTGGGGACCGTCGGGGTGGCCAGCACGAGCAGGTCGAGCGGCAGCCCGATGCGCTTGTTCAGGTACGGGTCGTTGAAGTCGACCTGGACGGAGCCGTTCGCGCTGACCAGCGGCCGGTCGCCGTTGTCGTAGCGCGTGAAGATGACGCCCAGCTCGCGGGCGCGGGTGTAGTACTCCTCGGTCAGCCCGGAGGTGCGGATCTCCTTGAACCACACGTAGACCGGTCGGTCGGGGTCCTGCTCCTTCAGACGGATCGCGTTCTTGATGCTCTGTGCGCAGCAGGTCCGCGAGCAGTACGGCTTGTTCTCGTCGAGCGAGCCGGCGCAGAGGATGAAGCCGACCGAGTCGGCGTCCTCGACCGCCGGGTCGTGGTCGGCGAGCAGCTTCTCGAGGTCCATGCCGGTGACGACCTTCTGGCTCGAGCCGAGGCCGAAGAGCCCAGGGCGTTGCTCCTTGGCGCCGGTGGCGACGATCACGACGCCGTGTTCGACGAGCATGCGCCTGCCATCGTCGTCCTCGATCACACTGGAGAAGTTGCCGATGAAGCCGTGGAAGTCCGTCAACCGAGCACGGAGGTGCACCATGACGTTGGGGTTATCGACGACGCGCTTCACGAGCGCTGCGACGAACACGGCGGGATCGCTGCCTCTGATGGTCCTATCGATCTCGAGCACCCGCCCCCCCAGCTTGTCGGTGCGCTCCACGAGGTGGACCTCGTAGCCCATCTCTCCGAGCGCGGCAGCGGCCGTCATGCCAGAGATGCCACCGCCCACGACAACAGCGGAATGGGTGAGTGGTACGTCGGTCTTGTAGAGCGGCTCGAGCTCGCGCGCCCGCGCCACGCTCATGCGGATCAGGTCTTTGGCCTTGTCGGTTGCCTTCTCGGGCTCGTCGCGGTGCACCCACGACGCCTGGTCGCGGATGTTGGCCATCTCGAACAGGAACGGGTTGAGGCCGGCCTCGCGCAGGGTGTCCTGGAAGATCGGCTCGTGCGTGCGCGGCGTGCAGCTGGCGACCACGACGCGGTTCAGGTCGTACTCCTCGACCCTCTCCTTGATCAGCGAGAGCGAGTCGGAAGAACACGCGTACATCGCGTCGTTGGCGCATACGACGCCGGGGAGTCCCATCGCGTAGTCGGCGGCGTCCTCGACGTCGATCACGCTGGCGATGTTGGAGCCGCAATGGCACACGAAGACACCGACGCGTGGCTCCTCCCCGACGACCTGCTTCTCGACCGGGTAGTGCTTGTCGACCGTCATCGTGCCGCGCGCGTCGGCGAGGCCGGTCATCACCCGCGCCGCGGCGGCCGAGGCCTGGGCGACCGAGTCGGGGATGTCCTTGGGCTCGCTGAACGGGCCGGCGACGAAGACCCCGGGGCGTGAGGTGTCGAGCGGCTCGTACTCCTCGAGCTTGCAGAAGCCGTGGCGGTTGAGCGCGATGCCCAGGGCGCCGGCGGCCTCCTGCCCCTTCCTCGACGGCTCGAGGCCGACCGAGAGCACGACCATGTCGTAGCGGTCGGTGCGCAGGGCGCCACCAGCGTCTTCCCAGGTAATCAACGCGTCCCCCGTCTCGGGATCCTCCTTGATGGAGGAGGGACGCGAACGCACGAACCCGACGCCCATGTCGAGGGCACGCTGGTAGAAGGCGTCGGATCCCTTGCCCACGGCGCGCATGTCCATGAGGAAGACGGTCGGTTCGCAATCGGGCTCGTGGTCGATCGTCAGCATCGCCTGCTTGATGGCGAACATGCAGCACACACTGGAGCAGTACTCGTGCTCTTGGTCGCGCGAGCCGACGCACTGGATGAAGGCGATGGTCTCGGGGTGGCGGCCGTCGGAGGGGCGCTTGACCTCGCCCTGGGTAGGACCGGACGCCGAGAGCATGCGCTCGTACTCGAGCGCAGAGAGGATGTTCGGGTAGCGACCGTAGCCGTACTCGCCCTGCCCGCGTGGGTCGTACACGTCGAAGCCGGGGGCCAGCACGACGGCGCCCACCTCGACCTCGACCTCGCTGTCCTCCTCGTCGTGCAGGAACGCCCCAGGGCCGCAGACCCTCACGCACTCGAAGCACTCGGAGCAGATGGCGCAGTTGAGGCAGCGCTTGGCCTCGGCGACCGCCTGCTCCATGGTGAAGCCGGTGGAGACCTCGTCCCACGTGCGCGTGCGCGTGACGCCGTCGAGGTGCGGCACGACCTGGCGGGCCACGACCTCGGTCCTTGCGAGAACCTCCTCTTCAGGGCGGGCCTCGGGCTTGCGCTTGTCCCAGACATCGAGCAGCTGCTCGCCGCGCAGGTAGTTGTGGATGGAGCGGGCGGCCCGTCGTCCCGCGGCCACCGCCTCGATGGCCGTCCAGGGGCCCGTGGCGGCCGCGTCGCCGCCGGCGAACACGCCGTCACGACCGGTCGCCTGCGTCTCCTCGTCGATGACGATCTGGTTGCGCTCGATCTGGACGCCTTCGAGCCCCTGGGCGAAGTCGTCGACCAGGCCCTGCCCGGTGGCGAACACGACGGTGTCGCAGTCCAGCTCGCTGGAGGTGTTCTCGACCGGCACCGGGGGGCGCCAGCCGCGCGCGTCGGCCTCCCCCAGCGTGCAGGCCGTGAACTCGACGCCGCAGGCGCGACCATCGGCGTCGTTCTTGACCGCGGTGGGCATGCGGGAGCAGATCAAGGTGATGCCCTCGTCGGCGCCTTCCTCGCGCTCCTCATCGGAGGCGGGGACCGACTCCTCGTCCTCGATGCAGACCAGGGTGACGTCGTCGGCGCCGAGACGCAGGGCGGTCCGTCCGGCGTCGTAGGCGACATCGCCGCCGCCGATCACGACGACCTTCTTGCCCATGTCGATCGGTTCTTCGAGGGTCGCATCGCGCAGCAGGTCGAGGGCGCTGAAGACACCCTTGGCGTCGTTGCCGGGGATCGGCAGGGGACGGCCTGCGTGCAGGCCCACGGCCAGGTAGACGGCACGGTAGCCGTCGGCGAGCAGCGAGTCGACGGTGAGGTCCCTGCCCGCCGCCTGGTTGAGCCTAAGCTCGACACCGAGAGCCAGCACGCGGTCGATGTCCTGCTGCAGCGCCGCCTTGGGCAGTCGGTACTCGGGGATCCCGAAGCGCAGCATCCCGCCCGGCTCGGACTGGGCTTCGAAGACCGTCGTCCGGTAGCCGAGCAGCGTCAGATCGCGCGCGGCCGTCAGACCCGAGGGGCCGGCACCGACGATCGCCACCCTCTCGTCGAACCTGATCTCTGCCGGCGCGACCGGTGGCAGGTTCTCCGCGGCCCAGTCGGCGAGGAAGCGCTTGACCGAGCGGATGGCGATCGGCGCCTCGACGTCGCCGCGGGAGCAGTTCACCTCGCAGAGCGCGGTGCAGACGCGGCCACAGGTCGAGACGAACGGGTTCGGCTCGACGGCGACCCGGTAGGCCTCCTCGAAGCGCTCGGCGGCGACCAGCGCGAGGTAGCCCTGAACGGAGGTTGCGGCAGCACAGGCGAGCTTGCACGGCGACTGGCCCTTCTTGGTTACCGCGTAGGTGTTGGGGATGGCCTGCGGGTAGAGCTTGAAGACCGCCGTCCGCTGCCCGATGCCCTCGTTGAAGGCGTCGGGCACGACCACCGGACAGACGGCCACGCACTCACCGCAGCTCGTGCACTTCTCCGGATCCACGTAGCGCGCGCGCCGGAGGACCGTGGCCGTGAAGCTGCCCGGCGTGCCCTCCAGTCCGGCGAGCTCGGCGTTCGTGATGATCTCGATGTTCAGGTGGCGCCCGGCCTCGACCAGCTTGGGGGCCAGCGTGCACATCGCGCAGTCGTTGGTGGGGAAGGTCTTGTCGAGCTGCGCCATATGGCCGCCCAGGGCCGGGTGCTTCTCGACCAGGTAGACCTTGTACCCCCCTTCGGCCAGATCGAGCGAGCATTGGATGCCCGCGACACCACCGCCGAGGACGAGCGCCGCTCCGGTGGACGTGGATGCGGCGTACTCGGCGGGGGTGAGGGTCGGCATCACGCGGGTCCTTGCTGTCCGCCCGAGTGGAGGTACCCGTCCGCGTAGATGACCCTGTTGAGCAGGATCTGAACGGTCTTCCACACCCTGAGTTGCTCGGCGTCGTCGAGATCCACATCGTCGATGGACGGCTCCTCCATGGCGGCGATGCGATCGGAGATCGCCACGTACAACCTGCCGAGCGGCGTGGAGGCGTCGCGCTCCTCAACGATGCGGACCACCTCCTTCAGTTCCTCGTCGAAGGGGTTGGCGATCATCATCTGCAGGCCCGCTCCCATGAGCATGGCGCAGTACACACGATTGATGAGCGCTCGATCCTCGGGGGGAACGGCGTTCGAGACGTTGGACAGCCCCACCGAGACCGCCGGCGGGGGATCCCAGGCCACCGGGACCGTTCGCACCGCCTCGATCAGCTCGGGGCAGTACTCCTGGCATCCCGACACCGTCAGGACGAGGGGGTCGATGATGAGATCCGATACCGGGTAGTCGATCTCGAGCATCCGGGGGATGAGCTTCTCGATCGCGATGCTCACTCGCTCGTCGGCGGATACGGGGATCCCGCTCTTACCGATCGTGAGGGCCATCAATCTGGCGTCGTACCGCTTGGCGAGGAGGGGAACCTCCTCGAGGCGCTCCTCTTCCGCCGAGGTGGAGTTGATGATCGGTCGTGCCTTGGTGATCGCCCGCAGCCCGGCCTCGATCCCGCGGATATTGGTGCTGTCCAGGCTCAAGGGAACGTCGACGGCCGCCTCCACGGTCTTCACCATCCAGGGGAAGACCTCCTCCCAATCCTTCTTGCGCGGTCCGAGGTTCAGTTCCAGCGCCTGTGCGCCCGCCTCCACCTGGGCCGCGGCCAGGTTCTGGAAGAACGAGGCGTCGCGTTCGGTCAGGGCGGCCTTCACCTTCTCCGAGACGATGTGGATGTTCTCGCCGATGATGTACATGGTCGCGTCCTCCTAGGTCATCGACGTCTCCACGGAAGGGAACCGCGATAGATCCGTATGCGGCAGGAACAGCGCCGAAGTGAAGGCCTCGTAGAACGAGTTGTCGGCCGACAGCTCGACGTACGTCATCGCCGAGGCGATCTCGCCGACCTCGGCTCGCATCTCCCGGTCCAGCAGGGAAAGATAGGCACCCTTGACCGAGGTGTTCCCCAGGAACTCGAAACGCTCCCAAGGAAGGTCGGGAAGCAGGCCTATGTCCACGGCCTTCTCGACGTTGATGTACTTACCGAACGCCCCGCCGATCAGCACCCTTTCGACGGAGTCGAGCTCGACGCCCACGCGGTCGGCCAGGACGTTGAAGCCCGCATAGACGGCGGCCTTGGCCCTCAGCAGGTTGTCGATGTCCACCGCCGTGATGGTGATGTCATCCCCGTTCGCCGTGTCCCCTCCCCAGGCCACGACGTACTCGGCTCCGTGACTGCCGCGTCGGATCCGTGGGCTGGCGAGGCTCTCGTCGATGTGCCCGCCCTTGTCCAGGATGCCGGTGAGGAACATCTCGGCGGCCAGCGAGATCAATCCGCTTCCGCAGATCCCCCGAGGCTGCCCCTTCCCGATCACCCGGAAGGTCGGCTCGTAGCTCCGGCCGTCGATCCAGACCTCTTCGATGGCTCCCCGGTCGGCCCGCATTCCGTGCACCACACCCGAGCCCTCGAAGGCGGGGCCCGCCGAGCAGGCGCACGAGACGAGCCACTGCGACGAGCCCAGCACCATCTCCCCGTTGGTACCGATATCGATGAAGAGGGTGGTCTCCGCTGAGGACCGAAGGCCCGAGGAGAGCACGCCGGCGGTGATGTCCGCTCCCAGGTAGCTCGCGACCCCCGGCAGGAGGTCGACGGTTCCGTCCGAACACATGGTGATGCCCACATCCCGGGCGGACAGGAGAGGCGGCTGGTTGATCGACGTGATGAACGGTTCGAGACGGATGCTCTCCGGAGGGATGCCCAGCAACAGGTGCGTCATGGTGCTGTTGCCGGTGAGCGTGGCCTTCACGATGGCGGCCGGCTCGATGTTCGCGCGGCCGCACACCGCCGCGACCCGGCCGTTGATCGTGGCGAGGACGAGTTCCCTCAGCTCCTCGCCACCGCCTCCCTTGGTGGCATAGACGATGCGGGAGATGATGTCCTCGCCCCGAGCGATCTGCTGGTTGTACTCGGAGGACTGGGCCGTCACCTCACCGGTGAGGAGATCCACGAGGAACACGGTGACGGTGGTCGTGCCGACATCGATGGCGAGTCCGCATAGCGGCTCCGAGGCTTCCGAGGCCATAGGGCCGACCTTGATGAGACGCGCGGTCCCCGGCGGCTCGCCTGCGGTGTCGTAGGTCAACCCCACGTGCCATCCGGAGGATCGGAGCGTCCCACCCAGCTCACGGATCTGCGGCAACGACGCTCGTAGCCGATCGATGCCGGTTCGGCGGCGCAGCGCCGTGCACAGCCGAGCCCAGTCGTCGGTCTGGTCGTCCATCGACGGCGGGGAGAGCCGAAGGAAGACCCTGCCGATCGTCTGCGCCTTCTCGGGGTCGTACCCCACCGGCACGACGACCTCCGGCGCGACATGATCCGTCGTGAGCCGACGCTCGATCTGCTCGACCGGCGGCACCACGACCGAAACATCACCCTCGACGACGGTCTGGCAGGCCAGGGCGTACCCGGCTTCCACGTCGGCCTTGGAGAGACGAAGGACGCTGCGACGCCGCACCCGGCCCGATTCCACCCTCACGGCGCAACGCCCACAACGTCCTTGCCCGCCGCAGGGCTGCTGGATGTCGAGCCCCAGCCGGCGAGCAGCTTCGACCAGCAAAGTCCCTGCCCGTACGGTGATGGGCTCGGCACGGTCGGCGAATCGGACGATGTGCTCGGCCACGGGACTCCTCAGCTCACGGTCGATCCTCCGTCAACACGGTCCTCATATAGGCAGGAAGATCCACCGCTTCGCGGGGACCGACCATCACGTTCCAATCTGGCAGCTCTTCTTCGAGTTCCCCCGACAGGACGGCGACGTGCCCGGGAAGCACGATCTCCCGTCGATCGACCCTGTCTGCCACCCCGAACTCCTTGACGGCCTTGGCGATCGACTCCGCATCGAACTTGCCTGCCGCCCAGGCCGTCAGCACGCTCATCCCCTCGGCGTCGGTGACGAGCAGCCACGCGGGAAGGCCGGAACCCTCCACCTCGTTTGCAACGCTGAAGTACGTGATGCTGAAGTTCGTCGTCACCAGGAGCGGGTCGTTCGGCGTTGGATCGTTGATCTCGTAGAGGGCGGGTTGCACCTGGATGGGTTGCTGCGGATCCGTGTAGATGTTCTCGCGTAGGACCAGGAGCGGGTATACGAGCTCGGGCGCGAAGACGTCGAGCGCGACGAATCCCGCGTACTTGGCGATCGCTTGCGTGGCAAGGACGGAGGCCATGGCCCGATCGACGGACTTGTCGATGAACTCGATCGTCGGATAGCCCAACGGCCGGAAGTTCTTCAGGGCCAGGCGGCGGATCTGTGTCTGCAGCGCCAACGAGGCGCCCATCCCTTTCGCCATCGGGCGCAACACCATCTCCTCCACGCCCTTGCCACTGAGCTGCTCGCTGAGGTCGGCGATCTCGTCCAGGGTGCCGCCTGCGACGCTCAGGGCAGCGCCGTGCTCAAGCGCCAGGTCGGCCATCCTCTCCCAGTTCTGCGAGGTCGCACCGACGAGGAGCGGCTTCTCTCCATCGAGGATCTCCAGGCCGGCTCGCAGGACATCCGCGTCCTCACTCACCAGCACCATCGGGAGATCGCTGACCCGTCGCACCGCACCCACCGCCCCTGCGAACCTCGCGGGATCCTCGGAAGCGGACTCCACGGCGAACCCATCGATCCCGAGTTCCACACCGACGTAGTCGACCGCGTAGGCGTCCACCCTCTTGGCCTTCTCCTCGATCGCCGTCTCCTCGAGCGTGTCGACGACGTTGATGAGGACACCCGGGCGGTTGTAGAACGTCTTCTCATGTCGGAAGAGCACCGTCTCGTTGCCGGCCTTGACCTGACGGCCCCTCCCCACCAACTCGATCAGCCGGATGGGCGGCGCGGCCGATTCGGCGAGCTCCGTCTTTGACTCCTCCGTCACGTAGGGGCAGTCACCCAGGTCGACCTGCTTGGCCGCCAGCTTCATGGCGAACGCGAGGCAGGTGGGGAAGCCGCATTCCTTGCAGTTGGTCTGCGGTAGGAGCTTGTAGATCTGGATCCCCGAGAGTGCCGTGGCTGTCACCTACCCCACTGTCATCAACTCGTCGACGGCGCCCCGTACGCGGGTGAGGCTCTCCGGGTGGCGGAGCACCACGACATCGGCGCCCGCCTCGATGAGCGCCACGGCGGTAACCGTCTCCCAGTTCACCGCCCGCTCTCCCCAGTCACCCCACGCGTCCGGCACGCCGTGCCCGACCTTCGCCTCTTTCGTCTTCCAGGCCTCGTAGCCGGGGTTCACCACCAGCGGGAGTTGGGTCATGACATCTCCCTGGAGCGCCGCGATCCGCAATCGTTCCATCACCGAGTATCCGTACTCGATGCCGTAGCCCAGTGCGCCGGTGGTCGGATCCATCAGGATCCGCTCGAGCGGCATCCCCATGTCGGTCATGAGGATGACGAGCTGTTTGGCCAGGTTGACATCCATGGGGGTGCAGCTCACTACCAGGTGATCGTTGGCCATCGCGGCCGCGACGATGGTCCGGTAGTTGGTGTCTTCGCAGAGTCCCAACACCAGCCGCTCTCCCTTGGTGGCGTCGGCCACTGCAACGAGGAGTCCGTTGTCCACCTCTGCTTGACCCGGTCCCAGCACGATCAATGGCAACCCCGTGCTCTCCAAGACCGTCGTGACCGAACGCACGGCGAAATCGGGGCTGACGGGGTCGCCGCCGGCGTCCTGCAGACCCAGCGATACGACGATGAGATCGGCCCCGACCGATCCGCACGCCTCCGCCCAGCGGCCGGGGTCCTCGACCACCTCACCCCAGGCCTCCAGGAGCGCTGCCGACCAATCGGCCGGTCGGACGGGAGTGATCTCCAGCGCGATGACGGGACGGTGTGGAGGCGCCTGTTCGAAGTGCAGGAAGGGAAGGGTGCGTTCACCCCCGATCGTGACGGTTGAGGTTCGCGTCCCACCGTCCTGCGCCATCGCTCCCAGCGTGACGACCTTCACGGCGCCCGGCCAGTCGTCTTTGGGGACCTCAATCGGCATGGAGACCTCCTCCCGATGCGGATCGCGCCCCCGCCCGCCCGGTCAGAAGATCGCCTCCATCGTGACGATCGGATGTTCGTGTTCCTCCAGCCACGGCAGCAGCTCCTCAACCGTCGTGACCGACCGCTCATCGGCGATTCGATCGATCAACGAAGGGTCGCCCTCACGGTCGGCCACGACCTTCAGCTCCTCGGCCATCGTGTCTTTCAGGAAGCTGCTCATCCACACCACCCGTCTGAAGCCTCCGTCGGCCGAGATGAACCTCGGGCTGATCAGGTAGTACTTCCCGACCCCCATCACGCCGGGCGTCTGGATCCCACCGCCGGCGAGTCCGGCAAGGGTGCTGAAGGTCATGCCTGCCGGGGTCATGCTGGTGTCCTCCCGGCTCACTACCATCACGCCGTTCGCCTCGGGGATCAGCATCACGATGCACTCGAAGCACCCACACGCCGTCATCGGGTTCTCCATGATGGAGTACATCGCCACCTGCTCGACGGCGCCGTGCGAGCCGACCTTCGCGTAGTCGTTGGTGCCTTCCCAGAGGCCCCGGTCGGAGTCGAGGATCCGGCCCAGCTTGATGGGTTGGTTGGGCCCGGTG
>Ga0209642_10002893_pt1 | contig 11198 bp, 8 predicted proteins | sample RifCSP19_2_FD_184025 | JGI IMG/M metagenome (GOLD analysis project Ga0209642, IMG submission 184025) | Soil microbial communities from Rifle, Colorado - Rifle CSP2_sed 19_2 (SPAdes) (version 2) | ecosystem: Environmental > Terrestrial > Deep subsurface > Rock core/Sediment | place: Rifle... | reverse complement strand
CTTCCATATCAAAAAGGATGCTGCGGACAGGCCATAAAAGGCCGGTGCAGTCGCTTATATTAAACCTTGGCCGCTTCTTAAGGAGAAAACGGTTTGAAACGATATGCAGGATGGAGTAGATTATAAAGCGCTGAACTGCAAAATGTGAAGTGTAAACAGTTCCCGGCTCCCAGTTTACGGTTAACAAATCCAAGTGGTGTATATGAAATACGAAGCAGTAATCGGTCTTGAAATTCATGCCCAGCTTTTGACAAGCTCAAAGGCCTTTTGTGGATGCTCCACAAAATTCGGCGCAGAGGCAAATACACAGGTCTGCCCTGTGTGCCTTGGAATGCCAGGGACATTGCCTGTCTTAAACAAAAAGGCTGTTGAATTTGCCGTAAAGATGGCCCTTGCAACGCATTGTAAGATAAATAACAAGAGCATCTTTGCGAGGAAGAATTATTTTTATCCTGATTTGCCCAAGGGTTATCAGATTTCACAGTATAATGAACCCCTGACGCAAAAGGGCTATATTGATATTGAGGTCAATGGAGAAAAAAAGCACATCGGCATAACAAGGATACACATGGAAGAGGATGCAGGCAAACTTCTCCACGGCGAAACACTTGAAGATGAAGGATTTAGCTTTGTTGATTTGAACAGGGCAGGCGTGCCATTGATTGAAATTGTGAGCGAGCCTGACATAAGGACAGCAGAAGAGGCGGTGGAATATTTAAAGGCCTTACGCGACATTCTTGTCTATCTTGAAATCTGCGACGGCAATATGGAAGAGGGAAGTTTCCGTTGTGATGCCAATGTGTCCATCAGGCCAAAAGGCCAGAAGGAATTCGGAACAAAGGCAGAACTCAAAAACATAAACTCCTTCAGGTTTGTGCAAAAGGCAATTGAGTATGAGATAAAGCGGCAGATAGAAGTAGTGGAGGACGGCGGCAAGATAGTGCAGGAGACAAGACTCTTTGATTCTGATAAGGGCATAACTGTATCAATGCGGAGCAAGGAAGAGGCGCATGATTACCGCTACTTCCCTGAGCCAGACCTTCTTCCGCTTATGGTTGACGAGGCATGGATAGAGGAGATAAAGGTGACGCTCCCTGAGCTTCCGGCAGAAAAAAGGGAGAGGTTTGTAAGAGAATACGGCATACCGTCCTATGATGCAGGTGTCCTGACTGCAACAAAAGAGCTTGCCAATTACTATGAAAGTAGTACAAGCCTCTTTAACAAGCCAAAGGTTGTTTCCAACTGGGTCATGGGAGAGCTTTTAAGACTCTTAAAAGAGGATAGCAAAGATATAACACAACCTTCCACCTTCAGCCTTAAGCCTTCAGCCTTTGCAAAACTTCTCCAGATGGTTGACACAGGCGCTGTTAACCTCAAAACTGCAAAAGAGGTATTTGAAGAGGTTTACAAGACAGGCAAAGAACCTGATGCAATAGTAAAGGAAAAAGGGCTTGTCCAGGTTTCAGATGAGGACGCAATTATAAAGGCAATAGATGAAGTGATAGCCGCCAATCCCAAAGAGTTTGCGGATTACAAGGCAGGCAAAGAAAAACTCTTCAGCTTTTTTATCGGCCAGATAATGAAGGCGACCAAAGGCCAGGCAAACCCGCAGGTGTTGAATAAACTCCTGAAGGAGAGGCTGGGGAAAGCATAAGGAAATGGTTTTTGCTGTTCAACCAGAGGCAGACCAATTATAAGGAGTTTTTAAATGGCCTGTATTTTATGCGCGACAGATAGTTTTAGCAAGATAGGGGAAAAAAGAGGTTTTACCATAGTAAAATGCGCTGGTTGTGGGTTTGTTTATACAACACCGCTGCCTCATGAAGAAGAGCTCATCAAAGCTACCCAAAAGAAATCGTCTAATTTTAAGCCGCATGTAAGTATCAGCCGGAAGATAAGGTATCACTTTTTTGCATCAAGGATTAAGAGGCTTTTTCCGCAGCATGACCGGATAAGACTGCTTGAGATTGGATGCAATCAGGGAAATTTTCTGAGCATTATCAAATCCGACAAGAAGTTTGTTGCAACAGGCATAGATTTAAACTCCGCGGCCCTGCAATATGCCAGAAGCCAGGGCCTTAATGTATTGGAAGGAATTCTGGAATCTCATAACTTTTCAAGCGGGAGCTTTGATGTTGTGGTGGCGCTGCATGTTATTGAGCATCTTCACGACCCTATCAGGACGCTGACGGAGATAAACAGACTTTTGTCTGAAGGTGGAATGCTTATTACAATTGTTCCCTGTGTTACTCATATTAAGGCGAGGCTCGCTGGAATTAAATGGAAATATTTCGGCCCTCCCAGCCATCTGTGGTATTTTTCTCCCAGGACATTTGCCTTGCTGCTTGAAAAGACCGGATTTGCGCCTGTTTATTCTTCCTGTTTTTATAACCGGGCCCATTTAAAGACGATTGCCAGAAAAGGATAGATGTAGGGGCATAGCCGTCCTCGTGAAAACGGGGAAGGATTTTTATATGAAGAACTCCAAAGAACTCCAGAAAGAGATAAGGGCATTATTAAAGGGAAAAAATGCCCTTATGCTTGCACACAACTACCAGAGGGATGAGGTGCAGGAGGCTGCGGACATCTGCGGCGATTCTCTGGCATTGAGTCAGGCTGCTGCAGCATCTGATACAGAGGTTATTGTTTTCTGCGGCGTGCATTTCATGGCAGAGAGCGCATCCATCCTCTGCCCGAATAAGACAGTAATCCTGCCCAGGCTTGATGCAGGATGCCCCATGGCAGATATGATAACAGCAGATAATTTAAGGAGGGAGAAAGAGAAAAGGTCTGGGGTGCCGGTTGTTGCATATGTAAATACCACTGCTGAGGTAAAGGCATTGAGCGATATATGCTGCACATCTGCAAATGCAGTAAAGGTTGTGAATTCTGTAAAATCTGATAAGGCTTACATGATACCTGACAGAAACCTCTCTATGTATGTGGCAAGGACTGCAAAGAAAAAGATGGAATGGTGGAACGGCTATTGCCCCACTCATGAGAGGCTTAAGCCTGAGGAGGTTTTAAAACTTAAAGAAAAACATCCTGAAGCGGTCTTTGCCTGCCACCCTGAGTGCAGGCCAGAGGTGATTGATCTTGCAGATCATGTATGCTCCACATCAGGGATGTATAAATTTGCAAAGGAAACAAAGGCAAATACCATTATCGTCGGCACAGAGATGGGCATACTCTACAGACTTAAGAAGGAAAACCCAGGCAAGAAATTTATCCTTGCATCAAAGAGTCTGATATGCCCGAATATGAAGCTCATCACACTTGAGGATGTGTTGGAGGCGCTTCAGAAGATGGATAGAATAGTGCATGTGCCCGAGGAGATAAGGATTCCTGCAAAGAAGGCTTTGGACAGGATGCTGGAAGTGCCGAGGGATTAACTGTCAGGCCGGCCGTAAAATCCTTTAGGCGATTATAGGTGAAATTGCTTGACATTGCACATATTTTCACTATAATGAAGATATGTTCAATAAAGTGAAAATATCTTCATTAAAACGAAATATACTGAAAAGCATACTGATTAAAACAACACACCAAAAGGTTCTCAGTTTCTTTCTTGTCAATCCTACGAAACATTTCTATGGTTCGGAAATTTCAAAAAAAATGGGTATAAGTGTAGGTCAGACAAGCAAGATATTGAATGATCTGCTCAAGGCAGGTGTGTTAGAAAAGGAACCCAGAGGTAAAACCGAGCTCTACCATAGCATAGGAGATTCCCCTGTATTGAGAATATACAAGGTTTTAAACACCCTTATCTTTATAGAGCCGTTAGTTGATGAACTCAAAAAGGTAAGCAAACGAATTATCCTTTTTGGCAGCTGCGCAAATGGCATGAATATTGAAAACAGTGACCTTGATTTATTTATTGTAAGCAGCAACGAAAAAGTGCTGGATATTATTGTTCAATATCCGTTAGCTGAATATTATGGGTTTTCTGAGATAAAACCTGTTATCAAGAAACCTTACGAGTGGGCAATTCTTGAGGATAAAGACCCTGTATTTTTTAATGAGCTTCAGAAGGGTATGTTGTTATACGAAAAGGAGATTGATGAATCAAGACTTTAAGAGCTGCCTTGATAAGAAAAAACTTTACAAATCTGATGGTGCAAAGGCTCTTGCAGCAAAGGAAATCAAGTCAGCTATTGGCGATTTTGACGACGCCAAATTTAGCTTTTCCAAAGGCAGGTATAAATGGGCAACAATCCAGGCATATTATTCAATGTTCCATGCCGCAAGAGCATTGCTGTATTCCCAAGGGTACAGAGAAAGAGGCCATCGCTGTGTTGCAATAGGGATTGAACATCTCTTTGGCAGTGAAAAAGTTCTGGATATGAAATGGGTTAGGTCACTACACAATGCAATGTCCTTGAGAGAAGATGCTGACTATGCCGATGAATATTCCAAAGAGGGAGCAGAGGCATCTGTTGTCAATGCTGAAGGTTTTTTGAAGGAGGCTAAAAAGATTTTAAAGGGTAATAAGTAGTTATTTGAAATTACGAATTAAGAGTTTTGAACTAAATAATATTGATAATTCGTAATTAATCATTGATAATTGAAGTAGAAAACGGAGGTTAAATGGAAAAGAAAGAAAAGGTTCAAGTTGCAAACCCCAAATCAAGTTTGGGGCAGGCTTTGAACCCACAGACAGAACAAATCAAATTTACAGATTTAAGTCTAAGCAAAGAGGCGCTTCAGGCTGTTACGAGCATGGGATTTGAAGAGCCTACGCCCATACAGGCAAAGACCATACCGTTGCTTATGAAAGGCAAAGATGTAATCGGGCAGGCGCAGACAGGGACAGGCAAGACCGCCGCCTATGGCATACCCATTGTGGAAAAAATAGACCCAAGAAACTTTATGGTGCAGGCAATAATCCTTACTCCGACAAGGGAGCTTGCCATTCAGGTTGCCGAGGAGATGAATAAGATCGGCAGGTTTAGAAAAATTCAAGCTGTGCCAATCTACGGCGGCCAGTCCATAGAGAGACAGATAAGGGCGCTCAGAAAAGGCGTTCAGGTTGTGGTAGGCACTCCCGGCAGGGTTATTGACCACATAGAGAGAAAGACGTTGCGGCTTAATTATATAAAAATAGTTGTGCTTGATGAGGCGGACGAGATGCTGGATATGGGTTTTGTTGACGACATTACCACCATACTCAAGGAAACCCCGAAAGAGAGGCAAACCCTTTTATTTTCAGCCACAATGCCCGATGCGATACTTAAGATAGCCAACCGTTATATGCGAAGCCCTGAGAGGGTTACTATTGTAACGGACATTCTTACAGCCCCAAAGATAAACCAGATTTTTTATGAGGTGAGGCAGTCGGAAAAGACTGATGCCCTTTGCAGGCTCATAGATGTTGAGGATTCAGACCTGTTTCTTGTATTCTGCCATACCAAAAAAGAAGTTGACGATGTTGCGGCGGATTTAAAGCTTAGGGGATATGAGGCAGAGGCCATCCACGGCGACTTCAGCCAGTCTCAGCGAGAGGCGGTAATGAAAAAATTCCGCGAAAGCAGGATTGATGTGCTCGTGGCAACGGATGTGGCTGCAAGAGGCCTTGATATAAGTAAGATTACGCATGTGATTAACTACAGCATTCCGCAGAATCCGGAATCCTATGTGCACAGGATAGGAAGGACAGGAAGGGCAGGAAGGGAAGGTGTTGCCATAACCTTTGTTACGCCAAGGGAAGACAGACAGCTTCGGCTTATCCAGTCGGTTGCAAAGACAAAAATAACGCGGGGGAAACTGCCGTCTGTGCAAGAGATTCAGGAGGTGAGAACTGAACGGTTAAAAGAAAGGATTCAGGAATTTATTGATGATAAACGGTTTGATATCTATCTTAAAATGGTTGAAAAACTTTCAGACGGTCTTCAGCCTATGGAGGTTGCAGCAGCGCTTTTAAAATTCCAACTTGAAGGATTTGGCACAGCAGTAGCAACAACAGGAGGCGAGCCATCCCTTAATGAAACAGGCGCACCTTCGGGCATGGCGAGGCTTTTTATAACAGTCGGCAGGGAACAGAAGATAAGTCCGGGCGATTTGGTTAAACTTATTGCGGAAAAGACAGGACTAAGCGGCAAGGTCATCGGCAATATTAAGATAATGGAAAAGTTCACCTTTGTTGAAGTGCCGCGAGATTCTGCCGAAAAGGTAATAGATGCCTTGCAGAGGAGCATGGTAGGGGGGCGGAAGATTTCCGCAGCGCCGGCAAGGCCGAGAAGTTAATAAGCTCCGCCCCGCGGGCGGGGGCTTATTGACTGCATAGGAAGATAAATCTCAATTCCATTCGCCCACCTTCATCCCCGTCCACAGGATGGGGTATACGGCAGGCTGTGGCAGTTAAAACAAGTGTTGAGTTCGGAGTATAAGAGAAAAGTATCAAAGTGTCAAAGGATTATAGAGTCAAAACCTATAATATTGAATAAACTAAAACTATTACGATCTTACTCTCTGATGCTTTGATGCGATTTTAAACACTGTGTCTGTTTCTTTACAGGATAACACCTTTCACAAGGCTTTAGAGGCTATCTCAACTCTTAAGTCAGGGCAGAGGTGTGTCCTTTCAGGCCTTCTGGGTTCATCAAAGGCCTTTTTTATTGCCTCGTTACTCCGAACTCCAAACTCCGAACTCCGAACTATTCTCATAGTTTCTCCAACCCAGGAAGAGGCTGAAACGCTTGTAAAGGATATAAACTTTTTCCTCAGAGAAGAAGTTACCCTTTTCTATCCGCCATGCGAGGTCCTGCCATTTGAACCCCAGTCTCCGCATCCTGACATAAGCGCTTCAAGGACGGATATCCTTTATAATCTTGCCCAGAATCTCCCGCACATAATTGTTGCAACGTCTTCGGCCATCATGCAGAGGGTAATCCCAAGGGATGTTTTAATGTCCGCTGTTTTGAGGCTCGGAGTTGGCAGTGAGGCGGACAGGGATGAGTTTCTAAAAAAACTCCTGGATATGGGCTATTCAAAAACAACTGTTGTTGAGGATAGGGGTGAAATGAGGGTCAGCGGAGGCATAATGGATATCTTTCCGCCATCGTGCCAGTCTCCTGTGAGGATTGAATTTTTTGGCGACAAGATTGAATCCATAAGAGCCTTTGATTCAGCGACTCAGAGGTCTCTTAAAGAGATGAAGGAGGTAGTGCTACTGCCTGCGAGTGAGGACGGTTACAGTTCGGAGTTAGGAGTACGGGGTTCGGAGTTAAAATCTCAACCCGAACGCCATAACCAGCAAATAACTGCCACTTTTTTTGATTATCTTCCGGAAGACTGTATCGTTTTTATTGATAATCCTGACGAAGCGGAGGCTGCGGCCAGCAGGTTTGAAGAAGAGATAATAGAAAGAAAAATAAGACTTGAGCAGAAAGGCGGCAGTTCAATAAGACCCGAAGAGGTTTATGTGTCGCTTGGCGAACTTAAATCTGCCCTTTATAAAAATAGAGTGGTGGCCATAGGATTTTCTGCTCAACCTTCATCAAAGGAAGGGTTATTTGAAATCCTTACAGAATCCAATCTTGATATAAGACAGGACATTTCCATAAGAAAAGAGGAACTCTTAAAACCCCTTGCGGACAGGATAAAGGGATGGCAGAACCTTGACCGGAACATATTCCTTGTTTGTCATACACCTGGCCAGGCAGAAAGGCTTAAGGACCTGCTGGAGGGATATAACCTAAAAACCGGGGTACATGATAAGAGATATGAGATTTGCGATGTGCGATTATCCCATATTCCACATCCTACATCCCACATCCCAATTATCATCGGCGATTTAAGTTCTGGCTTCCGTTTCCCATCCGTGAGTTTAGCCGTTGTAACAGAGGAGGAGATTTTTGGACAAAGGATTAAAAGACGTGCGCCTCCTTCCAGCAAGATAGATGTATTTCTTACTCAATTGCAAGACCTGAACGTTGGAGACTTTGTTGTTCATACAGTTCATGGGGTCGGGCTTTATAAGGGGCTAAAAAGGCTCAAGATAGAGGATATTGAAAACGACTTTCTTCTATTGGAATACCAGGATGGGAACAGGCTTTACCTTCCTGTCCAGCGCCTTAATCTGGTGGGCAAGTATCACGGGGTAGAGGGTAGAACCCCCCTGCTGGACAAGCTTGGCTCAACAAACTGGGAGAAAAGGAAAAGCAAAGTCAAAAAGGCCGTGGAGGAGATGGCAAAAGAACTTCTGGAATTATATGCATCAAGGAAGGTGATAGAAGGGTTTTCTTTTTCCAAAGGAGACAGGCTCTTCTCAGAGTTTGAGGCATCATTTGAATACGAAGAAACACCTGACCAGGCCAGGGCTATAGAAGAGGTGCTCTCTGATATGGAAGACTCAAGGGCCATGGACAGGCTCGTATGCGGAGATGTGGGATACGGAAAGACAGAGGTCGCCATGAGGGCTGCGTTCAAGGCTGTGCTGGACAACAAGCAGGTAGCAGTGCTTGTACCCACCACAGTCCTTGCCCAGCAGCACTACATCACCTTTCAAAACAGGTTTGCCGCGTATCCGGTTACGGTTGAGGTCTTGAGCCGCTTCAGGAGCCATAAAGAACAGAAGGAGATATTAAAGAAAATTGCCAGCAAAGAGGTGGATATAATAATCGGCACACACAGGCTTTTACAGAAGGATATTGCCTTTAAAGACCTGGGCATTATTGTTGTTGACGAGGAGCACAGGTTTGGAGTCAGCCATAAAGAAAGGCTTAAGCAGATGAGGAAACATGTGGATGTCCTGACATTGACGGCAACACCAATCCCAAGGACCCTCCACATGTCCATTTCAGGGATAAGGGATTTGAGTATAATAAACACGCCGCCTGAGGACAGGCTCGCTATAAAGACCATTGTTGCAATGTTTGACGATGACCTGATAAGGGACGCCATAATGAGGGAGCTTGTCAGGGGCGGTCAGATCTTTTTTGTCCACAACAGAGTGCAGAGTATCGGGGCTATGGCTGATTATCTGAGAAGGCTCGTCCCTGAAGCAAGGATTGGCGTTGCACATGGCCAGATGAAGGAAAAAGAACTTGAGAGGGTGATGGCTGCCTTTGTGAATAAAGAATACGATATACTACTATCCACCTCCATAATAGAATCCGGCCTTGACATACCTTCTGCAAATACCATATTGATAAACAGGGCAGACAGGTTCGGCCTTGCTGAGATATACCAGCTCAGGGGAAGGGTCGGGAGGAGCAAGCACAGGGCATATGCCTATCTTTTAACCCCGCCAGAAATTACATTGACCGGAGACGCAAAAAAAAGGCTTAAGGTGCTGCAGGAACTCTCTGACCTCGGTGCTGGTTTCAGGCTTGCCACCTATGACCTTGAGATAAGGGGCGCAGGAGAACTTCTTGGTAAAGCACAGTCCGGGCAGATTGCTGAGGTTGGCTTTGAGATGTATATACGGCTCCTCGAGGAAGCAATAAAGGAATTAAAGGGCGAGAAGATGGAAAGGGAGATTGAGCCTGAGATAAACCTTAATGTTTCTGCCTTCATACCTGAGGAGTATATACCTGATGAAAGACAGAGGCTAAATATCTATAAGAGGATTGCCTCTGTATCGTCTGAGACTGATATAACAGGATTGAAAGAGGAGATTAAAGACAGGTTTGGCGGCATTCCTGTGTCGGTTGATAATCTTTTCAGGATTATGGGAATAAAACTGCTGCTAAAACAGACTAAGATAACTGAACTAAACCAGAAGGGTAGTTTTATTTATATGGCCTTTTCAAATGATACCAGCATAGAGCCTCAGAAACTGCTCAGGCTTATGAACAAAAACCCAAAAAAGTTCAGGCTTACGCCGGACTCACGGTTTATCGCATCTTTGGAGAAGGGTAAAGAGGTGTGGGGTGAAATAAGATATGTATTGCAACAGCTGGTGCAAGGGTGATAATATTCCGACCTATTATCAATCAGGCGGGGGGAAGATGATAAGATCGGGGACCAATAACAGCGAAACCAGAAGCAACAAGCGTATTGTAAATGCGTCGGTTTTTTTACCCTTACTGCTTATTTTTTGTTTTTCAATTGTGGTAGTTACCGGCTGCAGCAGGCAAAAGGAGGACAAGACCCCTCCTTCTACCGCTATAGTAATAAGGATAAACAACAAAGAAATTACCCGCGGAGAATTTCAGGATATTTTCAAAAGGACATTTTTGGAAGGCGGGGTGGATGGTGAGATTAAAGAGGAAGAGCTTAGAGACCTTAAAAGGGCGCTGCTAAATCAGCTTGTGGAAGAGGAACTGCTTATTGAAGAGGCAAGGAATCTGGCTTTGGAGGTCAAGGAGGACGAGATTGCAAGGGAGATAGAGGCAATAAAAAAAGAATACGGCGGGGAGGCATTTGAATCAGCCATTTTGAATAAATACGGAACCATGGATAAATGGAAGGAAGAGCTTAAGGTTAAACTTTTGATTAAGAAGGTCATAGATGCGACTATTACATCCAAGCTTACAGTTAAAGAGGATGAGGCCAGAAAGTATTACAAAGAACACATCGACGATTACAAGGTTAAAGAACAAATAAGGGCACGTATGATTGTGGTAAAAACGGAAGAGGAGGCCAATCAGATAAGGGAGCGGCTCAAGAAAGGAGAGGATTTTGCAAAACTGGCTGAAGAGGTTTCCCTGAGCCCTGAGGGTAAAAAAGGTGGAGACCTCGGTTTTTTTGGCAGGGGCGAAATGCCAAAGGAGTTTGAGGATGTGGTCTTTATCCTCCCTATAGGGAAATTAAGTGATGTAGTAAAAACCCCATATGGCTATCATATCTTCAGGGTTGAGGAAAAGAGAGGGGCAATGGATCTGAAATTTTCCCAGGTGCGGGACAATATAGTTAATAAGCTTAAAAGGGAAAAGAGCGATATGGAATTTCAGGCATGGATGAAGGCATTGAAGGAAAAGGCAAGCATAGAGGTTAAGGAGGAATTGCTGTGATTGATTTACGATTTACGATTTACGATTTACGATTTAAATTGATACTGCTTACTGCCTACTGCCTACTGCTTACTGCCCCTGCCCATGCTGAAATCATAGACCGCATCGTGGCTGTGGTGAACGACAGTGCCATTACACTCTCTGAACTGGATGCCGCTACTGCAGGGCTGGGTGGTATAAAGGGCGATGATAAAGAAAAGAAGAAAAGGATTATAGAGACAAAGAGCAAGGTGCTGGATCAGA
>Ga0209642_10002892_pt1 | contig 11200 bp, 8 predicted proteins | sample RifCSP19_2_FD_184025 | JGI IMG/M metagenome (GOLD analysis project Ga0209642, IMG submission 184025) | Soil microbial communities from Rifle, Colorado - Rifle CSP2_sed 19_2 (SPAdes) (version 2) | ecosystem: Environmental > Terrestrial > Deep subsurface > Rock core/Sediment | place: Rifle... | reverse complement strand
TATCCTGCCATTTACCTTTGATTTTCAAGATGATTTCAACCACTTCCCTTACAGCGCCTTTTCCCCCGGGGGAGCCGGTTACGTAATCCGCTATTTTTTTCACATCTTTTACCGCATCTTGAACAGCCACTGAAAAACCAACCCTTCTTAAAACCGGCAAATCCACAAGGTCGTCTCCAACAAACGCGGTCTCGTCGCTCCGGAGCCCGGTTTTCTTCAATATATCTTCATACGCTGAAATCTTTTTAAGGGCGCCCTGATATACAAGGGCGATACCCAGTTCACCCGCCCTCTTTTTAACGGCCTCTGATACCCTTGAGGTTATAACGGCGCAATCCACCCCCCCTCTTTTAAGAAGTTTTATGCCGTGGCCGTCCTTTACGTTGAATACCTTAAGTTCCACACCCTCATCGTTATAGATAATGCTCCCGTCGGTCATAACCCCGTCAACGTCGAGTATCAAAAGCCTTATCGGCCTTACCTTCCTTACAAGGGCTTTACTGAATGCCATGGTTAAACACCCTGCTCTATCTTGACGGTAAAACGGAAATTTACAGGGTCTTTGACGGGAAAAGAAACCGGGAAAAGAAAAACCAGGGAAGAGCCCTGATAGTTTTTCTCAAACCCTGCCTCCGAAAGTGAAACGGTTGTAATGGGGTATCTCCAGAGGTTTACGGGGCTGTCGAAACTGAAGGAAATTTTCAGGGAAGAAAACCCGTCAACTACGCTTAAGCTTGAAATGCCCGTAACCACGCCCTCTGCCCCGATATGGTCCCTTTTTTCCTTGAACTGATAATAACAATCCGGACCATTGCAGCCGGGAAGGCACAGGTTAAACTCAACCCCAAACATAACATGAGATGAGTCTCCCTGTCTAAAACTTTCACCGGGGCTCCGGAGCCTGTAACTGACCGAAAAAGAATTCCCGGAAGGAAGCGCCACCTCCTTTTCAATGGTAAGAGGCGTCTGCTTAACCATGCCGTTTCTTGCAAGGATAAGACGTTTTCCGTCAATGCGCGCGTTGTAGATGCCGTTATAGAAATCCCCGAGCTCAACATGTTCATTGGCTGAAAATCTTTCGAGGGTTTCATCCGCGGACAGGAAATGTTCCCTGAGGGACGTCCTCTGGACGGAATCGAACTTCAGGTACCTTTCGAGCCCATCTTCTTTTGTTAAAACCATCTCGTGTATGCTCTTTGACGCCTCCGCCCCCTCGCCTGAGGCCTTTTTAAGTTTTTTGTGATAGCCCTCATACCACCTTGAAAGGGTATTGGTCAGATTTGCCGCGCCTTTCTTCCAGTCCATCTCGACAATGCTTCCGCCCCTTCTTGTGCTGAAAAAAAGATCCAGTTCCGCCGTGCTCATAATAACTTCATGGTGCGTGTCCGCATCCATATCGCAGGCCTTTGCAACAACCTCGCCCTCCTCCGTATCGTCAACAAGCGTGCGGGCCTTTATAAGGTTTTCGTAAACATTGGCGCGAAGGTGCGGCAGGTACAGGCCCCCGAAAACCCCGTGCCAGTAAGCGTCGTTGCACTGCGCCATGTAAAGGTGTTTGCGCGCCTGGCGATAGTTATTCTTTCCCTTATCCTTCGCCTCTTTTACGGCTTCGCTCACCATTATCATCCTTTTGTGCATCCAGTCCGCCTCCGGATATTTTGCGAGAAAATTCCTCCATGTGCCCCCCTGAAAAAACCGTAAGATCCTTTCCCCGTCCCTCCATGATTTTATTTCTTTCCTCAATGCCCCGTACTCCCCCGACGCGTCGGCAAAAAGCGCCCACTCTCCCATCTCCATATAAGACGTTGTTGTAAGATAAACCCTTCCAAGCGGTTCCTCTTTATCAATATACTCCGAGAAAGTAACGGGCACGAGCCACTCCCTTGAGTCCTCTATTTTTCCGAGAAAATTATCTATCCAGCCTTCCTCATAGACACTCCTGTCTGTGCCGGGCCATATGCCGAATTTTTCCCCGTCGTCCGCAAATATCGCCGCCCTTGCGCCGCCGGAATTCCTGTCTACCTCTCTCAGATACTGCTCAAATCTTTCCACGGGCTCAAAGGGGATAAGGTATCTCAGCCTTTCGCTTCCCGCAAACACCTTGACCTCGCGTCCGAGGTCTTCTGTTATGTAGTAGCCGAAGAGGTTATCTTTTTTAAGCCCCGACTTTACAAAATGGTAATCGTCCACCACGACGTATTCGACCCCCGCCTCCTTCAGATAATACGGGAGCGTGGGGTCCCATACCCTTTCGGCAAGCCATATCCCTCTGGGGCGCACGCCGAAGAGTTCCTCAATCTTTTCATTCATCATCTGTATCTGCCCCGATCTGTCATCCGGCGGGATTACAGAGAGTATCGGCTCATAGTAGCCGCCTCCCATTATCTCAACCTGCCCCCTTTTAACCATTGCCTTAAGAAGCTCCACGTAGCCCGGGCGGTTCTGGCAGAGCCAGTCAAGCAGAAATCCCGAGATGTGGAAAGAGAATTTAAAGAAGGGTTTTTCGTGGAGCCTCTTCAGCATCGGCTCATAGGCCTTGCTGTAGGCATGTTCAAGGACATAATCGAAATTTCCGGCGGGCTGGTGATTATGGATGCAGAATATAAAATAGGTCATAAAAGCTCTACCACGTGCGAAACCTTCGCAGTAACGCCAAGCTTATGGAGCGCATCCTTGAGCTGTATTATGCAGCCGGGGCACGCGGTTGCAACCACATCCGCACCGGTATTTTTTACATCCTCGGCCTTTTTCATGGCTATGTCCATGGAGAGTTCATAATTTGAAAAACCAAGCCCGCCGCCCAGCCCGCAGCACCTGCAGGGATGTTTCAGGCCCCTGTAGGTAAACCCTGAATCAAGGATGAGTTTCCTGGGCTCCTCTGTTATCCCCTGGTATCTTCTTAAGTGGCAGGGGTCATGATATGTGACAACGGTATTCCTGTTGGAACCCTTTGGGGCGGCCTTATATGGAAGGTCGCGGGTAAGAAGTTCTGTTATGTCCCTTACCTTTGATGAAAATTTTTCAACCCTTGCCTTTAATTCAGGGCTCTCGCCTGAAAGGAGTTCTTTAAATACATTTCTCAGCCCGTGCCCGCATGTGGCGCATGAGGTGACGATATAGTCCAGGTCGGTTTCTTCGAATGCCTCAAGGTTTTTTTGCGCAAGTTTTTTCGCAGTCCCCCTGTCCCCTGCTGAAAAAATCGGCATCCCGCAGCAGACCTGCCCCTGCGGAATGATAACGTCCGCCCCGCTCTCTCCGAGGGCCTTAAGCGTTGCCTCTCCGATATCCGGAAGGAAATAGTTTATGCCGCATCCCACATAAAAACCAACCCTCCCGGTCCCTCTTTTTTTACCTTTACCGGATGAAAGCTCCTTTATGTGCGGACGGTCGAGGAAAAATATGTCCGAAAGTTCCGGGACAAGCCTCCCGCCGCCCATAAGCGGAACGGAGAACCTGCTCAAAAGCCCGCTTTCAACGGAGGTGCCCTTAAAAACGAGCCCCTGGAGTTTTGAGGCAAACCTCAACACAAGGGGCATGAATTTTTCCGTATTGAGAAAATTCCTGAATACAAGGGATTCCCCGAAAGACATCCCCTCTCTGTCCACAATCTCGTTTCTCGCCGCAAGGATAAGTTCGGGGATATTCACCCCGTTTGGACAACTGCCGAAACACGCGCCGCAGAGGGTGCATTCCCTTACGCTTTTCATATATGCCTCTTTAAAACCCTCCTCGCCTTTAAAACGGGCCTCTATGATGGAAAGCCTTCCCCTCGGTCCGGAATTTTCCCTTCTTACGACATCATAGGTGGGACATACACTTTTACATATGCCGCAGCGGACGCATCTTTCCGAAACCTCTATGTAATTCTCTAAACCCTCCATCAAACATGCTCCATGCGGAATATCTTTCCGGGGTTCATTATCCCGTTCGGGTCAAACGCCCTCTTTATGCGCATCATGGCCTCTATGGTCTGAACGGAAAGTTCCATATTAAGATAAGGGGATTTGGAAATACCCACTCCGTGTTCTCCTGAAATGGTCCCGCCAAGAGAAAGTGTGAGTTCGAATATATCCTTTACCGCATCCTCTCCCCTTCTGAATTCTCCCGCGTTTTTCCTGTCCACCATTACGTTTACATGGATATTGCCGTCCCCGGCATGCCCAAAACTCGCTATAATAACCCCCCTTTTTTCCGCAATACCCTTTATGCCTTTTATAAGTTCCACAATCTTTGAGCGGGGGACAACAACATCCTCATTGAGCTTGGTGGGCTTTATCCTGCTTAAGGAAGGGGATATCGCCCTCCTTACCTTCCAGATGTCTTTAGCCTCATTTTTATTTTCCGCGACCTTAAACCTCATGGCCCCGTTTCTCATTGAGATTTCTCTTATATCCTCGCAATCTTTCCCCAGTATTTCTCCTTTTCCGTCAACCTCTATCAAAAGGACGGCCGAAACCGCCGAAGATATCCCCATCTTTGCGTACTGCTCAACGCACCTCAGGCAGACGCTGTCAATAAGTTCAAGTGTGGACGGAATAATCTTTTCTCTTATTATTTCAGATGAGGCGCGCGCCGCGTCCTCAAGGCTCGCAAACTCCGCGAGCATGGTCCTTATTGCCGGCGGCAGAGGCAAAAGTTTAAGATACGCGCCTGTCACAAAACCGAGCGTTCCTTCGCTTCCGACTATAAGCCTTGTAAGGTCATAGCCGACCACACCTTTCATCGTCTTTTTAACGCCCGTGGTGATAATCTCCCCCGTTGGAACAACAACCGTAAGCCCGAGGACATAATCCCTTGTAACCCCGTATTTTATGGCCCTGGGGCCGCCGCTGCATTCCGCGATGTTTCCGCCGATTGTTGAAAACTTAAGGCTGGTCGGGTCAGGCGGATAAAAAAGGCCGAGCCTTTCAGCCTCTGCCTGAAAATCCCCCGTGATAACGCCCGGCTCCACCTCGGCTGTAAAATTTTCAGTATCTATCTCCCTTATATTTTTCATCCTTTCGCTTGAAATAACAACCCCTCCCTTAACCGGAAGGCTCCCGCCTGAAAACCCCGTGCCTGCCCCGCGCGGGGTAACTGGAAATCCCTCCAGGTTAGCCACCTTTAAAATCCGGGAAATCTCCTCGGAACCGGCGGGAAAGACCACGGCATCCGGGGGGTGCATCCTGTTCGTCGCATCATATGAATAAGAGACTATATCCTCTTTTTCAAAAGAGACGAAACCTTTGCCTGCTATCCTTACAAGTTCCCTTTTTACGCCTTCCGACAGCATACATCTACTCCCCCGCTTTGAGCACGTAACCAACCCCGCGCACCGTGTGTATAAGCCTTTTTGAAGGGTCGGTGTCAAGTTTATTCCTTAGATGGTTTATGTACACGTCAACGACATTAGTTTCGGTATCAAAGCTCTGGCTCCATACATGCTCGGCTATGAGCGTTCTTGAAAGAACGCGGTTAGGGTTCCTTAAAAGATACTCAAGGAGCGCGTATTCCTTGAGGGTGAGCTCAACCTCGATATCCCCGCGTTTTGCCTTTCTTGTAATCGGGTCAAGGGAGAGGTCCGCAAACTTAAGAAGGGCCGGCCCGTATGCATCCCTTCTTGTGAGCGCCCTTATCCTCGCGAGGAGCTCCTCAAAGGCAAACGGCTTTGTAAGATAATCGTCCGCCCCGAGGTTCAACCCGGTAACCCTGTCCTCCACGGAATCCCTCGCCGTAAGAAGAAGTACGCGGGACTTGACGTTCCTCTGTTTTAAATCTTTCAGAACATCGAGTCCGCTTTTTTTCGGCAGCATTATATCAAGCACTATAATGTCATAATTATCTATCCCTATGTATTGTTCCCCTTCGGCGCCGTCCTGCGCAATGTCTACGGCATAGCCCTCCTGCTCAAGCCCCCGTTTTATAAAGCGGGCGACCTTTTTTTCATCCTCAACAACGAGAACCTTCACTGTTTAACCTCCTTTGCAACTTTTGCGCCAGGCAGACGCGAAGGCAGGTCCTTTTCTGAAACCATGCCCATGGCAACCATTGTAAAATTCTTCGCCTTGAGAACACCCTGCGCAATCTCCACCACCTCGCAAGCGCGCACCCTGTCTATATCTGAAATAATCTCCTTCAGGGGAACAACCCTTCCAAAATATATCTCATCCCTCGCAAGCCTTGTCATCCTGGCATCGCTTGCCTCAAGTGCAAGAAGCATCCCTCCCTTTAACTGCTCCTTTGCCGCCTTAAGTTCATCTTTCGGGACGCCTTCGGTAATCCTCCCGCATTCTCTTATCGCGAGATTAACGACCGTTTTGAAATCTTTCCTGGATGTGCCCGCATACACAACAAGACAACCGACATCCATCATAAGATTAAGATAGGAATAAACAGTGTACGCAAGCCCCCTTTTCTCCCTTATCTCCTGAAAGAGCCTGGAACTCATCCCTCCCCCGAGTATCGTGTTCAGAAGATAGAGCCGGTACCTGTCTTTCCCGGCCTGCCCCGGGGTCGGGACACCCAGACAGAAATGTATCTGTTCAAGGTCCCTTTTTACAAGGCTTACCCCGTTTATCGGCTCCGGCCTGGAAAAGGCCCTTGCGAATTTCTCCCCTTTCGCCCCTTCCATGGCCTTTTCCACCAATTTTACCACAGATCTGCCTTTTATTCCTCCAGCAATTGTTATAAATACGTTGCCCGGGTGGTAGTGCCTTCCAAAATAATTCACGACATCATCCCTTGTAAAAGTTCCGACGGTCTTTTCATTCCCCAAAACAGGGCTTCCAAGCGGATGCCCCTTCCAAAGCCTTGAGGCAAAAAGGTCATGGATGAGTTCGTCCGGGGTGTCATCAACCATCTTTATCTCCTGCATCACCACCATCCTCTCCTTTTCAAGTTCCGCCGCGTCAAAGACGGAATTCAGAAAAATGTCGGAAAGTATATCTATGGCAAGAGGAATGTCTTTATTCAGGACCTTTGCGTAAAAGCAGGTATATTCCCTGCTTGTGAAGGCGTTCAGCACCCCTCCCACGGACTCAATGTCCCTGGCTATGTCAAACGCCTTTCTTTTACGGGTGCCTTTAAAAAGGAGGTGTTCGATGAAATGGGATATGCCGCATTCATGGGGGCGCTCGTCCCTTGAGCCGTTTTTGACCCATACCCCGACGGTTGCGGATTCGCAATCCGGCATCTCCTCGGACAGGACCTTGATGCCGCTTTTTAGAAGGGCTTTGCGGATATAAGACATAGGACGGATATCGTTATAAGGACCGCGAAAGTGACTGTCTGCGGTATCAGCCCTCAGGAAAGGGTCTGTCCGAGGGCCTCTTTTCTTGAAAGTTTGATCTTTCCGTCTTTGTCAACATCTATGACCTTAACAAGCACTTCATCGCCTTCTTTGAGCACATCCCTTACGTCTTTAACCCTCTCCTGAGAGAGCTGCGAGATGTGTATCAGCCCGTCGGTCCCCGGAAATATCTCTACAAATGCCCCGAAATCCATAATCTTTCTTACCTTCCCCATGTAAAGTTTACCGACCTCCGCCTCCTGCGTCAGCCTTCGTACCATCTCTATCGCCCTCTTTACGGCATCTTCATCTACGGAGGCGATATTCACCCTGCCGTCGTCCTCAACATTTATCTTTACCCCGGTCTCCTGCACAATGGCCTTGATGTTTTTTCCGCCCGGCCCTATAACGTCTTTAATCTTGTCCGTCCTTACCTGTATTGTGACAATCCTCGGGGCGTAAACCGAAAGCGCCTCCCTTGGTTTTAAAATTGCCTCTTCCATCTTTTTAAGTATAAGGAGCCTTCCATCCCGCGCCTGGTAGAGCGCCTCCCGCATAATCTGGGCCGTAACACCTCCTATCTTTATATCCATCTGGAGCGCGGTAACCCCGTCGGATGTGCCTGCAACCTTAAAGTCCATATCCCCCAGATGGTCTTCATCCCCGAGTATATCGGAAAGCACCGTATACCTTTCACCCTCTTTTATAAGCCCCATCGCGATTCCCGCAACATGGCACCTGACAGGCACTCCGGCATCCATAAGCGAAAGCGACGCCCCGCATACGGTTGCCATTGAAGAGGAGCCGTTACTTTCGAGTATGTCCGATACAACCCTTATGGTGTAGGGGAACGCCACATCCCCCTCCGGAAGTATCTTTGAAACACCCCTTTCGGCAAGGGCGCCGTGCCCTATTTCCCTTCTTCCCGGGCCCCTTAAAAACTTCACCTCCCCGACGGAAAAAGGCGGGAAGTTGTAATGCAGCATAAAGGTTTTGTATTCCCAGCCGGAAAGCGCATCTATCTTCTGCTCGTCTTCCGATGTCCCGAGCGTTGTTACGACCATTGCCTGGGTCTCTCCCCTTGTAAAAAGCGCCGAGCCGTGCGTCCTGGGGAGGAGCCCGACCTCGCAGCTTATCTCCCTTATATCCTTCGGGCCCCTTCCGTCAACCCTCATGCCTTCTTCAAGGATGCCCTTCCGCATAAAGGCGTATCTCAGATCTTCCAGGATAGAGAGTATCTCTTTTTCCTTCTCCTCTGAGTCCGGGGCAAGGGCTAAGAGGAGTTCCTCTTTAATTTCACCAATTCTTCCGTAGCGTTCAATCTTCGTGGTGATTGAGAGCGCCTCTTTTAACTTTCCGGCGCACATCCCTTTTACCGTTTCAACAAGCGCAGGATCGGTCTTTATGACCTCTACCGCAAGCTTTTTTTCACCGCATTCCTCTATAATCCTTTTCTGCAGTTCCATAACACCTTTTAAATTCTCCTGCGCGAACGTAAGGGCGCTTATCAGGGTATCCTCTGAAGCGCCTTTGGCGCCGCCTTCAACCATGATAATCCCCGCCCCGCCTCCCGCCACAAGCAGGTCAATGGAGCTTTGCCTCTGGCGGCTTAAACCTGGATTGCATACAAGACTGCCGTCTATCATCCCGATCCTTACGGATGCTATGGGGCCGTCAAAAGGAATATCCGAAATCCCGAGGGCAACTGAAGCGCCGATGGTTGCGGCAATCTCCGGGTCGTTTTCCTGGTCAACCGACAAAACCGTTGCAACAATCTGTGTTTCGTAGTTATATCCCTCTTTAAAAAGAGGCCTTAAGGGCCTGTCTATAAGCCTTGAACACAGGACCTCGCGCTCCGAGGGGCGCCCCTCGCGTTTGAAAAACCCTCCGGGGATCTTTCCCGCCGCATACGTCATCTCCATGTAATTTACGGTAAGCGGCACAAAATCAAGCCCTGCGGTGGGACGGGGGGCCCTGCACGCCGTGGCAAGCACAACGGTATCCCCGTATCTTACGGTGCAACTCCCGTTTGCCTGCCTTGCCATCTTGCCGACTTCTATCCGAAACGGTCTGCCAGCATAATCAATCTCGTATACTTTTACCATCTCTTGAATTTTCATCCTTTATTTTTAAATTTTAAAAATCCGCAATCCTGAAAAAACCAAAAATGCAAGGCCGCGCAAAGGCCGGGAGATGCAAGAAAGGGAATATCTCCCTTTAATCAAAGGCGTCCGCCGCCGAGGAACCCTACTTTCTCATCCCGAGTTTTCCGATGAGCTTTTCGTAGCGGCCTATATCCTTTTTCTTGAGATATTCAAGAAGCCTTCTTCTTCTCCCAACCATCTGAAGAAGCCCCCTTCTTGAGTGATGGTCAGAGGGGTATTTTTTAAGGTGCACGTCCAGATAGCTTATTCTCCCGCTCAGAAGCGCCGCCTGCACCTCGGGAGAACCCGTATCCTTCTCGTGGGTCCTATACTCCCCTATGAGTTCCTGTCTCTTTTCGACTGTAATCATCTCTTTTACCTCACCTCCTGGAAACTATTTACTGAAAACCGGTATCTGAATCACCTCTGCCGTAAGTCCGCCCAATAAAACTTCAAGCGGAATTATATTCTTAAAAAGGGACTCCCTGGGAAGATGCGGACTTATCGCCCCGGCATCCGTGAATCTTCCGCTTTTTGTCCTCCTGAGCCCGGTCAGATGCGCGCCGCAGCAAAGCATCCTACCCGCGTCAAAACAGAGGGTTCTTAAATATGTGCCCCTTGAACAGCTCACCCTGAAACTGACATAAGGCATGTCCACGGAAATAACGTCAACGGAATGAATCTCGACATCCTTGGGCGCCCTATCCACAACCACTCCCCTTCTTGCCAGTTTATAAAGGGGAACCCCGTCCTTTTTCACAGCCGAAAACATCGGGGGTATCTGCTTTATCTTTCCAATAAAACCTTTAAGCACCTTCTCAATATCGCCTTCATTTACCGAGCCGTACCCGCAGGCACTTACAACCCTTCCCTCCCTGTCGTAGGTATCGGTTTCCTCCCCGAGCTTCATCGTTGCGGAATATTCTTTGCTTCCGCCGGAGAAATGGTCGGCATATCTGGTTGCACGGTTTATAACAAGCGGCAGTACTCCCGTCGCCATGGGGTCGAGGGTTCCAAGATGCCCCACCTTTCCGGCGCCGAGCTTTCTTTTGACACTCAGACAAACATCGGAAGATGTGCACCCGCCCGGTTTATCTATGACGAGGAGACCGTTCATATCTTCTGGCATATCTTCTGGGCGCCTCCTAAAGAGGCGTGAAGGGCGTCTATCACCTGCTTTTTTACATCTTCAAACCCTCCCTTTATATTAAACCCGGCGGCATTCGGATGCCCCCCTCCGCCGAATTGCCCGGCAACCTTTGATACATCCACGCTTCCCTTACTCCTTAAACTTACCTTGTATTCATCCTCCCCGCACTCCCTGAAAAGAACCCCGACCTCAACCCCCTCCACGGCCCTCGCAAAATTCACGAAACCGTCGACCATATCCTTGCCTCCTCCCGCACTCTTTAACATATCAAGCGTCACCTTTACCGTTGAAACCTTGCCGCCGTTGAGAACCTCGAGGGTGGAAAGCGCCATAGAAAGGAGCTTGAACCTTTTAAGGGGATAATTCTCGTAGACCCTGCTCGCTATAACCCATGGGTCTGCGCCAAACCTTACAAGTTCGCCCGCCTTTTTGAACGCATCAGGGGACGACGAACTGTACCGGAAAGAGCCGGTATCGGTATGTATCGCAACGTACAGATTCGTTGCAACGTCGGGCGTTATCTTTATGCCGGCTTCGGTTAAAAGGTCAAACACTATTTCTCCCGCCGCGCTTGCCTCCGGCGCCACTATATTTATATCCCCGAAGTAACTGTTGGTTATGTGATGGTCCATGTTTACA
>Ga0209642_10002888_pt1 | contig 11209 bp, 9 predicted proteins | sample RifCSP19_2_FD_184025 | JGI IMG/M metagenome (GOLD analysis project Ga0209642, IMG submission 184025) | Soil microbial communities from Rifle, Colorado - Rifle CSP2_sed 19_2 (SPAdes) (version 2) | ecosystem: Environmental > Terrestrial > Deep subsurface > Rock core/Sediment | place: Rifle... | reverse complement strand
GGCGGCCCTGCTCGCGCTCGACGCCGAAATCGAAATCACCAGCCCGCGCGGCGCGCGCCGGCTCCCGCTCACAGAGTTCTACAAGGATGACGGGATGGACCGCCTGCGGCTGGCCCACGATGAAATCCTGAGCCGGGTGTTCGTGCCCGCGCGCACGGCCGGCTACCGCGGCACCTACCAGAAGTTGCGCATCCGCGGCTCGATTGACTACCCGCTCGCCGGCGTGGCGGTGGCGATGAAGCTCGAAGACGGCGTCTGCCGCGACGCGCGCCTGGGGCTGACGGCGGTCAATCCCGCGCCAATGCTGGTAACCGAAGTGAATGAACTTCTGCGCGGCCAGCGCTACTCCCCGGAGGTGGTCGAGGCGGCGGCGCAAGCCGTCATCCGCACCGGCAAGCCGCTCAAGACCAGCGTCTCCACGCCCGAGTACCGCCGCGAAATGCTGCGGGTGTTTACTCGCCGCGCGCTGACGCGACTCTGGAGCGGCCCGCCTGCCGGTCGGGCAGGCAACGGCCGGCACTGAACGTCTCTTTTTCGCTATGCAAAAAGTGATCGACATCCACGTGCACATGCAGCCGCTGGAGATGATGAAGCCGGAGTGCGTGGCGACCATCCGGGCGAAACAGAAGGACTTCGAGAGGATCCTGGAGCTGACGCGCGACCCGCGGAAGTTCGTCGCGCTGCTCGACGCCGAAGGCATCGAGCGCGCCGGCATCATCAACTACGTGGCGCCGGTGGTGATGGGCTTCACCGAAGAGGTGAACGACTGGGCGGCGGCCTACGCCCGCGACTTCCGCGACCGCCTGCTGCCCTTCGGTTCGCTCGACCCCACCACGGTGAAGGACGCCGCCGCCTCGATGAAGCGCATCCTCAACGACCTCCGCCTGCCGGCGCTCAAGCTCCACCCCCCGCACCAGCTCTTTTATCCCAACCAGTACCGCGACGGCCTGGCGGCGCTCGAGGTCATCTATCGCCTTGCCGAGCAGGCGCGCCTCCCGGTGATGATTCACACCGGGACGTCCGTCTTCCCCGGCGCGCGCAACAAGTTCGCCGACCCCATCTATGTGGACGACGTGGCCGTGGATTTCCCCGACCTGCCGATCATCATCGCCCACGGCGGCCGGCCGCTGTGGATGGACACGGCCGTGTTCCTGGTGCGGCGCCACCCCAACGTCTACATGGACATTTCGAGCAGCCCGCCGCAGAATCTGTTGGAATATTTTCCGCGCCTCGAAGACATCGCCGACAAGGTACTGTGGGGCTCGGACTGGCCGGGGCCGATGGTGCCGGGGATGAAGACCAACCTCGACCGCTTCTGCCAGCTGCCTTTGAGCGCCGAGGCGAAGCGGAAGATTCTCTACGACAACGCCGCGCGCTTGTTCGGCCTGTAGCTCAAAGGGGTGTCATTCTGAGGAGATAAGGCGCATGGGCAAATACAAGACCATCCTGCTGGAAGTGGGCGAGGGCATTGCCACGCTCACCATCAACCGCCCCGAGGTGCGCAACGCGCTGGGCTTGGAGACGGTGGAGGAAATGCACGCGGCGCTCAAGGAGCTCGCGGCGCGCGACGACCTTCGCGTGCTCATCCTCACCGGGGCGGGCGAGAAGGCGTTCGTCTCCGGCGCCGACATCCGCGAGCTGCGCGAGCGCGGCCGCCGCGAAGGCCTGGAGGGCATCAACCAGAAACTTTTCACCGCCATCGAAAACTTCCCCTGGCCGGTGATTGCCGCAGTCAACGGCTACGCCCTCGGCGGCGGCTGCGAGCTGGCGCTGGCTTGCGACCTCCGCATTGCGGCCGAAGAGGCCAAATTCGGCTTCCCGGAGACTTCGCTCGGCATCGTCCCCGGCGCCGGGGCCACGCAGCGCCTGCCGCGGCTGGTCGGGTGGGGCAAGGCCAAGGAGCTTATCTTCACGGGCGAGACTTTCGACGCCCGCGAGGCGCTGCGCCTCGGGCTTGTGACCCAGGTTGTCCCTCGCAGTGAATTGATGGCGGCGGCGCGGGCGCTGGCGGAGAAAATCCTCGCCCGCGGGCCGCTGGCCACGCGCCTGGCCAAGCTGGCGCTCAACATCTCGGCGCGCACCGGCCTCGACGCGGGCCTCGAGTTCGAGCGCCTGGCGCAGACCATTTGTTTCGAGTCGAAGGACAAGGTCGAGGCCATGACCGCCTTCCTCGAGAAGCGCAAGCCGAAGTTTACCGGCGAATAGCCATGAGCGGCTGGGACGACAAGATCGTGCTCGAGCAGGGCGACCTGACCGAGGCCGCAGTGGACGCCATCGTCAACGCCGCCAACAACGACCTCGAGCTGGGCGGCGGGGTGGCCGGCGCCATCCGCCGCAAGGGCGGCCCGGCGGTCCAGGAGGAGTGTGACCACATCGGCTCGATTGCCATCGGCGAGGCGGCTCTCACTACGGGCGGGAAGCTCAAGGCCCGCTATGTCGTCCACGCTGCCAGCATGCAGCTGGGCGGGCGGACGACGGCCGAGTCGCTCCGCGCCTCGACGCGGAACTCGCTTTCGCGCGCCGCCGAGAAGAACTTGAAGACCATTGCCTTCCCGGCCGTGGGCACCGGCATCGCCGGCTTTCCTATGCGCGAGTGCGCGGAAATCATGCTCGAAGAAGTCGTGCAACACCTGAAAGGAAAGACTTCGCTCCAGCAGGTCCGCTTCGTGCTTTTTGATGCCCCGGCGCTTGAGTCTTTCCGCCAAGTCTGGGCGGAGAAACGGAAACACCTGTGAAGCCGCTGCGCCTGCTGTTCGTATGCACGGGAAACCGGGCGCGCAGCCAGATGGCCGAAGGCTGGGCGCGGCAGCTCGCGCCGCCGGGGGTCGAGGTCATGAGCGCCGGCACGCAGCCGAACCCGAAGGGCGTCCACCCGCTGGCCATCGAGGTGATGAAAGAAAAAGGAGTGGACATCAGCCGGTACCGGCCGAAGGCGTTGCGCGAGCTTGCCGGCGAGTTCGACTACGTCATCACGGTTTGCTCGGAGGCCGACGCCGCCTGCCCCACGCTCCCCGCGCGGCGCGCGCGCCTGGCCTGGCACCTGCCCGACCCCGATGCGGCCACCGGCAGCGAAGCGGAAGTGCGCGAGTTTTTCCGGCGCATCCGCGACGAGCTGGAGCGGCGCCTGCGCGAGTTTTTCGGCCGGCCGCCCTTTGCCCTGGCTGCGCCATGAGCGAGCGCGTGGAGAAGGTGCGGGGGGAGCTCGAGCAGTACGAGCACCCGCTGTTTGCCTTCAGCGCGCGGGCCGAGGGCGAAGACATCGCCGTCGAGATCCGCTTCAAGGACGCTTCGGCTCCGGTCCACGTCTACGAGTTCACGCTGCGGGCGCGGGAGATCGACAGCCCCCAGTTCTGCTGGAATTTCCAGCGGCAGCTCTACGACTGCCTGCACGACTACGTGGTCGAGATGTTCACCCGCAACCCGCAGATGAAGACTTACTGAGCCCATGGGCTCTCCCGGCCGCACTGCGCTCACCGATGTTCTGGTTGACCGCATCGCGCGCGCCGGGCCGCTGACCTTCGCGGCCTTCATGGAAGCCTGCCTCTACCATCCCGAGCACGGCTACTACACCCGCCGCGTCCCCGCGACGGGCCCGCGCGACTACGTCACCAGCCCCGAAGTCGGCCCGCTCTTCGGCCGGCTGCTGGCCTGGCAGTTGCGGGAGATGTGGGAGCTACTGGGCCGGCCGGGGCGCTTCGATCTGGTCGAGTGCGGCGCCGGCCGCGGCGCGCTGGCGGCGGGGATCTTGGAGGCGGTTCACGCGAAGGCGCCCGACTTCGCCGCCGCGCTGCGCGTCACGCTGATCGAAGTGAGCCCGCGGCTGCGGGAGCAGGCGCAGGCCGCGCTGGAGGGGCAGGGCGAGAGAGTTGCAATCGTCGAGCAGCTACCCGCGGGCGTCTCCGGCTGTTTGCTGTCAAACGAGCTGGTGGACGCGCTGCCGGTGCATCGCCTGGTGCGGCGCGGGCGAGGCCTGCGGGAGAGTTACGTCAGCGCCCGCGGCGGAGAGCTGGCTGAAGTAGAAAGCGAGCCGTCGTCGCCCGCGCTGGCGCGTTACCTCGAGCGCTACGGCGCTCCTTTGCAGGAGGATCAGCATGCCGAAATCAACCTGGCGGCGCTCGACTGGCTGCAGCAGGCCGCGGCGGCGCTCGAGCGCGGATTCCTCCTGACGATTGACTACGGCTACCGCGCCCGCGAGCTCTACGGGGCGGCGCACCAGCGCGGAACACTGCTCGCCTACCGCGAGCACCGCACGAGCGAAAACTGGTTGTCGTGGCCGGGGGAGCAGGATTTGACCGCGCAGGTCAACTTCACCGCGCTCGAAGAGCGCGGGCGGGAGCTCGGTCTGACAGCCCTCGGCTATGTGCCCCAGGCGCAGTTCCTGCTGGGGTTGGCGCGGGCGAGCGGTGTCGTGGAACAGTTGGAGAAGGAAGCGGACACGCCCGAGGCGCGGGCCACGCGCAACCAGCTCAAGCAGCTCATCCACCCGGAAGGCATGGGCGAAGCCTTCAAGGTGCTGGTGCAGGCGAAGGGCGTTGCCGGCTCGCGCTTGAGCGGTCTCCAGCCGCTCTAGCCCTCTCTTGTGTCATTCTGAGCGAAGCCCTTCGACTTCGCTCAGGGCAAGCGAAGAATCTCAATCGGAGAAAAGAGCAACGTTTGAGATTCTTCGCTCCGCCCGCAGGGTCTCCCCAACGGTTGGCTGTGAACGGGCTTCGCTCAGAATGACAACAAAAAAAGGCGTCAGCGGGGTTCGATGGTTTCGATGGTGCGTGTTTCGCGCCGGTAGGGTTCGCGCAGGTACTTCTCGGCCTCGGCCAGGGCTCCCTGGGTGTCGTCATTGGTCTCGAGCGCGCGGCGGTACTCGTTGATGGCGCGCTCGCGCTGGCCGGTGATGTCGAAAATCTTTCCGAGAAAGATGTGGCTCCAGACGAGCGTCCACTTGGGCTCGTGGTCGCCGTTGACGGCTTCGCGGAAGGCGTTGGCGGCGGCCTGGTAGTTGCGCTGCTCGAAAAAGGTTTCTCCCATGCGGTGGTGAGCGAGCGAGCTGTTCCGCTTGACCTGCAAGGCTTCCTGGTAGTCGCGCACGGCTTCGAAGTAGCGCCCGCGCTCGAAGTTGGCTTCGCCGCGGGCGATGGCGACGCGCAGCCGCAGGTCGGGGGTGTACTTGAGCACGTTGTAGTCGGGGTCAATCTCGATGCGCAGCGGCTTGCCGAAGCTTTCGATGGAGAAGTCGGTCACCGGCCCGGTCACTTCCACCACCTGCGTGACCGGAGGCCCTTCGGTCTCGATCCGCATGGGCAGCGGCATGCGGAAAATCTCGAGCTGGTTCTTCAGCTGCCCGGCCACGCGGAAGCCCTTCTGCGTGCGGTAGATGACGTACTGGATTTCGAACTGCGGCACGCCGGTGGAGCGCACCCACTCGGCGAAAAAGTAGTCGAGCGGCTGCCCGCCGATTTCTTCGGCCAGCTTCTCAAAGTCGTCCACGCTGGCGCTGCGTCCGGCGAAGCGCTCGCCGTAAGCGGCGAGCAGGCGGAAGAAAGGCTCGTCGCCCATCACCAGCCGGAGCATGTGGAAGACCATGGCGCCTTTGTCCCGCACCACCGAGTAGTACTCGGGCGAAAACGCGGCCAGCTGCCCGGCGTTGGCGATGGGCGCGGCGCTTTCGTCCACCAGGGCGGCGATGGTCAAGTCCTCGAGCGTGCGGTGAAGGCCTTCCTCGCCGGCGCTCTCTTCGATATAGAGCGCCTCCGAGTAGCGGGCCAGGCCTTCGGCGAGCCAGAGGTCATCCGGGCCGGCCGGGCTGACGCGAGCCGCCCACCACTGCCGGGCCAGGCCGCGGGCCAGCAGGCGCGGGTTGAGCGTCGAGCTCCACTGCCGGGTCGGCAGCAGGAGCAAACCCGGCGCCGAGTACGCCTCCCAAGTGTCGTCCGGAACTTCCACCACCGCCAGGCCGTACGGGTCGAGCGGACCGAACTTGTCGGAAAAGAACGCCAGGATGTTGGCCACGGTCTCCGCGCTTCCGGAGGCGTGCGACTCCGGCACGGTGTGGACGTAGTAGGTCGCGGGCGCGCCGGCCGGCGGGCTGACCTTCTGGTAGGCGCCCGCCACCAAAGTCCCGGCGAGCGAGGCCTGGGGGCTGCGGAACACGACCCGCGTCTTGCCGGCGCCGGCGGGACGCGGCGGCTCGGCCGCGCCCGACGCGAGAGCGGTTTCGCCTTCGGGCAGCGTCACCGTCAAGGTCATGGCAAAACGCCCCCAGGGGTTGGCCGCCTGCGGGAACCAGCGCGACTCGCGCAAGAGGTAGGTCTTCCCCGGAGCGATGGTCGCCAACACCGGACCGCGCTCGGGGCGCAGGGCGGGGTCGAAAGCGCCGAGGTAGTCCACCGTCAGCGTGGTGGACTGCCCCGCGGCCAGCGTTTGCGGCAAGTCCACCCGCAGCGTGTCGGCGGCGGGGGATTGCTCGAACCCCAGGGCCTTGCCCGCGGCGCCCACGACCCGCTCCACTTTGAGGTTCCGGTTCAGCGAGAGCGTGAGCGCGGCCAGAGGCTCGTCGGCGGTGACGTCCAGCCGGGCATGGGCGCGGAGTTGGTGGGTCGCGGGGATCAGCTCGACCTCGAGCTCGTAGCTCGTCACCCGGTAGGGAGCGCGCTCCTGGGCCCGCAGCGGCGCCGGCGTCAACGCCAGGCACACCAGCAGCGCGAGCGGCAAGACAAACCACTTTTGCGCTTTGTTCATTCTCATCGTTTCTCTTCGCCGACCGCCGCCGCCACCGCCCGGCAGGCGCGCTCGATAGCGCCCGGCGGCCCCAGACACCCTTTGACGCGCCCCAGTTCCGTTTGGATGCGCGCCCGCGCCGCGGGGTCGCTCAAGAGCCGCTCGACTTCTTCGGCCACGCGCGCCGGAGTGAACTCGCTCTGGATGAGCTCGGGCACGAGCTTCTCGCCGGCCAGCAGGTTCACCATGCTGTAGTGCGGCGTGCGCACCAGCAGCTTCCCCACCCACCAGCTCGGCGCCGCCACCCGGTAGACAACCACCATCGGCGTCCCGACGAGCAGCGCCTCGACCGTGGCCGTGCCGCTCGAGATGACCGCCGCGTCCGCCCAGGCCAGCGCATTATACGGGTTGTCCTCGATGACGGTGACGGAAAGTTGGCTACTGCGAGCGAGCAGGCGCTCGGCCAGCGCCGGATCCACCGTCCCGGCGCGGACAAGCGTGAACTGCACGGGGCGGCGCGCTGCCAGGCGGCGAGCGGCTTCAAGGAGCAGCGGCAGGTGGCGCGCCACTTCCTGGTTGCGGCTGCCGGGGAGCAGGCAGACGGTCGGGCAGTCGGCGCGCAGGCGGTGGCGTGCGAGGAACTGCTCGCGCGTCAGCGTCGGCTTCACCAGGTCCACCAGCGGGTGGCCGACGTATTCGACGTTCACCCCCGCGCGGCGGAAGAACTCTTCTTCGAAGGGAAAGATGCAGATCAGCTTGCGCGTGTAGCGCCGGAGCAGCTTGGCGCGGCCCGGGCGCCAGGCCCACATTTGCGGGGCGATGAAGTAGATGACCGGGATGCCGCGGCGGTGAAGCTGGCGGGCCAGGCGCAGGTTGAAGTCGGGGAAGTCAATCAGCACCGCGAAGCGCGGCCGGCGGCGGTCGACCTCGGCGAGGAGCTTCCGGTAGACGCCGTAGATGCGCGGCAAGTGGAGAGCCACTTCCACGATGCCGAGCACGCTCACGTCGCGGGCGTGGCTCGCAAGCTCGACGCCGGCCGCGGCCATCTGGTCGCCGCCGATGCCGAACCACTGAACGGGAAGGTGGCGCGGAAGCGCGGCGGCCAGCGCGGCCCCGTGGCGGTCGCCGGAAGCTTCCCCGGCCACAATAAGAGCAGCGGGAGCGGCGGGCACTGCGGCTCCGGTCAGTCGTCGTCGGCGACGGCGCCGACTTCCTGGTCGCGGTACTGGAGCTGGTAGAGCTTGTAATAGAGGCCGCGCTGGGCGAGCAACTGCTGGTGGGTGCCGCGCTCGCGCAGTTGGCCCTTGTGCATCACCAGGATCTGGTTGGCGCGCTGGACGGTGGAAAGCCGGTGGGCGATGACGACGGAAGTGCGGCCGGTGACAAGCCGCTCCAGCGCCTCGCGGATTTGGATCTCGGTGTGGGTGTCCACGCTGGAGGTGGCTTCGTCGAGAATCAGCAGCCGCGGCTCATGGGCCAGCGCGCGCGCGAACGAGAGCAGCTGCTTCTGCCCCACCGAGAGCGTGGCGCCGCGCTCGCGCACTTCGTGGCCGAGGCCGTCGGGCAGCCCGCGCACGAACGCGCCCAGGTTGACGTTCTCGAGCGCCGCGCCGATCTCCTCTTCGCTCACGCCGCCGGTTCCCAGGCGGACGTTCGAGGCGATGGTGCCGGAGAAAAGGAACGGGTCCTGGAGGACGATGCCGAACTGGCGACGCAGCTCCACGAGGTCAAGCGCGCGGATGTCCACCCCGTCGAGCAGGATGTGCCCCTTCTGCACATCGTAGAAACGCAAGAGCAAGTTGGTGAGAGTGGTCTTGCCGGCGCCGGTGTGGCCGACGATGGCGGCCATCTCGCCCGGCTCGAGCGCGAAGGAGATGTCCTTCAGCACCCATTCCTCGCCGTTGTAGGCGAACCAGACGTTCTGGAACTCGACCCGGCCGGCGTTGGCGGGCAGCGGCTGCGGACGCGCCGGCGAGGTGATGGTGATGGGGGTATCGAGCAGCTTGAAGACGCGCTCGCTGGCGGCCATGGCCGCTTGCAGGATGTTGTACTTTTCGCTCAAGTCCTGGATGGGGCGGAAGAAGCGCTGGGTGTACATGAAGAAGGTGATGACCGTGCCGGTGCTCTCGGCGCCCAGCAGCACGTAGAGGCCGCCGCGCCAGACCACCAGGGCGATGGCCAGCATGGCGATGATTTCAATCGCCGGGTAGAACCAGGCGTGGGCCAGGATGGCGGCGCGCCAGGCGTCGCGGTTCTGGTCGTTGATGCGGTCGAAGCGCCGGGCGGAGTCGGCCTCGCGGTTGAAGAGCTGCACCACCGCCATCCCGCTCAGATGCTCGTTGAGGAAGGCGTTGATGCGGGCGATGGCGGTGCGGGTGCGGCGGTAGGCGTCGCGCACCAGGCGGCGGAAGAGCATCGTTGCCAGGAAAATGAGGGGGATGACGGAAAAGCTCAGCAGCGCCAGCTTCCAGTTCAGCCGCAGCATGACGACGACGAAGCCCACCAGCATGAGCAGGTCGCCGAAGACCGCCACCACGCCGGCGGAAAAGGCCTCGTTCAATTGGTCAATGTCGGTGGTGGCCCGGGTCAGCAGCCGCCCCACCGGGTTGCGGTCGTAGTAGGCGATGGGCAGCCGCTGCAGGTGCCCGAACACCTCCCGGCGCAAGTCGTACATCACCTGCTGTCCGGTCATCAAGGTAATGCGGGCGCGGCTGTATTCCAGGGCGAAGCTCAGCAGCATCGCCGTCAGGAAGAGCGCCGCCAGCCAGTTCAATCCCGTCCAGGGGTTGTCGGGGAGGCGCGCGGTCAACCAGCCGAAGGAGGCGGCTTCGCCGGTGCGCGACATGTAGCGGTCAATGGCCAGCTTGAAGAAGAGCGGCATGACCGTTTCCAGCGCGGCGTAGAGGATGGTGAGGACGACGGCGACGGTGACGGCGCGCTGGTAGGGCCGCGCGTAGCGCAGCAGGCGGCGCACCAGCCGGGCGTCGTAGACCTTGCCCAGCGCTTCTTCTTCGTGGTGGTCGGCGGCGCTCATGCGCGCTCCAGCTCCTCTTCGAGCAGCTGCTTCTGGTAGAGGTCGTAGTAGTAGCCGCCGCGGGCCAGCAGCTCCCCGTGGGTGCCGCGCTCGACCACGCGGCCGTCCTTCAAGACCACGATCTGGTCGGCGTGCCGGACGGTGGAAACGCGGTGGGAGATGAGGAGGGTGGTGCGCTCCCGCATCACCGCCGTCAGCCGCCGAAGGATCTTTTCCTCCGTCTGGGTGTCGACGCTGGAGAGGGCGTCGTCGAGGATGAGGATGCGCGGATTGCGCAAGACGGCGCGGGCGAGCGCCGTGCGCTGCTTCTGCCCGCCGGAAAGCGTGATGCCGCGCTCGCCCACCAGGGTGTCGAAGCCGCGGGGGAAACCTTCGATGTCCTCGGCCAGGCCGGCGACGTCGGCGGCGCGGCGGATGTCTTCCTCGGTGGCGGTGGGAGCGCCCAGGGCGATGTTCTCCCGCAGGGTGTCGCTGAAGAGGAAAGTCTCCTGAGGGACGTAGCCGATGGCCTGCCGCAGGGTCTCGAGGCGGTGCGCGCTCACCGGGCGGCCGTCCACCAGCACCGCGCCGTCCGGGGCCTCGTACAGCCGGCCGATGAGAGAAGTCAGCGTGCTCTTGCCGGAGCCGGTCGGCCCCACCACGGCCAGCGTCGAGCCGGCCGGGATGCGCAGGCTGATGTCCTCGAGGACGGGGATGCCGTTGTAGCGGAAGTTGAGGTGGCGGAATTCGATTTCGCCCCGGATCTCCGCGGGCGCGTCCGGGCCGGCGCGGTCGACGATGTCCGGCGGAGCGGCGAGCAGCTGCTGCAAGCGGCCCATGGAGGCGGCGCCGCGCTCGAAGATGTTGACCACCCACCCCAGCGCAATCATCGGCCAGATGAGCATCCCCAGGAAGTGGGAGAAGGCGTAGAAGGAGCCGACGTCGAGCCGCCCGGTGAGGACGTCGCGGCCGCCCAGCCAGAAGACCAGCAGGAAGGTGAAGCCGAGCAGCAGCCCCAGGCCCGGCCAGAGCAGCGCCTGGAAGCGGATGAGGCGGCAGTTTTCCTCCACGTAGTCGAGGTTGACCCCATCGAAGGCGCGCTCTTCCGCCTCTTCCTGCACGAAGGCGCGCAGCAGCCGCACCCCCGCCAGGTTTTCCTGCACGCGCGCGGTGAGCGCGGAGAACTTGGCCTGGATGCGCTCGGTGTAGTCGTGGATGAGCCGGCCCAGTACGCGCATGGAGAGCGAGACGAAAGGCACCGGCAGCAGCACGATGAGCGTCAGCCGCCAGTTCAGGTAGAACATCAACACCAGGATGAGCGGGAAGAGCAGCAGCGCCATGGAGGTGTACATCACCCCCGGGCCGAGCACCATGCGGATGTTCTGCACGTCGCTGGTGGCCCGCGTCATCAGGTCGCCGATGCGCCAGGAGCTGTAGAAGCGGGCCGACTGCCGCGCCAGGTGCCGGAAGAGGTCGTTGCGCAAG
>Ga0209642_10002886_pt1 | contig 11222 bp, 10 predicted proteins | sample RifCSP19_2_FD_184025 | JGI IMG/M metagenome (GOLD analysis project Ga0209642, IMG submission 184025) | Soil microbial communities from Rifle, Colorado - Rifle CSP2_sed 19_2 (SPAdes) (version 2) | ecosystem: Environmental > Terrestrial > Deep subsurface > Rock core/Sediment | place: Rifle... | reverse complement strand
GGAGCGCAGCGGGGGGTTCCTCGGACTGGGCGGGGACACTCCTCTCCCGCATCCCGGAGATGAATCAGGAATGTCCCCGGGGAAATTGCGTCGAGCGGAATGGCAGCGAGCGGGCGAAGGTCGCGAGCGTAGCGAAGAGGAAGCCCCCCGCGCGCTAGGGTCCCCCCGGGCTGCCGGCGGTTCGCTATAGTCTCACGAGGGCGGGGGCGAGGAGGCGGTAGGCGATATAGGATGCGGCGGCGGAGGCGGGGATGGTGAGAATCCAGGCCCACACGATTCTCGCACCCACGTCCCAGTTCACCTTCCTCCGCCCCTGGGAGAGACCCACCCCGAGGATGGCGGAGGTGATGACGTGGGTGGTGCTGATGGGAATCCCCAGCGCCGACGCCGTCAGGATCACCCCCGCGGAGGACGTCTCCGCGCAGAAGCCGTGCACGGGCTGCAGCTTCACGAAGTCGCGCCCCACCGTCTTGATGATCCTCCACCCCCCGGCCGCCGTGCCGAACGCCATCGAGGCGGCGCAGGATAGGATGACCCAGACGGGGATATGAAAGGTATGGATCGCCCCGTAGGAGACGAGCGCCATGGTGATCACGCCCATCGACTTCTGCGCGTCGTTCGACCCGTGGGAAAACGCCATGAACGCCGCGGAGAGGATCTGCATCTTCCGGAACCCGCGGTTGAGCGGGGACGGATGGAACCCCCGGAAGGCCCAGAAAATGCCGACCATGATGAGGAACGCGATGAGCGTCCCCGCCACCGGAGAGATGACGATGGCGGCGAGGATCTTGGAGATCCCCCCCCATTTCAGGACGCCGTAACCCCGCGAGGCGATCACCGCGCCGATGATCCCGCCGATGATCGCGTGGGAAGAAGAGGCGGGGATCCCGTAGTGCCAGGTGAGAAGATCCCAGAAGATCGCCCCGGAGAGTGCCGAGAGGATGACCACCTGCGTCACGAACCCGGGGTCCACGATCTCCTTGCCGATCGTCGTCGCCACGTGCGTGGAGACCAGCGCCCCGACGAAGTTCAGGCCCGCCGCCATGGCGATGGCGTTCCGGATGGAGAGGGCCCGGGTGGAGATGCAGGTGGCGATGGCGTTCGCCGTGTCGTGGAACCCGTTGATGAAGTCGAAGGCAAGAGCCGCAACGACCACCAACCCCAGGAGGACCAGCGGGGCCTCAGGCATTTTTCAGCGCGACCCCTTCCAGGACGTTGGCGGCGTCTTCGCACCGGTCGGTGGCCGACTCGAGCGTCTCGTAGATCTCTTTCCACTTGAGAATATAGATCGGGTCCTTCTCCTGGTCGAAGAGTTGGGCGATCGCGTCGCGGCACACCCGGTCGGCCTCGTTCTCCAGGGAGTTCACCTCCACGCAGTGCTCGAACACCTCGTCCATCTTCGTCGAAAGGCGTGTGACCCCCCGGTGCAGCTCCCGGGTCGATTTCAGGATGAGGAACCCGAGCTCCTTGGCCTGGGGGGTGGGCTCGGCGATCTTGTACAGCATGATCCGGGTGGCGGCCGCGTGGATCAGGTCGATGACGTCGTCGATCGAGGAGGTGAGGGCCAGGATGTCCTCCCGGTCGATCGGTGTGATGAAGGTCGTGTTCAGCTTCTTGACGATCTCGTGGGTAAGGATGTCCCCCTTATGCTCTATCTCCTCGATCTGGCGGGCTTTTTCCTTGACGTCATCGAAATGGTCCAATAGGTCCTTGAGCACCAAGGCGCCGTCCAACGCGTTCTGCGACGCCTTCTCGAACATGGCGAAAAACGCTTCATCGCGGGGGATGATCCGGAACATGATACGGGCTCCTTAAGGCGGGAGTTCGCTTCTCTTAAGGATTGCGGACGATCTAGTGCACCGTCTCGCAAATACCTTGGCATTCGAGCGCCGCTGCATCCGCTCCAGCTTCGTTGCGCTTCTTCACCATACTCAACGGTATGCCTCAGTCGCGCGCCTTGCTGGCGCGGCGCATCGACGCTCTCGGTGCGTCAAGCTATTTACGAGACGGTGCACTAGTTGATCGGCAACCCGGGGCGGAACGAGGGCGGAAGGCAAGCGGCGACCTCCGCCGCGCTCCGCGACGCCATCTCGGCGAGCTTGCGCTCGGCAGCCTCCACCAGCTCCTCGATGATCTCGGCGACGGGCTGGATCTTCTTCGCGAACGCTACGCTCTGCCCCGCCATGAGCGACCCGCGCTCGACATCCCCGTCGATCACCGCCCGCCGCAGGGCGCCCACCCAGAACTCCTCGAGCTTCACCTGCCCCTCCTCCCGCGACATCTGCCCGGACCTCACCTTGTTCAGGAGCTCGAGCTGGAGCCGGTTGAAGTCCTGCGTCCCCTCGTTCGTGATGGCCCGCACCGGGATGGTGGGAAGGGCCGGGTCGAACTGCGAGGTGGGCATGGCATCCCGCGCCTGGGCCCGGATGAAGGCCTCCTTGAACCGGGGGTGCGCGATGCACTCCTCGGCGACCACGAACCGGGTACCGAGCTGGGCGCCGGACGCCCCGAGCGACAGGTACTGGGCGATCATCTCCCCGGTGCCGATCCCGCCGGCCACGAAGATGGGGACTTCCGAGATGTTCAGAAGAAACTCCTGCGCGAGGATGGAGGTCGCGACGGGCCCGATGTGCCCCCCCGCCTCGTTCCCCTCGATGATGAGCGCGTCCACCCCCTGCCGGATCAGCCGCCTCGCCAGGGAGAGGACCGGCGCGAAGCACAGGACCTTCGCCCCCGAGGCCTTGACCTGCTCGATGTCCCTCCCCGAAGGAATGCTGCCGGCGAAAATGGCGAAGGGCACCTTCTCCCGGACCACGACCTCGATGTGGGACCGGAAGCTGGGCGCCACCGTGATCATGTTGACCCCGAAGGGAAGCTTCGTCTTTTCGCGGGTTTTCCGGATCTCCTCCGTCAGCGCTTCCGGGGGCATGTTCCCCCCGGCGATGACGCCGAACCCCCCCGCGTTCGAGATCGCGGAGACGAGGTTCGACTCGGATACCCAGGTCATCGCCCCGCAAAGGATCGCGTAGCGGGTGCCCAGGAAATCCGTCCCCTTTTCCCACACTTTCGGCAGGTACTTCAACGCCATCAGGACTCTCCCGCGGGATATCCCGCTCAATTCTATGAACTATACCACGGGGGGGAACGAATCGACCAAGAAAAGGAAAGCCCGTGCCGGCATCTCTGTTATAGTGTTCGGCGATGGTCCTCCAGTCCGAAATGTACGACGTCACCATCGTCGGGGCCGGCCCGGTCGGCCTGTACGCGACCTACTACGCGGGCTTGCGGGACTGCAAAACGAAGCTCATCGAGATGTACCCGCAGGTGGGCGGCCGCCTGATCTCCATGTATCCGGAGAAGGAGATCTTCGATGTCGCCGGCCACATGAAGATCCTCGCCCGCGACCTCATCACCCAGCTCACCGACCAGGCGATGCAGTACCGCCCGACGGTCGTCCTGGGCGAGAGGGTGACCGGACTGCGCGTCCGCGGGGAGCGGGTGATCGAGCTTTCGACCCCGAACGGGCGCCACTTCACCCAGACCGCAGTGATCGCCGTGGGGTGCGGGGCGTTCGTCCCCCGGAAGCTGGACATCCCGCACCTCATCGACCTGGAGGGACACGGGATCCATTACTACCTCCCCTCCTTCGAACCGTTCCGGGGGAAAAAAGTCCTCGTCATGGGCGGGGGAAACAGCGCGGTCGACTGGGCGCTTTCGCTGGAAGGGATCGCCGCGGAAGTGACGCTCGCGCACCGGATGTACAAGTTCCAGGCGCACGAGGCGATGGTCGAGAGGCTCCTCGCCTCCAAAGTGAAGGTGCTGTTCCCCTACTTCGCCCTGAAGGAGGTCCTCGGGGAAGACCGTGTCACCGGCGCGGTCATCTGGAACGAGCGGAGCGGGAAGGAGGAGCGGATCGAGGTCGACGCGATCGTCCTCTCCATCGGGATGCTGACCAACCTCGAGCCGTTCCGGCAGTGGGGCTTGAACATCGTGGGAAGCGGCATCGCCGTCGCCACGGACATGTCCACCAACATGCCCGGCGTGTACGCGGCGGGGGACATCGCGACCTATCCCGGAAAGATTTTGCTCATCTCCGCGGGCGCGGGGGAGGCCGCCACGGCGGTCAACTCGGCCAAGGAGCACATCGATGCGGGAGACCTCGGGAGATAGCGCCGCCGCCCGTGCGCTCATCCCCCGCCACGGAACCGCCCCCTCCACGCCGCACGAATCTCTTCCGCCCGGTTCGAGAAGACGCCGTCCGCCCCGCCCTCGACGAGCCGGAAAAAAAGCTGCTCGTCGTCCACGGTGTACGGGATGAGGGGCAGTCCCGCCTCGCGCACCCTCCGGATGCGGAGCACGGAGAGATCGCGGTGATCCGGGTGGATCGACGAGAGGGAGTGCCGAAGGCAAAAGGCGATGTCGGACGCCGACGGGCGGCCGGTCACCAGGCCGCAGGGGATGCCGGGGCGGGATGCCCGCGCGGCCAGGCACTCTTCCCGCAGCCCCGAAGAAAGCAGGACCTCCCCTTCGTACCGCATCCCGCCGATCACCCGGAGGGAAGCGTGGATCCCTCCGTCCGTCTTCGACTCGATGTTTACGGGGACGGCCCCGCGGATCAGGTCCAGGACGTCGGTGAGGAACGGGACCGGCTCCCCGTTCCGGAGCCGGACCTTCCGAAGCCGCGTCGCGTCGCAACGGGACACCGCCAGGTTTTCCCTCGCGGTCCGTCCCGTCCGGGCGTCGTGGATGACCACCGGTTCCCCGTCCGCGGACAGCCTCACGTCGAACTCGATCATGTCGGCGCGGTCGGAAAGGGAGAGCGAGAACGCCTCGAGGGAGTTTTCCAGGGCGCGCCGGGAAGCTCCCCGGTGTGCGATGACGATCGGGGACGCGTTCCCTCCTCCCCGGGAAAGATTCCTCATGCCTGTACGATATCCCACACCGGAAGCCGGGGAAACCATCTATAATCCTTCATCATGATCCGCGTCATCTACAACCCGGTGGCCGGCCCGAAGATGGTCCGCAAGATCGGCAGCGTGCGGGAGATCCTTTCGGCGGGAAAGACCCCGTTCGAAATCCGCGAAACCGCCGGCCCCGGGGACGCCGTCCTCCTGGCCCGGGAAGCCGCCCATGCCGGGATGGAAGCGGCCATCGCCGTCGGGGGAGACGGTACCGTGAACGAGGTCGCCAACGGGCTTGCCGGGTCGACGACCCGGCTCCTGGTCGTCCCCCACGGCACGGGGAACGTGTTCGCCGACGAGGTGGGGCTTCCCGAATCCGTGGAGGGATGCCTTTCCCTTTTGTCCGCGGGGAAGACGATCGCGGTTAGGCTCGCGAAAGCGGGGGAGAGGCACTTTCTGCTTTTGGCCTCCGCGGGGTTCGACGCCGAGGTGCTGGAGCGGATGGGCGCCCGGGGAAAGCACTACCTCGGCATCGGGGCGTATTTCCTGGCGGGGGCAGTGCATCTCCTCCGGCAACAGCCGAGTCTCTGGGTGGAACTGCCGGGGAAGGAGCGGATGGAGGTGCAGGCCGCTATCGTCTGCCGGGGGAAAAAGTACGGCGGCGGGGTGATCATGGCGCCTTCCGGGAACCTCGAGGGGGACACGCTCCAGGTGGTCGCCCTCCGCAGGCTCGGGCGCTTATCGATCCTGCGGTTCGCGTGGAACATCCTGCGGGGAAAACACGCCGGGTCCCCGGACGTCCTGATCCAGGAGACGACATCGGTTCTCGTCCGCTCCCGGATCCCCTCCGCCGCTCAGGTGGACGGCGAGTACCTCGGGGCTCTTCCCGTCCGGTTCGAGATGACGAACGTCTCCGTCCGGGTCGTCGTGCCTCCCGGCTATCCCGGCTAGTGTAGCGTCTCGTAAATAGGCTGACGCACCGAGACCGTCGATGCGCCGCGCCGGCAAGGCGCGCGACTGAGGCGTACTTGAAGAAGTACGACGCAAGGAGCGCAACGCAGCCGGAGCGGATGCAGCGGCGGTCGAATGCCAGGTTATTTGCGAGACGCTGCACTAGAAACCGGCAGGGCCCTCCCCGGCATAAGCGGGGAACGAGATTCCTTTCCGTGCCGGGGGAAATCCGCCGTCCGGCGGTTGGACACCATCGGTGCGTCCCGGTTCTCCCTCCCCTTCCCCGACCATATATAATGGGTCCCGACCGGATGCCGCCGGAGGACGCAGTGGGACGATCCATCCTCATCGTGGAGGACGAGAAGGAAATCCGGGACCTGCTCGTCCACTACCTCCGCAGGGAAGGATTTTCGCCGACGGTGGCTCCCGACGGGGAGACCGGGTGGGAGAAGGCGAGAACGGAGGAGCCGGAACTGATCCTCCTCGACATCCTGCTCCCGGGGATGGACGGGCTGGACCTGCTCCGGAAGATCCGGACCGACCCCGCGACCTCCCGGACCCCCGTGGTGATGTTGACGGCCAAGGGGGACGAGACGGACAGGATCATCGGGCTGGAACTGGGCGCCGACGATTACATCCCGAAGCCGTTCAGCCCCCGGGAGGTCGTCGCCCGGATCAAGGCCGTCATCCGGCGCAGCGCCCCCGAACCCGGGGAGGCAGGGAAGAACGTGTTCGTTTACGGCGATCTGCGGATGGACGTCCCCCGCCACGAGGTCCTCCTCCGAGGCAAACCCGTTCTCCTCACACCGAAGGAGTTCCGCATCCTTAAGACCCTGCTCTCGTCCGCCGGGCGCGTCCTCTCCCGGGAGACGATCCTGGCGAGGGTCTGGGGAGAAGGAACCCACGTCACCGATCGCACGGTGGATGTCCACATCGCGAAGATCCGCCAGAAGATCCCGTTTCTGGCCGACGCGATCCGGACGGTGAAGGACGTGGGATACCAGCTCCCGGAGAGATGACCGATGCGGCGCCGGGTTTCCATCGCCACGAAATTCTTCCTCACGTACTTCGTGATCACCGGGACCGCCCTCGCCTTCGCCGGGGTCGCCGGGTACGTCCAGTTCAAGAGATACGCCATCGAAGAGGTGGACCACAGTCTCGAGAACCAGGCCCGCCTCGCGGCGGAGATGTTCCGCCCGCTCCTTATGGCTCCGGTGATCGACCGGGAGACGATCGCTGCCGAGGGAGACCGCATCGGGAAGGACATACACACGCGCCTGACGGTCGTGTTACCCGGCGGGAAGGTGGTCGCGGACTCCGCCGTGGGGGCGGCCAATGTCCCCTCCATGGAGAACCACGCCGACCATACGGAGGTGCGCACCGCGCTGTCCGGGGAAACCGGATTCTCCGCCAGGCGAAGCATCACCGTCGGAGACGAGGAGAGGTACTGCGCCGTCCCGATCCGCTCCGGAACGCAGATCGTCGGGGTCGCCCGGACCTCCATACCGGCCACTCTCCTCAACCGTCGGCTTGACCGCGTCCGGGCGATCACCTGGGGGACGGGGTTTGCGGCCTTTCTCCTGATGCTGGCCGGCACAGCCATCCGCGCCCGGCACGTCACCGGCCCCCTCGAAGAGATCCGGAAAGCCGCCGGGGAGTTTTCCGCCGGAAACCGTTCCATACGCCTGCGCCTGCAAACGGGCGACGAACTGGAAGACGTTGCCGCGGCTCTCAACCAGACGGCCGCCCACCTGGAACGGACCATGGCCCAACTGAACGCGGAGAAGATCCGGCTTGCGACCCTCCTGGAAAACCTGTCGGAGGGGGTGATCGTCGTCGCGGACGGGCGGACGGTGCGTATGATCAACCACGAGGCTGCCCGCATCCTGGGGATCCCCATCCCCCCGCGGGAAGGACAGCCGTACGCCGAGACGATCCGGAACCCGGACATCCTCCGATTCATCGACGCCTGGAAAAGCGGTCGGGAGATCCCCCCGGCGGAGATCACGCTCCACCCGGCCGGAGAGGAGGTCACCGTCCTAATCTCCGGGACTTCCGTGCGGCATTCCCCGGAGATGGGCATGGACTTCCTGTTCACCCTGCGGGACATCACGGAAGAACGGCGTCTCGTCCAGGTCAAGAGCAACTTCGTCTCGAACGCCTCCCACGAGCTGCGGACTCCGCTCACCAATATCCGGGGCTACCTGGAGGCCCTGCAGGATGCGGTGAGGGAAGGGGCGCCTCCCGACCCTGCTTTCCTGGACACCATACACTCCAATGTTCTGCGGATGGAGGATCTCGTAAGGGACCTCCTGCAGCTTTCCCGCGCGGAATCCGCTCACCTCGCCCTTTCGAGAGAGGAAATCCCCCTTCCCGTCTTCCTCGACCGGGTCGCATCCCTCCACCGGTCCGTCGCGGACCAACGGGGGAAGTCGTTCACTGTCGAAACCGGGGAGGACATATCGCTTCGCGCGGACCTTCAAAGCCTCGCCCTTGCGGTGTCCAACCTCGTGGACAACGCGATCCGGCACGGCAGGGAACACGGACGCATCCGGCTGCGCGGAAGCAGCCGGGAAGGCGAGATCCTGATCGAGGTGGAGGACGACGGGCCGGGGATCCCCCGGGAGCATCTCCCGCGCATCTTCGAGCGGTTCTACCGCGTGGACAAGGGAAGATCCCGCGAACTCGGGGGTACCGGCCTGGGGCTTTCCATCGCGAAACATATCGTGGAAGCCCACGGCGGGTCGATCCGCGTGGAAAGCCGGATGGGGGAAGGGACGAAATTCCTGATCCGGATCCCCGCGAAAGATCCCTCGCCGGATTCTTAACGCAAACTTAACACCCCCCTCATCTCCGCTTGATATAGAGTTCGTATGATTCCTCCATCACGACAACGATCACCCATGGAGGAGAGGCACGATGAAAAAACGTTTTGGCCTGGGGCTGGCTCTGTTCGGAATCGCGGTTTGGTTCGCGGGAACAAACCCGGCGCGGGCAGCGGGTCCGCTCACCGTGACCGGTGCGGGGGCCACGTTTCCCTACCCCCTGTATTCGAAGTGGTTCTATGAATATTCCAACTCGCATCCCGGCGTCAACTTCAACTACCAGTCGATCGGCTCGGGAGGAGGAATCCGTCAGATCACCGCGGGGACCGTCGATTTCGGCGCCTCCGACGCCCCGATGACGGACGAGGAGATGGCCAAGCTTCCCGGACCGATCCTGCACATCCCGACGGCGATCGGCGCAGTCGCGGTCGTCTACCATCTGGGAGGGGTGGGATCCGGCTTGCGGCTGACCCCGGATGCGCTCGCGGAGATCTTCCTCGGGAAGATCACGAAGTGGAACGATCCGAAGATCGCGTCGCATAACCCGGGAGCGAAGTTGGCCGGGTCCGACATCGTTCTGGTCCACCGGTCGGACGGGTCGGGGACGACCGACATTTTCACGAATTACCTGAACACCGTCAGCGCCGAATGGAAGGAAAAGGTCGGCCGTGGGAAATCGGTCAACTGGCCGGTCGGACTCGGCGGCAAGGGAAACGAAGGCGTATCCGGCGTGGTCAAGCAGACCCCCGGCGCCATCGGCTACGTCGAGCTGGCGTATGCAACGCAGAACAGGATGGCGATGGCGGCCTTACGGAACCGGGAAGGGCACTTCGTCCTCCCGTCGCTCGAGTCTACTTCGGAAGCCGCGGCCGGTGCGGCCAAAACGATGCCCGCCGACTTCCGGGTCTCCCTGGTGGACGCGCCGGGAAAGGATTCCTATCCCGTTTGCGGCCTGACCTGGCTCCTCGTCTACCGGGACCAGAGGGACGAAGCGAAGGGGAAGGCCCTCGTCTCGTTCCTTGCGTGGGCCATGCACGACGGGCAGAAGATGAACGCTCCGCTCCTCTACGCTCCGATCCCCGGGCCGGTCGTCGAGAAAGTGGACAACACGTTGAAGCAGATCCGGTACAAGGGAAAGAGTCTCTACTAAGGACTACGCTTCACAAATACGGCAACGTATCTGAGCGTGCTTCCCGGTGCCAAGGTGGGCGGGGACACTCCTCTCCCGCATCCCGGAGATGAATCAGGAATGTCCCCGGGGAATCGCGTCGGGTGGAAAAATGAAAACCCGTGAAAACATAAAGGACTTCCTGTTCGAAAAGACGACCGCTCTCTTCGCGCTGTGCGTGCTCGGCCTCACCCTTCTTCTTTTTGCGCTCCTGATCCGTGAGTCGCTTCCGGCAATCCGGAAATTCGGCGTCACCTTCGTCACGAACAGCACCTGGGATCCCGTCCTGGAAGAATTCGCCGCGCTCCCTTTCCTGTACGGCACCCTGGTATCCTCGTTCCTCGCGATCCTCATCGCCGTCCCTCTGGGAGTGGGGTCCGCGATCTTCATCAATGAATTCGCACCGGGCTGGCTCAAGACCCCGATCTCCTTCCTGGCCGAGCTTCTGGCGGCCATCCCGAGCGTCATCTACGGCCTGTGGGGGATCTTCGTCCTCGTACCGATCCTGCGTGACAATTTCATGAAACCCGTCTCCCGCGCGCTGGGATGGATCCCCCTGTTCCAGGGGCCCGTCTACGGCCCGAGCATGCTCGCCGCGGGCGTCCTCCTGGCGATCATGGTCGTCCCGTTCATCCTGTCGGTGAGCCGGGAGGTGCTGGCCACCGTCCCGCAGGTTCAGAAGGAGGCGGTCCTCTCTCTGGGCGGAACGCATTGGGAGATGATCCGGATCGTCATCGGCCAGCATTGCATCCCGGGGATCTTCGGCGCGACGATCCTGGGACTGGGCAGGGCGCTCGGGGAGACGATGGCGGTTACCATGGTGATCGGCAACCGGCCGGACATCGTCCTGTCCCTTTTCCAGCCGGGTTATTCGATGGCCGCGGTGATCGCGAACGAATTCACGGAGGCGACCGGGGACCTATATCTGTCGGCCCTGGTCGAAATCGGCCTCGTCCTCTTCCTCCTGACGATCGTCGTCAACCTGGCGGCGAAGTGGATCCTCACGCGCATGGTTCCGGGGAGGGCCGGGAGATGACGTCGATCGCCTTCCGCCGCAAGGCCACCGACAGAATCATGAAAGCGCTCTTCCTTCTGAGCGCGTTCCTCGTGATCCTCCCCCTTTTCCTCATCTTCTTCGACCTGCTCTGGAAGGGAGCGAAGGAACTGAAATGGTCCCTGTTGACCGATCTTCCCCGGCCCGTCGGGGAACCCGGGGGGGGGATCGCGAACGGAATCCTGGGAACCCTCACGGTCACGGGCCTTGCGATGGCCGGGGGAATCCCCCTCGCGGTGCTGACCGGCATCTATCTTGCCGAATACGGCAAGGGGGCGTTCGCCTCCGTCGTCCGTTTCGCGGTCGACCTGCTGGCGGGCGTC
>Ga0209642_10002882_pt1 | contig 11229 bp, 8 predicted proteins | sample RifCSP19_2_FD_184025 | JGI IMG/M metagenome (GOLD analysis project Ga0209642, IMG submission 184025) | Soil microbial communities from Rifle, Colorado - Rifle CSP2_sed 19_2 (SPAdes) (version 2) | ecosystem: Environmental > Terrestrial > Deep subsurface > Rock core/Sediment | place: Rifle... | reverse complement strand
GATGCGCGAGGAGAAGCGCGTCGCAGTCGCATTCTTCGGGGACGGCGCGACGAACACGGGTACGTTCCACGAGTCGCTCAACCTCGCGCAGCTGTGGAAGGTGCCGGTGATCTTCGTCCTCGAGAACAACGGTTGGGCGGAGTCGACTCCCGCCGCGCAGCAGCTCCCGCTTCCCGTCGACCAGCTCGGAAAGCGCGCCGCAGCGTTCGGGATGAAGCTGATCGAGGCCGACGGGCAGGACGTCGAAGCCGTCTACCTCGCAGCTCTGGCTGCCCGCGATCATGCTCTCGCGGGGAAGGGACCGGTGCTACTCCACCTTCGTACGTTCCGCCTGACCGGCCACTTCGTCGGCGACCCGCAGGTCTACCGCGATCGGGAAGCGCTCAAGCAGGAGCGCGAGACGAAGGATCCGATCCGGCTCCTCGGCGCTCGACTCGAGCTCTCGGACGAGGACTTCGCCGCAATCGATGCCGAGGTCACGGCCGAAGTCGAGGCCTCGGTCGAGTTCGCCAGGGCAGGTACCGACCCTAAGCCGGAAGACGCGCTCAAGTACGTCTATGCGTGAGCTGACGTACAGAGAGGCCGTCCGCGACGCCCTCGTGCGGGCGCTTCGCAGGGACGAGAGCGTGTTCGTGATGGGTGAGGACATCGCCGAGATGGGTGGGTCGATGGCGGTGACGCAGGGCCTCCTCGAGGAGTTCGGGCCCAAGCGCATTCGCAACACTCCGATCTCCGAGATGGCCATCGTCGGCAGTGGGATCGGGGCGGCGATCCAGGGGATGCGGCCCGTGGTCGAGATCATGTACGAGGACTTCCTCACGCTCTCGATGGAGCAGCTCGTGAACCAGGCGGCCAAGCATCGGACGATGTCGGGCGGGCAGGTCAAGGTGCCGCTCACGATTCGGACGCAGGGAGGCGCCGGCTGGTCGCCTGGTGCGCAGCACGCCCAGCAGCTCGAGTCCTGGTTCGTCCACGTCCCCGGGCTGAAGGTCGTCTTCCCGTCGACTCCAGAGGACGTTCGCGGCCTTCTCTGGTCCTCGATCTACGACGACAACCCCGTCGTCTTCTTCGAGCACCGCACCCTCTACCCGATCAAGGGCCAGGTGCCGACCGAGCTCGAGCCGATTCCGCTCGGGAAGGCCCGTATCCATCGGGTGGGCGAGGACGTCACGGTCGTCGCGACCGGGCGCCTCGTCCACGAGGCGCTTCAGGCCGCGGAGGCCGCCGAGGGCGAAGGCATCTCCGTGGAGGTCGTCGATCCGCGGACGCTGCTCCCACTCGACGAGGAGACGATCGTGGGCTCCGTACGCAAGACGACGCGCTGTGTCACGGCGCACGAGGCCGTCACTCGAGGAGGCTTCGGAGCCGAGCTCGCCGCCGTCATCCAGCACGCCGCGTTCGACTGGCTCGACGCGCCGATCGAGCGCGTCGGTGCGAAGTTCTCTCCTCTGCCCTTCTCCCCGGTGATGGAGCAGTGGGTCGTCCCGCACGCTGCGGACGTCCTCGAGGCGATCCGGCGCACGGTCGCCCGGAGCTAGTTGAGTGCACCCTCAGACGATGTCATCCTCACACCTGGCGGCTGCAAAGCTGCGCCATGCTGCGTCCTCAGTCGCGCCCATATCTTCTGATATGGACGCTCCCTGCGTTCTTGCCTGGCTTGCTGTTCGCGCGCCAAGCACGAGGCAACATCACCTGCGGGTGCACTGATGGCATCCGAGGTCAAGCTGCCGCGTCTCGGCCAGGGGATGGAGTCGGGGACGATCGTGCGCTGGCTAAAGGTCGAGGGCGAGGCGGTCGCCAAGGGTGACCCGCTCTACGAGCTCGATACCGACAAGGTGACCCAAGAGGTGGAGGCCGAGATCACCGGCGTCCTGCTCAAGATCGTCGTCGCCGACGGAGAGGTCGACGTCGGCGCGACGGTAGGTGTGATCGGCGCGCCCGACGAGGACGTGTCGGAGCTGCTCGCCGCGCCGCAGGTCGGAAACGGAGGTGCACCGGCTGCTGTGCCAGACGCACCGGGCACACCGCGTGCGGCGGAGAGGCCAAGTGGCTCAGAGCCACAAAGTTCGATCGGCGGCACACTCGAATCGGAGACCGCCTCGACGGCAGGTCGCGCCGGGGAGCGCGTGAAGGCATCTCCGCTGGCGCGGCGCATGGCACGCGAACGAGGGATCGACCTCGCTTTGCTGGCCGGGACCGGGCCCGATGGACGGATCATCGCCGAGGATGTCGAAGGCGCGGCTCTCCCTGGCACGGCCACGGCCGCACTCGCAGCTCCGTCCGCACCGCCGGCGACCGCCGGCGAGCTCGAGGTCGTCGAGCTCACGTCGACCCGCCGCACGATCGCGCGGCGGCTCACCGAGGCCTGGGATGCCCCTGTCTTCCAGCTCTCCGTCACGGCCGACGCCTCGCAGCTCGTCGCCACCCGAGAGCGACTCGTGGAGCTCTTGCGCGATGGTGAGACGAAGCCCACCGTGAACGACGTCCTCACGCGCGTGGTTGCATCAGCGCTCGTGCGACATCGACCCGTGAACGCCCACTTCGTCGACGGGAAGATCCTCCGCTTCCCGGGCGCCAGTGTCGGCATCGCCGTTGCCGCCCCGAGCGGGCTCGTCGTCCCGGTGATCCGCGATGCCGATCGGAAGACCGTCCAGCAGATCGCCGCAGCGCGAGCCGACCTCGTCTTTCGCGCGCGCGAGGGCAAGCTCAAGCTCCCCGACCTCGAGGGCGGGACCTTCACGATCTCGAACCTCGGGATGTACGGGATCGAGCAGTTCGTGGCAGTCCTCAACCCGCCGCAGGTCGCGATTCTCGCAGTCGGCTCGATCGAGGACCGACCCGGCGTGATCGACGGCGAGCTCGTCATCGCTCCCACGATGACCATGACCCTGAGCTGCGACCACCGAGCGATCGACGGCTCGGAGGGTGCCGAGTTCCTGCGCACCGTCAAGACATTCGTCGAGGCCCCAGCTCTGGCGCTCTAAGCTCCGCCCATGGTCATTCGCCGAGGCGGCCGTCAGGACGTCCGGTTCCTCCGCGACATGCTGCACCACGCCTACTACTGGCGCGAGCGCAATCCGGGAGAGGAACCGGGTCCCGTAGCGCGCTACGTGAAAGGCTGGGGACGCCCCGGCGACACTGCCCTCATCGCCGTCGAGGGCGCATTCCCCGTCGGAGCCGGTTGGTACAGGACCTTTCGACGTGACCAACCCGGGTACGGCTTCGTCGACGAGGAGACGCCTGAGCTCGCGATCGCAGTCGTGCCGAGCCGGCGCGGCCGTGGGGTCGGAGACGCGTTGTTGAACGCTCTCTGCGATCGGGCGCGCTCGGAGGGGCATCGAGCAATCAGCCTGAGCGTGGAGAGCGACAACGACGCCCTCGTCTCCTTCTACGAGAAGCACGGCTTCGTGCGGGTTGCCGAGGACGGCGGCGACAGCGTGACGATGAGACGAGAGCTGTGAGCGACCGCAGCTAGGATCGCGGCCATGGAGTTCGACGTTGCCATCCTCGGCGGCGGCCCGGCCGGTTACACGGCAGCGATCCGGGCCGCTCAGCTCGGCGCCCGCGTCGCCTGCATCGAGAAGGACGCGGATCTCGGCGGCACGTGCCTGAAGGTCGGCTGCATTCCCACGAAGGCATGGGTGCAAACCGCGCACGCTCTCCACGCGGCGCGCGAGATCGACCCCAAGCTCGGTGTCGTCACCGGCGAGCCCACTCTCGACTTCGCGCAGGCGAACGAGTGGAAGGCTGCCGTCGTCAAGCAGATGACGGGCGGCGTCGCCTCTCTTTTCAAGGCGAACGGGGTCACCTGGTTCCAGGGTGCGGGCACCTTCGAGAGCGCTCGGTCGATCGCCTTCGATCAGGGAGATGTCGGCCTTGGCTTCTCCAGTGCGATCGTCGCCACGGGCTCCTACCCCATGCGGCCGCCGATTCCGGGGCTCGACTCGCCGCGCTGCGTCGACTCGACCGGGCTTCTGGCCCAGACGGAGGTCCCACGGCGGCTCGTCGTCCTCGGCGGCGGGATCATCGGTTGCGAGTTCGCATCGATCTTCGAGCGCTTCGGGGCCGAGGTCACCATCGTCGAAATGCTCGAATCCCTCATTCCGCAAGAGGACACGGACGCGACGAGCGAGCTCCGCAAGGCGTTCGCACGGCGCGGGATCGTCGTCCACCTCGGCAAGCAATGCACGAAGGTGGACGACACGGGCTCTGGGCTCGTCGTCCACTTCGGCGAGGGAGAGACCGCCGAGTGCGACCTGATGCTCGTCGCCGTCGGCCGGGCGCCGCTCGTCGACGGCATTGGTCTCGAAGCGGCGGGTGTCGCCTTCGACCCGCGCACGGGGATCGAGACCGATGCCTATCGGAGAACGTCCGTGCCGCACATCTACGCGGCGGGTGACGTCGCGGGGTACTGGCAGCTCGCCCACACGTCGTTCAGGGAGGGCGAGATCGCGGCGGAGAACGCAACGGGTCACGAGGCCGCGATGCCTGACGCGGCCGTGCCGCGGCCCATCTACACGGATCCCGAGATCGCCGGCGTCGGGCTCACGGAGGCCGAAGCTCGCGAGCGTTACGGGGACGAGAACATCGCGGTCGGCAGGTTCCCCTGGGCGGCGAACGCGAGGGCGGTCATGTCAGGGGAGACGGTCGGCTGGGTGAAGTCGATCCACGAGACGACGTACGGTGAGCTCGTCGGGGTCGTGATCGTTGGTGCGCATGCGACCGACCTCATCGAAGCCGCTGTCGTCGCACTCGATGCAGAGGCCACGGTCGAGACCGTCGCAGACGGCATGGCTCCTCATCCGACGCTCTCCGAGGCGATCAAGGAGGCAGGGCTCGTCGCGCTCGGTCGCCCGATCCATCTGCCGCCGCGGCGCAAGTAGATCGAGGCCGAGTCGCCCGCCGTTCGCTACCCTCAGGCGGTGAGCATCTTCACCAAGAGAAACGCCGCAGTCGGCTACGTCATCTTGAAGGTACTCGATCGTCGTCGCGGTAGGCGGAGCGGTTCCAAGCTCGGCCTGTACATCGCGCTCGGGCTCGTCTCGTTCGGCATCCTCGCCGGCGTCGCCGCTGTTGCCATGCGGCGTCGTGGCAGGACTGTCGTCGATGCGCCAGAGGAGGAATCCGCATCGATGGACGAAGCGGAGACCGACGATGCCGAGGGTGAGATCGTCGGCGAGTACGTGACTGCGGCGTCGGAGCCGATCCCCGCGACGTGAGTTCCAGGCCGGCCGGCGGCGATCGGTCGTCGATTCGGCCTGCGCTCTCAGGGCTCGTTCCGTACGAGCCCGGCAAGCCCGTTGAGGAGGTCCAGCGAGAGCTGGGGCTCGACCGCGTCGTCAAGCTCGCCTCGAACGAAGGACCCTACGGGCCGTTTCCCGCCGCTCAGGAGGCGATTGCCCGTGCGACGCTCGAGCTCAACCGGTACCCGGACGGAGGAGCCTGGCGGCTCAGGCACGCGCTCGCCGAGCGGCACGGCGTAGGCTTCGAGAACGTGACGGTGTGCGCCGGCGCGGATGCGGTCATCGGTTTCGTGTGCTTGGCGACGATCGACCCCGGGGACGAAGTGGTCACCGGCTGGCCGTCCTTTCCCAGTTACGTGCTCGACCCACTCAAGCTCGGCGGTGTGCCGGTGCGCGTGCCGCTGCGCGACGACCGTTTCGATCTCGACACCATCTTGGAGTCGATCACGCCGCGCACGAAACTCGTGTTCATCGCTGCCCCGAACAACCCGACCGGGACGACGAGCACTCGCGCCGAGCTCGAGGACTACTTCGCACGCGTTCCGTCGCACGTGCTGACGGTCGTCGACCAGGCGTACTTCGAGTACGTCGACGAGCCGGACTACCCCGATGCGATCGAGGAGTGCGTGAAGGCCGGCCACGACGTCCTGGTGCTGCGCACGTTCTCGAAGATCTTCGGGCTTGCTGGATCGCGCGTCGGCTACGGCGTCGGCTCGGAGGAGGTCGTCGCTGCGATCGGGAAGGTTCGTCGCGCGTTCGACGTTGGCTCCGCGGGCCAGGAGGCGGCGCTCGCGAGCCTTGACGAGACCCATGAGATCGTCCGCCGGCGAGAGCTGAACCGGGCTGCGATGGCGAGTCTCGATCGCGTTCTTCGCGCGCATGGTCTCGATCCGGCCGGTCCCGCGGTCGCGAACTTCGTGTTCGTTCGGGTCGGTGATGCGCTCGCCTTCAACGACGCCCTGCTGCGCCAGGGGGTCATCGTCCGTCCCATGGGGTCGTTCGGCGCAGCCGATGCGCTGCGGATCACCGCAGGCACTCCGGACGAGATCGCGTTCCTCGAGCAGGCATTCGACGCTGTTTCCGTTCTCGGCGCCGTCAGGTCGCTCTGAAGGTTGGTTAAGGCTCGGAAACGATTCGAGGGAACCGTCGCGGGAAGCGCGAAGCACCTCCTGTAGCTGAGCTATCCTCCGACGACGGGCGCCCGTGAGGCGCTCGTCCCCTGTATGCGAACCACCCTGAAGAGAGGCCTGGGGCGCGGGGCCGCGCCGAACGGAAACGGGAAGCCCGTTCTTCCGCCTGGTGCGCTGTCCCCCGTCAGCGTCTACACGCAGCCCGCGAAGTCGCCGCGCTCGCGCGCAGCACTCGTCGGCCGAATCGCCATGTGGATGGGCGTCGCGTCGCTCGTGCTCGTCAGTGGTGCCGCCGGGGGTGCCTATCTCTACTTCCACCAGTCCGTCGCGGCCGTCGCGGCCGACACACCGGAGGTGAAGCGCGCCGCGAGGCAGTTGGCCGTCGCGCTCCCGGGGCAGCCCGCCGTAGCTCTCGTCATCGGCTACGACCATCGCACGGAGGACGGAAACAACTCCTCCGGACGCTCGGACACGCTGATGCTCGTGCGCGCCGATCCGGCGACGGACTCGATCTCGCTCCTCTCGTTCCCGCGCGACATGCGGGTGGAGATCCGCTGTCCGGATCGAACGCCGTTCGTCGACAAGATCGCCCATGCCTACTCGTACTGCGGCCCACAGGGCTCGTTGAACACGGTCAGGACGTTGACGGGCGTCCCGATCAACTACCTCATCACGGTCAACTTCCGCGGCTTCCGCCAGATCATCGACAGGCTCGACGGGGCATGGGTCGACATCGACCGCCGTTACTTCAACGACCGTGGCGGGCCGTTCGGGTACGCGAAGATCGACCTTCAACCCGGCTATCAGCAGCTGACGGGGAGGCAGTCGCTCGACTACGTTCGGTATCGCCACACGGACTCCGATCTCTACCGGATCGCGCGCCAGCAGCAGTTCGTGAAGGCGTTCAAGGGTCAGGTACAGGAGAGTTTCGCGCCGCTCGCCCTGCCGAAGGTCGTCAACGCCGTGACCAACAACGTGGAGGTCGCACAGGGAGGTGGCTCGAGCGTCGACGGGGGAACCGTCCTGTCGTATGCGCTGTTCGCCTACGACCTGCCACGAGGCAGGGTCTTCCAGACGCGGATCGAGGGCCTCGAGGGCTTCGCCGACCTGACGACGGGCTCGGAGAACATCACGCGTGCCGTGCAGACCTTCACGCACCCCGACCTCGAGTCCTCGGAGAAGGCGACGGCCGTGGCGCTCGGCGAGAAGCCCAAGGAGCGCTTGTTGGCCCCGCGCGACACGAGTATCACCGTCCTCAATGGAAACGGCGTGACCGGTTCGGCGTCGACGGCCGGGTTCCAGCTCGGCGAGCGCGGCTATCAGATCCTGACGCCGCCCAACGGACTCCCTGCGAACGCGCCGCGGTTCGACTACTTCCGCACCCAGGTCTACTTCGATCCGCGTCAACGTGGATCGCGCGACGCGGCGCAGAAGGTGGCGAACCTCTTCGCATCGGCTGAGGTCAAGCCGCTCGCGAACGAAGTCATCCCGCTCGCGAGCGGCGCGATGCTGACCGTTGTCGTTGGGCAGACCTTCCATGGCAGCCTCGCAGCGGCTCCCATCGACCGAACGCCGAAGCGCGAGCGCCCGAACGTGGTGTCCGGCGCGAATGCATCGCGTGACCTGCTGCGCGAGCGCAGTTCTCGCGTCCCCTTCCCTCTCATGGTCCCGACGGTGATCGAGCGGAGCTCGTGGACCGATTCGACGATGCCGATTCGCATGTACTGGATCGATCCCGACGAGAAGCACAAGGCCGTCCGTCTCGTCTACCGCATGGGCTCCAACGAGTACTGGGGAGTACAGATGACCGATTGGGACGATGCTCCGGTCCTCGCCGACAAGAGCCTCACGCGACGCATCAAGGGCCGGATCTACGACCTCTACTACGACGGCCCGAAGCTGCACATGGTCGTCCTGCGCACGCCGAACGGCAGCTACTGGGTGGTCAACACCCTCCTCGACCGCCTGTCGAACGAGACGCTGCTCGCGATTGCCAAGGGCCTCAAGCCCCTCGGGGGAGTGAAGTAGCCGCGATGCGGGTCGCCGTCTTTGGCGCCGGCTACGTGGGGCTCGTCACAGGGGCGTGCCTGGCCGAGCTCGGGCACGACGTCGTCATACGTGACGTGGTGGTGGAGAGGATCGAAGCCCTTCGGCGAGGCGAGGTGCCGATCCACGAGGAGGGCCTCGACGAGCTTCTCGCGCGCAACGGCGAACGGCTGACGTTCACGACCGAGGTCGACGAGGCGGTGGACGGCGCGGACGTCGTGTATGTCGCAGTCGGCACACCGCCGACGTACTCCGGCGACGCGGACCTGTCGGCGGTCTGGACGGTCGTCGACGAGCTGCCACGGGTCGACCGCCGAATCGTGATCGCGATGAAGAGCACGGTACCGGTGGGCACCGGGCGAACCGTGCGACACCGACTGGACGATCGCGGCCTGACGAACGTCGGCTACGTGTCGAATCCGGAGTTCACGGCCGAAGGAACGGCCGTCCACGACTTCATGCATCCGGACCGCGTCGTCATCGGTGCGTTCGACGATGCGGACGGGGACTTGGTCGAGCGACTGCATGACGGAATCGAGGCACCCGTCGTGAGGTGTGACGTGTCGTCGGCAGAGATGATCAAGCTCGCGGCGAATGCAGCTCTCGTGACGCGAATCTCGTTCATCAACGAGATCGCGAACGTGTGCGAGGCGACGGGAGCCGACGTCCTCACGGTCTCGGAAGGGATCGGGCTGGACCGCCGGATCGGTCCCGCGTTCCTGCGCGCCGGGATCGGCTACGGCGGCTCGTGCTTCCCCAAGGACTCGCTTGCGCTCAAGCAGCTCGCCGCGAACTCGGGCTACAGCTTCCAGCTCCTGAACGCGGTGATCGAGGTGAACGAGCTCCAGAAGCGGCGCGTCATCGGCAAGCTCGAGAGGCGCCTCGGCCCGCTCCGCGACAAGCGGATCGCGCTCCTCGGCCTCGCCTTCAAGCCGGGAACCGACGACATGCGCGAAGCTCCGAGTCTCGTGCTCGCCGGACGGCTGCTCTCCGAGGGCGCCGAGGTGCGAGCCTGGGACCCAATCGCGGACGGCGCCGTCCACTTGCACGGCGTCGAGATCGCCGAGTCGGTGTTCGAGGCACTTGACGGCGCGGACGCTGCAGTCGTTGTGACCGAGTGGCCGGAGCTCCGCGAGCTCGACTGGGCGGAAGCCGGCCTCCGGATGCGAAACCGGCTCGTCATCGACGGACGCAATTTCCTCGATCCCGCTCGGCTGCGAGCGCTCGGCTTCGCCTACGAAGGCGTCGGGCGCCCGATCCAGTGACGCTCTCGCGCCTCGCAAACGCCCGCACCCTCCTCGGGCGGCGCAGCTCGCAAAGGAGGCGAGCGCGAGGAGCGCGGACAGTACGACCAAGTACGGACGCGCAACGAGCGCGAAGCTTCCTGCCGCGAGCGGCGTCAGGCGTCGGCGGAGACCGGGTTTGCCGGGCGGGAGCCGATGCCGGCGAGGGGCGCGCGTGAGTCTTCCGGCCGTCATTCTCGTGGGCGGCCAGGGCACGCGGTTGCGACCGCTCACCGATCGCATGCGGAAGGACATGCTCCCACTCGTCGATCGACCGCTGCTCTCGTACACCCTCGAGCATCTCGCCCGTCACGCTGTCGACCAGGCCGTGATCTCGTGCGGCTATCTGCCCGACCAGATCGAGGAGACATTCGGCGGCAGGCATGCAGGCATGACGCTGGAGTACGCGGTCGAGGAGACCCCCCTCGGGACCGGCGGAGCGATCGGATTCGCGGCGTACGGGCTCGACGGCAGCTTCTTCGCGCTGAACGGTGATTCGCTGCGAGAGGCTGATCTCGATGAGCTCGTCGCCTTCCATCGCTCGACCGGCGCCAAGGCGACCATTCTGCTCACGCCCGTTGCCGACCCCAGTCGGTACGGGCTCGTCCGAACGGCTCCAGACGGTCGTGTGGAGACCTTCCTCGAAAAGCCGCGGCCGGAGGAGATCGACACGGACTTGATCAACGCTGGTCTCTACGTCCTCGAGCCCGACATCCTCGAGCTGATCCCATCGGATCGCGCAGTGTCGATCGAGCGCGAGGTGTTTCCTCGGCTCGCTGCGGACGGGGCGGTCTACGGGATCGCGCTTCCGGGGTACTGGCTCGACGTCGGTACGCCAGAGTCGTATCTCCAAGCCCACCGCGATGTTCTCGAACGGGTCTTCCCGACTGAGGTCGGCAGCGCGCTGGGAGCCGACTTCACTCTCGTCGACCCGACTGCCGAGGTTGACCCAGGGGCACGGCTCGTCCCTCCCGTCTACGTCGGTCCCCGCGCAGTCGTCGAGGAAGGCGCGCGGCTCGGGAGCCTCGCGGTGCTCGGTGCAGGCTCGCGACTGGCAGCGGGCGGTGTGGTCGAGAACGCGATCGTCGGCTCGCGCGCGACGGTCGGCGCAGGCTGCTCCGTCATCGGCTCGATCGTTGGGGACGACGCCGAGCTCGGTAGCGAGTGCGAGCTTCACAACCTCGCCGTCGTCGGGCCGGGCGCGTCGCTTGGCGGTGGCAACGTCCTCGACCACGGTCTGCGCATCGGTGCCGGCCAGCGGATCCCGGAGAAGGCGCTTCGGTTCTCGTGAGCGAGGATGCCCGCAGCCGCTACGGCGTGTCCCCGCGGAGGGTCGAGAAGCCCTGGGGTTGGGAGCTCGTCTGGGCAGAGGCGGACGACTACGTCGGCAAGGTCCTGTTCGTTCGCGCGGGGGAGTCGCTGAGCCTGCAGTACCACGAGAGGAAGGACGAGTCGTGGCTGGTGCAGGAGGGCCGTGCGCGGCTCGAGCTGGGTGAGCTCGCCGCCGACCTCACCCAGCTCGAGGCG
>Ga0209642_10002879_pt1 | contig 11235 bp, 11 predicted proteins | sample RifCSP19_2_FD_184025 | JGI IMG/M metagenome (GOLD analysis project Ga0209642, IMG submission 184025) | Soil microbial communities from Rifle, Colorado - Rifle CSP2_sed 19_2 (SPAdes) (version 2) | ecosystem: Environmental > Terrestrial > Deep subsurface > Rock core/Sediment | place: Rifle... | reverse complement strand
GCCACAGACCGCGATCCTGGGGTTCGACTCGGTCGAGAAACGACCGGTCGTGATCGACGACGCCATCGCGATCCGGCACATGGTCTACCTATCGCTATCGTGGGACCACCGGGTGATCGACGGGGCCCTCGCGTCGCAGTTCCTGGCGAGGATCGGGGAGAACCTCGAGACCTGGGACTTCGCCGAGGACCTCGCTCTGTAGGGCGGATGCGTCCGGCGCGGTGGATCCGTCCTCGCGGCCTCGTGGAGTACGACGAGGCGAACGCGGCCATGCACGAGCTCGCCGAGGCGCGTCTGCGCGGCGAGGGCGAAGACTCGCTGATCCTGCTCGAACATCCGCCCGTGTACACCGCCGGCCGACGCTGGAAGCCCAACCACATCCGCTGGACCGAGGACCGGATCCGGGCGGCCGGCGCGGAGCTGCGGTTCATCGACAGGGGCGGGTCGCTCACGTTCCACGGACCCGGGCAGCTCGTCGGGTACCCGGTCCTGGACCTGGGTTCGAGGCCCGACGCGCTCCGGTTCGTGCGCGATCTGGAGGAGGTCGTGATCCGTGCTGCGTCGGACGTGGGCATCGCCTTGCACCGCAGCGACGTTCAGACGGGCGTCTGGTCCGGCGAACGGAAGATCGCCGCGATCGGCGTTCGCCTGATGCGGATGAGGGTCAGCCTCCATGGATTCGCGCTCAACTGCACGACCGATCTGTCCTGGTACGACGCCATCGTCCCCTGCGGCCTGGCCGACGAGGGGGTAACCTCGCTCTCCGAGCTGGCCGGGCGAACGGTGACCGTCCGGGAGATGGTGCCCATCATGGCCCGGCGCTTCGAGGAGGTCTTCGACCTCCGGCTCGAGCCGCAGGAGGAGCCATGGCCGTCGCAGAGGGTGCCGGGGTCGATCGTCGCCGCGTCGGCGAGCTGACCGAGCGCGAGCTCACCCGGTTCCTCGCCGAACGCCCCCGCTCCGCCGAGCTGTTGGCCCGCGCTCACGGCTCGATGCCGCTCGGGATCCCGATGGCGTGGATGGCCTCCCTGCACGGCCACCCGCCCGTCTACATGGAACGCGGCGAGGGCGCGTACGTGTTCGACGTGGATGAGAACCGGTACCTCGACACGAACATCGCGGATACCTCGATGTTCTGCGGGTACGGCCCCGAGCCCGTCGTTCGGGCCGTCAGCGAGCGGATCCGCCTCGGCTCGCAGTTCCTGATGCCGAGCGAGGACGCGATCATCGTCGCCGAGGAGCTTGCCCGCCGCTGGGGCCTGCCGAAGTGGCAGTTCACGCTGTCGGCGACGCTCGCGAACACCGAAGCGATCCGCTTCGCGCGTTTCGCGACGGGCCGACCGATGATCCTCACGTTCGACGGCAAGTACCACGGGCACGGCGACGAGATGCTCGTGACCGTTGACGACGGCCGGACCATCCCCGAGAGCCCAGGCCTCCCCCCCGGCGTCGAGTCTCGGGTCAGGGTCGTTGCGTACAACGACCCTTCCGGGCTCACCCGGGCGCTCGAGCCCGGCGACGTCGCATGCGTGCTGATCGAGCCCGCGCTCACGAACCTCGGCGTCGTGATGCCGGACCCCGGGTTCCACGACGCCGTCCGCAGGATCACGCGCGAGACGGGGACCGTGCTGGTCGTGGACGAGACGCACACGCTGATCTGCGGGCGGTCGGGTCTGGTCGGGCGATGGGGCCTCGAGCCAGACATCGTCACCCTCGGCAAGTCGTTCGGCGGTGGCGTCGCGATCGGGGCGTACGGGATGCGCGAGGAGATGGCCTCGCTGCTCCGCGCGGTCGATGACTACGGGGGCCCCGGCGCCGGCGAAGAGGAGGTCCCGACGGGCGGAACGCTGTTCGGGAACCCACTCCAGATGGCGGCGGCGCGAGCCGCGCTGACCGAGGTTCTGACGGAGGAGGCGTACGAGCGGACGGCACGGCTCGGCACTCAGCTCGCCGACGGGATCGAGGCGGCGGCGGGCTCGGCGGGCCTGCCGTGGAGGGCTCACCGGCTGTTCGCGCGGAGCGGGTACGCCTTCACCGGCGAGCTGGCCCGGACCGGCGCAGAGGCCCGCGCCGTGCACGACGGCGAGCTGTGGAGGCTCCTCCGCCTGTGGATGGCCAATCGCGGCGTGTGGGAGGCGATGGAGTGGGCGGGGCCCGCCGTCTCGGTCCCGGCGACCGAGGCCGACGTCGAGCTCTACCTCGACGTCCTCGCCAACCTCGTGGACGCCCTGACCGCGTGACCGACAGGTACGCGGGCGGATCCAGGCCGGCCGGGGGCCACAGGGCGACACGCCACTCCGGTCACCAGAACCACGGCCCGAGCCAGTAGCGCTCGAAGACCTTCTTCCCGAGGTGCCAGAGCCGACCGGGAGCGTGGAACCTGATGGGCGGCGGGAACCCTCCATAGAACCGGCCCGACGCGTACGCCGCCTTCCCGTCCCCCGTCGCGACGAAACACGAACCGCTCCCGTCGAACTCCGCGGTGGGCTTCCGGCCCGCGAGCTCGTCGGCGATACGCCGCGCGACGACCTTCGCCTGGTGGTGAGCGAAGACGCCAGCCTTCGGCAGCGACTTGCCTCCTGCTATCGGGATCGTGGTGACGTCCCCGATAGCGAAGATCCCCTCAACGGTCGTCGCCAGCGTCTGCGCGTCGACCGGCACGTAGCCGGTCTCGCCGCTCAAGCCGCTCTCGCGCACGACCTCGGGCGGGCGGTGCGGCGGCACCCCGAGCAGGAGGTCGAAGGGCACGAAACCGCCGTCGGCGAGCGTCACTCCCCGGCGCTCGGCGTCGATCGATACCGCCGCCACCTCCGGGTGGAAGCCGATCCCCCGCTCAGCGAGGACGGCCTTCAGAGCTTCCCCCACCTGGGGACCGGCCGTCGGCATCGGTAGCGGCTCCGGCGTGTAGATGTCGATCGTGGACAGGTCCCTCACGCCGAGCTCGCGCAGCATCGCCTCGGCCAGGAGCGCGGCCTCGTACGGAGCCGCTGGGCACTTGAACGGCATGGACGAGACGAGGATGACGATCCGACCGCCGGCGAACGCGCGCAGCGCTCGGCCGGCCGCCAGCGATCCCTCGAACGTGTACAGGCTATGTGCGGCCTCCTCGAACCCCGGCATCGCATCCGGAGCCAGATCGGCGCCGGCCGCGACCACGAGCCTGTCGAAGCCCACGTGCAGGGCATCCGCCCCGAGCCTCCGGCCCGCGACGTCGACCTCCCGCACGTCGGCCAGGAGGACCTCGATCCCCCTGGGCTCCAGCCGGCGCAGATCCCTCGTGATCTGCCCGGGGCTGCGAGCACCGGTCATCAGCCAGAGCGCCGATGGCAGGAACCGATGCGTCGGCTCTCGGTCCACGAGGATCACGCGATCCCCGCCGGGGACGCGCCGGCGCAGCGCCCGCGCGACGACCGCGCCTCCGACTCCGCCCCCGAGGACGACGACAGTTCTCTCGCCCACCGTTCCCCCTAGAAGGTCACGACCTTGTCAGCCCACAGGGTCCAGTCCGTCAGCTCCTCCATCGAGGAGCGTCGGGCCCCCCCCACGAGTAGGGCCTCACCGATCCCCCGCGCGTCCATGCAGGTCCCGCAGCAGCCGAACGCCCCGCCTCGCCGCGCGAACACGCCGATCATCCGCTCGAGGTGGTAGTAGCCCTCCGGGACCTTCTGGCCGGCCACCGCGCATCCCACGGCGTCGCCCAGCGCGAACACCCTGGTCTCCACGTCTTCGCGCTTGACGAGGGAGACAGCGAGACGCAGCGCGTTGTACGAGCGCTCCGTCCCGTAGGGGGCATCGTTCATGACGACCAGCACGTTCATCGGCCCCCTCCTTCGAGGACTCATCACGACCGACCCGACGCGACGGGCAGCCCGGCCAGCCTCCACTCGGGGAAACCGTCCTCGAGCCTTCGCGCGTTGAAGCCGTTCGCCCGGAGCACGCCGAGCGCCTGCGGAGCGAGCACGCAGTACGGACCGCGGCAGTAGGCGATGACCTCCGTGCCCGCGGGGAGCCCGGCCAGCCATCCGGGGAGGTCCGGAAGCGGCACGGAGATCGCTCCCCGGATGTGCCCGGCCTCGTACTCCTCTTGCGGGCGCACGTCGATGACGACGACGTCCTCGCTTCCGAGCCTCGCGACGAGCTCTTCCCTACCGAGGAACTCCAGCTCGTCGGGCACATCGAAGTGATCCCGGACGATCCTCTCGATCTCGGCCAGCCTCGAGGCCGCGAGCGACCGAACCTGTGTGAGCAGCCTGCAGACCTCATCGTCCGCGACCCGGTAGAAGGCCTTCGTGCCCTCCCTCCGGCTCTCGACCAAGCCCCCGGCCCGCAGGGCCTGGAGGTGCGCGGACGTGGTGGTCAACGGCATCCCCGCCGCTCGGCTGAGCCCATGCACGCTCCTCTCGCCCTGGCAGAGCAGCTCCACCAGCTCGAACCGCTTCGGCGAAGCCAACGCCTTGCCGATCCGGGCGAGCTGCTCGTAGACCCTGTCCTTCGCCCGGCGCTCGCTCATCGGTCACCTTTTCTCCCGATATCTCGGGAATAGTAGAGGATAGAGGTGCCCAAGGGAAGGGCCTCTCGGCGACCGCGCGTCGGCGGAACCCAGCCCCCGTGGTCAGGATCCGGCGACCAGCGCGTACCGGGGGCGCTGCTCCAGCCAGCCGAGCGGCCGTGGCTCATGGAGCATGGCCGCCCACTCGACATCTCGGAGCCGCTTGATCCGGACCGCCGTCCATCCGGCCTCGAACACCGCCTCGATCAGCGGCACGGGCGAGGGCAGGCGCGCGAGCGGGAGCTCAGCCAGAACCTCTTCCGGGTACCGCGCGTGGTGATCCGGAGGGGTCCGCATGAGCCCCCGGAGGGCCTCGGCGGCAAGGTCCCTGGCCCGGTGGAGCAGATCCCTGCTCCCCCACACGCCCTCGAACAGCACGAGCCGGCTGGCGACCTCGCGCCACGCGCGGAGAGCACTGACCGGATCCGGGATCGTCCACAGCAGGTGGCGTTCGATCACAGCGTCGAACGGGCCCGGCGGCGGCTCGGTAGCGCTCCCGACCACGAAGCGCATCCGCTCTTCGAGGCCGCGCTCCTTGGCCTTGCGCTCGGCGTTGGCGAGCATGCCCGACGACAGGTCCAACGCCGTAACCTCATACCCGAGCTCGGCAGCGAGCAGCGACAGCGCTCCCGTCCCGGCGCCGGCGTCGAGCACCTTCGCGCCCGGCTCGGGTAGGGCCTCGCTGAGCGCCTGGCGCCACGCCGCGGCCTCGAGAGGATCGGACACGGCGTGCGACTTCGTCGCGTCGTACGTACGTGCGTCCCGATCCCAGAAGTCGCGGATCGAGTCGTGGACGTGCGTCATCCTCAGAACAACGCGTTCGCGAGCTTCCGCCGGTACTCAGCCACGAGTTCGTCCTCCTCGCCCAGGACCGCGAACACCTCGATCATCGCCTGCCGCGCCTCTGGGGCGTCGCGGAGCCCACCGAGCATCCCGTCGAGCGCCTCACGGAACTTCCCCTGCGCCGCCAGCCGCTTCGCCGACGCCAACGTGCCGGGCTCGGAGATCGAGGCCCAGGACCGGATCTCGATCTGTGAGAGGAGGCCCTCGGCCTCGGGCTCCGGCAGCAGCGGCATCAGGGTTTCGCGCGCCTCCTGGTCCCGGCCGGTCTCCACGAGCACCCGGCCGAGGCCGAGCCTTGCCTCTCGGTTGTTCGCATCCGTCCCGAGCGCCTCGCGGTACTTCGCCTCCGCGTCATCGAGATCTCCCTCGAGCTCCTCCTCGCGCGCGGCCTGCGCACCCAGGTCCGCGGGGGTCGGCAGGATACGGTCAACGAACTCGTTCACCATCGGCTCGGGGATCGCCCCGACGAACCCGTCCACCGCCTTGCCGTCGCGGAACGCGACCACGGTCGGGATCGACTGCACGCCGAACTGCCCCGCCGTGTAGGGATTAGCGTCCACATCGAGCTTGGCGAGCAGGAAGTCGCCCCCCCGTTCCTCGGCCACCTTCTCGAGGATCGGGCCGATCACGCGGCACGGCCCGCACCAGGCGGCCCACAGATCCACGATCACGGGACGCCGGTTCGACTCCTCGACGACCGCCTCCATGAAGTTCTCGTCGGTCGCCTCGACGACGACCGGTCCCTTCTCCTTCACCTGCTGCATCTCGTCCATCCCCTCAGTGTCTCGCGGGCATCTCCACGCAACAACGCGTGCACACCGTCGTCTCTTCCCTCACCCTCGGAACCGGCGCAGGCGAAGCGAGTTCGCCAGCACCGAGACCGAGGACATCGCCATCGCCCCGCCGGCGATGATCGGGTTCAACAGACCGAACGCGGCGAGCGGGATCGCCGCGACGTTGTAGCCGAACGCCCAGAACAGGTTCTCCGCGATGGTCCGGAACGTGCGCCTCGAGAGCCGGATCGCGCGGACCACCCCGTCCAGGTCGCCCCTGATCAGCGTGATGTCGCTCGCCTCGATCGCGACGTCCGTGCCTGTGCCGATCGCGATCCCGAGATCGGCCTGCGCGAGCGCCGGGCCGTCGTTGATCCCGTCGCCGACCATCGCGACGACCCGACCCTCGGACTGGAGCCTCCGGATCTCGGCGACCTTGTCCTCGGGGTGGACCTCGGCCAGAACCCGGTCGATGCCGACCTCGCGGGCGATCGCCTCGCCGGTGACGCGGTTGTCGCCCGTGATCATCGCGACCTGGACGCCGAGCCCGTGGAGCGCCTCGACCGCCTCCCGGGCGCCCGGCTTCAGGGTATCGGCCACCGCTACGACGCCGGCAGCCTCGCCGCCCCAGCCGACCCAGAACACCGTGTGACCCTGCTCCTCGAACGTTCGCGCGTAGCGTTCGACCGAGGGCGGTACATGCAGGCCCTCCTCCTCCAGGAACGATCGCCGGCCGACGAGCACCTGCAGGCCGTCGACCATCGCGCGCGCGCCACGGCCGGACACCGCCCGGAACCCGACGACCTCGGGCACGGCGACACCGCGCGCGGTAGCGCCCTCGACGACCGCCCTGGCGATCGGGTGCTCGCTCCCGGCCTCGACGGCCGCCGCCCGCTCGAGCGTCTCGACGCACCCCGCCGCCTCGATCAGGCGCATCCTGCCCTCGGTCAACGTGCCGGTCTTGTCGAACACCACGGTGCTCACGGCCTTCGAGCGCTCGAGGATCTCGGCGCCGCGGATCAGGACACCCATCTGGGCGCCTCGCCCGGTGCCGACCATGAGCGCCGCCGGGGTCGCCAGACCGAGCGCGCAGGGGCACGCGATGATCAACACCGCCACCGCCGGGATCACCGCGTCGCGGACCGTTCCATCCGCCAGGTACCAGCCGATGGCGGTCACGGCCGCGATGCCCATGACGATCGGGACGAACACGCCGGCCACCTTGTCCGCGAGACGCTGGATCGGCGCCTTCGAGCCCTGGGCCTCGGCAACGAGCTTCGCGATCTGGGCGAGCGCTGTGTCCTGTCCGACCCGCGTGGCTTGGATCACGAGGACGCCGTCCACGTTCACGGTGGCGCCGGCGACCCCGTCCCCCACGCTCTTCTCGACGGGGACCGACTCGCCGGTCAGCATCGACTCGTCGACCGCCGAGGCGCCCTCGATCACTCGACCGTCCACCGGGATCTTCTCGCCCGGAAGGACCTTCAGCACCCAGCCGACCTGCACCGCGTCGACGGGGATCCTCAACTCCTTGCCGTTGCGGAGGACCCGCGCCTCCTTGGCGCCGATCTCGAGAAGCCGCTTGATCGCCTGCGACGCACGACCTTTCGCGCGGGACTCGAGCCAGCGTCCGAGCGCGATGAACGCGATGATGATCGCCGACGTGTCGAAGTACAGGTCCTCCATGCCGCGAAGCGCCCACACCGAGTAGGCGTACGCGGCGAGCGTCCCGACCGCGATCAGCGTGTCCATGTTCGCGGCGAGGCTCCGTGCCCGGATCGCGGCACCCTTCAGGAACGGCCACCCGGCGACGAACTGCACGGGCGTGGCGAGCGCGAGCGCCGTCCAGCGCGCCCACGTCTCCTCCATGAACGCCATCGAGAGCACCATCGTCGCGATGCCGAGCGGCCAGGCGACGGCCAGGCGGAGCAGCCACGCCCGCTCCTCGCGGCGGGCCGCCTCATCGGACTCCTCCACGTGTACGCGGATGTCGTAGCCGCGCGCCTGCACCGCCTCGCGGAGGGCGTCGAAGGTGGGCGCGGCTACCTCGTCGAGCCGGACCACCGCCTCGCCGGTGGCGAAGTTCACGGACGCCTCGACCCCGGCCTGCTTGTTCAGGGTCTTCTCCACGCGAGCGGCGCAGGAGCCGCACGTCATGCCGAGCACGTCGAGCCGCAGCTCCCTCACGTCGTCTCGGGTCACGGTGTCGCTCATGCGGGCCTCCCGGCGAACCGCGCGACGGCCGCGAGCAGCTCCTCGACCTTGGCCTCGCCGTCGCCGGTCTCGATGCTTTCCTTCACGCAGTGGCGCACGTGGTCGTCGAGCAGTCCCATGCCGACGGCCCTGAGCGCCGCCGTGACCGAGTTCACCTGCGTGAGGATGTCGATGCAGTACTGGTCCGCCTCGACCATCCGCTGGATCCCCCGGACCTGCCCCTCGATCCGGCGGAGCCGGTCCTGAAGCTCCTTCTTGTTCATGCTGTATCCCGCCATCGGACGCCCTCCGGAAGACCGTCGTGGAGGTCAGTATACCCTGGGGGGGTACCTCACCGTCGACCCGTCAGATCGCGCTGGCGGGGAGTCGCAACCGCATCCCGGGAACCGAGCACGCCCCCAACCCCGTCCCAACCCATCACCGAGCCAGGTCGGAGGCCGACGCCCAGCTGTCCGAGGAGACCTTCGCGTGAACGCGGGCCATCGCCCGCCCGGACCCGATGCCGGGGCGATCCGGGCCTCACCTCGCTAGCTGACGGTGATCGTCCCGACCATCCCCCCGTCGTAGTGGCCCGGCTGGTGGCAGCCGTACAGGAACGTGCCCGGCTCGTCGAACGTGTGGGTCGTCTCGCGGGTTTCACCGGACTCCAGGCTGAGGGCCTCTCCCATCTCCCCGTGATCGTCCATCCCCCCGCCCGTCCCCTCCATCTCGTCGTGGCCCATCCCGCCCTGCATCTGCTCCTCGTGCTCCATCTGCTCGGCCTCGTCGCCGACGAAGAAGTCGTGCAGGGTGGCACCGTCGTTCGTCACGACGAATCGGATCGCCTCACCCACCTCGACCTCGATGCTGGCGGGGTCGAACCGCAGCTCGTCGAGCGCGGTGATCTCGATCGTTCGGGTTCCACCGTCGTTCGGGTTGGCAGCAGGCTCGTTGTCGTTCCCGCACGCCGTGGCAGCGAGGACGAGTGCTGCGAAAGCGGCAACCATCATCGGTGTCTTGGACATACGCAGTTCCTCCTTCGATACGGATACCGTCGATGAACGAAGGAAGGGATCAAAGCAGCAGAACGGTTCCGTCCGCCGGAGGGTGACGCCCGATCACGGGAACCACGGAGCCGCGGGTCTCGACGCGCGAGGATGATGTTCGGAGCGACACCGGCCGCCCGGGCCGGCCCGGGAACAGGAGCGCGAGCGCGAGCACCGCGAGAACGGCCAGGCAAGCCTCGGCCATCACCGAGTGCTCACCAGCCTGATGGAGCGCCAGCCCAAGGCCTAGCAGCGCGACGAGGATCGCGATCAACGCGCGGACCTTCGGGTCCCGCAGGACGACCATCATCTCCTCGATGCTACAGGGCGGAGATCTCACGACAGTTGTTGCTCGACCGCAGCGCGCAGCCGCGCGGTGACCTGCTTCGCCCGGCTGCGTCGTTCGGCCGGATCGTCCACAGGCTCGACGACGATCGGCGGCCCGAACGCGACACGCACCCTTGCCCGACGGGGCCGCTTCGCCCGGCGGCCGTCCTCGGTGCCGGAGATCGCACACGGCACGAGCGGGGCGCCGGTCCGCAGCGCAGCTCGACGGCACCGCGCCGGCGGCCGGCGACGTCGACGGCCCGGAGGACCTCTCCGACCGTGCTCGATCCGTCCAGATCCACGGCCGTCAGGTCGACGCCGAACCCCTCGTCGAGCGCCGCGCCGAGCTCGGCGAACGCGAGCGAGTCGAACCCGACTTCGGACACAGGCATCGTCTCGCCGAGCGGGCCGCCCCCCGCGAGCTCCTGCATCAGCGCCAGCGCCCGGTCGCGCGGCCCGTCTTCCGACATCGCGCGTAGCGTACTGAACGTCCGTTCGCGACCGGCGGCCGGAGGTCGGATGTTAGACTCGCCGCGAGGAGGGTGATGTGGCGACCCGAGTGACCACGGACACCTCACACGAGGCCCTCGGCCTCTCCGCAGACGACCTCCTCTCGATGTACCGCGCGATGGTCACGGCGCGCCTGATCGACGAGGCCGCGTTCCGACTCAACCGGCAAGGCAAGGCTCCGTTCGTCGTGCCCGTCTCCGGCCACGAGGGGTGCCAGGTCGGCACGGCGTGGGCCCTGCGACGAGGGCGCGACATCTGGCTCCCCTACTACCGAGACGTCGGCGTCGTCCTCGTCGCAGGGATGACCCCCTTCGAGATCTTCCTCGGCCTGTTCGCGAAGGCGGACGACCCCTCCTCGGGCGGTCGCCAGATGCCGAGCCACTGGGGCTCGCGGCGCCTGGGCATCATCAGCCACTCCTCGCCGATCGCCAGCCAAATCCCGCACGCGGCGGGGATCGCCTACGCCGCCAAGCTCCGCGGCGAGGACGCCGTGGTCGGCTGTTGGTTCGGCGAGGGCGCGACCTCGGAGGGCATCTGGCACGAGGGACTCAACTTCTCTGGGATCCACGAGCTCCCCGTGGTGTGGATCTGCGAGAACAACCACTACGCGATCTCCGTGTCGCAGTCCAAGCAGATGGCGGTCGAGAACGTGGCCGACCGCGCCACCGGGTACGGCTTCCCGGGCGTCGTCGTTGACGGCAACGACGTCCTGGCCTGCTACCGGGTCATGAAGGAGGCCGTCGACCGAGCGCTCGACGGTGGAGGCCCGACGCTGATCGAGGCCAAGACGTACCGGTTCTTCCCGCACACGTCCGACGACGATGACCGCACGTATCGCAGCCGCGAGGAGGTGGAGCAGGCTAAGCACAACGACCCGATCCACCGCTTCGAGCACTACCTACGTGACGCCGGCCTGCTGGACAAGCCGCAGGTAGAGGGGATCGCTGCGGAGATCAAGGCGGACGTCGACCGACAGATCGACGAAGCATGGAAC
>Ga0209642_10002871_pt1 | contig 11259 bp, 9 predicted proteins | sample RifCSP19_2_FD_184025 | JGI IMG/M metagenome (GOLD analysis project Ga0209642, IMG submission 184025) | Soil microbial communities from Rifle, Colorado - Rifle CSP2_sed 19_2 (SPAdes) (version 2) | ecosystem: Environmental > Terrestrial > Deep subsurface > Rock core/Sediment | place: Rifle... | reverse complement strand
GTTATTTTGGATTATATCAACTTGAAAATACCAACTTCAAACCAATATGTATGACAGAAAAGAAATACAATACAGAGTTTGAACCTTCTGCTGACTTGGATCTTTTGATTGTAGTTTATGATAGAAACAAAGGACGTGCAGAACTTCACAGCAACGACATTGGGGGTTTTTACAGCCACATTGGAAGAGAATGGACGCATAACCACACAATTGTGTTTTGTGACTGTCCCAACTTCAAATTTTCAGATCCAAACTGGATTTTAACTCACGAGTTATCTCACTTTATTTTATACTATCTGGGATTTGATTCTAAAGTGGTAGAGGATCATGTACATGATCTAGATGCAAAGTATGATTATTGTGTAGAAGAAGAGTACGATGAGGCAAAATGTTTGCCTGTAAAAACTAGAATGGATACTGACGGCCAGAAATGGACTGTGATGGCACCATATGCTGATGCAATTGGCAAAAAGGTTTTTTCAAATGAAATTGATAAAGATATTGTCATTCCTCAATACAAAATTGCCATGCAAGCAGAAATTACGCAATGGTGGCTTGATGGAAGAATAACAGACGAGCATTTTGCAAAAAGTTTGGAGATATTAACTGAAGACGAGATAGATTTAGGTAGTACTGTTGAATTTATTTCTAAAGATTCTAAGAATGTAATTTTTACAGACCCTCCAAAAGATTTGAAAGACGATCTTTTAGAGTCTGATACAACTATCGAGTGGGTAAAACAAAGAGAAAAAAATATTTTGTTAATGGTACCATTTGCTGAAAATATTGAAGAAGAAATCCCTAATGATGAGTTACCAAAATCTCTACCTCAATGGTTCAAGACCAGAGCGATTTGGTGGATTTCAGGTAAAATCACCCATGAAGAATTTGTTAGTGGGATGCAATATCTTTTCAAAAATTAAAAGGCTAATTCCTGTTAGTGTTGGGTTTTCAGATATTTCAGCCCATCATAGAGTTATTTCAGTAATTTAGCCCGTCACATAAAAAAAGTCTGAGACAGTCAAATCATGATACTGCAGCTGTGCGACATACATTCCAGGCTCAAATGGTTTTGAAAGCACTTCGTTGAATTGGCCAGACGAAGTATCCTTTAATACAATCTCATCAATGTGGTTTCCTCTCTGATCAAATATGTCGACGAAAAGATCCTCGCGGAAGGAGAGAGTTTTTTGGACTGCTCCAGAAATTACAAGCTTATCATTATCAAACACTGCCTCTACAACTGCAGCTCTTGACCTTGCCGGAAGGTGTCTTTCAATTAGTCGTTTGAGCTCTGAGAGTTTTGCGTCTGCCTTTTCCAGGTTCTGGTCTGCTAGTGCAGATGTGATTTCACCAAATATGATCTCAAACTTGTCAGAGTTTGAACTAAGATTTGCACCACCGAATTTTTCGACAAACTCTTTGAGTTGCTCAAAATCCTCCGATAGAGTAATCCGCTCAAGATCTGATGATGAGTAGGTTCGGTCTATTTTTTCTTCAACATTGACTAGCTGGGATGCTTGTGCATTTTGGTATTGTAACATGATTATGTAAAGACCAGACTCTACTGGAGCCTCCCATTGAGTGAAAAACGCGCCGTGTTTAGTATCATGAAACTGTAGTGAGCTGTGTTTTTCTCCGTCCATCGAATAGACAGTAACATAGATTTGCTCTCGCCTATCCATGTCAGGCTTGTCAACATAACCTTGCAGTATCCAGAATCCATATTCTGGATCATACTTTGAATTAAATATAATTCGGTCATTACTTAGAACCAAATAGTTTCTAAGATGCTGATTCATCTCCTTTATTTTTGAATCAGCGCCAAGAAAGTTTCCATGAACTACATAGTCAGATGCGGTATTGAGCATATCTGAAAATTCATCAGAGTGGGGAGCAAAACCAGAGTTGTAAAAGTTAGAGACCGTGTTGGATAATGCATCAAGCTTTTTTCTGTACTCGATTCTTTTTAGCTCATCACTGCTGTAACCTACATCAGAGCCATGTGGGTCTTTGCTATATGCAGCTGAGACCTCTTGCCATTCATCAAATATCTTGCGCACCATATTGTCTGCTGCATCAAGATCATTTTTAATTACAAGCGCACGAGCCTCATCCACTTTGGATTTAATTGAATCAGCAAAGTCGACATAACCTGGCAAGAATCTGCTTTTAGTTAGACTTAGCTCAACGAGATCCTCAACTGATTGCGCTCTCTGTAAAATGTCTGCCGCTCTAATCTTGTAGGCATCCTTGGAGTATGCATCTAGCTCACTTTTTATCTCTGGTGCAATTGCACTTGCCCACGAAAGTAAAACCTCAATTCTGTCTATTTTTGATACAGATGGATTTCCTTGTTCCATTTGCTGAGCTGTATCAATTATTTTTAGAGCATTGTTTATTGTGAATAGGTTTTTGTTATCAGCCTGAAGCTCGGCCTTTGCCTTCATGTCCTCATACTCAAACTTTAAGATAGATAACGGGTTTCGCTTTTCTCGAAGATCATTCATTGATTTATCAAATTCTGATACAACCAAAAGAATCTCTTCAAGAGAATTTTGCTCTTTTATCTGAGCAAGGAGAGTCTCCCAATTATCAAGTAGAGCGTCATTAATGTTAATCCCCTTTAGGATCTCAATTGCCTTTGATATCCTTGATGAGGCATCTATGACATTTTTCATGTCCTCAATCTTTTTTTGCGAATCTAGAATCTGGTCTACTGAGGTTGCCAGGGTCAATTGATTACGAATCTCGTCCCATTTTGGAGAAAGCAGGTTTGCAAGCTCTGAGTTTTGTTCCGAATCAGATGAGATGAATCTATCTACTTTATCGAGTTGGCGTAAAAGCAAGGCTGCCTTGTGGAGTTTATCTACTTTGTCTTTTTGTTCTAAGAGTTTTTCAATAGACTCTTTTTCAAAAAGCGAGGGCTTTGTTGACTCCCACTGGCTTGACACAAAACGATATAGTGGATCATTTTTTTGCAATACTACATCAAGATATCGAGATTTGGATAGAAGATCAATTAGGGAATTTATCTCCTCGCTGTAAATTGGAGCAGTACCGCGAGCATAGATAAATCCGATCTCTTCTTTAACTGGTCTGCTCAGAATAGACTGGGTCTTTGTCATAAGATTAAGAAGAGACTCGTCTAGCTCTGCAAAACTTTTTTGAGGAGCCTCTTGGAGCTTTATTGGATCAGAGTTTGAAATTAAAATAAATACATCATTTAGTGTTTCTATTGCCTTTTGGGTGTTGCCAATGTCATAATAAAAAATTGCAGAGTATGTTTTTCTGTCAATGTCTTTTGCAATATCAAATGGGATCTTGTTTTCTTCTACAAGTGAGGCAGTTTTTGCCAAGGTGTTCTCTATTGCAGGTCTTATTTCATCATCAATTTCAAGGATCTCGTCACTTATGAAAAACTCGTCCATCAAATCAACATAGATTGCTTCTAGTGCCGAGATTGTATCCTCAGATGGTATGGCATTTGCTGCGGATAATCGTTCAGTGTAAAAGTTCATGGCAGTATCGGTTTTTTTGCCAACAAAATCAATTTTTTCAGAGACTAGCTTTGTTGCAGAATCCAAATACTCTGCTCCGGTTTTTTCTTTAAAGACAGATGAGCTTACCTTAAACTCGTCACTTTTGGTATCATCGCCATAGAAAATCTTTATTTCATAATTTCCTTCCAGTCCGCAAACTCTTCCCTCAAGTGGAATAGGTTCTGTTAGAAACAAACCATTTGAAAGGGGAACGATTTGCTGAATTTGGCACAAGTCCCCTCTAGGATTTATGATTTCTAAAATTAGAAACGAGTCGGCATTGACCTGGGACAGCTTGCCATAAATGAAAATGTCCTGGCCTTTTTTAAATTCCGTATAGTCGCCAAGTATGGTTATCCCCTGTGAGCTTTGGGCATAGGCAGCTGGTATCAGTAAAAGTATAGCTAGTGATAGCCCCACCGCAAACTCCTTCATGAAAAGATCGATGCGCCACAATCATACTTAAGGTTTGGGTATCTTTGTTCCAGATTATTTATTGATATTCAAGTTGTTGTTCTAGAAAAATTCTGAAAATTCTTAATTCCTAGTTTAATCTTGAAAATTCATGAATCAAATAATGGTCTTAGGCGTTTTAATTGCTGTTGCTGTTTTTGTTATTAATTATATCGCTTGGGGCATGGCTTTCCCATGGCCTTCTGGAGCGATTTTAGCATTTGTTGTAGGTTCATTGTTAGTGGCTCCTATAATTGCTGGATTTAGGATCAAGAAAAAAACCTCAATAAAATATGCAACTTTACAAAGTTAACTAAATGATTCTAATCTAGTGAAGGATAATTTATCAAATATATATAAATAATAACAAATGTTCGTTTTATAAGTTGAATATGTCTAAAAGTAAAATCGCCCTCGTCTCACTAGCGATGATTGTTATAGCAGTATCTTCCCTAAATTCCATCTTTGCCCAAACAATTCAGGATATGTCATGCTCTAGCTGTATTACGATATCTGATACCAAAAATCTGGGGCTTCACAAAAATCTCCCATTACCAATAATTCTTTGGGCAGAGAATTTTGATTATACCTACGATCATAATTCAATAATTAGTATAAGTGGTCACTCTAATCTCAATAATCCAGAAACTCCCATCCTAATTACGGTGACTAACCCAATTGGTAACCTAGTTACAGTACAGCAAATTATGGTAGCACCAAATTCCGACTTTAACGTTAAATTTAACTCCGGTAGCCCTCTCTGGACAAAGGATGGTATGTATATAATTAAAGCACAAGGAGGGGGCCAATCTACAGTCTTTAAAACACAAGTAGAGTTAACTGGTGGAGTTCCTACCGGTGTAGAATGTGCTGTAAACGAATTAAATGCCAATGATTATTGTATACCATATAGCATTACTGGTGCAACTGTATCAAGTTCATCACTTAACACAAAAAACAAATCAATTGTGATAATGTTGAGTGACTCCGATGACGGGACACTTGCCATAAAACCTTCTACTGATATAATAAAAGGCATATCTCTGGTTCTAGTTGACGGCCAGGAATGGGATGATGTAACTATAATTGGTAATGATGTAACTATTATGTTCCCTGCAGGAACTGAAGAAATTGAAGTCATTGGTACATTTGTGATTCCAGAATTTGGTTCTTTTGCTGTGTTAATATTAATTGTTGCAATAATTACAGGAGTTGTGTTTTCAAGAAAAAGATTAATGTTTTCAGGTAAAATCTCAACTTTAAGTAATTAATAATTTTAAACCAAGTTACTCAATTCAAATAAATGGAGAGGTACAGTTAATTTTGGATTTAGAAAAATTTCAAAACGATGTATATGAAATTACAGAAAGACTTGGGAAAAATCTTAATGATAACGAGATTCCTAAACTAAATTATGTCAGACAAAGGCTAATCGATCTCTATAAAGAAAACCTTGTAAAAATCAATCACTCTGTATTGGAACTTATTTGTGCAGCAAATCTAATCGGTCGAGGATACACAGTAGATGCTGAAAAATCAGTTTCTGACATTTTAGTATGTGACATTTTTGCAAAAAAGGGTGATGGTTCAGTTATCATAGAAATAGAGACAGGATTTACACCCCCAGAACATGCTTTGGATACAATTGATTACTATACTGCAAGAATTATGAGTAAAATTGCAAGATATAGTCAACACTGTTCAAAGTTTTCATTAGCAACTCCAGTTATTGGGCTTTTGCCAATACCCAAAATTTTTCTTATCCCCCCACATTCACGTGATAAAAATGATATAATCAAAGCACAATCCCTTTGTAATCGATATTACAAAAATCCACCAATAGAGTATAATGAAATTTTAAACGCAAGGTTACATTCGGTTTATTTAATCCATATTGACAAGGGGTTTGCCAAAGAATTAGATCCATGTAATTATGTGGAATTGACTGAAAAATTGCAAGAAAAAAGCGAAGTTGACCAATAAAAATAAAAAAGTTTTCAAGTAGTATTTACCAGAAGTATATCATGAAATGTGCCAATTGCGAGAACCACAAGCATTATGATTGTATAGATTGTCAGAGCGATCATAAGACATATCTATGTGAATGTGACTGCCACAATGCTTCAACAAAGCCCCATAAAGAACAGAAACATTAAGCATCAAATCTTAAACATAATCTGATTTTTGACTAGTGTCTGTTTTATTCGGACAAATTCTATCTTATTACAAAACATGTTAAGAAATTTTCAATGAAGGAAATTGGTCAAAGAAGGGGCAGCCTTTGAAAATAGGCGAAAGTACTTTTGTGTATTTTTATCCCTTTAACTCCAAATGCATATCATGTAACGATCATTTACAGGGAAGAGTCGTCGCTAGCTGGAAAGGCATATTATATTGCCCTACATGTGCCCTCGAAGTTTCCTTGGTAAGAGATGAGGATTTAGAATCAGCCTACAAAATTGTTGAAGGACAAATAGAGCAAATAGATGAGATGATGCTCGATATTTTTACTTAGAATAAAAACAATTGTCAACTGGCGATTAGAATCAAATTAAATTTGTCCAACTTGAACATACATGATGCTAAAGCCAATTTCGTTTTAATTTTTTTGGGCGCGAACGCATTGTGTCGACACATACCTCATGGGCGTGCAGCTGTGCGTTCGGCCCAACTCCAATTTATAACAACAAAAACATTTTGAAAATTATATTCAGTTTTAATGATGATTGTAGTTATTATGCAAACAGGTTTTTAATAATCAGAATTGTAACAGTCTTATATTGGCAGCAGAAATTAAAAGTTGGTTATTAGTTTCCATTTTTATAATTTTTCTAATACCTACAAGTTATGTAGCTAAAGCAGATGAAGAGACAAGCTGGGAAGAAGAATCACAGATAAGCGTTTCAATTGTTGGAAATTCTATAATTAATTTGGATTCTGATAACAGATTGATTCGGGCTTATGTTGATATTTTAAATTTTAATCCAAGCGATGGTTTCTATTATATGCGAATAGTTCAAACTCCTACTGATAAAATAATTACAGAAAAAGAAATCATAATTCGTGAAAAAAGTAACGGAGAGGCAGGTACTGATATTGCCTACTTGATAGATGATGATGTAATTAACACAAATGGTACTATTATTCAAGGTGATTATACCATTGAAGTGTTTTCTAAAAATGGCAACTCGATTGGTGCCACAACATTTTCAATAATAAAACCCAGTATATCTCAAAATATTCTAGTTATAGAAAATCCAGAATCTGAGGAATCTGATACTGATACAACTGAAGAAATTGATCAGACTGGCAAAACAGAATCTGCTGAGGAATCTATTGAGATTGAATCAGAATTGGAAAACGTTCAAAACATTCCAGATTGGGTAAAAAATATCTTCATTTTATATGCAGATGGTAGTATTACAGAAAATGAATTAATATCTGCGTTAAAATTTTTAATTGAACAAGGAATAATTGAAATTAATCAATAAAACTTTGAAACTATTTTTTAGCAATAAAATCAAATGAAATTTGATTTGATAACTCCTCATGTTCTGCATTCAAAGTATACTTGCCACTATTTTCCCATCCTGTTCCTCCAGCAATCAATAATGTTGAAAAATTCCCATCATTTTTTATGTTCAAATTTTCTGCCCATATCAATTTACTATTTTCATTTTCAATTGATAATCGAACAGTTCCACTTGACGATGAAGAAATCTGCCCAGATATTGAAATAATATCTGATGTTTCATATGATGATTCATCAGTTTCTAAGGAAAATTCTTGCAATGTGTCACTCTTTGTGTCAGAGTCATATGGGATTTGGGTGCCATCGTACGCAATACCAACTGTATATACCAAAATGATTGCTAAAATGATAGCCCCCGCCCCCAATATGATTTTTTTATTTGAGCTTAAATCGAAGGGTTTTGAGAGAATTTTTTTAGAATCTGCATCTTCAGTAATTTGTACTTCTTTTAATAAATCAGTTTGATGTTTTGATGCATCTGTCTCAAAAGTCTTAGGTGTAGAAATTGATTCTTCAATTGGAATCAATCTCGGTTTGTCTTGACTTTTTGGTTTTTTCTGCTCAAATTTACTTAGGTACTGTGATGCCAATCTTTCAATGTACTTGCGATCAGAAAGAGAAACAATCTCGTTGGCTTCACATAAATCCTTAATATGATTAAGCCTACTGGGATCTCCTTTTTTTAATTTGAGAAGCGCATTTACATCTTCAACAATAAATGAATCCATTTTGGTAACTTTCTGTTCTTTTTTTCTATCAGTAATAAAATTATTAAGAATAGGGGCTAAAAGCCCCCTATTTTACCTACACAAAGAACTCAAAAATTAGGAATGGCTTAGTCAAGTTCTCAGATCTTTGCCTATAGTCAGGTATGAAAAAAGGTCTTTAACAAAACCGCTGTTCAAATGAACAAACAACAGATGTTGTCTATGTTCAGGGAAAAAATGAAAATTCGTTCCTAAATATAATGGATAAAATCAAGTGTTCATAATTTGACTCGAACCGCTTAAATTCCCCTAAAACAAGCTTACGGGCTGATTTGAAAGTAATTACCGAGCCAGTAGATCTGAGTAAAGTAAAAAATTTTGGAACTTTAGAATATGTATTAGATAAATATTCTAGAACCTGGAGCTGGAAGGTAACTGGAACTCGTGCCGTCACAATGGTTTCGAGACTTATCCCTCAATCATGGTATGGCGAAGGCCCAAACGAGGCAATTATTCCAGACAGTCATCAAAATGTCCAACAAATCCAGTGGATTCTGGAAAGATATCCAATGGAAATTCTTTCAAAATCCATATGGCGTAGAAAAATTTCAAAATCTTCTATACCGCAAATTAAATTAAAAAAAATAGAAAAGCTTAGCAAAGCTACTCCTAGTAAGCAATTTCGGGGAAAACTATATAATTTTCAAAAAGAAGGCCTTGATTTTCTTTTAAAATCATCTGGAAACGCATTGCTAGCTGATGAGATGGGCTTGGGAAAAACAGTTCAAACATTGGCTTATCTTGCAACAGAAAAACAGGCTCTGCCAGCTCTTGTGATTGCTCCATTGATTACACTAAGGAACTGGCAAAGAGAAATTGGTAATTTTATGAAAAAAAAGAGCAGAAATGGACGATTGATGGGAAGAGAAGTTCCTTCATCAACTGTAATTAGAAAAGGCAAATCCCAAGAAATTGGTAAATTTGATTTTTATATAATAAATTATGAATTGTTAGAAAAACGACTAGCAGATTTATCCCAATTAAACATCAGATCAATTATCTGTGATGAAGTTCAAAATCTCCGCTCAAAATCTACTAAAAAATATGCTGCAGTAAAAAAACTTGCAGCCTTAGACTCTGTAAAATATAGAATTGGTCTTTCTGGTACTCCAATTTATAATCGTGGTTCTGAAATATGGCCAATTGTTGATATCTTACGACCAGGATTGCTAGGAAGTTTTAAAGAATTTTGTGAATATTTTTGTTATGTAAATGATAAGGGAAAAGCAATTGTTTTAGAGAATAAACGTGAATCTCTACGATCTGAATTATGTAATCACGTAATGCTCAGACGAAAAAAATCTGATGTCTTAAAGGAGCTTAAAGACAAAGTACGCTATAAAGAGGTTATAGATTCTGACTCAACTTATTATAATAAAGAGTTAGACAAAATTTGGAAAAAATTAGAAGAAGAACAAAAACAAGCTGAAACCGAATTTGACAAATCAGCTTCATATCACAGGGCAATACAAAGTGAGAGACAAGCTGCAGGAGTGGCAAAGCTTCCACATGTAATTAATTTTGTAAAAAATATTATGGAAATTGATGAAAGTGTAGTTGTTTTTTGTCATCATAGAGCGATTCATGATTTATTACACAAAAGTCTAAGTGAATATAATCCTGCTTCTATAATTGGAGGTCAATCCGATAATACCAGACAACTTCAAATCGACATGTTTCAGGAAGGGAAAACTAAACTAATGATTGCTGGATTAAGAGCTGGAAATGTTGGAATTAATTTAACACGTGCAAAATATGTCATCTTTGCTGAATTAGATTGGAGTCCTGCCATCCATAGACAAGCAGAAGACAGGCTACACAGAATGGGACAAAAAAATACTGTCTTTGCTTACTATTTGATAGGTAATGGAACTTTAGATGATCATGTTGCAAAAATCTTAGTTGATAAGAGTTATGAAATAGACTCTGTAATGGACACGGTTAGTGAATCTTTTGAGAATAAGGAAAAGGCAGAATTGATACTTGCTCAAATTCAAGATAAATTAAATTCTGCCCAACAAATTGTTACAAACTAGATTTTTTTGAATCTTTTTATCTCATTCTAGAACATATCAAATTATGGACGCAATGTTTGAAGAAGAAATGATTGACCTGATAACATTCTGTCTCCAAAATCCAGATTCTGACGAAGTTAAGGGTAAAAAAAGTCGGATTTCGGAAATCGGTATAGCCCTCTATTTGGATGGTGGGGTCGATGCTATGGAAAACATGTTTTTTGCCATTCAAAACAGAATCACCGAGGAGATAGGAAAAGACCCAAAACCATTTAGAGCACTATGGAACGAAAATTCTAAAGAATGGAAATACTGAACCCCTAAATTTGATAAATTAAAAAAGTGAAGGTAAGCCCTTAGGCTTTACCAATTCTAAACATCTTTGTGTTGCAGGTAGGACATTGACCTTTAGTGGCAGGTTTGCCGTTTTTCAGGGTTACTGCCTGAGTTTTTTGCATTTCTCTTTTACTTCTGCATTTGACACAGTATCCAGTTGTCATGGTATCAATCAGGTGTGAGGTGATATTAGCGACATGCTGTAAAAATTATTTAACCACAGGGTAGTATCGATCTAATTTTTTTTGTATGAAAACGCAAACTTTGGAACAAAAAATCTGATTTTTCCTGATTTTCAGAAATTTTAATGACAAATCCTTCGACAACTTTATTATAAACTAAAAATAGGAAACGAAAATCATTCTTTAACAAAAATGATCAAAAATATAGGGTTATTTTATTAGATGAAAAATGTTCAAAACTTTAACATGAAAATATTTACAAACATACAAAAGAACTAAGAAAAATCGGTTAAACTCGGATGCTATTCATTTCTTTTTAGAATTGGTTTTCCTTTTAGAATCAATGTTTTTCTTCATCAATTTTTGCACCATAAAAATATGCGAAAACAAGTACTGCAGGCAATCCAATTCCGAAAACAAAAATCAGAGTAT
>Ga0209642_10002866_pt1 | contig 11268 bp, 16 predicted proteins | sample RifCSP19_2_FD_184025 | JGI IMG/M metagenome (GOLD analysis project Ga0209642, IMG submission 184025) | Soil microbial communities from Rifle, Colorado - Rifle CSP2_sed 19_2 (SPAdes) (version 2) | ecosystem: Environmental > Terrestrial > Deep subsurface > Rock core/Sediment | place: Rifle... | reverse complement strand
CTAGCGTGGGTGTGGTGGTCCCCTGGTTGACGAAGAGATAAAGCAGGTAGCCGTCTCAGGACGGTTGGCGTACCGCATGCGGCAGCACGAAGCGGCGCCGGGAGTATGCGATGTGGACGATGGGGTGGGGGGGGTGGGGTACCAGGTTGGTGTTGTGTCTTTGTTGTGTGTCTTGGGTCCCACCCGCGCAAAACCAGCACCCCGTTGAAAAACCCCGTGCCTCTCTCCGTTTCCGGCTTCGGTCTGCGCGCCGTCGGCTTGCGGAACGTCACCCCAGGAGGGGGCTACGTGTGCTTAATCCCGCCCAGCAACCTATTTAGGAGGCTTTGCGATGTTACTCGACGCCTGCGGGCAAGCGCAGCGTGCGCACGATATCTGGATACGCGCGCGCCAGTGCGCGGAACTCGCCGACACCGATGCGCGCCAGTGCGCCTAGAATGGCGGCTTCCCAGGTCTGTTCCTTAACGCCCGGCGGCCGCATATCGTCAATGAAAAATTTCTCCGCGATGCTCAGCGCTGTCTCGGGCGAGAGAAGGAGCACGACCCGCTCCTCTTGAGGCGGGGGGATGGGGATACCTCGCCGTTTTCGCGTGGCCTCGCGCACGGCCGAACGGTGGCAGCGCGGGCCGCAATAGCGCGCCTTTTCATGCGCGTCGAAACGCAGCGGCTTGTGGCAGAAGCGACAAACCTGTGTCTGTTCCATTATGCCGCTCCGCGCGAGGCGAGCATCTCCCCCAGGGCGGCAGCCGCCGCGCCGCTCAGCGAGAGCTTGATTTCCCGCCTCTCGGTCCTGCCGCAGAGCCGGCAGGTCTCCCATGGTTCTGGCGGGCGCAGAATTGCCCGTTGGCCGACCAGTTCTAGCGCCGTCTCGATGGCCCGAACCTTCCCGGCCGATGATTTCGCCGCGGCGTTGGCGAGCTCCCCGAGCAAAAGCGTCAACGCGGCCGCTTTGGGGTCATCCTCGCGCACAAGGAGGTCGCAGAGCGCACGCCCTAGTTCCAAGGAGCCCGAATCCGATTTTCCCCGCCCTCCGAGGCGGCCCATGATAGCGGCCCGTTCGGGGGTCAGAAAAGCCTTCGTGATTTTCCCGTCCGGGCCGCGCACAACCGCTTGCCCGTCGGCTACCACTTCGTGGTCCTCCTCGGAGAAAACCTCTTCGAGAGGCTCCATCGCGCTCACACATCGTCCTCGCTGTGCAGGCCCGCCGAACCCTTCGAAGTGCGGCCCTCGGACATTGCCGTTGTCGGCCAAACGGGCTGTTTGCGATTCAGAATCTTTTGCCAACGACGGGCGTCGGGCGTAGCCCGTGCGTCCGCCTCGGCGCGCGTTTGGTGAAGGATGTCCTCCACCACGTCGGGACGATTCAAGTTGTGCCTTGAGTTTTTGCGCATCTCAGCCTCCTCGAAGGCGCGTGCCCAATAGGGTATTCGACTCGCTATCCCGAGGCCGCCGGGGCGGACTCAGGTGTAACCCGTACAAAAGTCCCGAGGCCCTTATCGAACGTCCAGCCCGAAACCTTACCGGGCGTGAAAGGCTCGCCCAACGTAACCGGTTTCAGACTCCCGCTCTTTAGCATGGGCCACCCAGGCCGCGGCGCCCATTCGCCCCGAATGCGACGCGGCTCGACCGGAACGAATAGCGCGCCCTCGAAAGGCCAAGGCCAGCGGGGGAAATGCTCCTCCGAGCCTTGCAGCCAGGCCCGAATAGGACTCTCGTGTGCGCCCCAGCTCGGCGCAGACCAAGGCTCGCTTGGAAGCTTCGCAAGCCAGACGAAGGCATCGCCCGCGAGCCGAGACCCGCTGTGCCCTAGGTCAACCAGGACTGCCCACAGGTGCGCGCGAGACGCCTTATCCCAGGCACGCCACCGATGCGGCATCACGAGTCCTGCGCCGCTTTCCCAGGCAACGGAAAAAATCGACCGATGCCCGCTCGGCTTTGCGAAGAAATGCCCCGGCGTCACGCCTTGTTCGGGCGTCCAACCGACGAGCCTGCAGAACTCGCCAAGCAAGCCGCCCGGCATCCAGTCCGGCATCGCCTCTAGAACGGGCGCTTGCGATTCGTCGTCTTGCGATTCGTCGGCAATGCGATTCGCTTCCGGCTCCTCCAGAGCCGGAAGCTCGGAGGCCCCGGGCAGTCGAAGGTATTTTCTTCCGTCAAGTGTCCGCTTCAAGAGTAGCCCGCGCCGGACGAGCGCCGCAGCGGTCGCCGAGATGTTCGAGTACCTGGCGAGCGTGTAATCTTTGCCGTAGAGAAGTACTGCGAGCTCTTGCAGGCTTTTCTCTTCGCCTCCGAGTGCGATGATAAGCCGCGCTTGCGCAGGTCCGAGATTCACGACTGGGCCTCCAGAAGCTCGGCGCGCTTGGCGGCCAGCTCACGCTTCAACCCGCGCGCCTCTCGCTGGTCGTCCGGGTCGAGCGAGGTCACTACGCGCATCAAGGACTCGTGCAGCTCGGCGATTTCGCCCTCTAGCACCGCAATCTCCGATGCCCTGGCCTGCGCCAGATTCTCTGAGCGTTCGGCCTGCACCGCCTCGGCCAACAGACCAGCCTCGTATGCCTCGACGACCTTCTCGGCCTCGGCCAACCGCCCGCCGTCAACCGGACTCGTCTTGTGTTGCAGACCCTTGGCGTCCAGGTACTCCGTCAGACTTGGGTCCTTCGGCGCTGGCGTCGGCGGGGCTGGCTCTCGGAATTCCCGCGAGTACTCGGCGATGAGCGAGTCCGCCTCGGCTTCCGAGGCCGTGAAGCCCAAGAGCGCCTGGCGCAGGATACGCCGCTTGTCAAGCGGCGTCCACCCCTTTGGCGGGTAAAAGCGACGGTCGTTCAAGTTTCACCTCCAATGTCGCCGGACAACCGGGGCGCACTCCCCCGCTCCGGCCGCCGCCCTCTCACGGACCGCCGCCGCCCTCCGTTTGGCCTCGAAGAAGCGGACCGGCGCGCCCGTCGAAAGGCACGACCGCCGAAGCGGCGGAAGTTTCAACTCGGCTGTGGTCCCTCGCCCGCGGCCGGAGCGGGCTCGAAAACCCCGGACGGGCCACCGTCCGCACCAATCCCCGACTCGCGGGCGAGGGCGGAAATCAACTCCGAGCGCAAACCTCGGCGCACGAGCTCCGCCATGGGCAAGCCCAGCGCCTCGGCCGCAGCCCGAAGGTCCGCACGTCTCGAGCGCTCCAAACGGATCACAAGAAAATCGCTCCGGGGAGCCATCGTACATACATTGTAGCAAAGAATCTTGCACCCCGCAAGGGCGGCGCACTCCGCGGTTGCAAGGCCCTAGGACACAAGAGTCTCGTTTTCTTTCGTCCTGGGGCTTCCTGGAAGGTCGTGGCGCTTCCTGGGAACCGGTTCTCCTCCGGGAAAAGCACGGCGCCCCGTGGGGGGCGTCGGCTCTTGCTCGGCCCGAGGGGGTAGCGGGCCGCGGGCAAGCAAGGAAGTTACGGACAGACGGCGCCCGGCGCCACCGGGTCGAAAATCAACTGCCAACTCGGAAGCGTTACATCATCGTTCGGCGCCAGGGTCGGCATCGACCAGTCCACGCGCACGACCTCGGCGCTCGCCAGCGCAATCTTGCGACTCGCCGGAAGGCCGAGCGCAGCTACGAGCGGACCGGACGATGCATTCGCGACCGAGACGCACAGCGCCGCCGCTGGCGTGTCATTCTGGAATCCGCGCGAAACTGCGACGATGGAACCCGCGTCGGTCGATTCAAATACCGCATCTACCGCGCCCGAGCCGAGCTCTCCGCACGTGGTGGCTATCCCCGAGCCAGCGAGAACGACGCACGACCACCCCGACGTATAGGACACCAACGCGCCCTTCTTCGCCACGATGCGCGTGCGACTTACCAGCGTGAACGCGCCAAAGGCCGCGAGAGCCGTCACGGCGCTTACGGCGAGCAGTAGCCACCCCAGTCCAATCGACTGCCCGAACAACCTCACACGCGTTCGCAGAAAAGTCTTCACTCCACTCTCTCCTCGGTTATAGGAGTCCTCGGATACGCGACGTTCCCGGCGCAATGGGGGCAAAGCCCCTCGCCGGAGAGAGCGGACTTCAGCCCGCACACCAGGCAGGCCGCATCGTGAGATTCCGCATAGCAGTTTGCACAAAGTGTCCAGCCTCGGCGATACCGCAGGAAGGCGTCTCCGCAGCGCGCGCACCGAACGAGCGGCACGCTTGGCGTCCGGCGCGGGTCGTGTCGGTAGCACCAACCAGCTAACTTTACCGGTCTCAAGCAGACAGCGCCATCGGCCTGGCGAGTGAGGCACAGCGCGCTCATCGGTTAGTTCCTCAAGGCGCCATCCCCCGGCCAGGTGTGCACGCGCCCAGCCGAGGGACGGCATAGGTTTACCGCCTGTAGGCCGCGGCGTGCGAGACCAGCCGAGGGCGGCGCGGTAGAGGCGGCCAGTCGATAACGACAAGCAATCCGGGGAAGGCATCGACGAGCTGGCCGAGCTCCGGCAGGGGCAGTGCACTCTTCGTACCCTGGACGAGTTCTCGCCAGGTCAAGCTATCGAATGCAGGCGGCTTGGTTCGTCCGACGAGAAAATCGGCCAGCCGTTCGCGGGTAGACTTGTCCATAAGCAGGCTGTTGGTCATTGGCGCCTCCTGCCGGTCCTGAAAAAAGAACCGGCGCTAGGGCGCCGGGGAAGCGTGCGGGGCTATAATTGGCTTAGCCCTCGGGCCGCTACCACGGCTCCTGGGTTAGGTCCGCTCTACCCTGCACGGGGTAGGGCGGGCCGCTTTGTTTGCCTCAGTGTAAGCCCGTTTCCCTCGAAGTCAAGGCCTAATTTTCCGCTGCAAGGCGATTGCAAGGCGGTACAACGAGTCTCCCGTCTCTTGAAATGTCCACAAACGTCGGGCACTTCCCAACGTCCACATCAGGTAATTTCATCCCCAAAACTCCCTACGGTCCGTCTGGTACTGCGGTTCCCCCAAACACCCATCCCACGCACCAACTAGTACTCCGAAACCGCCTACGTACTGCTTTGTATTAGGGGTCGAGAGAGTGTAGTGGTGTAGTGGTGTTGGAGGGTAGTGTTACCGCGTTGGAGTAGCCCGGCACGTGCGAGGCGGCACAACGAGTCTCCGACTGTACGTTGTGGACGTCCGCACAGGGAGGCGATGGCGTTTCGTCGTAGCGGGTAGTCCTCGGCGCTCTGCCAGGCCAGGGCGATACAGGTGCGCAGCACGGTCGCGTCTGTTGCGCGTTGATCGCGACGTGCGTCGCTGATGTACCTTTCGGCGTCCGAGTAGGCGGCGACCATCCACTGCCGTTCGGCGGCCCACTTCTCGGCGACGGCTGAGAATTCTCGCTGTAGCTTATCGGCGGGCAGAGGCAGGTCGGACACCAACGGGGCGAGTTCCGGCCAGCGCAGCCCGGAGGTGATTGCGGCACGAAAGATGACGTAGAGTTCGCGTCGGAACGGGCTGTTGGAACCGCGGTTCTCCGGGGGGCGGAAGATCATGCGCGAGAGTCGGGTCCGCATCGTCGGGGCGAGACGTCCCCAGGCAATCGCCGGATAGAACTCGGGCCAGTTATCAAAACATGGCGTTGCTTCGTGACGGCCCCCGCTAGCCGTCCACTTAGGGGGCTGGACGAGCTCCGACCAATCGGACCAGCGGTAAGTGGTTAGGGTCGCAAGATCCCCGCACAGCTTGTAGCCGGGCGTTGGCGGCGCGACACTCAGCGAACCGGGTCCGAGGTGGGCTTGGCCGTCGAGGGGCACGCTTAGGCTGGTCATCCCCCAGGGTTCCCACGGGGGGCCTGCCGCGTAGGCAACCATAACGTGCCCGTGGCCTGGCGTCTGCGATGTTACGGTCGCGTAGCTCCCGCCCAGACCGTCGAAGTGGGATGAGACGGCGGAAAAGGTCTCTGGCGAGTCGCAATCCAAAATCGCCCGCCCGGGCGTCACACGAACACCGAGATAAGGCAGGTCCGGGCGCCGGTCTCGCCAGCGCAAAAGTTCAGCCTCCGAGAGTCGGGTCCAGCCCGGTACCGTGCATCGCTTTGCGGCATCGACGGGGATTGGCAAGAATCCGTTTCGAGAGAAGTAGCTCCACCACTCCGTGACGGATCTCGGCGCCGGGTTCACGAGGCCCTCCAGAGATCAACGACCGAGGTTGGGAAGAGAAGCCCTTGTCGTGCGGAAGGCGCTTGCCGACCCGGGCTGCCCACCCAGGAGAGAGTCGGCCGCAGGCGCCTTGCCCATAGCATCTCGGCCCGACGAAGCGGCATCGGCCCGGAGCGCCAAGGCTCGCATCGGCGGGTAACTTCGTCAGGAGTGACGATCTCGACGAGCCACGATGCGCTGTCGGGCCAGCTCGAACGCAGGACGTTCGAGAGCTTCGAGCTGGCCTGGGAGGAGCCGTCGTGGAGGTGTCGCTTGAGGCGCCAGGAAATTGCCATCGTGGTGGCGCCGACGTATAAGGGTCGATTCTGCTCCGGCCGCGACACAACATAAACCACGCACGAGTTCGGCCACGCCTCGCGGAGAATCTGCTTTAGGGTCGCACGTTGAAAGCCGGCCGTAGATTCTGGGGACTTGCCTTCGGCGGCTTTAGGTGCTACAATGGGGGCGGACATTTGGCCGCCCGCCAGTCCGTTGTTGAGCCGCCCCTGCGAAGGGCGGCTTTTGTTTGGATTCATTTCAGGCCTCTTTGAGCCGAGTTGAGGGAGGGATGCGGCCATCGGATAGGCCCCCGACGTCCGTCGTCCCGGCCTTGTTGATGGTCGGGCCAATCGGCGCTTGCGGCACGACGCGCCAGGAACACAAAGCACCCTCGGTGCGCGTCGCGAGCCCCATCGCCCTCAAGCGACGGAGCCCGGCCTGGACGGTGCTCGTTGCTCTGCCGGTCCGGGCTGAGAGCTTCCCGACGCTCGCGGTAAGACCCGTCTCCGCCTCGTATTCCCGAAGCGCCGTAAGGATCCTCAGCCTGGCGGGTGACATTCGCATCCTAACTTTGGGCATTTTTGTTCTCCTTGTGGGCAATGGTAGCATGGTTAAGCGCTGATCGCAAGGCTACGGGTTCTCGGGGGGTAGGGGCGTAATGATCACGCCCAAGATTTCTACTTCGGTCCGGTCGCCGAGGACTGTCACTCGGCAGCGAAGACGCCGGAGGCGAGCTCGCATGGCGAGGGCGTCGTCTCGGATGGCCTGGGCCGCGTTTTGCCATGCGTCCCAGTCGGGCAACTCCGGCTTACCAGCCGCGGCTTGCATCCGGGCTTCGATGATCGCCAGCTCGCTGCCGAATGTCTTGCGGCGGCTGATATAGGTCGGCTTGTCCAAGCCGACCGCCGCGTCGAGCCATAGATCGTCGAGCCTTGAGAGTTTGCGGCGAAGTTGTTCCGCGGACTTTTGCAGCGCGCGACGGTCTTCGGGGTTGGGCTTCTGTCGGCTAGCGGCAACTTCCGCCTCGTACGTCGTTCTCAGGATTCTTGGGTTCAGGACCAGGTCGGTGACAGTTTTCCAGACATACGCCTCCAGGCGGTCAGCTGCAAGCTCCCGGCCGGGGCACTTGTCCGACCTGCGATGGCGATAAGTTCTCCGGCCGGTCCTGTGCTGGCTATCGGGGCGGGGACCGTGGAATTGGCCGACGAAGCGCGCGCCACACTTTCCGCACGCGAGAAGCCCAGAGAGGGGGTACTCGCGGGGCGTCCGCCCGCGGACGGACCGCCTGTTGAACGCAAGCCTCTCTTGAGCGCGCTGAAAAGTGTCTCGGCCAATGATGGGCGGCGCGCCGATGTGGATATGCTCTTCGGGCGGCCTGAAGATTGTCTTGGTTCGACTCAGCCGCCGGCGCTGATTGTAAAAAACCCGGCCACTGTAGTCCGTTGCAAGAATTCTTGCAACGGAAGAGCGCGCTATCCCGAGTTGGCGGACGATCTCCCGGATACTTAGACCGTCCTCGGTGTAGAGGGTAAACACCCGTCGAATCACGACTGCCTGGGAGTCCACCGCTTCGAGGCGCTTGTCCGCGCCGCGCCGATAACCAAAAGGCGGCAGGCCTCCCACCCAAAGTCCGGCTTTCGAGGCCGCGACTTTGCCCCTGCGAGAACGCTCGACGCGGCGCAGGTTTTCGTATCGGGCAAACGCCGCGGACAGGTCTTGCTGCAATAGGGCCTCGTCGGATTGCCCGGAGGCGCCCAGGGCGAAATGCAGCACAGCACCCCGGTTCTCAACGTCGGCCCGTAGAAGATAAATAGTCAGCGGATCTCTGGCCAGCCGGTCGAGGGAGTGGCAACAGACGATCTCGGCGCCGGGATTCTCAAGGACCTGCAAGAGGGCCGCGAAGCCGGGACGGTCAAGATTGCTCGCCGAGGTAACGTCGAGGAACTCGCCGACTATCGTCCAGCCCTCGCGCACTGCATGCGCGCGACACTCCGACAGTTGGCTCGGAAGGGAATAGCGGTGGGAGCTGGCCTGGGGCTTGCTGGAGACTCGGGCATAGAGGACGGCGCGCATAGCTCCATTGTAAGGCGAAACCGTCCGGAATAATCCCCGAGCTGGGGACAAGTCCCACTTTGGACAATCGCCGCACAGGTGAAATCCTTGGCGACGGCGCCCTTGAGTATGTCGATCTTGGCTTGTTCGCCGAACTTCTCGCTGGCGGCTTGAACCTGGCGGGCAAACTCGGCGTCGCGGTGGATGGTTCTTTCGGAGACACCGAACTCGGCGGCGAGAGAGTCGCTAGCCGAGCAAGATGCAAAATTTGCATCTTGCCTTGGTCCGCCGTGTGGTTGTTTCTCGGCTTCGTAGCGCAGGGAGAGAGTCGCTTGTTGAACCGGGTGCAAAATTTGCACCCGGTTTCGGATGGCTATGGGGATCTCCCTTCTTGGCTTCGTAGCGCAGGGAGAGAGTCGCTGGCCGAGAAAGATGCAAAATTTGCATCTTTTCCGGGGCGTCCCTGTGGTTGTTTCTCGGCTTCGTAGCGCCGTGATGAAGAAGCGCAGAATGCAGAAGAGAAGCAGCGCGGCGTGGGGCTGGAGTGAGATGCACGCGCACAAGATGCGATGCACGAGAACGCCCGGAAGGTAGAGGCGGGCGGCGAGGCCGCGGTGCGGTTCTTTCATCCGGGAAGATCTTCCGCTAGCCGCTAGCCGCTCACGTGCGTCGCAGCATGACGGGCCGCCCGGTGCAGCTGCGGCAGGCGAGGACCCGCCCCCAAGTGGGGACACGCTACCCAAGTGGGCACACGTACGGGGCGCCCGCGTAGGTTGGCGAAGCGTCGGTTGAGTTTACGGAATATTACGTTACCGCCATAAGAATGCAGGAGATGCAGAGTAACAACGCCGCAGCATGGGGGGAAGGGGGGAACACCGCAAGCGTGTAGTGCGCACAAGATGCGTAAAACGAGACCGCGCGTAAGGTCCGCTCTTCCATCCGGGGAGTTCTTCCGCCAGCCCGCATACCGCCGCGGGCGTCTCGATACGAATGGTCCGCGCGGCTGGGAGTGCCCGCACCGTTTCGGGCGCGGTACCTGCGGCAGACCGCAGGCGAGGACCCGCAAAGCCGGATGCCTGACCGCAGGGCGCAAGCCTGACGGAGACGAGAGGCACGCGCAGGCTGTAGGTCTATGACGAGACAAACGGCCCATCGCAGGATGAGATACACCTGGCGCTAGCCGTAGTCCGAGAACGGTCGCGCAAACCGACGACGATTCGTGAGGTGACTTGCACATTATCTCAATTTGAGATGAGGTTCCACCGTGTTTGCTACGGCAGCAAAGCGTCGGCGGTACAGCTGCGTGTGTGCGTGCCAGAGTACAGACCGTTGGACGTAGCCGGTGGACGCAGCGCAGGCAGGCAGGGGTATCGTTGAGGAGAGATAAAAGGACTAGCTCTCTCAGGGTGGCTGGCGCAGCGTGCTGGCGGGCCGGCGGCTGCCGTGAGTGTGTGCTGTTCTTGTTCTTGTTTTGTTCGGTGTGTGGGCGGCTGCCGGCACCACGTGGGCTGTTGTTGTGTTTCTGTTGGGGTGGATACCTTTGCGCGCTCGGCTGCGAGCTTACGGCGAACTCCCGTGCTTCACGTTCCGTCTGCGCCCGTTGCGGCAAAGCGCGGCCTGCGCTACGAAGCCGAGAAACAACCACAGGGTCGACCAAGGAAAGTGGGCAAATTGCCCACTTTCCTCCCCCGCGAGGCCCTCGCCTCTTGGAGTTACTCGACGCCTGCGGGCAAGCGCAGCGTGCGCACGATATCTGGATACGCGCGCGCCAATGCGCGGAACTCGCGGAGACCGATGCGCGCCAGTGCCCCGAGTGTGGCGGCTTCCCAGGTCTCCCCCCCAACACCCGGTGGCCGCATATCGTCAATGAAAAATTTCTCCGCGATGCTCAGCGCTGTCTCGGGCGCGAGAAGGAGCACGACCCACTCCTCTTGAGGCGGGGGGAGGGGGATACCTCGCCGTTTTCGCGTGGCCTCGCGCACGGCTGAACGGTGGCATCTCGGCCCGCAATAACGCGCCTTATCGTCCGCGTCGAAACGGAGGGGCTTGTGGCAGAATCGGCATTCCTGTGCCATTATCGGTCCTCGCGCGAGGCGAGTATCTCCCCCAAGGCGGCAGTCGCCTCGCCGCTCAGCGAGAGCTTGATTTCCCGCCTCTCGGCCCGCCCGCAGAGCCGGCAGGTCTCCCATGGTTCTGGCGGGCGCAGACTTGCCCGTTGGCCGACCAATTCTAGCGCCGTCTCGATGGCCCGAACCTTCCCCGCCGATGATTTCGCCGCCGCGTTGGCGAGCTCCTCCAGGAGCAGGCGCAGCGCGGGCGCCTTCGGGTCGTCCTCGCGCACAAGAAGGTCGCTTAGTGCGCGCCCTAGTTCGAGGGCGCCCGCCGCGTGCTTGCCTTGCGCTCCGAGGCGGCCTATCTCCGACCCGCGCTCAGAGGTGAGACGCGCCCGCTCGAATTTGCCGTCCGACCCGCGCACGACCTCCTGACCAGGCGCCAGCGCCTCGTACTCGCTGGTCGAGTCCGTAATCGGCTCGACCGCGCTCACCCCCCGTCCTCGCTATGCAGGCCCGGCGAACCCTTCGAAGTGCGGCCCTCGGACATTGCCGTTGTCGGCCAAACGGGCTGTTTGCGATTCAGAATCTTCTGCCAACGCCGGGCGTCGGGCGTAGCCCGTGCGTCCGCCTCGGCGCGTGTTTGGTGGAGGATGTCCTCCACCACGTCGGGACGATTCAAGTTGTGCCTTGAGTTTTTGCGCATCTCAGCCTCCTCGAAGGCGCGTGCCCAATAGGGTATTCGACTCGCTATCCCGAGGCCGCCGGGGCGGACTC
>Ga0209642_10002865_pt1 | contig 11271 bp, 10 predicted proteins | sample RifCSP19_2_FD_184025 | JGI IMG/M metagenome (GOLD analysis project Ga0209642, IMG submission 184025) | Soil microbial communities from Rifle, Colorado - Rifle CSP2_sed 19_2 (SPAdes) (version 2) | ecosystem: Environmental > Terrestrial > Deep subsurface > Rock core/Sediment | place: Rifle... | reverse complement strand
CTTGATAGTTTAGGCTGTACGGCTCTTCAAATCAGATTTTTGTATAATATAGACTTGGTCTTTTTAGAAAAAATATTAAATAGAACGAACAATGGTAATTTGAGTTATATTGAGATATATTTAAAGTATAACTCTACGTTGCAAATTTCTGAAATAAAAAAAATATTAATTAAAAATATTAGAGTTAGATTAATATATATTTATGGTGCAGGGAAAAACGAGTTAATAGAATTTGACAGCAATTTGGGTAGAATATTTTTTATTAGAGAGTCAATTTCATTTTCTTCGCATTGTGGATATGTTAACGATGACTATTTTCAAGTTAATGTTTCCCTTTTTACCGAATCACAAAAATTTAATACTTGTTTAAATAGAAAAGTAACAATTGATTACAAAGGTCAAATTAAAAACTGTCCGTACACAAATGAAACTTATGGAAATATTAATGAAATCAAGCTGCCCGATGTAATAAAGACAACTACTTTTAAAAAGTACTGGGGAATAAATAAAGACCAAATTGAAATATGCAAAGATTGCGAGTTCCGCTATATTTGTACAGATTGTAGGGCTTTTCTAAAAAACGAAAATAATTTACATTCAAAACCGTTCCATTGCTCATATAATCCCTATACAGCAACTTGGGAGAATACTATTTCTTAGTTACCGCCTTTGATGCAGTTACATACTTAGTAAAAAATATCCCTGTGTATTTATTTGCATAATTTTTAGAAAACAATGCCAAATAATTATTATAATCTACAATCTCAGAATATTCTGGATATCTATTTTCAATTTGTTTTAATTCTAATCCCCTACCTTGATTGTTGTACATAGTTCCCATATTGTAGACATGATTTAAAGAACAAACTTTATCTGAAAGATTTAGCACACTGTCATTTTTTAAATAAAATCCCATAGTCTTTTTACCTTTATATGGCTCTACCATATTGTGAATATTTCCACTCAAAACTATTGTTTTCCATCTCTTATTATTTAAGATTTGCTTTTTTATGTTAATATATAGTAAACTATCTCGGCTTTTTGACCCGCTAAAGGTGTCAAAGAAAAAAAATTTTACCTTCTTGTTTTTCTTGAGAGTTAAAATTATTGAAGCCCATGCAAAGGATGCTCTTCCATCAAGAGATTTTTTGGAAAAAAATTCTGAAGTATAAACACTGCTGTCTGAATAATCGCTTAAGAATTTAGTCATTTCGTTTGCCGGGATTTCAAGCCCAACCTGAACACTGTCTCCGTTATTACATAAAAGCTCCGTGAACCCGATTAGTAATTTTGCCGGCTCATTTGTTCCATGCATTTCGCCAAGCATAATAAGTTGAAAGTCTGAAAATAGTTTATAGAGAGAATTATCTAAACTGTCCGCCTTATTAATTTTGACTGCATTTTCTTTTAAGTATGCTTCAGGGGTTTGTCCTTTAATAACAAAAACTATCAGTGTAAATATTATGGTTAAAGAAAATTTCATCAAAAATCTAAGATAATAAAAATCCAGTATCGTTAATCTTCTAACTTACATGAGGTATGGAAGTTCTAAACCTGTTCCCCCCTGTACGCGAAGGTCTCCATCGTGTGTGAATAGCATGTAAGATTATCTTACAAGGTTATTATCGCCACGCTAAAAACCGCAGAGGGAGTGGTTGCGAAGAAGGTTGTGGTGCTGAAATAAGCATTTTAAACCCTGTGCAATCTCATAGAAAAACACCTGCAAATGTTTTACATTTGGCTATATGAATAAAAGACAGATGCCGCCTTTGCTTCCCAGCCGAGTCTCCGTTTCGGGACTCGGATGAGTTATGCGCAGAGCCCTCTGCCGAGATACTCTGCTGAAACAACTACCTCAACTCAAAATTCTTTCCGAGATACACCTTGCGCACCTGCTCGTCATCGGCAAGTTTAAATAAAAATTATCTTTTAGAATTTCTTGCCAAGTAAGCAAAGAGGTAAAAATACTTTTCAAGATCAGCAAAAGAAGAATTATATTCTTTTCCTCCTGTAAAGGCATCGCAAAGAGTTTCTTTGGCGCGGGCAATTTCTTTCAGGCGGTTTTTCCAGCGCGCATCTGAGAGTGTTAAATCTAAAAGTTCAATGGCACGGAACACCGCGCTTTCAAAAAGACGGGCGTCTTTTTCCTTCCATCGGTTTGCACGCCCTACTTCACTTCCGATATTGCCTAATTGTTCGGACAAAGAATAGGTAAACCACCTGCCTGCCGCCATGGATTGATGCTGAAATGCCGGTGCGTTCATTCTGTTATTAATTCAGAAACAATTTCCAGAATTATTTTCTGCGTTTCAGGATTTTCAACGCTGCGCGAACGGTTGCTCATATACGGGCGAATGTTTATCATCGAATCAAATTCAATCCTGTTTTCTCCTGCCTGTTCAGGATAAATATTTATTCCCCAAAGATTTTTCGGCACGCTTCCTTCGCTGATTAAATGTGCTTCTTCATCCGCGTGCATTTCACCTCCGATTGCCATTATTCTTTTTTCAATATCTACCACTGCTTTTATCAATGTGCCGAATTGGATTTCTGTCATTGATTTTAATTCAACGAGCGCCACCGGATTGGAAATGGTAATTACGTTGAACATGAAGCGAATATCGGAAAATTAATCAGCGAAGTTCAAAATTCTTTCCGAGATAAACTCTGCGCACTTGCTCGTCATCGGCAAGTTCCTGGGCGGTGCCTGCTTTAATGATGCTTCCTTCAAAGAGCAGATACGTGCGGTCAGTGATGTTAAGGGTTTCGTGCACGTTGTGGTCGGTGATGAGGATGCCGATATTTTTTTCTTTCAGCTTGCGCACAATGTTCTGAATATCTTCCACGGCAATGGGGTCGATGCCGGCAAAGGGTTCATCGAGCAGAATAAAACTGGGATTGGTGGCAAGGCACCGGGCAATTTCTGTTCTTCTTCTCTCCCCGCCCGAAAGCAAATCGCCATTGCTTTTTCTGATTTTGCTCAACCCAAACTCTTCAATCAAACCTTCTAATTTATTTTTCTGTTCTGCTTTAGAAAGTTTGGTCATCTCCAGCACGGCACGTATATTATCTTCCACACTCAACTTGCGAAACACGGATGCTTCCTGCGGCAGATATCCGATTCCGAGCTGCGCGCGTTTGTACATGGGTTCCCTGGTAATATCCTTATCGTTAAGAAATATTTTTCCTTCGTTGGGCTTGATTAATCCAACCGTCATGTAAAAAGTGGTGGTCTTGCCTGCGCCATTTGGTCCGAGCAAGCCCACAATCTCTCCCTGCTTCACTTCCACAGAAACGTTGTTTACAACCGTTCGGTTTTTGTAGCGCTTGATTAAGTTTTGAGTTCTAAGTATCATGAAGCAAAGTTAGAAGTAATATTTTAGAAAGTAATCTGCAAGCTCCACATGATTCCGAATTTAGGAATATGCTTGTTAAAATTTTTTGCTTTGTAGGCGTCTTCATATTCTTTATCAATATAAGATAACCTCCATACTGCATCTATCCTGAATGCTTTGAAAATATTTTCAATGCCCGCGCTTGCTTCGTAATAAGGACCTCTGTTCAATGTGCTGAGCGTAGATGGAAACAGCAAGACATTTTTATTTTCATTGCCAACATCACCAATCAGGGCTTTTCCGGTAATCACTTCCCGCCATCTGAGTTTTCGCATCAGCGGAATATGATTCAGAAAAAATCCATCAAAGTGGTGCGCCAGCTGCACGGTGAGGTATTGGTCGCTTCCGAATTCATAGTAGTTCATCATGTTAAAAGCATACGGGTCATAGATCACCGTTTCATTTCCTCCGTGAAGTTCGAGCAAAGGGTACGGAACTTTTCCAAATATTTTTCCGGTTTCAATAATATAATCCGTGTAGCCGAGAAGTGGCATAGTGCGAATGCGATCGTTAATGTTAAAAATTAATTTGTGGTAGTCATAATCACTGCTGAAAATTCCTTTTGCACCATACGCGTAATACAAAGAAAGAATAGGATAGCGGGTGCCGGTATTGGTGCGGGCAAATGTGTACTCAATATATTTTTCATCATACGCAAAGCGGATAAGCGCGCGCGCTTCTGAAGAAATAATATTATTCATAGAAAACGTGTCGGTTACGTTCTGCACATAATCATAGCGCTGAACTCCTTTGGGAGTCATCACCCTGTTTACTAAAAACAATTTAGTGTTGAATCCCTGAAACGGCTCCCACTCATAAGACACTTTCGCCTGCTGAACGCTGGTTAAGTTGCTGAGCGGAGTTCTGCGAAACGCGGTGGAGAGAATGTTATCGCTCGTAAATGCGTTAGGGCTCTGCCCGAGAATTTCGAGGTCATCTTTGTAATCGAGAGAAACAATCTGCCTCGGTTTTTTTGTGATGAAGGATTTAAAGGCAACATTGTACTTGTATCTTTCATCTTTCATTCCGTAAGCGCCATATCCGCTGAACTCAACCCACCTGCTGAAAGCATCTGATGTTCTGAATCCTGCGCGAAATCGGTTTCCTTCCACCAGATTATTGCTGTATATTTTGTAATAAGGACCAAATTCCAACTTGCCAACCTGCTTATAGCCGGTGACAAAAATGTAAATCCAATTGTACCATGTCCGGTAAAAAGGCATGGTCTTGATGGAATCCACCATGTTGTAAATCTGCTTTTCATTTCCTGAAAGAGTATCGTGGCGGGCAGTTGTCCAAAACTTATCGTCTTTTTTTTCCGCTCCTTCCTGCACTATTATATTATCCGTGCGATTATAAAAATCTTCTGAGCGGGGTTTGTTAATCGTAAAGTTCTTGTAAGAAGTTGTTTTCCTGCCGTAAAAACCAACCTGCCTTGGTTTTTTCCTGTTGTCATCTATTTTGAAATCAACTACCAGGCGATCGCGGCTTAGCATCCAGGTGGTAGAGGTTCCGATTGTATCAGTGGGTACCTGAGCATATTCCTGTATAACATTCAGCGCTTTCACAAAATTCAGATTCACATCGCTCGGAATGGTCATCTCCAGTCGTTTCACTGCAAAGGTGGTATCAGCCACCCACATGTTTCCTGAGAAAGCGAATTCCTGCTTGCGTCTTGGCTTGAACTGAAGGTGGTAGCACCGGTTACTTCCTACAAACACGCTATCTATAAGATAATATTTATAATAGGAAAGTGCATTATCTGATATCGGGCTTGGAAATTGTTTTCCGAAAACAAGAATGTTATTGTCATAAATATTCACGTTCTGATACATCTCTCCCATGAATTGCGACACGCTTTTATCCTGTATGCCTGACACTTTGCTTGCTTTGATGACTTCTTTTTTGAAACGGGGGCTCGTTCTGTAGAAATAATCAGAAATGGATTCGGAAAGAAGAAGAGGCAGATAGGGTTTCTCGGTTATGCTGGTGCTGTCAACATAATCAAAAACAAACCGTATCGGCTTGAGAACTTTTTTTTCTTTCCATTCAGGCGGAATGTTGTTCATGTCAAACTCAATCTTGTTGTACACTTCGTATTCGTAAGCAGAAAGTTTTTCTTTGTTGTTATCGTCTTTATGGGCAATAACTTTTCTCAAGATGCGGTGGGCAGGGTTTTCTCCGGGAAGAATGATTACTTCACCCAGCGTTAACTGGTCGGTATCCATGAGAATGCTGAGCATTTGGGAAGTGTGTTTTTTAACAACCACTTTTTTTGTTTTGTAGCCGATATAAGAAATCTCGATGCTGTCGGTGGGAGTTGACGTGGTAAGAGAAAAATTTCCATCCACATCGGTAGTAGTAAAGGGTTTTCCACCTTTGTATTTAATATTTACGAACGGGAGCGGCTCACGGGTTTGGGAGTCATAAATCCGTCCGGTGATTTTTGTTTCCTGGGAAAGACAGCCCATCCCCGTCCCTTCCCAAAGGGAAGGGAGAATTATACCACAAAGAATTAACTGTACTATTCTCATAGCGCTCAAAAAATAAAAAGTCCTTCCCTTGGGGAAGGATTTAGGATGGGCTTTTTCTTTCAGCATACTTGGAAACAAATATACTTGCTTCGTATAATATATATAGTGGGGCTGAAACGAGCAAAAGAGTTGGTATGTCTGAAGAAGGAGTAATGACAGCCGCCACAATTAATATAATGACCATAGCATACTTGCGGTTCTTGCGCATGAAACCGGGTCCGAGCAACCCTATCTTGGTGAGAAAATAAACCACGATGGGAAGTTCAAAAACAATTCCCATAATAAATGTGAGTATGGTTACTGTAGAAATATACGAACTCATGGCAATAGTATTTTTTACCAAAGGAGTAACCTGATAGTTGCCAAGAAAATTTATTGTGAAGGGAACAATTACATAATAACTGAACAAGACACCCATGATAAACAGTGTGGAAGCAAAAAAGACAACACCGCTTGTATATCTTCTTTCTTTTGCGTGCAAAGCAGGACTGATAAACCGCCATAATTCCCAAAGCACATAGGGCGAGCCGAGAATTAATCCTCCGATAACAGAAACCCAGATGTGTGTAGTGAATTGACCTGACAAATCTATATTGATGAGTTGGAAAGAAATGCTTTGCATGCAGAGCGAATCGCCCAGCCCGATGAGGTAAGAAATTTTGCACAGCGCACGATACGTTAAAAAATTGCTGTGCATGGGACCGAAAATCACCGTATCAAAAACAAAATTTTTATAGTAGAAAAAGACAGAGGCAAGAATCACTACAACAGCAGCCGAGCGCACCAAATGCCAGCGCAGGGCTTCGAGGTGCTGGAGAAAAGACATTTCAGGTTTTTTTTCTGCGCTCATAAGGATGGCAAAGATAGAAAAAGCCCCGCCCCAGCCCTCCCCATTGGGGAGGGAGCACAATCAGGAAAAAATATTTTTGAAAGTCCTTCCCAATGGGAAGGATTAGGGTGAGCTTTTTTAGTGCGGCACATCGCACTCGTCCAAATTATTTTTCAACTTAAAGGTAATGATTACACCAACGAAAGAATACCAATCCTTGGTATAGGAATTGCCACGCTGCTTGCCGGCATTATTGCCTGCTTCTTTACTTTTATCGGAAAGCGCTGCTGCAACAGGACCTTTTTCAGATTCAATAAGCAAGGGGTCAACATATTTGCCGCTCACGTCATCAATATAATCTGTAAAGGTTTTTCGTAGTCCCCATTCAAAATTGATGCCTATGCGCTTTGCTGTATTCACTTTCATTCCTACTCCAAACGGAATTGAAAACTGGGTAAGTGAATAGGACTTTTCACCGGAAAAAGTGGAACCTTGTCCCTCTGTACCAATGGGCTGCAGGTTGTACCATCTGCCCTGGTAATATCCCTGCGGACTAAAATGATAGACAGCCATTCCGGCAAAAACGTAAGGTGTAGTAATTGCTGATTTTTTACTGCCTGTAGTGTAGGGCAAAAAATTAAACTCAGCCTCTACGGCAAATTCCATAATCTTTGATTTAAAAGAAAGATTGCGGTTGCGATGCGCCTCATTCAGTGAATAGGCATCATCTCCTTCTATCATTCCAAAGGAGCCGATGGCTTTTGCAGAGAAGCGAGGGTTAAAATTCACACGGTAAAGAGCTCCGGCAGCAGGGCGCGTAAAACGATTTAAATGTCCGGATGGATTTAAATCGCCCGTGTAATAACTTCCACCCAGAAAAATTCCCAGTTCTGAACTTTTAGGGCTAAGTTTAAGAGGATGCGGTACGTACATATTATCATCCTGAGCAGATAAGGTATAAGGTATAAGGCATAAGGTATAAGGTATAAGGAAATAAAAATATTTTTTAATTCTTTTCATAATTGCCTTAACGAAGGTACGGAAAAAATATTTTCATCAGTAGTTCCAGATTAGGCAGCAATGGTTCCCGATTAGTGGGGAGTGATTCCAGATTAGACAGGAATGTCTCCCGATCAGGCAGGAATGGTTCCCGCTTGGTCGGGAGTGATTCCCAATCAGACAGGAATTACTCCCGCTCAGGCAGCAGTGGCTCCCGATTAGTGGGGAGTGATTCCCGCTCAGTCAGGAATGATTCCCGGGTAGTCGGGAGTGATTCCCGCTCAGTCAGGAATGATTCCCGGGTAGTCGGGAGTGATTCCCGATTAGTCGGGATAGAAGAAATGTCAGGGGTTGTCATTCCCGCTCAGTCGGGAATGGTTCCCGCTTAGTCAGGAATGGCTGCCGATTAGTCGGGAATGATTCCCGCTCAGTCAGGATAGAAGAAATGTCAGTACTTGTCATTCCCGCTTAGTCAGGAATGGTTCCCGATTAGTCGGGAATGGCTGCCGAGCAAACAGGAATGCCCCCTTTTATCCCCCGAAGGGGGAAATAAAAAAATATATTCTCATAGAAGTCCCCCTTCGGGGGATTTAGGGGGTTTTCTTTATGGGGTTGTAGGAGGATTTTCATCCTGATGCAACCCTGCGCGTTCTTTGCGGATGATTTTTGAAAGAGTATGGTCTTCGCCCATGTGTTTGACCACTGCTTCTGCCGATGCGCTGGCAGAAGTGTAGCCATCTTCCAGCACTTTGTTGGCGAGGGCGGTTTGTTTGAGTTTTGCATCTTCTGCCGCCTTTTCCTTGCCTTCTTCTTTTTTAATGGTTTGGTTTTTACCTTCGAGCATGTTTTTATGCCCATCGGTGTCAAATAGCACATTTTGATTGCCTTCGGTCTTGATGGTGCCGGCATTATCGGTGAGGATGCCAATCATGAAATGGATAAAATCCTTTTTGTCTGCTTCGGTTTGTACTGCCATGATAGTTTAGTTTAGAGTTACGAGTTACAAGTTACGAGTTTATAATTGAAAGTTCAAAAATGAGAACGTGAAGGTATGAAATTTATTGTATGATTATTTTTTCTGTATAAATATTTCCTTCTGAAATTAGTTTTATGAAGTAGATGCCTTTGGAGTGGGCGGAAAAATCAATTAAGGAATTAGGATTAAGGATTAAGGATTTAAACACCACCTGACCGAGGGTGTTGTGGATTTCTAAGTGGTAGTTAATATTTGGGAACTCATCTTCATCTGCGATTTGAATGGTGAATTTGCCAGTGGTGGGGTTGGGGGAAATATAAATAGGACTATTTTCATCAGTAAAACTATTTTCTTTTTCCATATCAGTAGTGTCAGCAAGTTCGGGGCTTTCAATACGAAAACTATTTGGACATGGTGCAATAATCGCTTTAAATATACTTCCTGTTTCGGCTCTAAATCCTGGTTGTAAAATGATTTTTTGCCCTGCTGTATAAGTTACCTGAGAACCATTTCTTACAATAACATCTCCTGTTGCAACTTGAGGATTTCCAACATTATTACCTGCAATAACGAAATCAGATGCCTTTTCTGAAAAAGGGGATCCTTGATTGGCAGCGCTATTATATATGGAAGAATGATAAAGCTGATTTTGAATTAATATGTTACTAGGGCACTCTTTGAATAATTCAACATCATCTATTGCAAAACGGTTGTCTTCTGCGTACAAAACTAAATTCTTCAATTCAGTTTTGTTTGAAGGAACTGTAAAACGCCTTTCTATAAATTGCCAACTACAATCTGTATTGTGAGGTAAAAGAATATTTGCATTTGTTGCTTCAAATTTTTGATTGTTATTAGAATTTGAATTCCAATGTACACTCCATTTGGTAAAAAATACTCTTAAGTGGCTCTTATTACCTAATACGAGATTATTTGTCTTGGATATCATAGGAATAACTTTCATTCTAATCACATAGGTAGCTCCTGCTTCTAAAGGTTGAACAATCAAGGAAACCCTAATTGCCTCATGTTTGAATTTTGGTTTGGTAGCGTTATTATTCCACCATTGACTCTGCAATGTTATAAAGCGATTTGATGGGAAATAAAATGGGATATGAACAGGACAAACAAAACTGACATAGGATGACATACAGGAAGCATTATTTATATCAACCCATTCTGGCACACCAAATCCTTTATCATTATTATGTCTTGCGACTTTCCACCATACAATATCATCATCAAAGACATCTGCAGTGCTATTGCCAGTGCCATATTGGCAAGCCGGAGTTTTGCCAGTATTTGCATCTTCAAAACTGGGATTAGGTATAAGATTATTTTGACCGATACTTTGCGTACAATTAATCAACAGTAAAGCGACAAATAGGGAAAAAGATAGTATCAATTTTTTATGTAGGTTTTCTTTTTTCATCTGCTTATTTATTTTTTTATACAAACAATATTCCTATACTCGCTCCATAATAAAAAACCCAATAAGCACTTATTACAGAGTTGACACAAAAAAATAATCTTGTATTGTTATTCAAGTGATATCTTATACCTATAGAAACTGGAAGTGATACGTCCCATTCATTTTTTAATATATCCTCTTCTACAAGTATTATACTTTCATTATTTCTAGATTTATTTAGTATAAAATTAGTGCTTATGCCTGCCTTTGTATAATAGCTGATATTATGTTTATTCTTATTGGTTGAATATTGGACCATTAAAGGCAACATGAATTCAACAAATCTATGACCATATATACCATATGTAAACTTTCGCTGATACTGTCCCGTATAAAACCCTATTCCGGAAGAAACAGCTAATTTTTTAGTGAAGTTATAATTGACAATGATATTTGCCCCAACACTGATATTTTGTTCAGTTTTAGTAATGGACTCGTTCTTCACTTCAGGCATAAGAAAACTAATAATTTCTATTCCACAGTCTAATCTTTTACTAACAGTATCACTCTGGGCAAAAAAATTAAGTGTCATAAAAACTAAAAATGATGTAAGAATTATTCTTTTCATTTTTTTAAATTTTCAATTTTAGTTTTCATTTCTGTAATAAGTTTTTTCATTTCTTTGTTTTCTTTTTCTAATAATTCTATTCTTTCATCGTGGTTGTAGAGGAAGAGTTCGTGCTCTTCTACGTTTTGCAGTATTCCCATTGTGGTATTGCCAAGGTCAGCGCCTTTTTCTTCCATTTCGGCAGCGGGCTTTATGTTGAGAAGATGTTTTTGCAAAAGCACTTTTTCTTTTCTTATTTTCAAGGGGAGAAGATTGTAATTCTCTTCAAGCACAAAATCGCAGCCGTTTAAAACTTCAACTACTACTTCGCATGCGTGAAGTTCTCCATATAATGAAGCATTTCCGTTCTCCTCTATATTAAATAGTGTTTTTTCAAATCCGCTAAAATGGTCAGCATTATCAACCACTCTAAAAAATCTGTTGTTATCATTAGCATCGCCATTGATAAATATTGTTACAGATTGGTTGCTGATAAGTCGCCCCGATCCGTTATTAGCAG
>Ga0209642_10002863_pt1 | contig 11272 bp, 11 predicted proteins | sample RifCSP19_2_FD_184025 | JGI IMG/M metagenome (GOLD analysis project Ga0209642, IMG submission 184025) | Soil microbial communities from Rifle, Colorado - Rifle CSP2_sed 19_2 (SPAdes) (version 2) | ecosystem: Environmental > Terrestrial > Deep subsurface > Rock core/Sediment | place: Rifle... | reverse complement strand
TATTTGGCAATGACTTATTCCCAACGTATTCGCAGTGCTTGATTAAGCTAGGACGTTTCAGAGGAGTGGATAAATTAAGCGACTTTATCGATAACCAGCAAATTTATGGACATGCATTTAAACAGCTATCTGAGGCTAACAATTTTCTTATGCGCCACCTACCAATTGCCAGTTTATTTCAAGAAGGACAACTTGAACGTATAGATAAACCAGCATTACCAGTTTTGGCAGTAAGGGAAGCGCTTATCAATGCAATTTGTCATAGAGATTATTCAAATCAAAGCGGTCATGTAACGCTTGCCATTTTTGATGACCGACTAGAAATTTGGAATTATGGAACATTACCATCACCGCTTAAGATTGTTGATTTAAAACAAAAGCATCATTCACACTTAAGAAATAAGTTGATTTCTCAAATTTTTTATAACCGGGGATTAATTGAAAAATGGGCTACTGGCATTGGTAAAATGCTTTCACTCTGCAAGGAAGCCAACATTCCAGAACCGGAATTTGAAGAGTATTCCGATGGTTTTGAGGTCGTTTTTAGATTTGCAGAACCAATATCAGTATCTATTAAAAAAGGTGGAACAGCAGTTGAATTAAGCCTAAGACAGAAAGAAATACTGAATATTATTAAAAAATATCGCTCCGTTAATATTCAACAAATTATGCTTGATTTAAAATCCCCGCCGTCACGCACAATGGTTAAAAGGGATTTAGATTATATGAAGAAAAATGGGTTTGTTAGTCTTAAAGGAGCCGCAAGAAATGCCGTATGGGTTACTGGCAAACATTAATTTCGGTCTACAATCGGCAACAATTGGCAACAATTGGCAACAATCGGCAACGATTTAACAATTGTTCTAAATACTCCCTTTTTTAGCCACCTTTGCCCAGCTATCTTTTAAGGTAACAGTTCGATTAAAAATTAGCTTCTGTGGCGTTGAATCATAATCAACGCAAAAATACCCCAATCGTTCAAACTGAAATTTTTCTTCCGACTTAACTTTGGCTAAAGATGTTTCGACAAAACATTCTGTTAGCGCCGCTATCGAGTTAGGATTTAAATTGGTTTTAAAATCAATATCTTTATTGGCAGTGGGATTAGCTACATTAAACAAACGATCATAGATTCTAACTTCTGCTTTAACTGATTGCTTTGCTGAAACCCAATGGATTGTTCCCTTGATCTTACGCCCATCAGGTGTATTGCCACCGCGTGTTGCTGGGTCATAAGTGCAATGTAATTCTTGAATAGCACCAGTAACGGGATCTTTTATAACCTTATCACATTTTATAATATATGCGTAACGCAATCTTACCTCTTGCCCCGGTCTTAACCTAAAAAATTCCTTAGGCGGGTTTTCCATAAAATCATCTTGTTCAATATAAATCTCTCGCGTAAACGGGACTTGACGCGATCCCATATTCGGATCATTTGGATGATACTGTGCATCTAATTGATCGACTTCATCTTCAGGGAAATTAGTAATAACTATACGTAAAGGATTTATCACTGCCATAACTCGTGGTGCGATCATATTCAAATCTTCGCGCACACACTCTTCAAGATAGCTCATCTCAATCGTGCTTTCTTGTTTGGTAACCCCAATACGCTCACAAAAATTACGAATTGCCTGCGGAGTAAAACCTCTGCGTCTTAAACCAACAAAAGTCGGCATACGTGGGTCATCCCAACCATTCACTAATCCTGATTCAACTAACTCAAGCAACTTACGTTTACTCACCACCGTGTAATTTAAATTTAACCTGGCAAATTCTATCTGCTGGGGATGAGGCAAATTTTCTAATTGATTCAAAAACCAATCATAAAGCGGCCGATGATCCTCAAACTCTAATGTGCAAATTGAGTGGGTAATATTTTCAATCGCATCAGAAATACAATGGGCATAATCATACATTGGATAGATGCACCATTTATTGTTAGTTCGCGGGTGGTTCTCATGGGAGCTCATATCAATTTTAGCACGCAGAACTTTAGCGCCATCGGCAAATTCTCCTGCTCTCATCCTTGTAAATAAATCCAAATTTTCTTCTATAGATCGGTTGCGGCAGGAGCTTTCTTTCCCAATTTCAGTTAAAGTTCCTCTATATTCACGCGTCTGCTCAGAAGTTAAATCACATACATATGCTTTCCCTTTTTTAATCAGTTCGCAGGCATATTGAAAAAATTTCTCGAAATAATCTGAGGCGTAATACATACGATCTTGCCAATCAAACCCTAACCACTTAACAGCATCAATTATTGCATTGATATATTCCAACTCTTCAGTAGTAGGATTAGTATCATCAAAACGAAGATTACAAGTGCCGTTGTAATCACGCGCAAGACCAAAATTTAAACAAATAGATTTTGCATGTCCAATATGGAGATAACCATTAGGCTCTGGCGGGAAACGGGTTGCAACTCTACCTTTATTCTTACCAGCTTTTAAATCCTCTTCGATGATATTTTGAATAAAGTTTTTGGGAATATTGGTTAGGGATTCTATAGTCATAGGAATATAGCATAGAAAATGAATGGGGTGGTGTCAAACTTATATAACAACCTAAAACCGGATGCAGTAACCGCTGGCGGTAGCCGCAAGCTTTAGCTTGCGCTTGAGTGGAACCAATCCAAAAACGCAAGCTAAAGCTTGCGGCTGCCGTTTACATCCATCATAACCTTACCTATACTGGTAGCTGATCCTATGACTAAAGAACATTTAATTAACCTAACCAGCTTAAAAAAAAATCAACATGCTGTTATTGTTGCAATTACCGCCGGGCATAAGCCAGCCAAAAGATTGGCTGATATGGGGTTAACACCGAATACGCCTATAATGATTGTTAGAAAAACGCTTTTTTGTGGGCCCATCGAGGTTAAAGTAAGGGGCTCAAATTTAATTTTGGGCAAAAGTATCGCATCAAAAATTTTAGTAAAAAAAATATGAGTGATCAAAAAATAAATATCGCTTTAGCTGGATATGCCAACGTAGGTAAGTCGGTGATTTTTAACCACCTTACCGGCTTACATCAACATATCGGCAACTGGCCAGGTAAAACAATAGAAAAAGCTGAGGGAACTCTGCACTATAAGGGACATACCATTGATGTTCTAGATTTACCTGGAATCTATTCTTTGTCTACATATTCACTAGAAGAGTTAATTACTAGAGAATATATTATCTCTGCAAAACCAGATTTTATAGTCAATGTAATTGACGCTACTAATCTTGAAAGAAATTTAATCCTCACTCTGCAACTTTTAGAATTAGACAAGCCCATGATTTTGGTTTTAAACATGGTTAATTTGCTCAAAAGAAGCGGCATCATCATTGATTTTAAAAAACTTGAATTAATTCTGGGAATACCTGTTATCCCGGTAATAGCTATCCAAGGCAAAGGACTAACCGAAAGCTTAGATCGTGGGATTGATTTAATTAGCCAAGAACCAAATCCAAATGCACTGCCATATGGCAAGGAAGTTGAAGATCGAATTAAACAACTATGCCAAATACTACAAAACACAGATCTACCATACCCTAAAAGATTTATAGCGATAAAATTATTAGAAAAAGATGCGGTAATTGAAAAGCACTTGGCACAGAGTAATCGGGAAGTATTAGAAAAAGCGCAGCAGTTAAATTTAGAATTAGAAAAAATTCATGGGCATAATTCTTCTATAGTAATTGCTGACGAAAGATGTCATTTAGCTTCACAAATAGCAAAACAGGTTATGACCGTCACTAAACCCGAAAAAATTAGCGCTCATGAAGCTTTGGATATCTTAACCGGACATAAAATCTGGGGATATCCAGCAATGATCGCTATCTTAGGATTGATTTTCTTTACTGTGTTTAAAAGCGGTAATTATATTTCCTCAGCAATACAACAATCCTTATCCGGGTTTCAATCGTATTTTTACAGTGTTTTTGGCAACTCTGTTTTAACTGCATTAGCCTGGGGAGGTATCGCAAGCCTCATCGCCTTAATTGAAATTGCTCTGCCATATATTTTGCCATTTTATCTCTTTTTATTTTTTTTAGAAGATTTTGGTTATTTAGCAAGAGCAGCTTATTTAATGGATCACCTTATGCACAAACTGGGCATCCATGGCAAAGCTTGTATCCCTTTAATTCTAGGTTTTGGTTGTAATGTGCCAGCTTGTCTTTCTTGTCGAATTATGGAAACTCAAAGAGAACGATTTATTACAGGATTATTAACTGTGTTCATTCCTTGCAGTGCGGTTACGGTAATAGTTGCTGGCTTAGTAGGAAAATACTTAGGGATTGGCTGGGCCCTAGGTTTGTATTTTCTCGTTTTTTTAATAATATTCATTTTAGGAAAAGTAGTATCAATAATAACACCTGGAGAACCCACCGAACTTATAATGGAAATGCCTAGCTATAAATTTCCCCACATTAAAACTATTGCATTACAAACCTGGTTTCAATTAAAAGAATTTATTTATATTGCCGCTCCCATAGTTATAATTTCTGGAATAATTATTGAGGGGGCATACTGGGCCAAATTACTTACGCCAGTAAATGATTTTCTAGCGCCTATTACGGTGCAGTGGCTTGGGCTACCGGCCATTACTGGAACATTGCTTATTTTCGGCATCCTCAGAAAAGAATTAATTTTGGTAATGTTGGCTTCAATTTTAGGAACTGCTGATTTTTCTAAAGCATTAAGCCAAACCCAGATGCTTATTTTGGCTTTGGTAAGCATGCTTTATATTCCTTGTGCAGCCACTATTGCAGCTTTATACAAAGAATTTGGCTGGCAAAAAGCATTGTTGATTACTGTATTTAAAATAGCTCTAGCTATAGTGGCAGGTGGTTTGGTTCTAAGATTATTGAATGTTTTAAATTTTCATTCTTTCTAGGTTAAACAAGAAACCCTTGCAACCACGCACTTATTTTTGAAATATTCATCTGGTAATAAGCAACAAAAATTCCGGATAAAAGTCCGAAAATATGTCCTTCCCAAGAAATATTTTTTTTCGCTCCTGGAAAAATTGAAAAAATTAATCCACCAAAATAGTAGAGACAAACAGCAGCTAAAATAATGGATGTTCCGGTAACTTGAAAATAAGCTTTTGCAAGCAAATAACCAAAATAACCCATGATTAAACTGCTAGCTCCAATGTGAATCCCACGCTGACCAAGCGACCAAACTAAAAATCCACTTAGAGTAATTATCGCTAAAGAGACGTTATAAAAAACAACCGTCCCATCCATTAAAACTAGATCCATCAATACAAAAAGCGGAACTGTATTAAAAAATAGATGATTAAAATCTCCATGAAGGATAGGGGAGAATATTATCCCTGGCAACCCATCCAACCTCCGTGTGCGAATTCCAAGGTTATTCAAATTGTATTGTGTAATTTTGTTAATAATATGTATTATCCACAAAGCAGCAATTATTTTAAATGAAAATGCCATATTGGCCTGCATTGCTGTAATTACTTGTTGAACTTCTGTTAAAAGTTTATCTAACATGGTTTGTCTCCTGTTTTAATCACTCCCGTTGCATTTTAGCTCAAAACCATTAAGATCTAAATACCAAATACCAAATACAATACTTAGAATATCCATGTATAAACTTATAGTCCTTGATCGTGATGGAGTAATTAATCAAGACTCTCCTACGTATATAAAATCGCCAGAAGAATGGCATGCTATACCAGGCAGCATTGAAGCAATTGCTAAATTACACCGCCATGGTTACAAAGTTGTTGTTGCTACAAATCAATCGGGAATCGCTCGCGGGTATTTCACTCAAAACACTTTGGACGCAATGCACAAAAAAATGTTGGATCAAATTGAAGCAGCTGGAGGGCATATAGAAGATATTTTTATTTGCCCGCATGGTCCAGAAGACGGTTGTGAATGTCGTAAACCAAAATCAGGCCTATTATTACAAGCTGCAAATAAATTCAACATTAGCCCATCAGAAATGTTAATCATTGGCGACTCCATACGCGACATTCTTGCAGCAAAAAATTATGGTGCAACAGCAATATTTATTAAAACTTCTAATAAAAACGATGACCTGCTAGCAGCAAAAAGTGCTGGAGTCTCTGTATATGCCAGCCTTGCAGAAGCTGTTGATTATATTATAAATAAAATATAATTTGTTTTGTGGATAACTTTTGGATATCCGGTTAGAATGCTCCCAAATTCGGCGGTGTATAGCGAAAGCATTTAAAAAGAATGTCATCATTCGTGTCAAGCGCCCTCCGGCAAAGACCGGAGGAATGCAGGCTCTCGGGCACACACATGTCATCCTCGGGTCAATCCCGAGGATGACAGTTAATGAGAGATTGGATCAAGTCCGAGGGTGACAAAAAAGAGTAAGAGGCTTTGTGGAACTATCATACTGGCAACAATGCCTAGAACAATTACAAGAAGAGCTAACAACCAAGCAATTTAATACTTGGATTAGGCCTATTCAAGCCGAAACAGAAGGAAATGAGTTAATTCTACTCGCTCCCAATACTTTTGTGCGCGATCACATTGAAGAAAAATTTCTTCCAAAAATTGTTGATCTATTAAAAACCCTAGGCTGCGCTAATGCTAAAGTTCGTCTAGCCATCGGCAGTATTCAACATTTATCGGAAGCGCTCAGCAAAACTGCCAAACAAAAAAGCACTCCCGTAAAAACTACCAAAGCTACCAGCTATTTAAACCCCTCTTTTACCTTCGAAAATTTTGTAGAAGGAAAATCTAACCAACTAGCCCGAGCTGCAGCATTACAAGTCGCCCAAAATAGCGGAAAAGCTTATAACCCTCTATTTATCTATGGTGGAGTTGGCCTTGGTAAAACTCACTTAATGCATGCTATCGGCAATATGCTTTTGCAACATAAACCAAAGGCAAGCGTTTTATATTTACATTCTGAGCGATTTGTAGCAGATATGGTCAGAGCATTGCAACGCAACTCAATTAATGAATTCAAAAAATTTTATCGTTCTTTAGATGCGTTATTAATAGACGATATCCAGTTTTTCGCGGGAAAAGATCGTTCACAAGAAGAATTTTTCCACACCTTTAATGCGCTTTTAGATGCAGAACAACAAATTGTTTTAACTTGTGATCGCTATCCCAAAGAACTTTCTGGCCTAGAAGAACGTTTAAAATCTCGTTTTGGTTGGGGTTTAACTGTTGCTATTGAACCACCAGAACTTGAAACCAGAGTTGCGATTTTAATGAGCAAAGCTGAATGCTCGCGCATAGTCTTGCCAAATGAAGTGGCTTTTTTTATGGCCAAACATATTCAATCCAATGTCCGTGAGTTAGAAGGGGCTTTAAAAAGAGTAATTGCAAATTCTCATTTTACTGGCCAACCTATTACCTTAAATTTTGCTCGCGAAGCATTGAAAGATTTATTAGCCTTACAAGCAAAATTAGTTACAATCGAAAATATTCAAAAAACTGTCGCCGAATACTACAAAATCAAAATCTCAGATTTACTCTCAAAACGCCGCAGCCGTTCAGTCGCGCGACCACGCCAAGTTGCGATGACTCTCTCCAAAGAATTAACTAATCACAGCTTGCCTGAAATTGGCGATACTTTTGGCGGCAGAGATCACACCACGGTAATTCATGCCTGCCGCACAATCAAAGCCCTCACAACAACCAATGCTAATCTAGCAGAAGATTACCGCAACCTAACTCGAATTTTGTCGACTTGACCATTACAAAAAACATTGTCTTTTATTAGATATAATATATACTATATTCGATATTAAGAGACGGTGGCTTACTATGCAAAAGATATTAATTTCTATTCCTGACAACTTAGCCTGTCGGTTGCGCGTTGTTATTCCAACGCGGCAACGCAGCAAAATCATCACTTGCTTAATAGCAAAAGAGATCGAGCAACGTGAAAAAATCCTATATACATGCGCTTTAGAAGTAGAAAAAGATAACGCACTAAACAAAGAAATGAAAGCATGGGATGCAACTATAGGCGATGGGCTGAAGGAATCAAAATATGAATAGAGGCGATATTTATTGGGTTGATTTAGAGCCTACCAAAGGCGCAGAAATCAAAAAACTACGCCCTTGTGTGATTGTAAGTGCAACACCAATTAACAAAGCACGACATACAGTTATCGTTGTGCCCTTTTCAACTTCCGCCAAAGCAAGACCTCCTATCGTAGTTGTTGTTCATTGTTTAGATAGAGCAGTTACAGCAGTTTGTGATCAAATCATAACTGTAGATAAAAGCCGTTTGGTTAAACCAGCCGGGCAACTTACCTTAGGAGACTTAGAAACACTAGAAGATAGTTTACGGCAAGTGCTTTCGCTTTAAAAATGCAAAAATCATAAAAATAAAATCTGACGATATTTGTATGACTTAAAAAATTGTCATCGTCATCCCTCACTTCGCTCAGAGTGGCGTCCATGTCAGTTCGAATCAAAAAACCAGCTGCTTTTATTAAAAAATTGTTATAGAATCGCAGTAGGAAGAATTACTTATGATGAAATTTTCAATAAAAAGAGAATCTCTGCTCAAACCATTACAACTAGCCACTGGCGTAGTTGAACGTAGACAAACAATGCCTATTTTGTCGCATATTCTGTTAACCGCTCATGGAAAACTTTTAACTTTTACTGGAACAGATCTTGAGGTTGAGTTGCATGGTTTAGTCAATATGGATCATGCAGTAAAAACTCCTTCTCAAATTACCGTCCCAGGGAAAAAATTCTTAGATATCTGTCGCACTCTTCCTGAAAACAGCACCATTGAACTAACAGAAAACAATGGTCGCATAACCGTAGCCTGTGGCCGCAGTCGCTTCGTTATGACTTCTTTATCGACAAAAGATTTTCCGTGTGTGCCAGAACAAAAAGCTGTAATGAATTTTGAATTAAAACAAAAAACACTACGTGAATTAATTGAAAAAACCTCTTTTGCTATTCCCCAACAAGATGTTCGCCAATATTTAAATGGCTTATTGTTTGAAGTAAAAGATGGCTCGATTCAAACACTAGCAACCGACGGCCATCGTTTGGCGGTGCACAGCATTGAATCTCCTGTCGTCGATAGTTCATTTGCTCAAGTAATTATTCCACGCAAATGCGTTTTTGAGCTGATGCGATTATTAGAAAATCCAGATGAAGAAGTTTCTGTAAGTTTTAATAACAATTTTGTTAGAATTAAAGGCAGTAATTTTATTTTAATTTCTAAATTAATTAGTGGTAAGTTCCCGAATTATAACAAAATAATTCCAAAAAGAGGGGACAAAAAAGTAGAGCTAGATTGCAACGAACTTAAACAAGCTTTAACCCGTGTAGGGATTTTATCTAATGAATTATTTCGCAGTGTCAATTTTAAATTGCGCAATGATACTTTGGTATTGACCACCAATAACCCAGATCAAGAAGAAGCTATTGAAGAACTAACTGTCGACTATAAAAATGAAAACGTAGATATTATTCTAAATATTGGCTATTTTGTGGATATTTTGAATGCCATTGAAACTGAAAAAATTAATATCTTCTTCAAAACTGGGGATAGCGGCATTGTAATCGAAGAAGTTAATGGCAATCCAAATTGTTTATATGTTCTTATGCCGATCAGGCAATAAGCTTCCATTGCTCTTTTTATAATATCACAACTCATTGTTTTATAATGTATTTTATGCTTTTATCTTCTTTTAATATAGATAATTTTCGCAATCTTAGTCAAACTCAACTAGACTTCAATAATAATTGTAATATTTTTTATGGCAAAAATGGTTCGGGAAAAACCAGTCTTTTAGAAGCTATTTATTATTTAGCCCTTGGTCGGTCTTTTCGTAGTCATATTCTTCGCAGAATAATCAAATATAAATCAGATAGTTTTTCTCTTTTCGGGAAAATTCAGCAAAAAAATAATATTGTTCCAGTTGGAATAACCAGATCCATTACGACTGGCAAGCAAATTAAAATGGCCGGTAAAGAGATTTCTTCAAATATTGAGTTAACTAAGTTAATACCACTACAACTTTTAAATCACAACAGTTATTTTTTGCTCTATGAAGGTCCAAAACCACGTAGACAGTTTATAGATTGGGGATTGTTTCACGTGGAACAATCTTTTTTATCTTTATGGCATAAAGTTGAAAGAATACTAAAACAGCGTAATGTTGCCATACGCACAAAATCACCAGTAGACCACATAAAAGTCTGGGACAAAGACCTGGCACGCCTTGGTTTCGAGCTACACCAATATAGAAAGCAATACATAGAGAATCTTATTCCAATTGCCCAAGATGTTTTACAAAAACTTCTACCAGATTTATCAATTAACATATCTTATTTTGCTGGATGGAATCTAAATTTTGATTTAGAGGCGATTTTAGCCAACAATTTAAAAAATGATTTACAATTTGGATACACCGCTATTGGCCCACAACGCGCCGATTTAGAGCTGATGGTTGAAAAAATTCCTGCAAAAGATGCTTTGTCTCGAGGACAACAAAAATTGCTGCTTTATGGATTAAAAATTGCTCAAGGAATGCTACTCAACAAACTTACTAACAAAAAATGTATCTATTTGGTAGATGATCTATTAGCTGAGCTAGATTTACAAAAATGTACTTTATTAGCAAACACATTATCAGATTTACAAGATTCCCAATTATTCATAACTGGATTATCCCAAGATTTTGAAAATATTTTTATTACCCACACAGATAAGAAAAAAATATTTCATATAGAAAATGGGGTTATTAAATAGAGCCTATGCAAAACGTAAAATATGAAGTTCTACAAAACCGCTCATTGCTTCGAGAGTCGGGCTTCGCCCGATGATAACAAAAGAAGGAATGTCATCATTCGTGTCAAGCGTCCTCGGGCAAAGACCCGAGGAATGCAAGCTCTCGGACAAGCGCAGCGCAGATCAGATGGATCTCGACACCCTATGCTAGATCCTCGCGTCAAGCGCGAGGAGGACAAAAGAAGGAATGTCATCATTCGTGTCAAGCACGAATGCAAGCTCTCGGACAAGCGCAGCACAGACAAGAGGATGCACAGGCTCTCGGACACATATTATGCCATCCTTGGGCGTAGACGAGGATCTCGATACGCCAGGCTAGATCCTCGCGTCAAGCGCGAGGAGGACAAAAGAAGGAATGTCATCCTCGGACAAGCGCAGCTCAGATCCAATGAGATGGACTCCCTCTTACTAAACGGCATCTAAAGTGCCAGAATGGTTATTTTTATTTAACCACTTAAACTTCGGAGGAGAGTCCATGAGTAATATTACATCA
>Ga0209642_10002860_pt1 | contig 11278 bp, 10 predicted proteins | sample RifCSP19_2_FD_184025 | JGI IMG/M metagenome (GOLD analysis project Ga0209642, IMG submission 184025) | Soil microbial communities from Rifle, Colorado - Rifle CSP2_sed 19_2 (SPAdes) (version 2) | ecosystem: Environmental > Terrestrial > Deep subsurface > Rock core/Sediment | place: Rifle... | reverse complement strand
GCCGTTATGTCACCATCCCGCAAATGGTAAAGGCCGGGATATGGCTGTATCTCATCGGTATGGTTTTGATCACCTGTTTTGTCACGCTGGTATTGCCTCTGGTATGGGGTATCGATATTGATACCTTCCCGCCGGAATTTGTTTCAGGATAAATATCAATCATGCATAAAGTGGTTTTAAAAACCGGCCGTGAAAAATCAGTATTGCATCGTCACCCCTGGCTGTTTTCCGGCGCATTACAGGATGTGAAAAAAGGGATTGCCAGTGGAGAAACAGTCAATATTGTTTCGGCAGGCAGCAAAATACTCGCAAAGGGCGCCTTTTCACCTGATTCACAAATTCGTGTACGGATATGGACGTTTGATCCGGCAGAAGAAATTGATGCAGAATTTTTCAAGCGGCGTATCAGTAATGCAGTTGATTTGCGCAAGAGATTTATTCCACCTGAAGACAATGCCTGCCGTTTGATTAATGCAGAATCTGATGGGTTACCCGGAGTGATTGTGGACCGCTATGCAGATTTTCTGGTGTGCCAGTTCCTCTCTGCAGGAGCTGATCGTTTCAGGCAGGATATCGTTCAGCAATTGCAGGAGATTATTTCACCTGCCGGGATCTATGAACGTTCTGATGTTGAGATCAGGGGAAAGGAGGGACTAAAGCCTCATGCCGGTTTTATAGCAGGTAAAGAACCGCCTGAATTTATTCCGGTCAATCAGGGTGGCATTAAATTTCTGGTGGATGTGAGAAAAGGACACAAGACCGGCATGTATCTGGATCAGCGTGACAACCGAAATGTTGTTCGCGAATTGGCAAGAGATAAAGAAGTATTAAACTGCTTTGCTTATACCGGCAGCTTTGCCCTGGCTGCATTGCAAGGAGGCGCAGTTAAAGTTACCAATATTGAATCTTCTACTGATGCGATCAGCATGATCATGAAACAGGCTGGATTGAATGAAATTGATTCCGATAAATTTGAAAATGTACAGGGTGATGTATTTACGGTGTTAAGGCAATACCGGGAAACTGGCAGGAAGTTTGATATGGTGATTCTGGATCCGCCCAGGTTTGTCAGTTCAGCAGATCAACTAAAACGAGGATGCAGGGGTTACAAGGACATCAATCTGCTCGCCATGAAACTGCTCAGGGAAAACGGTTTACTGGTCACGTTTTCCTGTTCCGGCCATCTTTCTCCTGAATTGTTCCAGAAGATTGTAGCTGATGCTGCTGTTGATGCCGGGCGTGAAGCCAGAATGATTGCCAGTCTCGGCCAACCAGTTGATCATCCTGTTGCATTGAATTTCCCTGAAGGCCGATATCTCAAGGGACTGGTTTGTTATTTATAGTTAGATTGCCTTGTTATTTGTTCCTCGTGGGCTAATATCAAATAAAGCCATCAGGGGGCTCAGCGATGAAAACGGTACTTTATGTGGATGATAATGATGAAATTCTGGAGATTATCGGCATGCTTATGGAGGGCACGGATTATCATCTGCTTACGGTCAATGATTCCAGTAAAGCTGTCGCTATGTGTTTGGAAAAGACCCCGGATCTTGTGCTGATGGATATCAATATGCCGGGCATGAATGGTTTTGAAGTCACGAAAAAACTTAGAAGATCAGGTTTCAATAATCCCATCGTAGTATTGACTGCATCAGAATCTGATGATGACAGGAAGCAGGCAAAAGCCGCAGGGTGTACTGACTATATCCTCAAAACTGTTGATATGCGTAATGTCAGATCAATTATTGATCAGTATATTGGCGAAGTCGGAAAACTGATTGATTAATTAAACTGTCTTTTTCAGATTTCGTTACGAGAACAAATCTTCAAAAGTGATTTCTTCCCCCGCCTGCTTGATATCGTAACCGGGCAGTGTGTTGACCTGGTTTCTGAACTTACGCGATTTGAGAATATTTTTTACTTCTTCAATCACTTTATCAGGAATGTTTCTGTCTATTGCAAGCACATAGGTTTCAGAAACTATGGGGATAAAATGTAAACCAAATTTACTTGCTGCTGCCTTTATGCCAAAACCAGCATCAGCCGCACCGCTGGCCACCAGTGCGGCAACAGCAATATGGGTAAATTCTTCGTTGTGATAACCATTGATTGAAGATTTGTTGATCCCTTCCCGTTTTAATAATTCATCAAAGATAGTACGTGTACCTGATTCCGGTTGACGGTTTACAAACCTGACCGAACGTTTTGTCAGGCTTTTCAGATTATTTATCTTGCGTGGATTTTTCCTGGTTGTCATCAGGCCTTGTTGCCGGGTAGAAACATGTAACAACAGATGTTTTTCTTCAGACAACCACTGTAGGTAAAGAGGTGCCAGGTTCGCAGATATTTCACCAGAAGGAAAATGAAATCCGGCAATATCACATCTGGAATTTGCCAGTTCACGCAGGCTTTCAAGACTGCCCCGGAAGTGAAAATCCATCTCAAAAACAGCAGACTCTGCACATAAGGATTGCAGTTGTGCAACAGCAAGCCCATGACTGGCATTAATACGTATTTTTTCCGGTTTACTCTTAACATCTATTAGCGCATTGAGTTCCCGGTTTAATTCTTTCGATAATTTTTGCAATTCCGGAGATAGACGCGAAATGATCAACTGTTCCGACCATAACAGTTTTTCACCGATAGCAGTCAGTTTTGCTCCACGACCTTTTTCCAGTGTCACAACAGGTTTTGATATACGATTGGACCAGCGCTTGATTAATCCCCATGCGTGCCGGTAGGAGATGTTTGTATTTTCAGCAGCCGAGCGTAGTGATCCTGTAGTGCGTATTGCCTTGAGTAATGCGAAAAATACCGGGTCGATTTCCTCAGCATCACTTCCCAGGTATTTCCAGCGGATATCTAACCTGAAATTCATATATGCAATATATTGCTTATTTAATGGTTTATTTATATATAGTTAGTATATACAGATAACGGTACATATGAATTCTAATACATATATTAAAAGTTAACAGCCTGTACAGGAGGGAGTGATTATGTGCAATCAATGTGTCAGAAAAGGATTAATTTTCATGATTACCTGGTTTTTATCAGTATCACCTGTCCATGCAAACAACGATGCATTGCTGACATTACTGCAGGCATTACATGAAAACGGCACCATCAATACTGAAACTTATGAATTGGTAAAACAGGTGGCGCAGCAGGAACAGACCCAACCACAGGTTGTTGCCGCAACGGATCGTGAAGAATTAAAACAGGTCGTGAAGGAAGAAGTGGCAGAAGCCACCAAAGATCAGCCCAAAGTCACCAGTAAGGGCAAATTCCAGGTGGAATCAAAGGACGGTGATTTTTCATTCCGTGTGGGCGGGCGTGTGCAGGTTAACGCTGCAACCTATGCGGAAGACAAACTGAATCAAAACGACGGAACTGAAATGCGCAGGGCACGTTTGTTTGCCGAAGGGACGTTATGGCATGACTGGGGCTATAAACTTGAATACGACTTTGTCAATACTGGCAGTGCCGGAATCCAGGATGCGTATCTGGATTACAACGGCATAAATGGCTGGAAGATCCGTACCGGGCACTTCAAGGAACCCTTCAGCCTGCAGAACATGACCAGCGCGAAATACATTACTTTTATGGAGAGAGCGCTGCCGTATGTATTTACCCCTGGAAGAAACATCGGATTGGGCGTCAGTACTTCGGGTAATCACTGGAGTTTTGCTACAGGTATATTCGGTGAGGGAATTGATGGCGCTAGCACAGATAATGACGAAGGTTTTGGTGCTTCGGGACGCGCCACCTTCGCCCCTGTTTTTGCCGAGGGCAGACTGGTGCATCTTGGCGCATCTGCTTCCTACCGGGCCACAGGTTCTATTGACGGTTTCCGGGTACGTGAGCGCCCCGAATCACATGTCACCGATACCCGTCTGGTGGATACCGGCAATCTGGATACCGATGACTACGCCCGGTTTGCCGGTGAAGCTGCGTTGGTGTATGGCCCATGGGCGCTGGAAAGTGAATATTATTATCTGACATTAAATCGTGAGATCGCCGGCAATCCCGACCTCGATTTTTCCGGGTATTACCTGCAGGGCAGCTGGTTTCTGACCGGCGAATCGATGAATTACAAGGTTGAAGAGGGTGTTTTCAGCAAGATAACACCCAAGGGGATAGTAGGTAAGGGTGGTATTGGGGCATGGCAACTGGCATTCAGATTCAGCAGCATTGATCTGAATGACCGGGACATATGGGGCGGTGAAGAACAGAATTTCACCGCCGGGCTGAACTGGTATGCAACACCGGACATCCGTTTTGCAGCCAATTATATTAACGTGTTGAATGTTGATGGCGGGCCCGCTGCAGGCGATGAACCATCTGTTTTTCAATTCATGACGCAGGTTGAATTCTAGCAGGACCAGTCCGGATAACCGCAGTTACCAAACAGGTGAAATTACATGAAAAAAATCGTTTACATCTTTTTTTGTTTATTGGTAACACACACCTTCAATCCTGTGTTTGCAGAGGAATATCTGCGGCTCGCCACGACGACCAGTACGGAGAACACCGGATTGTTGGCGGTGTTGCATCCTCCTTTTGAACACAAAACCGGAATCAAGGTACATGTAATCGCAGTCGGTACCGGCAAGGCATTGCGTTTGGCCCAGGATGGTGATGTCGATCTGGTTCTGGTGCATGCTCCTGATGCTGAAATTGAATTTATAGAAGCAGGTTTCGGTGTTGAGCGCCAACCTGTTATGCATAACGATTTTATTCTGCTCGGCCCGCCGGATGATCCTGTGCAACTCAGGCAAGCAACTTCACTCGCAGACGCCATGTCCCGTATTCAACAATCCGGGCACGATTTCATTTCACGCGGGGATGATTCCGGCACGCATAAAAAGGAACTGGAGCTTTGGCAACTGGCAGCGATCAGACCTGAGGGACAATGGTATCTTTCGGTCGGGCAGGGGATGGAGCAAGTATTGCAGATTGCCAACGAAAAGCTGGCTTATACTTTGAGTGATCGCGGTACATGGCTCGCTTTCAAGAACAAGATCGAAATCGGGATTGTGTTTGAAAATGCACCGGAGCTTGAAAATCCATATCATGTCATACTGGTAAATCCAAAAAGGCATCCACACACGAAAATTGTCTGGCGAGGGAATATGCAAAGTATATTACCGGGGAGGAGGGCCAGAAGTTTATCCGGGAATTTAATAAAAACGGGCAGCCTTTATTTTATCCAGATGTCATCAGATAACATTTGTTTTTTTTATTTAGTGCACATTATTAATAAAACAATCACGATAGCGACGCACGTCCGCAGTGATGAACATCATTAAATAAAAAGCCCGGAACAGCTCTGTCGGGGGAGGAGGTTGAGCTGGTTCCAGGCCAAATCACAAGCATCGGGGGGAGGTATTGATGACTTGTTGATTAACATTATAGGGGACTCTCCGTGTCCCTGATGTGAACTAACGCACAATCTGGCCATTCTCCCGGGGCCGTTTGTGATGATGTTCACATTCAGGCGCAGGCTGAAATCAGGAAACACCCTGGTTCTTGTTTTCCAGTTCCCCGGGTTGTATGAGGCTGATAATCATCCAGCCGGATTCGGGTTTCATCTTTCCATCAATAACAAAAAACTGCAGGCGTTTTTTGTTATCAATCGCAAACAACGGAATAATTTTTCCATCATACTTGGCCATGTAGGCTTCAAAACCGAATTCATCGCTCAGTTGTGTGCTGCGGATTTCCGCGCCATTACGTAACCAGGAAGCCAGTACGCCATGTGTTATTTCTTCACCGAAAAGTTGATAGCCACGATGGCGTGAGGAAATTTTATGCTTGTCAGAAATAATTTTTTCACGGGTGGTTTTTAATTCGTAAATACCTTTTTCACCAAAATCTGATTTGAATCTCAGACTGGCCAGCGTATCAAGGTTGGCACGTCCCGACATCGCCAGCATGCGGCCAATACCGGTCAGTTCCAGATGTCGTTCTGCATGCTCCGAAATCGGATTTCCATAATAGGTTGGCAACCCTTCCATGCGGGCAAGACTGGTATTTTCCCAGTTACTGTCAGTCAAAATAACCTTTAACCCGCTTTCCTGGATTGCCTTGCCAATGGCCCGTGCAACATTGCCTGCGCCGATGATCAAAGCACCCGTAGGTGAAGGCTCCCTGACCCCCAGAAGTTTGGCGATAAATTCCGAGGTGCCGCTCTGGATAACAACCGTGCCTATGATGATCAGAAATGTCAGCGGGACCAGGAAAACCGCATCTGGATAGCCTGCCTCTTCCAGTCTCAATGCAAATAAGGAGGCAACTGCTGCTGCAACGATACCTCTGGGGCCGATCCAGGAAATCAGTAATTTTTCCCTGAAATTGAGATCTGAGCCAATTGACGAAATGAAGACACTGATTGGTCTTGCAACCAGCATGAGTATGGCAAGTACTCCAACCGCCGGCCAGCCGATCTGGTTGAAATGGTAAAACTCAACTCGGGCTGCAAGTATGATAAACAGCCCCGAGATCAACAACAGGCTCAAGCTTTCCTTGAAATCGAGGATGTCATCGATATTGGTATTTTTCATATTGGCCAGGGTTATTCCCATCACCGTCACCGCAAGCAGCCCGGATTCGTGTTCAATAACATCAGATAATGTAAATACGGCAAATACAAGTATCAGTGAAAAAACATTACGCAGATATTCGGGGATCAAATGATGGCGCAGAACAACACCCAGCGCATGCGCTGAAATAAAACCAATGATCGTTCCACTGACGACAACACTGCCAAAGGACAGCATAACTTTTTCCATGGCGTCGCCGGACTGGCTGCTGATGATGAATTCGAATACCAGCACCGCAAGCAGTGCTCCCAGCGGGTCGATGACAATGCCTTCCCAGCGCAGAATATTGGCGATCCTGGCATTGGGACGAACAGTACGCAGCATGGGCAAAATTACAGTCGGTCCTGTGACGACAACTACCGCACCAAAAAGCCAGGCCAGCTCAGCTGGAAACCCAAGCAGGTATTGCGCAGCGACGGCAGTAATGCACCAGGTGATTAATGCCCCGATGGAAATAAGATTGCGAACGACCGGGCCCAGACCCTTGATTTCATCAAATCTGAGGGTCAAGCTGCCTTCAAACAGTATGACCGCAACTGAAAGTGAGACCAGGGGAAACAGAATTTCGCCAAATAATGCATCCGGGTGCAATAATCCGGTTAGTGGGCCAATAATGATCCCGGCCAGCAGAAGAAACAGGATAGCCGGTAACCTGGCCCACCATGCGAACCACTGACAGAGTATACCCAGTACACCTATCCCGGTAAGAGAGATAAGAATTTCATTATTCAACGGCTATTATCTCTATTCTGTAAAATGAAATCACTCTTCCTCATGAATTGCCTGGACAGGGTGGATAATCCATGTAAATAGCAACAAAGCGTCCGGCGATCTTGTTCAGATATTGCCGTTGGATCGAATAGGCTTCCCGTTCACGTTTTTGCTGATCTGCACAATCATTATTGTCATATTTGCCGCTGAGATCCTGCAGGTAATGTGTAAATTCATGCACGTAGAGACTGCGGGTGATTGCATCATCCTGATCCTCGATGTTTTCATCAATATAGACAATGCCGTTATTGTTATACCAGCCTGCCACCTTGCATTTTTCCTTACCGAAACAGGCATGTTCTACAAAAAAACTGTGAGGGCGGTATTCGACTATGGGTGGTTCTCCGGGATGCGGGTATTGGGAAAGATGCACTGTCCAGCTCAGCAATACAGCGATCATGTGGGTGCTATCCACGATGATTTCCGTCAAGCATGGAAGCTGTGTTTAATCTGCACGCTGGAATACCAGGCTGGCGTTGGTCCCACCAAATCCAAAACTGTTTGACATGATCGTATCCAGTTTGGCATGGTCAATCCTTTGGACCACAATCGGCATTCCGGTTGCACTCCGATCCAGATTGAATATATTTGCTGAGGCACTGATGAAGTCTTGTTTCATCATCAGCAGGGAATATATCGCCTCATTGACGCCTGCCGCACCAAGACCATGCCCTGTCAGTGATTTGGTGGAACTTATATAAGGTATGTTATCTGTGAATACTTCTTTAATAGCGTTGATTTCGGCGATGTCACCGGCAGGCGTGCTGGTGGCATGGGCATTGATATAATCAACCGGTCTGGTTGCCGTGGCCAGGGCCTGTTGCATGCAACGTACTGCTCCTTCTCCGGAAGGTTTAACCATGTCAAAACCATCGGATGTGGCCCCATAGCCCACAATCTCCGCGTGGATTGTCGTATTTCTGGCCAGAGCATGTTCGAGTTCTTCCAATACCAGAATGCCACCACCACCGGAAATGACAAAACCATCGCGATCAGCATCATAGGGCCGGGAAGCCACTTGTGGCTTGTCATTATAGGAAGAGGAGAGTGCGCCCATGGCATCGAACAATATGGTGCTGGTCCAGTGCAATTCATCGCTGCCACCGGCAAAGATCATGTCCTGTTTGCCCGCCTGAATTAGTTCATAGGCATTGCCGATACAGTGCGCACTCGTCGCACAGGCTGAACTGATGGAGTAGTTGACCCCCTTAATCTGGTAGGCAACTGACAGGCAGGCGCTATTGGTGCTGGCCATGATACGGGGGACCATGGTGGGCCCGACTTTACGCGCCCCTTTTTGCCTTAAAGTATCTATAGCAAGACACATGTTTTTATTGGATGTACCACCGGAACCCACAATCAGGCCGGTTCGGTTGTTTGAAAATTCACGTAAACCGAGTTCTGCATCGGCAATGGCTTCCTGCATGGCAAGATAGGCATAGGCCGCTCCATCGCCCATGAAGCGCATAAATTTACGGTCGACCAATTCTTCCGGCACCAGCCGGATTGGCGCATAGACGTGCGACCTGAAGCCAAGCTCTTTGTATTCAGGCGAAAAATCGGCCCCGGATTTCCCTTCGAGAAGTGAAGCAAGCACTTCGTCTTTGTTATTGCCGATACTGGAAACAATACCAATACCCGTGACAACTACACGTTTCATAAAACCAGCACTCTCCTAAAATCCCTCGGTTGATTTGAACAAACCGACCCGTAAATCGTTAGCTGTGTATATGATTTTACCATCAACATCCATGGAGGCATTGGCAACCCCCATGATCAATTTGCGCAGGATAACCCGCTTGATATTGATATGATAGGTGACCTTTTTGTTCATGGGGGTAACCTGCCCGGTAAATTTGACTTCTCCAGCCCCCAGGGCGCGCCCACGTCCCGGGGCCCCCAGCCATCCCAGATAAAAACCGACCAGTTGCCACATGGCATCCAGACCCAGGCAACCGGGCATCACCGGGTCATTTTTGAAATGGCATTGAAAAAACCAGTGGTCCGGTTTGATATCCAGCTCCGCAGTGATGCACCCTTTGCCAAATTCGCCGCCGTCTTTGGTAATAGATGTTATCCGGTCAAACATGAGCATGGGATGAAAAGGTAATTGTGCATTCCCCTCCCCGAACATTTCACCGCGTGCACAACCGAGCAGTTCTTCCAGCGTGTAATTATTCTTTATTTCCATGTCTTGTCAGTATCTCACGTGATTTTGATTATTTCTGTATGTATTTGAAGTCTTGAGTGGATGATAATAATTGGCAAACTGACGGTTTTTATAGTGTGTAAAAGGTATGTTAGACAAGCTGCTCCGGAATCCGCAGAATACCGGGATTATTTATGTTTTGCGGGAAATTGCCATAAGCATCTTCATTATGGGTTCTGACGGCTCAGCCCGGATATATTAGCCTGATATGTTTCTTGACAGCAATATTGTTGCCGTTAGACTGCCCTGCATTGCACAATAACAATACTATTTATGTTAACAGATATTACACAAAAGAGACGGCATAGCGTCAGTGTCAAAATAGGTTCCGTCACCATTGGTGGCAACGCTCCTATCGTGGTGCAATCCATGACGAATACAGATACAGCCGATGCAGATGCAACTGCAAAACAGGTGCAGCAACTGGCCGCGGCCGGGTCAGAGCTGGTCCGGATCACGGTGAACAATGAAGATGCAGCCAGTCAGGTTATCAATATCCGTGAAAAACTTGATGCCATGGGTTGCCAGGTTCCGCTTATTGGAGATTTTCATTACAACGGCCATCAATTACTGACTAAATATCCGCAGTGTGCCGAAGCCCTGGCCAAATACCGGATTAACCCGGGCAATGTGGGATTCGGCCGCAAAAAGGACAGCCAGTTTCTAACCATGATCGAAAAAGCCATAGAGTATAAAAAACCGGTCCGGATCGGAGTGAACTGGGGCAGCCTGGATCAGGAACTTTTGACTCGCATGATGGATGAGAATGCCAAACTCAAGGACCCACTGGATGCCGAAGATGTGATGAAAGAGGCATTGATCGTATCAGCCATCAGCAATGCGCAACGGGCCGAAGAAATTGGTCTGCCCCGTGATCACATTGTGCTTTCCTGCAAGGTCAGTGGTGTACAGAAATTGATCTCGGTCTATCGGGAACTGGCGAGACGTTGTGATTATGCCCTGCATCTGGGCCTGACCGAGGCAGGGATGGGTTCCAAAGGTATTGTTGCATCTACTGCAGCTATGGGTGTCCTGTTACAAGAGGGTATCGGAGATACTGTCCGGGTTTCATTGACGCCTGAACCGGGCGGCGACCGGACCAAAGAAGTCGTCGTGGCCCAGGAAATCCTGCAAACCATGGGCTTGCGTTCATTCACACCATTGGTTACCGCCTGTCCGGGCTGTGGCCGTACTACCAGCACCGTTTTCCAGGAATTGGCTGACAATATCCAGGCCTATGTACGCAGCCAGATGCCCATCTGGCGAGAACAATATGAGGGTGTTGAGGACATGACGCTGGCAGTGATGGGTTGTGTAGTCAACGGTCCCGGTGAGAGTAAACATGCCGATATTGGCATCAGTCTGCCGGGCACGGGCGAAGCACCCACGGCCCCGGTTTTTATTGACGGAAAAAAGGCAATGACTCTGCGTGGCAATAATATTGCCGGGGAATTCCGGGAAATTGTGGATAACTACGTCAAACAGCGTTTTTCGGGCAGAACATCTGCCTGATTTTGGCTATAATCCTGATTAAGTGCTGTTCTGTGACGAAAATCTCATTCTTAAAGTGATTATTTAATACCTGGCTCCTGAAATTAATTTTCTATCTTACATATAATATTTATATATAGCGTTTAGGTTTTTAAAGATCAGAAGCTAGCCAAAGGAGTGTTTAAAAATGAAAAAACTAAAA
>Ga0209642_10002859_pt1 | contig 11282 bp, 10 predicted proteins | sample RifCSP19_2_FD_184025 | JGI IMG/M metagenome (GOLD analysis project Ga0209642, IMG submission 184025) | Soil microbial communities from Rifle, Colorado - Rifle CSP2_sed 19_2 (SPAdes) (version 2) | ecosystem: Environmental > Terrestrial > Deep subsurface > Rock core/Sediment | place: Rifle... | reverse complement strand
GAGCGGAGCTTTCCGGGAGGGAGGTCAAGCGCAGACTTGCGGGTGCATCGCAAGTCGAGCGACTTCGCCAAGGAGCCCCCTCCGAGGATGCGGAAGCCGGCGATGATGCCCCGCAACGGGGGGCGCATATGTCGGGCACGCCGCAGGACGTAGCTGGGGAGCCGAGGCGGATCGCGAGCGGGGACCCCGGAGGCGAAGCCGGTCCCCGCGCCCCCGCAGCCGAATCTTCCGGTAATATGGAATCTATGGAAACCGACCGGGAGATCACCGTCTCGCGGATCTTCGTCCCCGCGATGGATTGCCCGGACGAGGAGAAGGAGATCCGGGCCGCGCTGGGCCGCCTGCGGGGGGTGGAGGAGACCGTCTTCCACCTTTTTTCCCGCCAGATCGAGGTCCGCCACCGGTGCGATCTCGAGGAGATCCTCTCCGCGCTTCGCGCCATCGCCATGGAAGGACACCCGCTGGGCGGACCCCTCCGAAGCGCCGACATCCCCGAGGCGACGAAGGCACCGCTCCGTGCGTTCTTTGCGGCCGCCGTCTTTCTCTGCGCAGGCGCCGTCCTGTATTTCCTTTTGCCTGCCTCCCCCTGGGCGAACCGGCTTTTCCTCGCCTCCATCCTCGTGGGAGGCGCCCGGGTCGCCGTGCGGGGCGCGAGGGAACTGGGGAACCGTTCCCTGGGGATGAACGCCCTCATGACGATCTCCATCGGGGGGGCGACCCTGATGGGGGAATGGGCCGAGGCCGGGGTCGTCGTCACCCTCTTCGCCCTGGCCAATTTCCTCGAGGCCAGGACCCTCGATCGCGCCCGGAAGGCGACCGCCGACCTGTTCACCCTCGCCCCGGAAACCGCCGTCGTACGCGTGGGCGGGGTGGGGGGGCAGGAGCGGACCGTCTCCGCGGAGGAGGTCTGCCAGGGGGACATCCTCGTCATCCGCCCCGGGCAGCGCGTGCCGGTGGACGCCACGGTGTTCAAGGGCGTCTCCGACCTGAACGAGGCCGTGCTGACGGGGGAGTCCGTCCCTGTGGAAAAGGGGGAGGGCGACCCGCTTTACGCGGGCACGGTAAACGGTCGAGGGCTCCTGCTGGCCGAGGCGGTGCGTCCGCTGTCGGAATCGACCTTTGCGTTGGTCCTGCGGAGAGTGGAGGAGGCCCAGGCGAGGAAGGCCCCGATCCAGACGTTCATGGAGAAGTTCGCGGCCGTGTACACGCCTGCCGTCCTGGTCTCGGCCCTCCTCGTGGGGGCCGTTCCTCCTGCGCTGGGATTCGGCGCCGTGAGCGTCTGGGCCTACCGGGCGCTCGTCCTCCTGGTCATCGCCTGCCCCTGTGCGATCGTCCTGGCCGCCCCGATCGTCACTGTCACCGCCCTCACGCAGGCCACGCGAGACGGGATCCTGGTCAAGGGCGCAAGCCACCTCGAGACGCTCGGGAAGGTGCGGTCGGTCGCCTTCGACAAGACGGGGACCCTGACGCGGGGAAAGCTCCGGGTGACCCGGGTCGTGGCGGCTGCAGGGGAAACCGAAGCCGACGTGGTGCGAATGGCGGGTGCGGTGGAGGCGGGCTCTGCACACCCCGCCGCGGAGGCGGTCCGGCACGAGGCGCGCAGGAGAGGGATCGCGCAGGCGGCCCGGGGGACGGTGGCGAGGACGTTTACGGTGCTCGAGGGACGGGGGGTCTCGGCGGAAGTGGAGGGGAGACGGGTGTTCGTAGGGAACCACCGGCTGTTCGAGGAGATCGGCTCTCCTTCCGCCGCATGGGGGACATTGCTTCCCCCCGGAGAAGAGGGGACATCCCGCATCGTGATCCTCGTGGGGACGGACGAGGGAATCGCCGGAGCCCTCGAACTGGAGGACGAGGTCCGGCCCGAGGCGAGGGAGGTCGTACGGTCGCTTGCGTCCCTCGGGGTGGAGCACGTCGTCATGCTCACCGGGGACCGCGACGACGTCGCCCGGGCAACGGGGAAGGAGGTAGGGATCGGGGAGGTGCTCTCCGGTCTCCTGCCGGACGACAAACTGCGGAAGGTGGAGGAACTGGTCGCCTCCCACGGCACGGTAGCCATGGTGGGGGACGGGATCAACGACGCCCCGGCGCTCGCCCTCGCCTCCGTCGGCATCGCGATGGGGGCCGCCGGGGCCCCGGCGGCGATCGAGACGGCCGACGTCGCACTGATGGCCGAGGACCTGCGGAAGATCCCGGAAGCGGTCGTGTTGGGCCGCCGCATGGTGTCGATCGTCCGGCAGAACGTGGTCGTTTCCCTGGCGATCAAGGCCGGCTTCCTCGCGGCTGCGGTATCCGGGTACGCCACTCTCTGGATGGCCGTGGCCGCCGACATGGGAACGACCCTCCTGGTGATCTTCAACGGGCTTCGCCTGTTGCGAAGCAACGGCACGACGGGGAAGTAACGCATGGCCCGCCCCCGCCTCCCCCGCAACGTCATCGCCCTGGGGCTGGTCAGCCTCTTCACCGACCTTTCCAGCGAGATGATCTACCCCCTCCTCCCGGTCTTCCTCACGGTCACGCTCGGCGCGGGACCCGCCATCCTCGGGATCATCGAGGGGATCGCGGAAGCTACCGCCTCGCTCCTCAAGCTCTTCTCGGGCGCATGGTCCGACCGCCTCGGGAAGAAGAAGCCGCTCGTGGTCGGGGGGTACCTCCTCTCGTCGGTGGCGCGGCCGCTCATGGGATTGGCCGCCGGCTGGGGCCACGTGCTCGCGGTGCGCTTCTCCGACCGGATCGGCAAGGGGATCCGCAGTTCCCCCCGGGACGCCCTGATCGCCGCCTCCGTCCCTGCGGATGACCGGGGTCGGGCGTTCGGCCTGCAGAGGGCGATGGACCACCTGGGGGCCGTGCTCGGACCCGGCGTCGCCTTTCTCCTCCTCGCGGGGGCCGGTATCTCCTACCGATCCGTCTTCTTCCTGGCGGCGGTCCCGGGCGCCGCGGCGGTCGTGGCGCTCCTGTTCCTCGTCCGGGACCCCGGGACGCCGCCCCCCCCGCACGCCGGGGGGTTTCTGCACGATGGGGACCTTCCTCCCGTTTTTCGCCGTTACCTGGGGATCGTCTCCCTGTTCACGCTGGGAAACGCGAGCGACGCCTTCCTGATCCTGCGGGCGGTCGACACGGGGGTGCCCGCGGCCTGGGTCCCGCTGCTCTGGGGGGCGTTCCATGTCGTCAAGTCGTCCCTCTCCACGTATGCGGGGATCCTCTCCGACCGCTGGAGCAGGAAGCACTTGATCATGGCGGGGTGGATCGTGTACGCGATGTGCTATGCGGCGTGGGGGATCGTGGAGGGACCGGCGTGGATGGTGGGGCTTTTCCTCGTCTACGGGCTCTACTCGGCGGCCACCGAGGGGGCGGAGCGGGCGTTCGTCGCCGACTTTGTCCCGCCTGGAAGGCGGGGGACCGCCTTCGGTTGGTTCCACCTGGCCGTAGGGCTTTCCGCCCTGCCGGCAAGCGTCCTGTTCGGTGCCCTTTGGACCCGGTTCGGTGCGCAGGCCGCCTTCGGGGTGAGCGCGGGGCTCGCGGTTACCGCGTCCGTCCTGCTGCTTTTCCTCAGCCCCCCCAGCGCACCTGCGGGGAGCGACCCGGAGCCTCGATAACCCGCAGCACGAAGGGCCGCCGCCTGCCCGGCACCTCGCCGAACCGCAGGTCGGAGAACGTCAGGATCCTCAGAAGCCCGTCGCGCGACGTCTGCACGACGGGGAACCGGGCGAACCACAGGTACGTCCGGACTTCCGGGATGTCCTTTACCTCCCGCACCTCGGCCACGTCCTGACCCCTCGGCACGCGCTGCTTCCACGCCACCGCACCGGAGAACGGATCCACCTCCGCCCGCAGGTACGTCCTGCCGTCGTCGACAAAGCCGTTCCAGGCGAGCGGTCCCGCGGGGAAGGGAATCCGGTTGGGGTGGCCCGGAATCGGGAGGTTCGGGATCTCTTCCCGTTCCTGTTGCGCCCACGCCTCCCCGACCAGCTTGATCGACGCAAGGTCGCTTCCGACCGTCACCTCCGCGAGCCGCGGCAACGCCGAGGCGGAAACCACCGGTACGCCGTACCGCTCCGCCGCGTTCCGAACGGCCCCCTCGACGCGGACGTGGAGGACAGTCGCGAACCCGACGTACGCCGCGAGAACTACGATCGCCGCGCGGGCAGGACCAGGGCTCCGGCGCGAGAGGAAAAGCCCCCCCACGATGATCCCGGTGAAGACCAGGTCGACGACGAAGAGGAGGTCGAACGAGACCCGGTAGTCCGAGAAAGGCTGGAAGACCTGGGTGCCGTAGGAGTTGAGCAGGTCCAGGGCGATATGCGAGAGCTGCCCGAGAAGCACGAGCAGGTAGAGATGCTTCAGGTCCTTCCACTTCCCGAACCGGTAGAGGAGAAGGGCGACAAACAGCGAAGTCACCACCACACCTGCGAATCCGTGGGAGACCCCCCGGTGGATGCGAAGGTACAGCTCGCTGCCGAGGAGAGAGGCCACGTTGTCGGCGTCGGGCAGGAGAGACCCGACGATCAACGCGGCCGTCGCCTCCCGGGAATATTTTTCCGTCGGAACGGTCCGGGCGACGAGCCACCCCGCCAGACCGTGGGTAACCGTGTCCATATTCAGAGAATTATACCACCTTGCAAGACAGGAATTGTTCCCGATCTTTTTGATCGTCTCCCCGGAGTCACTTCCCCATGCGTGGATCGAAAGCAAACGGCTCCGGGGCTCCGATCCGGATACTGCGGAACTCCGGATGGACCGGATTGAGCAGGTGATTGGATTCCACCGGGACGAGGACGGACGGCACGCGCAGAACGGCGGATTTTCCCGCCTTGACCCATCTTGTCCCGAGGTCTTTCGTCGCATCGGGCGGCGGCTGGTCCCGCCAGTTCGCGGGGAGCCCGTCGACGGAAATCGACTCGACTCTTACGTTGTCCGGGATCTCGATTCGGAAGAACACGAACGACAGGGCGGAGCGTGCCTTCCCGAGATGGACGAACAACTCGAGGGCGGCCAAGGCCAGGCTGTCGCTCGCATACACGACCGTCGTTCCCCGATGGTTCCACCGACCGCCCGCAAGGCGAGCCCCCTCGCCCGAGAAGACGTCGCCGGCATGCCGCGCCTTGACGATCCGCCAGGCACGGATCACGACAGGACGCTGTGCTCGATGCGAAGGAGCAGGTCCTCCACCTCCCGCGCTCCGGCCTCCGTGCCCATCAATTCGAGAGGGATCCGGTTTCCCAGGCTGGCCTGGGGCTCCCGGAGCCAGTCGCGTGCGGCATCCGCGCTTTCCAGGACCTCCTCCGCCAATGCGAACAATCGCGCAATCCGGTACAGGCGGTCGCTCGTGGCGGGGGAAAGCCGCCGCAAGGGCGCGCCGCGCAGCCGGCCGATGGTCTTCTCGCTGATCTTGAGCGTCCGGGCGGCCTCCCGGTCGGTCAGTCCGAGGGCGCTCTTGACGCGATCCAGGACCCGCTCGGGGAAACCCCTCTCGACCAGACGGGCCAAATCCATCGCCCCGGAAACCTTCTTCCCGAGGACCTTTCGTCCGCCGAGCACCGCCGCGACATCCCTGCTCCCCATCTCCGACCTCCAGACATTTGTCTCTATTATATCAGACAAATGCTGTTAGGCACACTGGGCACAAAAAAGGATACATGCAGGGGTTTACACCCTGCGTAGGATCACAGGCGACCGCGCATATAAAGAGAGGAGCGCACGCGGGGATCGAGGACGAGGTTATCGGTGACAGGCGCGTTCCTGCGGGCTTAAGCGCGCAGGAAGCGGAGGCCCAGCGTGCGGCGCCGAAGAACGGTTTCCTACGACGCGGCCTTAAACGGCCGGACGTGGGCCTCGATCTCCTTTCCCGCATCCCGCATGGTCACGCGCAGCTCGTAGTCCACCTGCAGGTTCAGCCAGATCTCGGGCGAGACGCCGAAGTAGCGTCCCAGTCGCAGCGCCGTATCCGCCGTGATCGCGCGCTTGCCGTTGACGATCTCGCTGATCCGCCCCGGCGGCACGTCGATGTCACGGGCCAGCATGTTGATGCTGACCCCCAGCGGCTTCATGAACTCTTCGAGGAGGACTTCTCCCGGGTAAATGGGTTCCAGCAGTTTCTTGGGCACAGCAGCCTCCTTGTCGTTTTCCCGAATCGTTCTTCTTCCGGGATCAGTGGTAATCCACTATCTCCACGTCGTAGGCGTCGCCTTCCTGCCAGCGGAAGCAGATCCGCCATTGGTCGTTGATCCGAATGCTGTGCTGCCCGGCACGGTCCCTTTTCAACGCCTCCAGGCGATTGACGGGCGGAACGGCAAGATCATGCAGGGTTCTCGCGCGGTGAAGATTCGGGTATTTTTCTCCGGGTCCGCGATAAGAGTTTCCGCATACCGGTCTCAGTCCTCCCTCGGTGTTTCGATCGGCTGGGCTGCCGTAGCTGTGAGGGATCCGTTTGGACGATTGTGGCGCCACGAACACGATCCGGGCAAAACCGCACGTCTGCGGCTAAAGCTATCCGATCATCTTCCCCGGGTCGAGGATCTTCGCGATTTCGTCCTCCGGCAGGACTTTTTTCTCCCGCAGGACGGCCCGGATCGTCTTGCCCGTGTGGTATGCCTCGTGGGCAAGCTCCGCCGCCCGGTCGTACCCGATCCGGACCGCCAGGGGCGTCACCATCGCCAGGCTCTGCTCGATCAGCTCCTCGCACCGCTTCCGGTTGGGGGTGATCCCCGACACGCACCGCTCCGCGAGCAAGCCGGCCGCCGAGGAGAGGATCCCGATCGATTCCAGTAGGTTGCGCGCCATCACCGGGAGCATGACGTTCAATTCGAGCACGCCCAGCGAGCCGCCGAGGGTCACGACGAGGTCGTTGCCGACCACCTGCGCTGCCACCTGGATCGCCATCTCGAGGATCACGGGGTTCACCTTCCCGGGCATGATGGAGGAGCCCGGCTGCAGCGATGGCAGGTTGATCTCCCCGATCCCGCACCGGGGCCCGGAGGACAGAAGCCGGATGTCCTGCGAGATCTTCATCAGGGAGACGGCAAGCCCCTTGAGCGCCCCGCTGGCTGCGACGAGGGGGTCCTGCGCCCCCATCGCCTCGAACCGGTTCTCCGCGGGACGGAATGGGATTCCTGTCGCCGCGGCCACCTCGGCGATCGTCCTCGCGCCGAACTCGGGATGGGCGTTCAGTCCCGTCCCCACGGCGGTCCCGCCCAACGGAAGCTCCTCCAGGTCCGTGAAGCTCGCTCGCACCCGCCGGATGCCGTGATCGATCTGCGATGCATATCCGGAAAATTCCTGTCCGAGCGTGACCGGGACGGCGTCCTGCATGTGGGTCCGGCCGATCTTCAATACGTCGGAGAACTCCCTTGCTTTGGCCGACAGGGTGTCCCGCAGGAGGGAAAGCGCCGGGAGGAGCCGCTCCGCGAGTTCCCGCCTCGCCGCGATACGGATCGCCGACGGGATCACGTCGTTGCTGGACTGGCACCGGTTCACGTGGTCGTTGGGGTGGACGGGGAAGTTGCTCCCCAAGGGCTTTCCCAGAAGTTCGTTCGCCCGGTTGGCGAGCACCTCGTTGACGTTCATGTTGGTCGAGGTCCCCGAGCCGGTCTGGAAAACGTCGAGTACGAACTGGTCGTCGAACTTCCCCTCCAGCACCTCGCGGGCCGCCCGCGAGATCGCCTCCGCCAACGGGGGAGCAAGGAGCTTCAGGCCCGCGTTGACCTCGGCCCCGAATCCCTTGATCATCGCCGCGGCGTGGACGACCGGCAGCGGCATCCGCTGCCCGCTCACCGGGAAGTTCTCGACCGCCCGCTGCGTCTGCGCCCCGTAGTAGGCCTGCGCAGGCACGCGTACCTCCCCCATCGAGTCCTTCTCCGTCCGGAAATCGGCCATCGCTTCCTCCTTCATGCCGTTCGATTCGGGGCCGCCTCCGCCGGATTCCCCCGGAGCACTCTCCCGGCGGAACGCCCAAACCGGGGCCCCTGGCTTGCGGAGGGGTCCCCTTAGGCTACGCTCGCGACCTTGCGCCCGCTCACTGCCGGTTCCGCTCACCGGGGACATTCCTGATTCATCTCCGGGATGCGGGAGAGGAGTGTCCCCGCCCATTCGCTCCACAGGCCGCCTCGTCGACCCCCCCGCATCGCCCGAGGGTCCCCGGTTGCCGGCGGAGCAGCCGAAGGACGGGGGGTCCGAGCGGAGCTTTCCGGGAGGAAGGTCAAGCGCAGACTCGCGGGTTCATCGCGAGTCGAGCGACGAAGCGAGCGACCCCCCTCCGAGGATGCGGAAGCCGGCGATGACGCCCCGCACCAAGGCGCGCAGATGTTGCGCCCGCCGCACGAAAAAGCGAAGCCACGAACGGAGGCCCCCTCCGAGGGCCCAGCGTCGAGGGGTGTCCCCGCCCATGCTACTCCTCCTCGAAGTGAATCGGCTCGTACTGGCCTTTCTCGGGCGTGTACCTGTAGACGCTCCCCGTGCCGATCTCGAAGAACCAGGCGTGGACGTGGAGCCGTCCCTCCCGGGCCGCCTTCTGGACGATAGGGTAGGTGCGCAGGTTCTCCATCTGCACCAGGACGTTCTCCTCGGAGGTCACCGCAAGCTTCTCTTCCGTGGACAATTCGGGATAGTTGGCGGCGACCACCTCCAGGGTTCTCTCTCCGTTCCGGAGCCACTCGCCGATGTGGGGCGTCCCGGCGAACGTGCTCCGGTCCTTGTAGAGGGCCTTCATCGCCCCGCAGTCGGAGTGGCCGCAGACGATGATGTCCCGGACCTTGAGATGCTCGACGGCGTACTCGATGGACGCGGCCACCCCCGTCCCGTCGAGCGGGTTCACCGAGTACGGCGGCACGAAGTTTCCGATATTCTTGAGGATGAACAGGTCCCCGGGATGGGAGTGGGTGATCACCGTGGGGATCACCCGGGAGTCGCAGCAGGTGATGAACAGCGCCTCCGGGAACTGCCCGTGCTCGGCGAGCCTCCGGAAAAGATCTTTGTTTTCACTCCAGTATTGCTTCCGGAACCGGTGGACCCCGCTGATCAGTTTTTCCATGGCTTCCCCTCCGCCCGGCGCGGATTCACGAAACCCCGGGCGCCTGAGCGACGGCGGGAATTCGAGCGCATCTGCATTTGACGGGTATTTTATCCGGTATTCTTCCCCCCTCAAACGGGATATTATCCAAAGATATCCGTTTGACCTATATCAATGCACGCGGTGGACAGGCCGTCTATTCTTTACTCCGTTCTTTACGGGGCCGTTTCGGCCCGGAACCGAAGAAGGGAGAAAACGATGGGCCGGTTGGAAGCGCTATGCAGCAGGATCTGCGACACCCACCACGTCTACCTGAGAGAACACCTCCCCCGACTGGCGGCGCTGATCGTCCGGGAAAATGGGAACATCGATCCTCCCGCGCGGGGAGCGATGAAGACCATCGCGGAACGCTTCCGCGCCCTGAGCGGAGAGATCACCTCCCACCTGATGAAGGAGGAGCAGATCCTCTTCCCCACGATCCTCTCGATCGAACGGGCCCTCGCGGGGGACCGGACCGCCGGGCGGGATATCCACTGCGGAGTCTCCCCTCCCGTCCGCCAGATGATCTTCGAGCACGAAGGGGCGAAACGGCTTCTCCAGGACATCGAGACCGCCTCCGGCGCGGTCCGGGGGCAGGGAGGCTACGTTCCCGAGGACCTGTTGTCCGGGCTTGCGGAGCTTGACGCCGACCTGACCGAGCATATCCGGAAAGAGGAGGAAGAACTGTTCCCGGCCGCTGTCCGCGCCGAGTCCGATTTCTTCCGTCAGCTGCAAACACCCGAGGATAAGGAGGTAGCCGGATGACAAAGAAGACCGCCTTCTGGATTTTCCTGCTGGGCACGATCTCCTCGGCGGTCCTGTTCCTCGCGGCGACGTGGGACACGCAACGGCAGGTGGCGACCCTGTCGAACGTGGACAAACTGTCCGAACAGGTTGTCGCGGGAAAACGGGCGTTCGAGAAGTACAACTGCAACGACTGCCACACGATCCTGGGGTTCGGCGGCTATTACGCCCCCGACCTGACCCGGGTGGTGCAGCGGATCGGGGCGGACGGGATCCGGATGCCCAACCTGCGCGTGTCCGACGCCGAGGTCGAGGACCTGGTCGCCTTCTTCACCTGGGTCGGGGAGATCAACAACAACGACTGGCCCCCCCAGGACAGCAAGAAGCGCCTGAGCCGGGGGGAGCAGGCCATGGTCGCCACGGTGGGCGTCTCCCCGGGCGCGGCGGTCTTCCAGACCAAGGGGTGCATGAACTGCCATTCGTTTAAGGGAACCGGGGGGACGTTCGGACCGGCGATGGACACGGTCGGCAAAAAGCTCTCCCAGGAGCAGATCGCTCGCTACGTGCGGGACCCCAAAGGGGTGAACCCGGAGTCGATGATGCCGCCGCAGAAGGAGCTTTCGGACCGGGAGCTCGAGGAAGTGGCGAAATTCCTTTCCAACCTGAAATAAGGAGGGCGTGATGGAATACCGTTCCCAGAAAATCGCCTACTGGTACTTCGCGTCGGCGCTTCCGCTGTTCGTGCTCCAGGTTTTCCTGGGACTCTACCTGGCCACGAGCTACACGTTCACCGTCCCGCAGTCGGTCGTCGACGTCTTCTCCTTCGCCACGGCGCGCGCGATGCACACCAACCTCCTGGTCCTCTGGATGCTTCTGGGCTTCATGGGCGGAGCGTACTACATCGTCCCCGAGGAGACGAAATCGGAGATCTACTCCACGGGCCTCGCCTACTTCCAGCTTGTGGCCTTGCTGGTCACCGGCGTGGTCGCCCTCGTCGGGTTCTTCTTCGGGTGGACGCAGGGGCGCCCGCTTCTGGAGATCCCCCGCCCGCTCGACTTCGTCGTGGTCGTGGGGGCTCTCATCTTCCTGTTCAACATCGGGATGACGATGCTCAAGGCGAACCGGTGGACGGTCATCCAGGGAACGCTCCTGGGCGGCCTGGTCTTCCTCGCCCTCCTGTACCTGTTCGGGATCCCCTTCTACAGGAACGAGGTGATCGACTGGTACTACTGGTGGTGGGTCATCCACCTCTGGGTCGAGGGGGCATGGGAGCTCGTCACCGGAGCGATTCTGGCGTTCATCCTGATGAAACTCACCGGGGTGGACCGGCAGGTCGTCGAAAAATGGCTCTACGTCGAGATCGGCCTCTTCATGTTCACGGGAATCGCCGGGACCGGGCACCACTACTACTGGATCGGCGCCCCCCGGTACTGGCTGTGGATCGGCGGGATCTTCTCGGCCCTCGAGCCGCTTCCGATCCTCCTGATGGTCATCGACA
>Ga0209642_10002854_pt1 | contig 11286 bp, 6 predicted proteins | sample RifCSP19_2_FD_184025 | JGI IMG/M metagenome (GOLD analysis project Ga0209642, IMG submission 184025) | Soil microbial communities from Rifle, Colorado - Rifle CSP2_sed 19_2 (SPAdes) (version 2) | ecosystem: Environmental > Terrestrial > Deep subsurface > Rock core/Sediment | place: Rifle... | reverse complement strand
CTGGATCGGGATCTCCCTCGTGCCCGCGGCGCTCATGCACCTCTCCCTCGCGTATCCGGAAGGCAGCCCTGCCCTCCGGCGACGGTGGGTGCTTCCCGCCGTGTACGCGCCGTTCGTCGCGTGGGCAGTCCTCGTCGCGGCGACGGACTTCGTGATTGACGGGGTCTCGGAGAACGCCCTGGGCGCGAGCGCGCACGTCTCCCGGACGTACCCGATCGCCGCGGTCCTGTTCGGCGCGTGGATGTACGCCGCGGTCGCGGGCTTCGTCCTCACGTGGACGCGGGTCCGCGGGGGCGCCCGGCGCATGCAGGGCGTCGTCGCCGCGGGCCTCGTCATCGGGACGATCCCCGCGGGGGTGACGGAGGTGTTCTGGCCCCTCCTCTCGGGCGCGGACACACGGATGGGCCTGGGGACGCTGTACACCCTCGTGTGGTCCGCGATCATCGCCTTCGCCGTCGCGCGGTACCATTACCTCGTGATCGAGCCCGTGATGGAGGTCCGCCCGCCCCCCGCGCGGAGGCACGGCCTCGACCCCGGGATGAACTACCTCGTCCTCGAGCCCGGCCGGGCGACTGCGATGGGCGCGTTCCGGGAGGTCGTCGCGCGCACGCCCGGACTCTGCGTGACGGGGCTGCCGCCCTCCCGCGTCGCGCGGCGGTTCGGCCTCGAGCGCACCCCCGTGGTCTGGCTCACGACGACATCCGGCGAGGCGCGCGCCGTCCGGCCCGTGGCCCTCGACTTCGAGCTGCTCCACACGATCGTGAAGTTCCTGCGGGAGCACCCCGGGACCGCGGTCCTCCTCGACGACCTCGACTACCTCGCGGAGGTGAACGGCTTCGGCGCCCTGGCGCGGTTCCTCCGCCGGGTGACGAACCAGGCGAGCGCGTCCGGGGGGACGACGATCCTCGCCGTGGGCCAGGGCACGTTCGAACCGGAGCATCTCGCCGTCCTGCGGGGCGCGGTGGACCGCGTGCTCGAGGTCCTCCAGGCGCCGGCGCCGGGCGCAGTCGCGAACGGGGAGCACGTCCTCCTCCTCGTGTCGAGCCAGCAGGCGCCCGCCGCGCTCGGGGCCGCGGGATGCCGCGGGGGTCTCCTCCTGACGACGGAGCATCCGTCGAAGGCGCGTCAGAGGTTCGGACCCGCGTACGAGGTCCTCTGGGCCACGGACGCGAGCGAGAGCGCGGGCCCGACGGTCCGGCCGACGTCCCTCGACGCGGAGGCGCGGCGCACGGTCGGCTCGTTCATCGCCTCCCATCCCGGGTCGGACGTCGCGGTCGTCGGCCTCGAGCAGCTCGCCCTGTTCAACGAGTTTCCCGCGGTCCTCGCGTTCGTGAAGGACATCCTCGACCTCGCGAGCCTCGGGGGATGCCGGCTGTTCGCGACCTTGGGTCCGGATTCCATGCCGCCTCGGGAGGTCGCGATCCTCGCGCGCCGCTTCGACGCCCCGACGCCCCCGGGGATCAGGGAGCCTCTTCCTTCAGCGCCGTCCACAGCCGCGCCTGGAAGTCGAATTCTGTATCGAGGACCCGTTTCATGAAGAGGACGATCTGGCCCTGCGGGTCCAAGGCGTTCCGCTCGCAGTACGCGCGGAATCCCTCGAGGACGTCCGCCTCGACGCGGATGTTGAACTGCACCTTCTCCCGCGGCTCTCCCTTCGTCGCGCGACGCCCGGCCATCCGGCTGCGCAATCGTGTGCCCGCTATTTCTACGTTTTGATGCAATCGGTAGCAATTGGTACGAAGTGTAGCAATCATTAAGTAACTGATAATCACTTCCGGGAACGAGTGGGAGAGGAGGGAACATCGCGTGACGAGCGCTATCCCCGCCCGGTCGCGGCCGGTGCCCCCCGATGAAACAGGACTGGAACCCCCTGGTTCGATCGAGCCCCAAGAGACGACCGCACGGCTGCAAGAGGAATTCCTGCAGAGCCTCGTGGAGTCGGTGGATCTCGTGGATGAGCGGTTACCACTCCCGGCCCGGAGTGGCGGGGCGCTGCAACTGGCCACGCCCGAGGCGATCCGAGACGCGTTCGCGCGCGCGTGGGACATCCTCTCCCATTCTCTCTGCCTCGGGGTCGACCCGGAGGCGGCCCTCGCGGACTTGAAGGACTTCGTGCTGTACGACATCCCCGATGGCACGCGGTCGACGCTCACCGTGCCCTCCTCGGGGGACGTGGAGACGGACGCGGCACTCTACTGCCTCTCCCTCGTCCACACCCTCGCGTCCCTCGGCGCGCGGACGTCCGTCCTCCTGACGCACACCGCGTACAACCGGGAGCGGGGTCCCGAGGACACGAAGCGGTTCCTCCAGATCCTCGCGCGGGGGATCGAGCCGTTCCAGGCGTACGCGTGGCGACACCGGGCCGCGATCCGCGTCCACGGGATCAGGCCCGGGTACGAGCTCGAGGCCGCGTTCCGGAAGGCGTTCCCCGTGCCCGCGGGCGCACGCTTCGACGCCCACTTCCTCATCGACTACCAGGAGGAATGGTTCCTCACGGACGAGGGGCGCGGGTTCCTCGAGGCGGTCCCGGACATCGACGTCGTGATGCGCCACACGAAGCTCCAGGTGAGCGGGGGCTGGATCCCGATCCGGATGAGGAAGTCCGCGTACGTGTACTGCCAGAACGGCACCCTCTCGAGCAACTGGACGCACGAGGAGTACGCGGCGCTCGTCGCCGTCGGCTATCTCGCGAAGCTCCTGCTCAAGGGGGAGGCGCTCGCGAAGAGCTACGTGTCGATCGACGAGATCAAGGACCGGCACCGCCAGCGCGAGGTCCTGCTCGGCCAGCGCGTCGTGAAGCTGACCCCGAAGCCTCGCAAGCTCTTCGTCCTCGGTTCCCCCGCGGGCCTCGTCCAGGTCTACGCGTGAGCGGGCGGCGGCCTTCGGATCGCGGATCAGCCCTTCGGCGGGGCGCTCAGGCCCGGCGTCTCCGACTCCGGGCGGGCGAAGCCGTCGGGGAGGTCGATCGGCGCCTCGATGAAGAACTGGGCGAGGAGCGCGTCCGTCCCCACGGCCTCTTCCGGAAGCCCGTTCCAGTGGTCGAGCACCCTCCGGTTCTCGTCCTCCCAGCGGAGGAGGAGGTCTCTCATCTGCCGGCGGAGCTGGTCCGTCTCCTGGCCGGATAGGACGAGGGTCAGCGTCGCGCGCCGGACGCGCTCGATCACGAGCGTGTAGTCCCCCTGGCTGATCGACCGGAGCCACTTCCCGCGGAGCAGGGGGATCGACGTCCGCATGAAGTTCTGGATCACGTCGAGCGTCCCGGAGAACAGGTCCTGGTCGATCATCCGCTCGCCGGCGCGCACCTTCGAGTCGATCAGGGTGCCGTCCTCGAAGATCAGGATCGCGGCCTTGATGTCATAGTGCCGCGCCTTCCACTTCCGCACGGCGACGGACAGCCGCTCCTTGCTCATCGGGGACAGGGCGAGGAACGCGACGGCCGCGGGCAGGATCATCGCCGTCGAGAACAGGGGGAGGATCCGGTACCCCACGATCCCGCGGATCAGGTTCGTCGAGGAGCCGAGTGCGACCATGAGCACGAACGCGATCATGAGGCCGCGCATCCTCCCGCGCAGCTTCGGCGTCGTCGCGGCGACCTCCCGGTACGTGAGGAAGAACGCCACGGCGCCGACGACCGCGTAGAGGAGCACGAACGCGGCCCAGAGGAGGTACGCGGTGTCGTCCCACTCCCCGACATACGGCGGTCCCCCGGCGGGCTCGAGGCTCTCGAACCCCACGACAAGGTTCAGCCACACGTACGGGAGGAGGACGAGGCCGGGTCCCGCGGCGAGGAAGAGGGTCCTCCGCATCCTCGTGTAGAACACGACCCCGAACAGCATGAAGAACAGGGCGGACAGGGTGAGCGCGGTGAAGCTCGCGAGCGCCGCAGTCTCCGCCCAGCGCAGGTCGACCGCGTTGAAGAACAGGGCGGACAGGGTGAGCGAGGTGAAGCTCGCGAGCGCCGCGGTCTCCGCCCAGCGCAGGTCGACCGCGTTGAAGAACAGGAGGTCGCTCAGCGCGTACAGCCCTGCAAAGAACGCCGCGCCGAGGAAGAACACCTCCGTCCAGGTGCGGTACCGGTCCCGGGCGACCTGGTAGATCACCAGGGCGAACCACGTGATCGCGGTCGCCAAGGGGAGCCACTGCTCCAGCGTGAGATGACTCATGGTCAGCGCCTGAGGTCGGATGCGGACGCGAACCCGCGGGTTTAATCCTTCCCTCTTGAGAATTCCGGACTGGAACGATAGTACCCAGCGGTTCGATTATCCGGCCTGAGAATGAGAGGGTCGGTCCCCTTCGACGGCACGTCCGCGGCTCACGCGGCCTTCCGGACCGCCTTGAGCTGCCCGGCGTACATCCCGAGGAGCTCCTTCTGGCTCGTCGCGTCCTCGGGCCGCTTGTCGTCCCGCCACCGGCCCGTGAACCGCGGGAAGCGGACCGCGAGGCCCGCGCCCGGCCGCACGGCGTCCCGCGCGCACGTGTGGACGGGGCTCACCGTGAGCTCCGCGCCGCGGACCTCGAGGACGACCGCGGGTTCGAACCAGGTGTCCGGCGTGAGCTTCGACTCCACGCGGGCGTGGCGCTCCTCGCGTGCGTGGGGCCGGAGCCGCTCGGGCAGGCCGAAGAGGGTGGCGTCGTCGAAGCCCGTGCCGAGCTTGCACGTCGTCCGGAAGACGTCGGTCTCGGCGTCGTACGCGGCCATGAGGAGAGCGCCGTACGTACCCGCCCGTCTCCCGCGTCCCGCGAACGCGCCGACGACGACGAGATCGATCGTGTCGCTCATCTCCGCGCTGTATTCCTTCTTGAACTTGATCCACTGGTACCCGCGCGCGCCAGCGTCGTAGGTCGAGTCGAGGGACTTCGCCATGAGCCCCTCGCAGCCCTTCTGGAGCGCCTCGTCGAAGAACGACTCCGCGTCCAGGAGCTCGCGGACCGTCCGCATCGTCGCGAGCCGCACGCCGTCCGTCTCCCGGAGGATCCGCTCGAGGGCGCCCCGGCGATCGCGGTACCCGCGGGTCGTGAGGTCCTCCCCCTCGAGGAGGAGGCAATCGAACGCGAACAGGGTCACCGGGAAGTCCTGGGCCATGCGGTCGACGTCCGTCTTCCTCCCGCGGCGTCGGGAGACCTCCTGGAACGGGAGGAACTCCCCCGTGTTCGCGTCGACGGGCACGGCTTCGCCCTCGACGATGGCCTCCTTCGCTCGCAGGGCGTCGCGGAGCCCGGCAACGATCTCCGGGAACTGGCCCGTGATGTCCTCGAGCTGCCGCGAGAAGAGCTGGATTCGGTCCGGGCCGACGTGCGCCTGCACCCGCAGCCCGTCATACTTGTACTCGAGGGCGCACTCCCCGAGGCGATCGAGGACCTCCTCCAGGGTCTCGAGACGCTCCGCGAGCATCGCGCGGATCGGGCGGCCACGCCCGAGGTGGAGCGCCCCGAGGCCGTCGAGGCCGTCGCGGGCAAGGACCGCCGCGACCTCCCCGAGGTCCGACGAGACGTTGTACGCCCGCTCGACGCGGTCGCGGTCCTCCTTCGTCGCGTGCGTCGCCGCGAGGGCGTCGACGATCGTCATGTCCGCGACCCCGAGGCGCATCTTCCCCACGACGGTGCGGGCGAGGTACCGCGCCTCCTCCGGGGTCGCGTCGTTGAGGAGGTCCGCGAGGAGCTGGAGCTTGCGTTCCTGCGAGCCCGTGCCCGAGGTCGTCGCGATCTCCTTCAGGCTCGCGTACACGGTCTCGATGGTGAGCGGCTCCGAGCTCAGGGTCGTCTGAGTCCGGGCGCGGAGCTGCTCCTCCGCGACGAGGCCGAGGTCGCCGGACGCCTTCCACGCCGCGCCGATCGCCTCGTCGGGCCGGGCCGTCGCACGTGCGATCCCGCGGATCGCGAGCTTCTCCGCAAGGCCGAGCTCGATCCCCGCGTAGTCCGGGAAGACGCGGCCCTGCGTGAGGTAGACGACCTTGTCGATCTCCTCCTTCGGGACCTCGCGGAACAGGGCGACGAGGATGTCCGTCATCTCGAGACGCTTCGTCGTCGCCTCGAGCTTCCCGTACGCCTGGGCGAGGGTCGCGTACCGCATCCGGTCGGGTACAGGGCCCGCGGGCTTAATCCTTGGCGGGACGCAGGCCGTTCACGAGCGCCGCCCGCGCGTCCGTGTTATAGTTGTTTAACTATAACATCCCGGACGGCCGACGTTGCCGTGCATCGCCCGCTCACGGGAACTTCGCGGCGACCGTCTCGACGATCTCGACGCTCTTCCCGATGTACTTGTCCGGGTTCATCGCGTCCGCGAGCTCCCGCGCGGAGAGGAGCTTCGAGACCCGCGGTTCCGCCGCGAGGACGTCCCTCAGGTGGATCCCGCGGAGGCGGGCCTTCTGCGCTACGTCGCGGACGAGCCGATGCGCGTCCTGCCGACCCATCCCCTTCCGGACGAGGGCGATCATCGCGCTCTCCGCCATGACCTGCCCCTTCGTCGCGTCGAGGTTCTCCCGCATCCGGTCCGGATAGACCCGGAGGTTCCGGAACACCTCCGCGGTCCGCACGAGCATCTCGTCGAGCAGTACGCACGCGTGGGGCAGGAGGAACCGCTCCGCCGCGCTGTTCGTGAGGTCGCGCTCGTGCCAGAGCGTCATGTTCTCGTACGCGGGGAGCACGAGGCTCCGCACGATCCGCGCGAGGGAGCACACATTCTCCGAGGCGATCGGGTTCTCCTTCTGGGCCATCGTCGAGCTCCCGACCTGCCTGCGCTCCTCGAACGCCTCCGCGGCCTCGCCGATCTCGTTCCTCTGGAGGTTCCGGACCTCCGTGGCGAACTTCTCCAGGGACGACGCGACGTTCGCGAGGACGGCGAGCAGCTCCGCGTACCGGTCCCGGCCGACGACCTGCGTCGCGGCCTCCTCCGCCGTGAGGCCGAGGTCCTTCATGACCGCGGCCTGGATCTCGAGCGCCTTCGGCCCGAACGCCGCCCCCGTGCCCACGGCCCCGGACATCTTCCCAACGAGGACGCGGGGCGTCGCCTCCCTCAGCCGGTCGCGCTGTCGCCCCGCCTCCGACGCGAACACGGCGATCTTCAGGCCGAACGTGATCGGGACGGCGGCCTGGCCGTGCGTGCGGCCGAGCATGACCGTCCGCTTGTGCCGGAGCGCGAGCTTCGTGAGCGTGCGCGCCAGGGCGTACACGTCGTCGTCGAGGATCGCGATCGCGTCGCGGAGCTGGAGGGCCGTCGCCGTGTCGGAGATGTCGTTGCTCGTCGCGCCGAGGTGGACGGACTTCCCCGCGTCCCCCTTGCACGCTTCCGTGAGCGCGAGGACGACGGCCATGATGTCGTGCCGGGTCTCCTCCTCGAGCGCCTTGACGCGGTCGATCCGGACGTCCTTCGTGTTCGCGCGCCGCGCGATCTCCTCCGCCGCCGCCCGCGGGATGTTTCCCGCTTTCGCGTGCGCGCGGGCGAGGGCCGCCTCGACGTCGAGGAGCCTCTGGAGCCGCGCCTCCTCGTCGAAGATCGCCTTCATCTTCGGCCGGCCGTAGCGGAAGTCGATCGGGCAGAGGAGGGACATCGCCATCCGGCGAGGGCAAGGCCATGGCCCGTTATGGAGCTTTTGGCAACCGCCCGGAGGGCGGCGGATCGGCACCGACCGCGGCTCGTCTACGCGGGAGGATTCCGTACCGGATCGCCGTGTCCGGGGCACAGGACTCGCGGGCGCATCGCGACGAGTCGCTCGAACGAGGCGATTGCCGCGCCCGGGTCCTCGACGAACCATGGCGGTACGGGCGAGCCTTGCCGACCGTTCACCGCGTCCCCCGCGAAGAGGACGCCCTCCGTCGGGAGGTGGAACGCGCACGAGCCGATCGTATGGCCGGGGACGTGGATCACGACCGCCGGGAGGCCGAGGAGGTCGATCGTCTCATGGCCCGTGAGGCGGCGGTCCGGCTCGAGGGGGGGCACGCGCATCGACCAGGCGAACACGCCTGCGAACGCGATCAACGTCTTCGCCCGGAGCCCGATCCCCTTGCCCTTCCGTCGCTCCCGGCCCGCGACGACGTCCGCGTCATCGTCATGCACGAGGACGGTCGACTTCGCCTCCCGCTTCCAGACGCCCGCGGTCCCGACATGGTCCAGATGATGATGCGTCAGGAGGACGAGCCGGATGTCCGCGAGCTCCTTCCCGAGCTCTTTCAGGGCTTCCCGTACGAGGGGTTCCGCGCCCTTCGTGCCCGTGTCGACGAGGACGATTCTCCCGACGTCAATCACGTAGAGGTTCACGAAGCGCTCGCGGATGCGGTACACGCGCTCGGCGACGCGCTCGAGTACATCCGCGGACACGGAATCCGGGACAGATCTGTCCTGGATAACGTTTCGGTCGCCGCGGATCGGTGGGAGCGAGGACGTCGCCGCCGAACGCGGGGCTTCCCCCGGAGAAACCGCAATCTCCTCCGCGTATCAACTCTTTCCCGAACCGGTTCGGCGCGCCTTTCCGCGATTGGCACAATACGGACTAAGCGTTCATACGCGCGACCTCGCGTCTCGGGGACGGATCGGAGTCTCCGAATCGCGGACTCCGGCCTTCCGCGGGTGTGCACATGGAGCGGGGCATGCGGATCACGCGAAGGGACGTGCTGAAGCTTCTGCCGGTGGGCGTCGCGGGGGTCCTCGCGGCGAGGTACCTCCCCGACACCGTGCTCGGCTTCACGTTCGTCGAGCCAATCGACCCGAACCTGAACCCGCTCGAGGGCTACCCGAACCGGGACTGGGAGAAGGTCTACCGGGATCTGTACTCCTGGGACTCGAGTTTCGTCTTCCTGTGCGCGCCGAACGACACGCACGGCTGTCTCCTGCAGGCCCGAGTGAAGAACGGCGTCGTGAAGTTCATCGACCCCTCCTTCGGCTACGGCCAGGCGACGGACATCTACGGGAACAAGGCGAGCGCGCGGTGGGACCCGCGGATCTGCCCGAACGGGCACACGTACCTCCGGCGGTTCTACAGCGACCGGCGGGTGAAGGGCGCGATGGTCCGCACAGGGTTCCTGAACTGGTACCGGGCGGGGATGCCCCGCGGGACCGACGGGCTGCCGCTCCGGGAGTACTTCACGAACCGCGGCAAGGACACCTGGGAGGCCCTCGGGAACGGCGAGGCGTACGACATCGTCGCCCACGTCCTGAAGGACGTCGCGGAGACGTACGACGGCGCGACGGGCGCGAGCCGGCTCACGACCCAGGGGTACGACCAGGAGATGATCACTGCGATGGGCGGCGTCGGGATCCAGACGCTCAAGTTCCGGGCGAGCATGTCCTGGCTGTCCACCCTCCGGTTCACCGGCCTGTATCGCTTCGCGAACCTCCTCGCCCTCCTCGACGCGAACATCCGCGGGATCACGGACCCGGACCTCGCCCGGGGCCCGCGGACCTGGGACTCGTACGCGTGGCACACGGACCTGCCGCCGGGGCACCCCATGGTCCACGGGAACAAGACGAGCGACTTCGACCTCTTCGCCGCGGAGTACGCCGAGCTGATCACGACGTGGGGGATGAACTGGATCGCGACGAAGATGCCCGACGGGCACTGGGTCTCCGAGGCCCGCCTCCGCGGCGCGAAGGTGATCACCGTCACGACGGAGTACCAGAGCACCTCGAACAAGGCGGACGAGGTCATCGTGATCCGCCCGGCGACGGACGCGGCGTTCGCCCTCGGGGTCGCGCAGTACCTGATGGCGAACGGCCTCTACGATGTCGGCTACGTGAAGCGACACACGGATCTTCCCCTGCTCGTCCGGATGGACACCCTGAAGCTCCTCCGCGCGAAGGACATCATCGCCGGCTACACGCCCGCGCCCCTGACGAACTACACGCGCGTCCTCGCGGCGGGCGAGAGGCCTCCCGCGGACTACACGGCCCAGGATCGCCAGTACGTCCCGCAGGCCCTCCGGGCGGAGTGGGACGACTTCGTCGTCTGGGACACCCTCGCGGCCGCCCCGGCGGTGATCACGCGCGACCACGTCGGCGACGTCTACGCGGCCGCGTTCGCAGGGAAGGACCCCGCCCTCACGGGCACGTACACGGTGGCCCTCGCGGGCGGCGGGACGGCACAGGTGCGTCCGGTGTTCGACGTGATCAAGGAGTACATCGACGTGAACTTCACGCCCGCGCAGACGGCGGAGGTCACGTGGGCCCCCGTGAGCGCGATCGTCTCCTTCGCGGAGCAGGTCGCCGCGCACCCGAACACGACCCTGTTCACCGTCGGGATGGGGCCGAACCACTACTGGAACAACGACCTGAAGGACCGCGCGATCTTCCTCGTCGCCGCCCTCACGGCGAACGAGGGGCACTTCGGCGGAGAGGTCGGCTCGTACGCGGGCAACTATCGGCTCGAGGTGTTCAACGGCGCGGCGCAGTGGTATCTCGAGGACCCGTTCAACCTGCAGCTCGACCCGAACGCCCTCGCGACCGTGCGCTCGTACACGAAGGCGGAGTCCGCGCACTACTACAACTACGGCGACCGGCCGCTCAAGGTCGGCACGAAGACGTTCACCGGGCTCACCCACATGCCCACGCCCACGAAGACCGCGTGGTGGGTGAACGGGAACTCGATCCTCGGGAACTCGAAGTGGGCGTACGACGTGATCATGAACACGCTCCCGCGGATCGAGATGATCGTCGTGAACGAGTGGTTCTGGACGAAGACGTGCGAGTACGCGGACATCGTCTTCGGGGTCCCGTCGTGGATCGAGCGGAAGCTCCCGGACATCTACGGCGCGTGCACGAACCCGTTCCTCCAGGTCGCCGTGCCGTCGCCTCTCGACCCCGTCGCGCCCGTGGCCGACGACCTCGAGACGTACGTCGGCGTGAGCGAGAAGCTCGCGGCGATCACGGGCGACACCCGGTTCGTCGACGCCTGGTCCTTCCGCACCCCGGACGGGAAGCTCGACATGGCCCCGTACATCCAGCGCTCCATGGACGAGTCGAACAGCCTGAAGGGCTACCGCTTCCAGGACGTGCTTGACTCCTGTGCCCAGGGCATCCCGAAGTACGTGATGAACCGGACGACGCCGAGGATCATGGGCTGGGAGCAGGTCCACGAGTCGAAGCCGTTCTACACGAAGACGGGCCGGCTCGAGTTCTACCGCGAGGAGGACGACTGGCTCGACGCCGGGGAGAACGTCCCCGTGTTCCGGGAGACCGTCGACTCGACGTTCTACGAACCCTCCGTGATCCATGGGGGCGCCCACTCGTTCCTCCGGCCGAAGGGCCCCGCGGACTACGGGATCAACCCGGCGGCGATGGACGCGGAGACCCGGCAG
>Ga0209642_10002847_pt1 | contig 11298 bp, 4 predicted proteins | sample RifCSP19_2_FD_184025 | JGI IMG/M metagenome (GOLD analysis project Ga0209642, IMG submission 184025) | Soil microbial communities from Rifle, Colorado - Rifle CSP2_sed 19_2 (SPAdes) (version 2) | ecosystem: Environmental > Terrestrial > Deep subsurface > Rock core/Sediment | place: Rifle... | reverse complement strand
ATAAAGACATTTATTGCGTTCGTATTAGTAAGTTACAGGAATAAGCAAATTTATTTTCCTTATTTAATGCCCCTTGCCCTTTCCTCCTCCTCCGCCCTTGCCATGCTCTTTCTTCTCCTTAAAGCCGCCTTCACCTTCACCTTTTCCCATTTTCCCATGCCCTCTGCCGTGCTGAGATGCTGCGTGTGCCTTGCCCATTGTGGTTAAAAGGTCGTCTGTGCGGATGCCGTATGCCTTTGCAACCCTTCCCCATGCATGTCCCTTGCCCTTCTTGTAATCATTCACAATAATTGTAATATCCTTGCCTGTCCTGTTTGATATGTATAGGGCCACAGAAAGGTCTCCCCAGCTTAAGCCTGTCATTGTCTTCTGCCTTAAAATAAATTCTTGTTTCATGCCAAGTTCTATTGCCAAAGCCCCTGCAACCCTGTCCGGGCCGCCTGATGCAGATGCCTCAACATTGAGAGAATTTATCCTGTCTTTCAGGCTCATTTCAAAATCAAGGGCAGAGGAAAGGACAGGTATTAAAATAATTGCTATGACTATCAGAAAGGATTTTTTCATAGAGCCAAACCTCCTTTTTCATGTAAAGATGCAAGGTTTGAGCCAAAGCCTGCCCCTGAAAGTTTCTATCAGGGGACAAGGAAAGGCTGGCTGGACAAAACGCAGCATACTTGGGGACAGATTTCAAATCTGTCCCCAGTTTGAGTATTTGGACAGACAGCTTTGACACAGTATTTGGCCAAAAATTGCATCTTTATCTTCATGTTGTGACTTTTATTACAGTCTTCACATTCCCTCTTACATTAAAATCTCCTGTAACCTCAAGATGTCTCGGTTTAAGATTTTTTTTCAATATGTCAAATATCTCATTTGTCACAGCTTCATGCGAAATATGTTTGTTGCGGAAGCCGTTGAGGTAGAGCTTTAAGCTTTTTAACTCAACAACCTTCTTATCAGGAATGTAGTTTATTTTTATTGTAGCAAAATCAGGATAGCCTGAGCTGGGGCAGAGGCAGGTGAATTCAGGATATGATATGTCAATGGTGTAATCCCTGTCGGAAGATGGATTATCCCATAATTCAAGTTTTGCCTTTTTAATAGCCTTTTCACCGTATTTCATGGTTAAAAATTGTAGCAGGTTTATTCGCTTGTGTAAAGGTTATGTACTCGTTACTATATATGAGACAAATAGAGGGATTGAGATTCATGCATACTGCCATTGTCCTTTAAGAATTGCAATGGGGGTTTTATAACCCAGGGCCTGATGCGGCCTCATACCGTTATCCGTATATTCCCAGTTTTTCCGTTGTTCATTCAATTCAGGTATAGTCCATGGTACGTCATGTATCTCATAGAATTCTTTTGTATGCGTCTTGGGATAAATCTTCCACACCGGTGTCCCTGCATAGGGCATTTCCTTTTGCCTCAGGGAAAACAGGGGAAGTCTGCCAAAAAAAGACAAAATCCTTACCAGATGCCTTATTCTATTTTGTTCTATTCAAACAAGTTGCCCCTCAGAAATCCTCAGAAATAATGTAACACAATACTGACATCTTCCCCTATGCCCTATCCCAATATGCTGTACAAGTTCTTCCATTCTCCACAGACAAAATCTCTATTGACAGCAAAAACTCATCCTGCTACTTTAAACTCAGGAAAAGCAAATTCCTAGTGTACCTGGACAGGGGGCAGTTTTAAGCACTGGAGCTTATGGATCTTTAACTTGCGATAACGAGTAAGAAGGTATAGAGACAACTCTGACTGCAGAACATGCATGAGGAATAATGCGGGGCACACAGTTATCAGACCAAAGTAAAAAAAAGAGAGATGGATTTTCTGGACAAGGGTAGTTTTAGTGTTCCGCTTTTTGTTTCCTTAGGTATTATTAAACTTCGTAACGTCCTCCTACCATGAGTTGACTGAAACCTTCAAGATAGCAATCTGCTTTAATAATGTGGATTGCAGCATGAACACCGACTACCGAAGAGGGATAGTCTAAAGCCATCACCCTGATTGCTATCCAATTTGCTGAGACTTCGCTTCTCAGAAGGAGACCTCAAACTTGAAGATAAGCAGCAAGAGCATTCTTGGAAACCTGTCCCATTTGCTGGCGAGGTTCTGCGGAAACAACCAGACACAAAAGTACGCTGACACCGAGCTGCCGCTGCGATCAGAACTGTTCAGCAGCGATCAGATGGAGCAGCATGGCAAGATCCTGGCGGGTTTGCACACGTTGGGTCCGGGACATGCACGGGACCGGCTTCTGACGCGGCTGGCTGAGAATGAAGGCGCGCTGCTTGGGGTCCGCAACCTGCTGACGGAGGCTATTAAGGCAACCCGCCGTATTACGCCGGCCGGGGAATGGCTGCTCGATAACTTCTATCTTATTGAAGAGCAGATTCGCACGGCCAGGAGACACTTGCCAAAGGGGTACAGCCGGGAACTGCCGCGGCTGCTGAATGGCTCATCCACGCGGCTTCCGCGCGTGTATGACATTGCGCTGGAGACGATCTCACATGGCGACGGGCGGGTAGATCAGGAGGGCCTCAGCAGTTTCGTGGCAGCCTACCAGACAGTCACCACCCTGAAGCTGGGCGAATTATGGGCAATCCCCATCATGTTGCGCCTGGCACTGATCGAGAATCTCCGACGCGTTGCGGCCAGAATCGCCGTTGACAGGACCGACCGAAACCGCGCCGATTATTGGGCGGACCGGATGACGGAGATTGCCGGGAAGGACCCGAAGAGCCTTATTTTGGTGATCGCGGACATGGCGCGTTCGGACCCGCCCATGGTGAGTTCGTTTGTTGCGGAACTCGCGCGGCGGTTGCAGGGGCAAGGCCCCGCTCTTGCATTGCCACTTACCTGGATCGAGCAGCGACTGTCCGAGTCTGGCCTGACAATCAAGCAGTTGGTGCAGTCGGAGAACCAGAAACAGGCCGCGGATCAAGTCTCGATGAGCAACAGCATCGGCAGCCTCCGTTTCCTGGACGCGATGGACTGGCGTGCGTTCGTGGAAACAATGAGCGTTGTCGAGCGGACCCTGCGTGAGGACACGGGCGGAGTTTACGGCAAGATGGATTTCTCCACCCGTGACCGCTACCGCCACGTCGTGGAAAAGATAGCGAAGAGCAGCCGGCTGTCCGAAAGCGAGGTGGCACGCGAGGCAATCCGGCTTGCCCGCGAGAGCGCGGCCCGGAAAGAAGACACCGTCGGCCGCGACGATCGCCCGGCACATGTCGGCTTTTACCTGATAGACAAGGGACTGGCGCAGCTTGAGCAGCTGGCAAAAGTGCGCTCATCTGTCTCTGAGGCCCTTCGAAAATTGAGCTCACGGTTTCCTTTGCTGCTGTACGCAGGCACGATCATGCTGATGACAGCGATATTCACCGGGAGTTTACTAACAAAGGCGCATGCCAATGGCTTATCCGGCTGGGCACTCGGGCTGATCGGCACTCTCTCGCTGATGGCTGCAAGTCAGCTAACAATAGCGCTGGTAAACTGGTTGGCAACATTACTCGCGCCGCCGCACCCGCTGCCGCGAATGGACTTTTCCAAAGGAATTCCGCCGGAATTGCGCACTCTGGTCGTGGTCCCGACCATGCTCACCAGCACTCAGAATATAGAGGAGCTGATCGAGGCGCTTGAAGTCCGGTTCCTTGCAAATCGGGACGACAGCCTGCACTTCGCCCTGCTGACTGATTTTAAAGACGCGCGCGAGGAAATGCTGCCGGAGGACGGACCGCTGTTGCTGCTGGCCCGGCAGCGGATCGAAGAGTTGAATGAAAAGTACAAGAGTTTATCAAACGACGCTTTCTTCCTTTTCCATCGCCCGCGCCGATTGAATCCGCAGGACCGGATTTGGATGGGGTACGAGCGCAAGCGAGGGAAGCTTGCGGCTTTGAATTCCCTTCTGCGCGGCAAGGCACAGGGCGTCTCCAGGGAGCGCTTTTCGCTCATGGTGGGTGAAACGGCCGTCTTATCGAACGTGAAGTATGTGATCACCCTTGACACGGATACTCAACTACCCCGCGATTCGGCGTGGCAGCTTGTGGGGGCCATGGCGCACCCGCTGAATCGCGCGCAGTACGACAAAGACAGGCAACGTGTGGTCGCCGGGTACGGTATCCTTCAGCCGCGCGTGTCCGTGAGCCTGCCGGGCACGAACCGGTCGCGGTATGCGCGAATGTGCGGGAGCGAGCCGGGCATCGACCCGTATACACGCGTTGTCTCCGATGTCTACCAGGACCTGTTCCAGGAAGGCTCGTTCATCGGCAAGGGCATCTATGACGTTGATGCGTTCGAGCAGGCGCTGGGCGGACGCTTTCCCGAGAACCGCATCCTCAGCCACGATCTTATCGAAGGGTGCTACGCGCGGGCAGGGCTGTTGAGCGATGTGCAATTATACGAAGAATACCCCTCTCGCTACAGCGCGGACGTAAGCCGCCGGCATCGCTGGATCCGCGGAGATTGGCAGCTTGTGCGATGGCTGCTGCCGAATGTTCCCGGTCCCGGGCCAGGCCTTGATGCGCGCTTTCAAAAAAATCCTCTCTCGCTCCTGTCCCAATGGAAGCTCCTCGACAACCTCCGACGCAGTCTCGTGTCGCCGGCGTTGACGCTGCTGTTGCTGCTGGGCTGGACAATCTTGTCACCGGCCTGGTTCTGGACCCTGTCAATGATCGGCATCATCCTGTTTCCTTCTTTGATCGCCTCTGTCCTGGATGTGCTTCAGAAGCCGGGCGATGTGCTTCTCGGTCAGCATCTCTCCGCCTCAGTGCGCTCTACGCGCAGGCGTTTCGCCCAAGCCGCATTTTCGCTCGTCTGCCTGCCTTACGAGGCGTTTTACAGTCTGGATGCGATTGTGCGCACCACGTGGCGGATGCTGGTAACGCACAGGCGACTGCTTGAATGGAATCCGTCGGGCGACCCCGGGCGTAATAGCCGTAAGGGTTTCGTTGCCTCTTGCCGGACCATGTGGATCGCCCCGGTCATTGCCATTGCCACGGTGATCTACCTGGCGCTTTCGGGGCCGGCTGCGTTAGCAGCGGCAGGGCCCATACTGGGCCTCTGGTTTTTCTCCCCCGCTATCGCGTGGTGGATCAGCCGCCCGCCCGCTCGCCGCGAAGCAAGGCTGACGGACGAACAGACCCTTTTTCTCCGGAAGCTTTCCCGAAAGACCTGGGCGTTTTTCGAGACCTTCGTCGGCCCGGAAGATCATTGGCTGCCGCCTGATAACTATCAGGAGCATCTCGTTGCCGGGGTCGCACATCGCACATCGCCGACCAACATGGGACTTGCGCTGCTCGCAAATTTATCCGCTCACGACTTTGGCTACATTTCGGCGGGACAACTCATCGAACGTACAACGGATGCTTTCCACACCATGGAAGCGTTGGAACGACACCGGGGCCACTTTTACAACTGGTACGACACGCAATCTCTGAAGCCTTTGCCGCCCACCTACATTTCGGCGGTGGACAGTGGAAACCTTGCGGGCCACCTGCTGACATTGCGGCCGGGTCTGCTCGCACTTCGCGATCAAAAAATCCTGGGGCCGAGATTGTTTGACGGCCTCAGCGATACCCTCATGATTCTCATGGGGATTCTCGCAGATGCCGTGGAAGGAGCCGCTCCGGGAGTATACGCTCCCGCGGGGCTCGCTCTTCTTCAGAAGGAGCTGGAGTCCGCGTACAATTCCCCGCCAACTACGCTTACGGCGGCGCGGTTGTGCCTTGAGCAACTAACAACGTCCGCCGGGGAAGTGGTCGCCGGCGTCGATACACTCGATACTGATGGCGTTGGCCTTGATAATCAGGCTGCGTGGTGGGCGCGCGCCTTTGCCGGGCAATGCATAGCCGCCCTCCATGAGCTGACGTTTCTCGCTCCGTGGACATTGCTGCCGGCTTCTCCTGATAGGCTCGACGACTTTCCCGGTATCGACGAGATCCCGACACTGCGTCAGTTGGCCAACCTTGAGAAGGAGTTGCTTCCGGCATTCGAGCATCGGCTCAGCTCCGGCTCAACGCAAGGGAAAAGTGGGTGGCCAAATGATGTCGAGCTTCGACGGCTCATCACAGAGGCAGGCCAATGTGCCAGGGTAAGAATCGCTGCTATCGAACGGCTTGCATTGCAATCCAGCGAACTCGCCCATATGGAATATGACTTCCTGTTCGACAAGGAGCGCCATCTATTGACCATCGGGTACAACGTGAGTGAACGCCGGCAAGACGCGAGTTATTACGACCTGCTTGCTTCGGAAGCGAGACTGTACAGTTTTTTGGCGATTGCGCAGGGACATCTGCCGCAGGAGAGCTGGTTCACGCTGGGGCGCCTGCTTACCACCGCCGGTGGAGAGCCGATTCTCCTTTCGTGGGGCGGATCGATGTTCGAGTACCTGATGCCGCTTCTGGTGATGCCGACGTATGAAAACACGCTGCTCGACCAGACCTATAAGGCGGTTGTGGCCAGGCAGATAGAATATGGAGAGAAGCGCGGGGTGCCGTGGGGCATTTCGGAATCGGGCTACAATATGATAGACGTCCGTCTTAACTACCAGTACCGGGCCTTCGGCGTGCCCGGCCTGGGGCTCCGGCGCGGGCTCGCCGGGGACCTGGTAATTGCGCCCTATGCTTCGGCGCTTGCGCTGATGGTGGCGCCCGAGGAAGCATGTATGAACCTCGAGCGACTCTCCGCTGAAGGGTTTGAAGGAAAATACGGCTTCTATGAAGCGATCGACTACACACCTTCACGTCTGCCGCGCGGACAATCGAGCGCCGTGGTCCGGTCCTTCATGGCGCATCACCAGGGTATGAGCCTGCTCTCGCTGGCCTATCTGCTTCTGGACCGTCCGATGCAGAAGCGCTTTGAGGCGGAGCCGGTGTTCCAGGCAACCATGCTGCTGCTCCAGGAGCGGGTGCCGAAGGCGACGGCGTTTTATTCGCACATTGCCGAGCTCTCCGACCTCCAGGGCGCTTCCCGCGGTACGGAGACGCCGATGCGCGTTTTCAGCAGCCCGGATACGCCGGTCCCTGAAGTGCAGTTGTTGTCCAACGGCAGATACCACGTGATGATCACGAATGCGGGGGGCGGTTACAGCCGCTGGAAGGACATCGCCGTGACACGCTGGCGCGAAGACAGCACCCGCGACAACTGGGGCACGTTCTGTTACCTCCGCGACGTGGCGAGCGGAGAGTTCTGGTCAACCGCATATCAGCCGACGCTTAAGAGATCGGCCAAAGAATCGAATGACTACGAGGCTATCTTCTCGGAGGCAAAAGCGGAGTTTCGCTGCCGGAACCACGACTTTGACACCCACACCGAGATCGCCGTTTCACCCGAGGATGATATCGAACTGCGCCGGACCACCATCACGAATCGCGCCCGGATACGCAGGACGATCGACGTCACGAGTTACGCGGAAGTGGTCCTCGCACCGTCCGCCTCTGACGCGCTGCATCCGGCGTTCAGCAATCTCTTTGTTCAGACCGAGATCATCCGCCATAGGCAGGCGATCCTCTGCACCCGCCGTCCCCGCTCTCGGGAAGAGCAGCCACCGTGGCTGTTCCATCTCATGGCCGTGCACGGGGCGGAGGTCGGGGAAGTCTCCTATGAGACGGACCGCATGCAGTTCATCGGCCGCGGAAACACGGTCGCCCATCCACAAGCGATGAGCGGGGCAGCTGGTTTTTTTACGGGGGCGCTCTCGGACAGCCAGGGCTCGGTGCTTGATCCGATCGTCGCTGTACGGTATCGGATAACCCTCGAGCCGGAAGAATCGGCAACGATCAATATTGTCTCCGGCATCGGCGAAACCCGTGACGCAGCCTTAAGCCTTGTGGAGAAATACCAGGACCGGCATGTCGCGGACCGCGTCTTTGAGCTGGCGTGGACACATAGCCAGGTGCTCCTGCAGCAGCTCAATGCCACAGAGGCCGATGCACAGCTCTATGGACACCTTGCCGGCTCGGTGATCTATGCCAATTCTTCGCTGCGCGCGGAACCGGGCGTCATCATCAACAACCGCCGGGGGCAATCCGGTCTCTGGGGCTACTCCATTTCGGGCGATTTGCCGATCGTGCTGCTGCAGATTGAAGATCCGGCCAATATCGACCTGGTGCGCCAACTCGTACAGGCCTACGCATACTGGCGTCTGAAAGGACTGGCGGTGGACCTGGTGATCTGGAACGAAGATCACGCCGGTTACCGGCAACTTCTGCAAGACCAGATCATGGGGCTCATTGCCTTAGGCATCGAAACCGGCGTGACCGATCAACCAGGCGGTATTTTCGTAAGACCTGCGGACCAGATATCGAACGAGGACCGCATCCTGCTCCAAACCGTTGCCCGCGCCATCATCATTGACAGCCGGGGAACACTGGCGGAGCAGACCATTCGTCGCGGTCCTGGGGAAGTAACCGTGCCGTTCCTTACCTTGACCCGGACCCACCGCTCCGAACCCCTGACAATCGCCGCGTTGCCTCGCCTTGATCTGACATCCTTCAACGGGCTGGGCGGATTCACCCCGGATGGGCGCGAGTACATCATTACGACCGCGCACGGGCAGGTGACGCCGGTGCCGTGGGTGAATGTGCTGGCAAACCCGCATTTCGGGACAATTGTTTCGGAAAGTGGAGCTGCTTACACCTGGAGCGAGAATGCCCATGAGTTCCGCCTCACTCCCTGGGGGAACGATCCTGTTTGCGATTCGAGCGGAGAGGCGTTTTACCTCCGTGATGAAGAGCGCGGCCACTTCTGGTCCCCCACGCCGCTGCCCAGCCGCGGGGCGACGCCTTACGTCACCCGCCACGGCTTCGGCTACAGCGTCTTCGAACACACGGAGCGAGGTATCCGCTCCGAGCTGTGGGTTTACGTGGCCATGGATGCACCGATCAAGTTCTCGGTGCTGAAAGTAAGAAACGAGTCGGGCCGATCGCGTCGACTCTCCGCCACCGGATACGCGGAATGGGTTCTTGGAGATCTGCGACCGAAGTCGACAATGCATGTAGTCACCGAAGTTGACCCCAACACCGGCGCGCTCTTTGCGCGGAACTCCTACAACACGGAGTTCGCTGACCGGGTCGCCTTTTTCGATGTGGACGACGCGCCTCGGACCGTGAGCGGCGACAGGACCGAGTTCCTCGGGCGCAACAACACGCTCCGGAATCCCGCGGCGATGGCCCGGTCGCGCCTCTCCGGCAGGGTGGGGACCGCGTTGGACCCCTGCGCCGCTATCCAGGTTCCCTTCGATCTGGCCGACGGGCAAGAGCGCGAGATCATCTTCAGGCTCGGCGCAGGGCGGGATGTTGATGACGCCGGCAAATTAGTGCGTCGCTTCCGGGGACCCGTTGCCGCGCGTGGCACACTCGAAAAGGTGTGGCAGTACTGGAATCACACGATTAGCGCAGTGCAAGTGGAAACACCCGACCCATCCGTCAATATCCTGACCAATGGCTGGCTCTTGTACCAAACTCTGGCGTGCCGCATTTGGGCGCGCAGCGGATACTACCAGTCGGGGGGCGCCTTCGGTTTCCGCGACCAGTTGCAGGACGTGATGGCGCTCATCCACACCGAGCCGCGGCTCGTGCGTGAGCATCTCCTTTTGTGCGCGGCCCATCAGTTCAAGGAGGGTGATGTCCAGCATTGGTGGCATTCTCCGTCGGGCCGGGGCGTACGTACACACTGTTCGGACGATTTCCTCTGGTTGCCGTTGACTGCCTCCCGCTACGTCCTGAACACCGGAGACACCGGTGTATTGGATGAACCCGTCCACTTCATTGAGGGCCGCCCGGTAAACGCCGATGAGGACTCGTATTATGATCTTCCCATCCGGTCTGAACAAAAGGCCAGTTTGTACTATCATTGTGTGCAGGCAATCATGAAGGGTCTTAGTTTTGGAAAGCATGGCCTGCCGCTCATTGGCTCGGGTGATTGGAACGACGGCATGAATATGGTGGGTGAACACGGTAAAGGCGAAAGCGTTTGGCTGGGGTTCTTCCTTTATGACGTGCTCATGCGGTTCACTGAAATTGCACGCCTGCATGGTGACCTGCCCTTTGTCGAACGCTGCCAGAGGGAGGCGGCTCAACTGCGCCGGAATATCGAGCAGAATGGCTGGGATGGTGCGTGGTACCTCCGCGCTTTTTTCGATGATGGCTCGCCACTCGGTTCGGCGGGTAATCCCGAATGCCAGATTGATTCTATTGCGCAAAGCTGGTCTGTTCTCTCCGGCGCCGGGGATGCCAAACGCTTGCGCATGGCAATGGAAGCAGTGGATAAGCGCCTCGTTCGACGGGACCATGCGCTGATCCAACTCCTATCCCCGCCCTTCGATAAGTCGAATTTGAATCCCGGCTATATAAAGGGGTACGTCCCTGGGGTCAGGGAAAATGGCGGGCAGTACACTCATGCTGCGATCTGGGCGGCGATGGCATTTGCAAAGTTAGGCGACAGCCGTCGGGCGTGGGAACTGCTGGCAATAATCAACCCGGTGAGCCATGGGAGATCACCGGAGGAAATTGAAACCTACAAAGTAGAACCATACGTTGTAGCAGCCGACGTATATGCGGTTTCACCACACATAGGCCGCGGTGGATGGACATGGTACACAGGATCGGCAGCATGGATGTACCGGCTAATTCTGGAATCACTCCTTGGGCTGAGGCTTGAAGTAGACAAACTGCGTTTCGAGCCGTGCCTTCCGGCAGATTGGAAGATGTTCAAGGTACATTACCGATACCGGGAAACTATCTATCATATCACTATCCAGCAAATGCCCGTGGGCAGCGGCGAGACGAGTGTGGCCATCGATGGCGCCCTGCAACACGACAAGGCTATTCCCCTTGTTGATGACCATCAGGAGCACACGGTCGAGGTGAGGATACATGTTGAAGAAGGATGAGAAAAAGTACACCTGTACCTTTTTTTGTCCCCTATTGAAATTAAAATGTCAATAAACCAGCCTGACCCTGTCACCCTGTTTGCTCTCTTTCAAATTTGTAGCCAGTGCTTTATTTTCTCACTCACAAGTTTAAAGTACCAATATAATTGCTGCGAGAATAAAGGAATAAAGGGGACGGTTCTCTTTATTTTTTTTATTTCTGTATTTCTTGGAAAGAGTAAGTCTTGCCTCCGCCGTTGATGATTGATGACAGACGGTTGGCGTTATCAATTAAAGAGAACCGTCCCCTTTATTCCCTTAAAAAAATAATCCCCCCTCACCCCCCTTTGAAAAAGGGGGGGAGGAGGGGATTATGGAAGCACAAAAACCTTCGCCTAACCTATCAGAGCAAACCAAAA
>Ga0209642_10002842_pt1 | contig 11315 bp, 8 predicted proteins | sample RifCSP19_2_FD_184025 | JGI IMG/M metagenome (GOLD analysis project Ga0209642, IMG submission 184025) | Soil microbial communities from Rifle, Colorado - Rifle CSP2_sed 19_2 (SPAdes) (version 2) | ecosystem: Environmental > Terrestrial > Deep subsurface > Rock core/Sediment | place: Rifle... | reverse complement strand
GCAGTAAGACAACTCAGGGTTGATCTAGGAAAAGAGAATACGCTATTTGTTCACCTTACATACGTTCCATACGTAGGCCCTGCCGGAGAGCTTAAAACTAAGCCCACTCAACACTCTGTAAAGGATTTATTACAAATCGGAATCCAGCCTGACATCCTTCTTTGCCGAACGGACAGGTTTCTTCCAAGGGAGATCAAGGCAAAGATAGCTCTATTCTGCAACGTTAAGATCGAAGCCGTTATAACAGCAAAGGACGTAGATACCATTTACGAAGTTCCAATTATCTTCCACCGTGAAGGGCTTGATGAAATTATCGTTGAATTTCTTAATATGTGGACAAGACGACCGGACGTTACACCCTGGGAAGGGATTGTAAATAAATTTAACAATCCTAAATCAGATGTCACGATAGGAGTCGTAGGTAAATACGTGAGCCATAAGGATGCTTATAAAAGCCTACACGAAGCTCTGGCTCACGGGGGCTTGGCTAATCAATCTAAGGTAAATATAAAATACGTAGACTCTGAAGAGATTGAATCAAATAGAACAGAGATGTTTTTAAGCGATGTTCATGGAATCCTCATCCCTGGCGGATTCGGAAGGCGCGGATTTGAGGGAAAAATTAAAGCAGCTAACTTTGCAAGAGAACGTAAGGTTCCTTTCTTTGGAATATGCCTTGGAATGCAAATGGCTGTTGTCGAATTTGCGAAAAACGTATGCGGGCTTTCTCTCGCTCATACAAGCGAGTTTGAATCTAATACTCCGCATCCCGTCATAGACCTAATGGAAGAACAAAAGGCGATTAGTGATAAGGGAGGAACGATGCGTCTAGGCGCATACCCTTGCGTTCTAAAAAGAGGAACACTAGCTCACAGTGCTTATGCTACTGATCAAATATCTGAACGCCATAGGCACAGATACGAGATTAATAACCACTACCGTAAACTGTTTGAGGCAAAAGGCTTAGTTCTTAGCGGTCTCTCACCTGATGGAAGACTAGTAGAGATGATTGAGATAGAGAATCATCCCTGGTTTGTTGGGTGTCAGTTCCATCCAGAGTTTAAATCTACCCCTCTCAATCCGCATCCTCTTTTTAGGGATTTTATTAAGGTGGCGATGGAGTATAAGTCATCACTTTACCTTTAAGCTAACCGCTTGTACTTTGTCTATGATTGCCACTAGAGTGAAGAATGATCTGACCTTCGCAAAACCTTTTTCTATATGTTTATGGTTTATTGAGAAAGGAATTGTCATTGCGAGCGATAGTGAAGCAATCTAGTCTTTTTGGGGATTATATATTCGCAGAGTTAATCATTTTACTGAGCTCATAACGAAATCCTGAGCGGAGTCCAAGGGTTCCTCGCAGCTCACATTATGCAAAATCAAACAATGGAATTGATATAAGCCTTTTTGCTTTGCTCAGAATAATGTTTTACCTGGATAGTTTCGTGTACGAGGACAAGATGTTTCTTTTTTGGGCGATTTTCCATTTTTTCCTCTTGAATTGAAATTAGACTTGTTATAGCATGAATACTAAACGATTTGCAGTATAACACCACTGATATGGAATTATACTGCATTTTTGCAGGCTAATTAATAGTTAGGTGAGACACGGTGGGGGGCATGGTACGCCATACCGACAACATTCCCTGGCAAGCCTGTCAAGCCCGTGGAGAGGAGGTACTATCATGCGAAGAACAGCTGTCTTTTTCATAGCCCTGGGTGTCGCCGTGGCCGTGTGTGCCGCATGGGCATCCTCGTCGGAGGCAAAGCCGAAGGGTCCAAAGGTCCTGAGGAGCGGAAAGATACTGTTCGGCGCTCACGGGACCACCAACGGCCAGGCTCCCTTCCAGCTCTTCGTCTCGGACGCGAAGGGATCCGATCTCACGCAAATCTCGGGATGGCTCGTCACCGGAGGAGAGGACTACAGCACACCCGACATCGGGAAGGCCGCTGGCGGCGGCTGGCGGATCGCATGGGGCGTCGACGGCCTACATATATTCGACACGGCCACCGGCGCGATTGTAGGGAACGTGAACCCTGGCACGCGAGCCGATTTCAGCTCTGATGCCAACACCATCGTCTACCAGTCGGGCACGACAGAGAACAACATCTCGAAAGCCAGCTACGACGGTAGCAACGTTACCCAGCTCACGTTCGTGACCTCGGGGAACAACGCCGAGTGGCCCTACTTCGTCCCCCAGACGGGGCGAATCCTGTTCTTCAGTACTTTCGGGCTTTGTTGCCGGCATATCATGGACGCGGATGGTTCGAACGAGCAGGTGATCGCTTGGCCGGGGGGCGACACCGTCTCCCACTTGGGAATGAAGTCAGACGGCTCAGAGTTCGTCAACCCCGACAACCTGACGAGCTACCTGGTCTCATCAGGGGCGGTCGGCACGATCAACGACCTCAAGAACACGACGACGCTGCTCAGTCAGCTCAGCAGTCTCGGGTTTGAGGAGGTGCCTTCGACCATTTATCACGGGCAAGGTGGCGCCGGCACTTTCGCGCTCTCCGTGGACTGGTCAGAAGACGGGGAGAAGCTGGTTTTCGACGCTCTCGTCGAAGAGCAGGCAACGGGGCAGTACGGTATCGCAATTTTCGTGTTCGATCTGACAGAGAACAAGTTGTCGTTGGTCTACGGACCAGAACCCCTGGAGCCCTCTCGGACCAACAACTACAACTACTCCATCCACACGCCGAAGTGGATTCCCTGATCCCAAGACGGATGCATTCGCCGCCCGACACCATCCCTGCATCCGACCACGGCCATGCCATGGTTCGGCGACTGAGAAAAAGGGGTCATGAGAAAAAGGGGGCAAGCTTGAATTATGAATCTCGCGTTTTTTGCTATCAACACGATCTAGACGATAGCGCAAAAGAGGAGCTAATGAGCTTGGGTTAATATAAGCCGTCCGATTATCTGTTCACGGCACTCATAATGCTATTAGAATAAAACGAGCCATAATCCATGTAGGTTCCGATGAGAGAATTGGCGCTTCCAGAAGGCTGGGATAGACCTGGGGATGACGTGGAGCAGCCACATCCCTATCCTGAGCCCGGGGCGAGGGATTTAGCTGGAGCCGTGCAGTTAGTGCAATTTCTTTTTAAGACTCGTGAAAGCCGAAACTGATGCCTGTGGTAATCATTGTTGAGGTTAGGCATTTCTTAAATTACCACCCTGTGCTATACTTTAAACTTCTGTTTGTTTGAGTTAAGCTGCAGAATAGACTTTATTTAAGGTTTTGGAGTATTTCATGAAATATAAAGACATAATTACAATTGAACCTGGTAAACGCAGTGGAAAGCCTTGTATCAGAGGCATGAGAATTACAGTCTATGAAGTTCTTGACTATCTTGCTTCTGGTATGACTTTTCAGGAAATCCTTGATGATTTCCCCTATCTTACAGAAGAAGACATTTTGGCTTGCCTCAGTTATGCCGCTGAGCGTGAGAGGTATGTTGGGAGCCACTAAGACACGAAGGCACGAAGTAAAAATTAATTCTTAAAATCAACTTTGTGTCTTATTGCCTTTGTGGCTAATTCCTCTTTGTAAATCCATCCCTCTTCTTTAAAATATAATCGAAGCTATGATTAAAAAAATTCCAAAGATTAATGAAGTTGTGGTCTTCAGAAAAAGAAGCGAGCCATCTTTTGGAGTCCTGAGAGAGTCTCTGGGTGAAAGGGTCTCTGTGTTTTCTGAAGAGGGAAAGGAAGTAGAGGTAGATTTTAGCAAAGTAGTTCTCTCAACTGGGATTAAACTTGGTAGTGAATTAACCCAGTCTGAGAAAAAGCTCAAACTCAGAGGTATCAGAAAAGGACTCGATGAAAAAAAGAGCACTGTGGATTTAAAAACCCTCTGGGAATGTGTTGTTGAAAATCAAAAAGAATTGACCCTAGATGAACTAGTTGAAATTTATTTTGGAAGAGATGGAACAGAGGCTGAAGGTATTCTCCTACTTTTCTGGGCTGTTGAAAAAGATGATCTTTATTTCAAAAGGGGAGAAAAAGGATATACACCTAGAACCTCGAAGGAAGTTGAGGAAACGCTTATTCGCAAGGATGCCGAAGGAAGAAAATTACTTGAGCGTAAAGCCGCAATAAAATGGGCAAGAGGCATTATAGAGGGTCGTGAAGATGAACTGGAGTTTGATTTTAAAAATTATCTTGAGCTTATTAGGGGCTATGTGATCCACCTTGATAAATTTGAGAGGGCAAGTGAAGCGAAATCGTTTATGTCAGAAGTAGGGATAAGAGATGTAGAAGGTGCAATTGAGTTTCTTATCAAGGCTGGAGGCTGGAGAGAAGATGAAGACCCGCTCTTTAAAAGGCTTGGTCTTAAAGAGGGGTTCCCAAAAAAGGTATTGGAGGAAGCTAAGAGGATTATCGAGGAGCCATCTGTTGATGAAGGCATTGAAGACCTTACCAACCTAGAGACCTATGCTATTGATGATGAAACTACTGAGGATATAGACGATGCAATTTCAATCTCAGAATCACAGGAAGGCATTATGATAGGGGTTCATATTGCAAATGTTGCGAGTTACATACCAAAATGGAGTCTTCTTGATGAAGAGGCTGTAAAAAGAGGGGAGACGATATACCTACCGGAAGGGCATGTGCATATGTTTCCACCCGAATTGATAAGAGAGAAACTAAGCCTATTTGAAGGAGCACCCAAGTATGCATTATCTCTTCTTGTTTTATTTGACGAAAGATTGAACATAAAGAGCTACAGATTTACTAAATCAAAGATCCTAGTAAAAAAGAATCTTAGCTACACTGAAGCCGAAGATTTTCTTAGTAGTAAAAGTTCAATTGGGCCAAAGTTAATTAAGATAGCCCTTGGGCTCAGAAAAAGGAGGATTGAAGCTGGGGCTTTTGTTCTCCAACTTCCAGACATGAAGATCAGGGTAAGTGAAGGTGGAGATATTGAGATAAGGAAGATTCACATGAATACAACTGCTCATATTGTTGTTTCAGAATTTATGATTCTTATGAATTGGCTTTCCGGTAGGTTCTTCAAAGAAAAAGGAATCCCCGGTATATTCCGCTCACAACTTGAGCCAGTTTCTGAAGATGCGAGGTTGTTAGATGAAAATGACCCATTATTTCCACTATGGGCTATAAAATATCTAAAACCATCAAGGATAGGACTATCTTCCGAACCTCATTTTTCCCTTGGCGTTGATGCTTATGTGCAGATAACCTCTCCAATAAGAAGGTATCTGGATTTGGTTCTCCAAAGGCAAATCATTGGGGAGTTAGATGGTCAAGGAGCTCCATATACGGAGGAGGAACTCGAGAGATTATATCCACAGGTAGAGGTGGGGATAAGAGAAAAGAAGATGGTTGAAAGAGCTAGGGAAAGATATTGGCTGTTAAAGCACTTGAAGGGGTTAGAGGGAAAGGAGATTAAGGCAATCGTGAGTTCTTTAAGAGACAGTACAATATCCATTTATCTTTTAGATTACCTTCTTGAGGTGCCGGTTCCATATTCCTCTGAGATGGCTTTTAAAGAGGGGGATACAATAACTCTGACTGTAGAACGTGTTGATCCGCTTAGAAGGAAGGTTGTTTTAATCCCACGTAATTCATAAATTATATCCAGTGAAAACTATCGGTTTTTTTCAATCTATGGAATCAATGACTAGCGTCAAGAGAGAATAGCATGAGGCACATACAAGCTTGCCACCTTGTGATGTACCATCTTCTAGCATATACACATCCAAGCTCTCGCACTTTGCGCATGCCGTAGTAGGTGCAAGCGGATCTCTTTCCTCGGTTTGAATATCTATTCCTTCCAACACCCCGCCAACTGTCTCCGTCAAAAGTTGAAAGGTTGCATAACAGGAATCGCAGATATGATTAAAACAACACTTTGGCTCACATGTATATGTAATATTTTGAGACCCACAAACCGGACAGGCAACCTTGAGCGGTAAAAATTTCATAGTATATGCGAATAGAAATTATAGCTGTGTTGGAGAGCGTTAATCAAGAATTTATTCTCATATCTATTACCGTATCATTTGTTATAGTCAGCTACAAAATCTCTTGACTGGAAATACGATTAGCAATATTATGATTGAAGGAAGTAATTTTCTTTGATAGGAAGCGTGATATGAGGGGTAAAATCGCTGTTTTTGCACTTATTAGTATTTAGTATAATGTTTCTATCTGTAACCAGGAGTGCTCTGGCATGTAAGGGTAGTCAAGTCCTTTACGAAGATAATTTTTCAACGTTAGACCCAGACTGGGGAGAAAAAAGTTCCAACTTAAGTGTCAATAACGGCAAGCTTATCATTCAACCCGAAGTAAACAAGGGTTACTCAGTCATAAACCAGGGAAGCATCTTCGAGGATATGGACTTCTGCGTCAAGATAACCCTGGCAAAGACAGAGGACTTAAGTGGGACGAGCCAAGGTTTTCTTTTTTGGGCTAAGAGCTATGATGAGTTCTACTACCTGTACGTGATCGATGGTAAATTTTCCGTTGCGCGCTGGGTAGGTGGCCGCTGGTTGTACCCTGTGCCTTCGCGCGAGAATGCCGCTATCAAGAAGGGTATTGCAGAGTCGAATCAACTACGTGTTGTGACAAAAGGAAACCAGGCAACGGTTTACATTAACGACACGGAGGTTGTGACCTTCAAGGGCCAACCCCCTCAGGGTGGTAGCTTTATTGGTATGCGTGGTGAATCACCGTCAAATTCCCAAGCTGTATGGGAATTTTCCGATTTGAAAGTCACAAAATCGTAAGAATAAATTGTAAAGATTGAAATTGAGGTAAGTTTATTTAGGTTGGGTAATACTGAGATATTACACTTTATTGGCCCGAACGTTCGAAAGGTTCTAATTCTTTCTGTCTCCTCCTTTATCCTATCACTCATAATCTTTTTATCTAATATTTTAGGTATATTTGAACTCAAAGCCTATGACCTGTTTTCAAGATACCTCAATCCAATAAGGTCTTCAGGCAATATCATTATTGTACAGGTTGATCAAGAAAGCATAGATGCGTTGAGTAAAGAAGGCATCACCTGGCCCTGGCCAAGACAGATCTACGCACCGATAATAGAATATTTGTCTCAGGCGGATGCTGTATTTATAGACATACTGTTTACAGAACCATCTTCTTACGGTCAAGAAGACGATAAAATCCTTACCGATGCATTTAAAAAGGCTTCAAATGTTTATCTGCCTATTTTTCTGTCCCGCCAACAGGAAAGCATGCCTTCTGAAGAGGAAAAGTTTATTAAACACATAGCAATCAAAGATAAAGTATCCGCAGGTTCTATATCTAATTCTGTTATTACCCCGATTGATATATTCAAAAGTGCTATCAGGGGAGCGGGTAACGTCACGATTTCTCCAGACGAAGATGGCGTCTATAGGGGGATACCTCTCTTCTTTCAATTAAAACAGTTTATAATCCCTCATTTTTTACTCGGTTACCTTATAGAGAAGGGCGTGATTAAGATTGATCAAGACACGCTCTACGTTAATGAAACCGAGATACCTATGGTAGATGGAAAACTCATGCTCAGATATTATCGAGGAAATAATCCCTTTAAGGTGTTTTCAGCCGCAGAGATACTTAAGTCGTATCTTGATAGTAATGCATCTATTACTCCTGCTATCCAAAAGGATTTTTTTAAAGGAAAGGTTGTATTTATAGGGCTTACCGCTGCAGGCTTATATGACCTTAAACCGACATCGGTTTCTTCTATATCTACAGGTGTACTCATACATGCAACGACACTAGATAATATACTCAATAAAAGTTTTATTAGGCCTATAAATGGCATTTTTATAATTGCCTTTATGCTACTGATTTGCCTCTTGATCAGTTACTCTGTTTTAAGATGTTATTCCCTTCATATAAATCTATCCCTTTTCATAATATCACTATCCATCATATTGCTAATTACCGCCGTGTTATTTAAGAATGCCTTGTATATGAATATCATTCCTCCTGTTGTATCCTTGATGATGAGTTTTATGATCTCAGTTGCCTACAGTTATGCTACAGAAGGGAGACAGCGGCTTTTCCTCAAGAGAACCTTCTCGCAGTACATGGACAAAAGAATAGCAGACTACCTTCTTGAAAATCCATCCCTTATAAAACCCGGCGGTCAGAATAAACGACTAACAGTGTTTTTCGCTGATATTGCGGGTTTTACATCTATATCGGAGAAAGCCTCAACTGAGAAAATAGCCACGATGCTCCATAGGGTTTTGAATTCGCTTACAGAGGTCATTATACAGAATAATGGAGTCATCGATAAATACATAGGGGATTGCGTAATGGCATTCTGGGGTGCTCCGCTTGAAACGGATAAAGACGAAATAAATGCGTGCTATGCTGCAATTCGATGCATAAGTTCTATCAGTGAACTAAATAATTTATTCCGAGCAGAGGGCTTTCCTGAAATAGCCATCAGGATTGGAATCCACTCAGGTGATGCTATAGCTGGTAATATTGGAAGCGACAGGCTTTTCCATTACACAGTCATAGGTGATACTGTTAATCTTGCATCAAGATTAGAATCTGTAAATAAATTCTTTAAGACAAGGATCATTATAAGTGAAGATACAATCAAAGAAACGGACAACCATTTTTTCACAAGAGGGCTCGGCCTAATTGAGGTAAAAGGAAAAACCCTGCCAATAAAGATATTTGAGCTAATCGGTGAGAAAGAAAATATTGCACCTGATAAAAGGGAACTGATTACACTCTTCCACCAGGGGATTACATTTTATGAGGATCGTAAGTGGCGCGAAGCCTCTCAAATATTCGATGAAATACTAGAGAAATATCCCAATGATGGGCCTTCAGAATTTTATAAGAGTCGGTGCGAATATTTAATATCAAATTCTTTCTTGACAGAGGATTGGAATATAATAAAGTTTACTGAGAAATAAACATGAAACTACCTTTTATAAGCCTTTTTATTATAATCGCAACAACGGTATCTCTTCATGCCGAGACAGCAACTGTTATTACTAAGCAAACCGCCATAAGAGAGTCTTGCAGGTTTTTCTCACCGGTAAAGGTAACTGTTCATTATAATGATGTGCTTGAAGTTATTTCAAAGGAGGGTGACTGGTATCAGGTTAAGTTTAAGGGAGTCCAGGGATGCATTCATAAAAGCTCCATTGAGAAAAAATCTATCTCGTTGTCTAAACTTGTTGGGTCAGAGAAGCAATCTACATCGGGCGATGAGGTTGCTCTTGCAGGAAAGGGATTTAATCCCCAGGTCGAAACGTTATATAAAAAGGAAAATCCCCAATTGAATTTCCAAGCAGTTGACAGAATAGAGAATTATAATATTTCTGAAAGCAAACTTATACAATTCATTCAAAGCGGAAAGCTTAATCTACAATGAAAGAACATTTATATTTAAAATTAATATTAATCCTTTTACTAACTGGTTGTTCCAATGTTGACATAGGGAGCATAGGAAGGATAGCACAAGAGACCTTTAAAGCTGCCACACCTCTATCTGACGAAGAAGAATATTATGTAGGCCGTGCAGTGGCAGCGAGGATTTTTTCATCTTACCCTCTTTTAGAAAATAATAAACTTACAGAATATGTTAATCTTGTGGGCCAGACTGTAGCAATTTATTCTGATAACCCAATAACATATGGCGGGTATCACTTTGCCGTACTTAACTCTAACGAGATAAACGCCTTTGCATGCCCTGGGGGAATCATATTTATAACAAAAGGAATGATTAACGCAGTGCAGAATGAAGATGAGCTTGCAGCGATACTTGCACATGAAGTAGCACATATAAATCATCGTGACGGTGTTTCCTCCATTCAAAAGGCGCGCTTGACGGAGGTTGCGACCGTTATCGGTACTGAGGCTGCTCAAAGATATGCCCCTGCACAATTATCACAACTTGTTGGTCTCTTTGAAGGCTCTGTTGACGATGTTTTTAAGACCCTCGTTGTTAATGGTTACAGTAAATCGCAAGAATACAGAGCTGATGAATCTGCCCTATCCTATCTATCAAGAGCTGGATATAATCCCTCAGCATTAGAGGATTTCCTTCAACGCCTTATGAATCAGGGCCAAGCAACAGGTGGGGGAATAATGAAAACACATCCTGCAACAGCAGAAAGGATAGAAAAAGTCAAGAAAGAAATGCCTTCGGCAAAGGTAGATATATCTTTTGTTCAGTTAAGAAGTAAGAGATTCGAGAAGGCACTAAAATAACTAACGACCAATCCCATGATTACTTGGCTTGAGAATTCCCCAATATTTGCTACATCCCTTATAAGTATATTTTTATTATTTGCCCTTTTAGCCCTCGGCTGGATACTTAGAACCCGCTTAAAAATAAGTCTTGGCTTATTATATAACATTTATTCACTCTTCGCCGTCGTCGGTATCTGGATTTTGCTAAACCACAAATATGGTTTATTAAAAAGTCTGGGCTTACACTCGTTTGCTAAGTGGTATGCAGCAATAATAATTTTCTTTGCTGTTATATTTTTGATCAAGGTTTTCTCGGTTTTTTTCTGGGATTATTATCTTTTTCAATACCGCAAAACCCATGTCCCTGGACTCCTCAGGAGTGTAGTTAGCGTTCTAATCCTAATCATTGCTATATTAGTTATTGTTCGATATGTTTTTGACAAACAGCTATCGGGGCTTCTTGTTGCTTCAAGCGTAACGGCTGGACTACTCGCCTTTGCACTACAGGATTTTCTGAGTGGTATAATTGCTGGAATTGCACTTAACATAGAGCCACCGTTTCAGGTAGGAGACTGGGTACAGGTTGGAGATAAAGAGGGGGAAGTGGTAGATATAAATTGGCGGGCTACCACACTGAAAACACTTGACACGACTTATCTTGTAATACCAAACAGCATTATATCAAAGGAGCAAATCAATAATTTCTACAAACCTACGAAGGTTCATGCGGTTCTTGTGTATGTAGGGGTTGAATATGGTGCGCCACCGACAAAGGTTAAGGACATCTTGATTTCTTGTGCGTTAGAGATCAGGGGTGTTGTGTCAACTCCTCGACCCCTCGCTCGTCTGATTAACTTTGGAGACTTTTCTATCACATATGAACTAAAGTTTTGGATTGAGGACCACGCTGTATACAAGGATATTAAAAGCGATGTTTTGACGCGCGTTTGGTATAACTTGAGGAGAAATAATATCAGGATTCCTTTCCCCATACGCGATGTGTTTATTCATGAGGAAGTGGGAAAAGAACAAGCAATTGAAGAAATGAATCGTAGAAGGGAACGAATAGAGGGCCTTCTCCGCAGAGTAAGCATTTTTGAAC
>Ga0209642_10002841_pt1 | contig 11316 bp, 10 predicted proteins | sample RifCSP19_2_FD_184025 | JGI IMG/M metagenome (GOLD analysis project Ga0209642, IMG submission 184025) | Soil microbial communities from Rifle, Colorado - Rifle CSP2_sed 19_2 (SPAdes) (version 2) | ecosystem: Environmental > Terrestrial > Deep subsurface > Rock core/Sediment | place: Rifle... | reverse complement strand
GCTATTCTCGGCTTCTATCAACTCGTCGACCAGGCGATTGGCGACCTCCTGGCAGCGACCGACGAGCGCACCGTGGTCATGGTCGCTTCTGATCACGGGTTTGGGCCGGTCCACACGAAGGTATCGCTCTCCCGATGGATGGTTGCCGAGGGTTTGGTCACCCTGGGAGGCGGCACGTGGGACCTGCGACCTGGGGGCCACGGATTCTCTGCCTCTGTCCTAGGAGGAGGGCGCGTCGAGGCCGATCTCGGGAGAGGATGGACCTTCCGCGTCGACGCACCTTCCGATTTCGCGGGAGTAGTGCTGGAAGTCCCCGGGTTGAAGTCGACCAGCAGCTATGAAGTCAGAGCCTTCGTGACGCGGGCGACCCCTGGGACCAGGCTGGAGTTCAAAGACCTGGGTCGGCCCAGGGAGTTGATCATCGGCGGCGCGCCTCTGGAGGATGTCCCGGGCGACGTAGCGGCAGTCTTCCAGCCCCAGGTGGCTCCTGCACGGCTCATGCTGGGGATGACGACTTACGGCGGCAACCCGTGCGGCGAGTTCACGGTCAGGGCCGTGATGATCACGGAACTGGAAGACTGGACCAGGACGACCGCCTACATCCTGGAAGTCGGCGAGGCCGGCGAGAGTCGCCGGATCCGGATCAACCTTCAGGGAAGGGAACCACACGGCATCGTTCCGCCGGGTCCCGCATACGAGAGTCTGCGAGGCGCGATTGCAGCCAGGCTGGCGACGCTCGAGGATTCGGCAACGGGCGCGCCGCTTATCGCACAGGTCTTCAGGGACGAAGAGGCCTTTCCCGGGCCCTGCCGGGACGATGCCGCGGACCTCGTCGTGCTCTTCGGAGAAGGCGTAGGCGGCATGAGCACGTCCGGCCGCCCGGACTACACCGGCCCGGTCAGTTATCCCGCCGCCGATGGACTCTCTGGGAGACACGAGAAGGCGGGCATGCTGGTAGTCAGTGGCTCGCCCATTCGTACAGGCGTACAACTCAGCGCCGACATTGTGGATGTCTGTCCGACCATCCTCCACCTGCTGGACATGTCGGTTCCCCACGACCTGGATGGCCGGGTCCTCGAAGAGATCTTCACGCCGGAATTCCAGAGGGCGCGACCGGTCCGTGTGGCCGTGCCTGCGGTCGAGCCTGTACGCCTTGCGCCTCACGCCGCGGGTTACACCGATGAACAGCGCATGCAAGTCGAAGAACGGCTAAGACGGCTGGGGTATTTGGACTGATAGGGGTGCCCAGAGTCGCTGGGCGACCGATCGAGAGGAGGGATTCGAATTCAGTGAAAGCAATGGCTCGTATTCTCCTCTGCAGAGGGCGTCCGCATTTCAAGGTTCCTCGGTGGGAAGGATGCTGGATTGGGCAGACGCTGCAGTTCATGATGGACATGCTCCCCACGATACGGGAACTGATCAGAGGGTGGCCGAGAGAGAAGATCCTTGAGGTTCTTGACGTCGGTACCGGCAGCGGGGCCGGAGCTAATCTACTCGGTACTCTGTACCGGTCGCCGGTCTTCGGCGTCCAGATGAAAGTGGATGCGCTGGATATCACCGATGCCTACAAGCCGTTCGCAGACTACTATTTCCCCAATACCAACTTCATCGTCGGTGACATCTTCCAGCTGCCACCTGAGCGGAAGTGGGATTTGGTGATCTGCAGCCACGTTATCGAACACTTCACCGACCCGCGCCCATTCGTCGCGGAGGTCAGGAGACGAGCCCGTCATTGGGCGCTCTTCTATGCGCCGTATGAGGAGCAACACTTGGGCTCAGGCCACAAGACGTCCATCACGCGCTCGATGATCGAAGGTCTCAATCCCAGCCTGGTACGGGTTATGAGCAGTCCTGCCTGGACGCATCAGGTGGACGAAAAGGCAGAGACGGTGCTCTTCGTGCTGGTGAATTCGGATCACCCGTGACCTGGGCCTCCTGTGGTGTCGCGGCTCCGGCGGGTCTTACGTCTTCGTAAATACCAGCATCCTTTGGCTTCGGGGATGCCCCCACTCGCCGATGTAGTCCATACGTAGACTGGTACTGCTGCAGATCCACCGGAAGGTGTCCACGTCGTAATGATAAGGATCATGATCAAAGTACGTGGCCAGGTCCGGGCCGTCCACGCGGGGATGCAGGATGGGCCCGAGGTGAGACTTCCCTTTCGGGTTCTCGAAGAACGTCGCATAGAACCTTCCGCCGGGAACCAGCACACGCTCCAGATTCATGACGCACCGGATGATGCTGTTCAAGGGCAGGTGCGTGAAAACCGAGTGTGCTAGCGCATACTCGAACGCCCGGCCGAGAGCGGCAAAGTCGAAGTCTTCCATCTCGACGAGGATGGGCGCCCGCTCCACAAGCTGGTAGCGCGGCAGTTCGATGCGGCGGCCTGCTTCCAGCAACTCCAGGTTCTTGTCCACCCCATAGTAGTGACCGGGTTCCAGATAGGCGATGAAATGCACACCCCCACGCAGGCTGCCACATCCGATATCGAGGAGATAGTGCTCCGGCTGGAGCCCCTGGCCGACCAGGAAATCGTGTTGCAGCCTGCCGATCTCATCCCACAAGCCTCCCACGGCCCCCCGGTGCCAATCAGGAGGCCTGAGCTCCTCTGGCATAGAGTTAGGAACCCGCGGCTTGTCGGGCATCGGCACGCCCTTCCGCGTGACGTGCAAGGCGGGGACGCTTCAGCCTGGTGCCATTATCGGGGGCCCGGCCCCCCGATGGCTACGGGCACGGAATGTCGGAGACGGTAAACGCCCACCGGTAGGTCGTCTTCCCAGCGTTCGCCGACGGATAGGTGATGGCGGCCCAGTGGCCCCCTGTTGCCAGGGGGGTTGAGGGGAGATAGACGAGCGAAACCCGGGACTGGGGGTAGGTGAGCGTGCCGACCACGCGGGCCTGCGATGTCACATCAACACCGTCAACCGTGAGGGTGACGGTTGAGGGGTTGAATGTGCCGCCCGACCGCATACCGTCCGTGACGTGAAGCTCTACGCTGATCCGGGGAAGCGGGCAGACTCGACTTCCCTCCTGGGGGTAAATCCCTGCGATTTCACGCGGTCCGGTGGGAGAGGGTGACGAGGGCGCGGCAGAAGCCACAGGTGATGCACCTGGCATGTCGTAAGAAACAGCGGACATGAATAGACCTGCCGCGACGGCTGCGACAACAGCCATGCTGATTCTTTGCAGCACCATACTGCACCTCCCCCTGCAACGCCCCATGACCTCATTCACATAGACGGCGCCGGGCCCAGAATAGTTCCGGCGATCCTGGGGTCCCGCTGAGGGGCAGGGCCATAAATGAATCCGGGACGGGGTCTCCGTCCCGGATTCGTCCACGCCGGTGTGGTCGTTATTCGCCGCCAGGAGGAGGCAGAGACACCACCACCCTCGCTGCGTTCCAGAGGTTGCGTACGGAGGTGCCAAAGTACGGCCCCTGCAGGGCATCGGGCTCGGACGGGACGACCCACTTGTAGGAGGTCACGCTGTTCACGATGCCCCCGACCCGCCAGACGTCGGGCCCAGAGTAGAAGAGTATGAAGGGGTTCCTGTTGAAGAGGGAGTGCCCCATCACGTAGTCGATTACCCATCCTCCGCCGCTGGATCCGCCGGTCATGTCACACCCGGCCGATAGCGTCGTCGGACCAAGGTCCGGGAAGAACTTGTCGAGGCGGAGGTCGTCGCGGAACCTACTGCTCTTGCAGTAGATCTTCCATAGACCGTTGAACGGCGCGGCCTGCGGATAGCCCTGGATATTGTAGGCCTGGATCCGGTTGAGGTTCCAACCGATGCCCATAGCACCCGTGACCTCGCCGATCCGCTGCCCCTCCCCGTTCAAGTACGTCACGATCATCCCCACGTCCCGCCGCAGGTTGCTCTTGAGGAACCAACCCTTGAGCGTGGACAACTGCTGCCCGTCCCAGCAACCAAAGGGGGTGAAGGGATAGGCGGGGCAGACAAACACGTGGGTCGACCATGTGCCTTCTTCAAACTCGTCGGCGTTGATCTGCCTGCCGCCCGAGTTGACGCAGTGGCCGGCGGTCACCACGAGGCTGCGGTTTCCGCTGTCGGCCGTGGAGATGACCTTCCCCGAGCAGACGAAGAATCCGCCGGTCGGGTCGTATTTGACATTCTTGAAGAAGATCTTGACGTTAGTGCGCCATGGGTAGAGGGTGACCAGCTCTGCTGGCAGCAGCTGGTAGCGGGCGTACGGCGGGCACCCTGGGTCAGGGGGGCCCGTGAAGGCGTCGCCCTCGAAGGCCGTGTACACGCAGGACGCTGTGCTCAACGTGATGCTGCCCGATGGCTTGTAGTACGGCAGCGGGCCGGGCGGTCCGAAGGAACCGAACGGGGTTGCGACCCCGGAGGCACATCCTGGTACCCAGTGGCCGTTGACAATGGCCGACTGACCGGGCGTACAGGCTGGCACATACTCGGAGGGACCGCCATCTGGGTTCTGCGGCTGCACGCCAAGCGTACGGCTTAGGCCTGGAGCGCCGCCGGGTATCCCTCTGGCGTTCCTCACACTGAGCGCAGGCATAGGCACGGCGCGTGCCTGAGCCATCTGCTCCTTTGTAAGTCGCACGCGAACCCTGGGTAGGTCGAAGCTCGCGACGGTATCATTCCCGGCACCCTGCCGCACGGATTGCGCTGCGGCGGGCGAGATCGTCAGATATGCCGGAATAACTAGGGAGATGATCAAAACCATGAGGGACGACGTCTTGAGCACCTTCCAGCGATCCATGCCCACATCCCTCCCTAATTAGTATTGAACTGATGTGTTACGAGTGTGCACACACATGCCACCCGCTCCCCCTGCACCCACCCCCTATCCCAGCTATCGAGTTACATCCAAAACGGCCCGCCTCGTCCGGGGCTAGGAGCCCATACAAGGCGGGCTTAGAGGAATTAACCGTTACATATGTTTTGTAACGCCCTTGACCCTTCGGCGTCAATCTTTCGGGCGATAGACTTTAGAGCGCCTCAAAGGGGCAAAAAGCGCCGTGGCTCTTCGATCAAAGCAGTCATCTTGCGGAAACCTTCTGGGAAGGTGACAGTGCTGGCCGGATGCCCATCAGCAAGCCTGCCCTGGGAACGCCATGCTCGCCAGTCGCCCGACCCTAACCCCCCCAAAAAGGAACCAAAGGGCAGATAGTGGGTCTCCACGCGCGTTTTGACAGGTTTCGGACCGCTTCAGGGTCTGCAAAATGGCCTTTGCCCGCCACGGTCAGCAAGGGAACCGCTGGCGGCGATGAGAAGTTACTCCATTGGAGGCATCTCGATGGAGGCAAATCTGCGGTCGGGACGCGGCGTGACCATTCTTGAGGTCCTGGTCGCGATCGGGCTGCTTGGCATGATGACTGTGGGCGTCTTTACGGCCTTCTCCGTTGGGCTGCGGGCCGTCTCCCTGGCCAGCGGGATGGAGACGGCGGTCAGCCTGGCGGAGGAGGGCCTAACCGCATTGGGTTCCCCTCCTTGTGGATCGGCATTCCAGGACCCCGTCGGCGTGCTGTCGGAACTCCCCACTTCGGCCCGCTACCAGCGTGAGCTGGAAGCTGCCCGGGTGGGTGAAGGCCTCTGGGAGCTGATCGGTAGGGTGTCCTGGACACAGGAGCGTCGGAAGCGCACGATCACGTTGGCCACCCTCCGATATGTGTCCAAGGCCTGCGAGATCGTGGCACCGTGAGGCATCAGGACGTGCGCGGCTACACCCTGATCGAGTTTGCCGTCGCCATGGCCCTGGGGGTGATCGCGCTCGCTTTGGTGGGATCAGTGTTCGTGGCTACCCTCTCGATTCAGCGCCGGGGGCACCGCGCACGCGAGGTGGAAACCCTGGCGACCACCTTGGTCGATCTGATCTCGCGGGACGTGCGGAACGCAAGCCGCGCGCCCGGGATTCGGGAAGAGCCGCCGTTCGACGTCGAAGAGGGGCGGCCCCTGCTGGCCATCGCACGGGCGCCTTCCCGGTCGGAAGCTGCTCCAGAGTGGATCCTTTACCTGTACGACGCGAATCGCGGCGAGGTGCACCGGCAAGTGGTCGTCCAGGAACCCGACGGACGCGCGACCGTGCAGCAGAGCCGGATTGTGGCGCGGGGGGTCACCCAGATTGAGGTGACCCGCGTCGGCAACGGGGTCTCCGTCGAGGTGCTCGTCCAGCGGGGCCGGGAGACGGCCCGCGCGCGGGGCACCGCCGAGCCCAGGAACCCATGAAGCACGGACTGATTCGGCGCCAGACCCGGCGAGAGGAGGGAGCCGCCCTCCTGGTGGTCCTCGTCTTCCTCGTGATCATCGGCGCGTGGTCGACGTCGTTCATCTGGTTCATGAACCAGCAGCAGACGCGCGCCGGGATGCGGTACCGCTCCGCCGTGGCGGCGCGCCTGGCCGAAGCCGGCGTCCAGCGGGCCCTCTCGATCCTGGAGTCGACCGCGCCGGACGGCTCCCCCGGCCGTACATGGCGGCCTGACACCTACACAGAGTCCATGGCGGTAGGCACCCTCGCAGGACAGTTTACCCTGTCCCTCCGCGATGAGACCGACGGGGCGGTCGTGATCGTTAGCAGCGGTGAAGTGGGGGGAGTCGCCCGCCGCCTGCAGGCACGGGTCTATCTTGCTTCCCCCGCCCTTCTGGCCGGGCTCTACGCGGCATGGGCCATCCGGCTGCGGGACCCTCCTGCGGCGACCGTTATTCTGCCTTACGGAGCCGGGCTGGACGATAGACCCTGGATCCACCTGGCTTCCGGGCGCGAGGTGTGGTTTGCGACCACACAAGTGTCAATCAACGACCCCGCGACCGCTTTCGAGGCCGGCCCGGGGCCTCTGGATCCGGCCGACAGCGCCCAGAGGACCATCCCGCTGCCAAGCCCTGCCTCAGTCAGGATTCTCCTTCCGCCGAGCGGCTACCTCAGGCTGGGCGAAGACCGCCAGCCTGTGGATGTCCAGCAACTGCGTGTCATGGGCGTGCACGTCGAGGGTACCGTCATCCGCACGGGAGCCTTCCCCCAGGCCCCCGAGGTTGACGCTTCGTTCTACCGCGCTCTGGCAGCGGCGAACCACAGGAACGCCGAACTCAACGAGGCCGTCGGCAATCACGTCGGGGACGCCAATCTGCTGCGCAAGCAAGACAGTCTATACACGGCAAGGCAGTTCGAGCAGCTCCAGGTCTATCTGAAAAGCCGGGAAGCGCCGAGCCAGCTCTTCGGGGTCATCTACGTCAGGGGAGGGGTCTCTCTGCTTGACGGGGAGCGCCTCGAGATCGTCGATGGCGCATTGATCGCCGACAGCACAGTGTATCTCAGCGCCCGTGCCGAACTGTCGATCACCCATCGCCCCGCAACGCGTACCCTCCCCGGGCTCATCGTGCTGGGGAATGGGGCGCTGTTCGTCACGGAGGGGGCCCGATTGCGGGTGCACGGCCTCGTGTACAGCAGCCGCAACTTCGAAATCGGGCCGCAGGCCCGGGTGGATATCGTGGGGTCGGTGGTGGCCAAAGACCCGGGGCCGAGCTTCCAAAACCGAGCGGGGACGGTTGTGATCCGCTATGATCCGGCAGTCCTCGGCACCCCGGGCCTGCATGTGCCCGAGGACACGCCGGTTATCGCCTGGGTGGCGGTCTGGGAGGAACTCCAGCCCACCCTGGTCCCGCAAGTCCCCCCGGTGGTGGCGCGGGCCACGCCGACGCCACTGCGCACCCTGGTGATCACCCCGCCGCCAACTCCCGCCGCAACCCGTGCGCCGGCTCCCCGCTCGCCGGCCACGCCGGCGGCGCTGCGCACCCTGGCGATCGCCCCGTTGCCGGCGACGCCGACGCCGCCGCCAGCTCCCGCCGCAACCCGTGCGCCGACTCCCGACCCGCCGGCCACCGCGGGCACGCGGACCCTTTACCGCGTGCAGGCGGGCGCGTTCCTGACACGGGAGTACGCGCAGGAGCGAGTGCACCAACTGAAAGCCGCGGGATTCGACGCCTATATCCTGCCGGCGGGTGAGCTCTTCAAAGTCTACGTCGGGGCTTTCGGCAAGCGGGAAAACGCCGAGCGTCTGGCGGAACGGCTGCGCGCCGCCGGCTTCGAGACCCTCATCGTCACCCAGTAGGGCGGGGCGTCGCGCGCGAAGTATACCCGCTGTGCCCGAGGACACCCCTGTCATCGCCTGGGTCGCGGCCCGGGAAGAGCTCCCCTGATCGGTAGGCTCTGACGGAATCCCCGTGCGGTGGAGGTCGGTCCGAGGCCTCAGAGGCTACCCGAGCCCGCCCGGCGCTCCCGGGGCCGGCGCGGCGACGTCCAGGGGTAGCCCGGAGGCGATCTCCTGGTACCGGGCAACCACCGAGTCCGCCCGCCCCACTCCGGCGACCCTTCCGCGCAGCAGCAGGCAGGCGCGGTCGCACAGGGCTGCCACGGCACGCAGATTGTGCGAGACGATGAGGATCGTCTTTCCCCGGGCACGGAACTGCTGCAGCCGCTCTTGGCACTTGCGCTGGAAGGCTTCGTCCCCCACACTCAAGACTTCATCGATCAAAAGGATGTCTGGATCGAGGTGCGCGGCGATGGAGAAGCCCAGGCGGGCCTGCGTGCCCCCCGAGTAGTGCTTGACGGGCACATCGATGAAGTCCTCCAGTTCGGCGAACTCCACAATCAGCCGGTACATGCGATCTACCTCGCGGCGGGAGAGCCCGAGTAGGGATCCGTTGAGGTAGATATTCTCCTGCCCCGTGAGTTCGGGGTGGAAGCCGACCCCGATCTCCAGCATCGGCGACACGCGGCCGCGCACTTCCACCCGGCCCCGCGTGGGCGTGAGCGTCCGGGCAATCAGGCGCAGCAGGGTGCTCTTCCCGGACCCGTTGGGACCGATCAGGCCCAAGGTTTCGCCGCTCTCGACGCTCAGGGTGACATCCCGCAGCGCCCAGAACGTTTCCCGGCGTTCCCGGCGCCGGTGATCGAGGACGCCCACCACGCGATCCTTGAGTGTCTCCATCCTGTTGTGCCGGACGATGAAGCGCTTCCACAGACTCTCGATCGCGATGGCGATCATCTACAGATCCTCGACCGCGTAGGGCGCCCGCCGTTGGAAGATGATCCAGCCGATCGCCAGCGAGATCCCGGCCCAGACCGCCATCGTCAGCAGCGCCGCGGCGGCCAGAGGACGCCCCCAGTAGGTCACCTCCTGGTATCCAGCAACGAACGCCGTCATGGGATTGAGGCGCAAGAGCGGGCGGAGGGCGGGCGGCACCATGTTCAGGTCATAGATGATCGGGGTGAGCCAGAAGAGCATCGTCAGACCCACCTCCGTCAGGTGCCGCAGGTCACGAAAGGCGATGGTCAGCACGGAGAGGGCCAGTGCCACCCCGAGCACGAAGGCCAGGTGCAGGATCAGGACGACGGGATAATATGCCAGCGTCCACGGCAGATGCTGCCGAAACACGAACAGCGACGGCAGAAAGACCGCCAGCGCCAGCAGCAACTGGATCAGGTTGAACAGGACGGTGGACGCGGGGAGGATCTCCCGCGGGAAGTAGACCTTCTTCAGCAGGTTGGCATTGGCCATCAGCGCCACTGTAGACGAGAGTGCGGAGTTGGCGAAGAAGGTCCACGGCAGCAGGCCGCTGATCAGAAACGCGGTGAAGTGCTCCAGTTGAATCTTGATGATGTAGCGAAACGCGACCGTATAGATGACGATCAGCGCCAGCGGGCTGAGGAGGGACCACATGAATCCCAGTGCCGAGCCGCGATATTTCACCTTGAGCTCGGTGAGCACCAGATGGCCCAGCAGTTCGCGATAGCGCAGGTAGTCCTTCCACCGTGAGGTGCTGGAGGCCGGTTCAACGATCGTTGACGTGAGGCTCGGCCTGCTCATCCCCGTGGCCGTGCGCCGCGCCGACCTCCGCTCCTAGAGCACAATCTCGGAGTCGTCGCTGACGAACAATTCGATCGCCCGATGGGAATTGACACTTCGCCTGACGATAACGTTCTTTCCCAAAACGCTGTCCACCAGCCGGTCAATGCCGTGGAGGCGGCACCCGTCCAGGATCACGGAGTGCTCCACCGCTACTTCCTTAAGGGTGACCCGGTTCCCGATGGCGGTGGCGGGGCCGATGTACGAGTCCTCGATGACGCAATGATCTCCGACGACCACCGGCCCGCGGATGATGCTGCGGGTCACGGTAGTGCCCGGGCCGACCTCCACCCGGCCGGCAATTTGGCTGTCCTGGTCAACGCTCCCAGCAATCCGGCGGCGGGCATAGGCGTCCAGCACCACGCGGTTGGCTGCGAGCAGGTCGTCTTTCTTGCCTGTATCGAGCCACCATCCATCTAGGACCTCTGCTTTCACTTGACCCCCCATGTCGATCAGCCGCTGAATCGCGTCCGTGATCTCCAGTTCGCCCCGGGCGGAGGGTCGGATCTCGGCGGCGGCGTCATGGATGCGCGGGGAGAAGCAGTAGATGCCGACGAGGGCAAGGTGGCTGGGAGGGGTACTGGGCTTCTCCACCAACCGCACGACACGCCCATCCCCATCCAATTGGGCCACGCCGAAGCGCCGTGGATCTTCCACCTCTTTGAGGAGGATTGCCGCATCTGGCCGGTGCGCCTGGAACCGCTCGACGAAGGCCCGGACCCCTCCCTCAATGAGGTTGTCGCCCAGGAACATGAGGAAGGGCTCATCGTCCAGATAGCCTCCCGCGATGCGGACGGCGTGAGCCAGGCCTCCGGGGACCTCCTGCCGGATGTATGTCACCTGCAACCCCCAGCGGCTGCCGTCTCCGACGGCCTCCCGGATGGATTCCTCGGTTTCTGGGGCGACGATGACCCCGGCCTCCCTGATGCCGGCGTCGGCCACTTGGTCGAGGACAAAGAACAAGATCGGTCTGTTTGCCACCGGCAGCAGTTGCTTTGCCATGGTGTACGTCAGTGGACGCAAACGGACTCCCTTTCCACCGGACAGGATGAGCGCTTTCACCGCGACACCCCCCTCTCTGACGCCCCCAGCCGGTGCACCGCGCACCGGCCGACAGGCAGTGGAGAAGAGTTCCCTGGGAGGTCAGTCGACTGCGTATGCTAGAGAGTTTGCTTCGTGCGCGTCGTTCTGCTTCCCTGCCGCAGCGTGGGGTTGCGCCTCTCCCATGTCCCATCTGGAATTCGCCACCTATAATATGGAAAGCCGTTCCCTGGCCTGTGCATAGAAGCGAAACCGGGCCCGTGCTCACGAATATCTTTCTGGCCGGTGTGACCGCAAATGCCGACAGACGATTCGCGCATGATCCGCTGTCCGCGCTGTGACACGCTGAACCCGCCGGAAGCGCAGTTCTGCATGCGCTGTGGCACGCCGC
>Ga0209642_10002833_pt1 | contig 11336 bp, 8 predicted proteins | sample RifCSP19_2_FD_184025 | JGI IMG/M metagenome (GOLD analysis project Ga0209642, IMG submission 184025) | Soil microbial communities from Rifle, Colorado - Rifle CSP2_sed 19_2 (SPAdes) (version 2) | ecosystem: Environmental > Terrestrial > Deep subsurface > Rock core/Sediment | place: Rifle... | reverse complement strand
AATTTCTCCCCTTTGAGATGATATCCAAAGTTTCGGATAAATTCCTTAAACTCATATATGTTCTCTTCACCAGGCTCTTCATGGACCCTGTATAAAAAGGGAAGTTTCTTCTTGGTAATGTAAGTTGCAACAGCCTGATTTGCCGAGAGCATAAATTCCTCTATGAGTTGATGCGCGATATTTCTTTCAGATTTTACAATATCTTCAACCCTGCCCTCTATGTCAATGATTATCTGCGGCTCTGGCAGGTCAAAGTCAATGCTTCCCATATCTGCCCGTTTTTGTCTAAGCTTTAAACAAAGTTCTTCCATTATTTTCAGGTCGTTCAGTATATGACTGTACCTTTCTCTTAACTCCCCTTCGCCACCCTTTTCTAAAGGGGGGCAGGGGGGGGTAGCAAGAATGGTTTTAACTTTTGTATAGGTAAGCCTCTCTACGCTTTTTATAACGCTCTCATAAAATTTGCTGTGTGCTATATTGCCGTGATGGTCAAACTCCATCTCTGCTGTAAGCGTAAGCCTGTCAACATTTGGGTTTAAACTACAGATGCCGTTGCTCAGTGCCTCTGGCAGCATGGGGATGCACCTGTCTGGAAAATATGTGCTAGTCCCTCTTTTATATGCCTCCTGATCAAGGTGGCTTCCTTCTTTTACATAATGAGCCACATCTGCGATAGATACCCAAAGTTTATAACCTTGAGTTGTTCTTTCTAAGGAAACCGCATCATCAAAATCTTTTGCTGTTTCGCCGTCAATGGTAACAGTAGCCCTTTTTCTTAAATCAACCCTTCCCTGAATATCCCGTTCTTCCACCTTTTGAGAAACTTCTTTAGCCTCGGCAGCCACATGATGCGGAAATCTGTGGGGCAGGGCATACTTTCTTACAATAACCTCTATCTCCACATCAGGGTCGTCAGGCTCTCCGAGGATTCCAATAATTTTTCCGAGAGGCGCAACTTTTTCTGCAGGCCATCTCACTATCTCGGCCTCCACAATCTTACCTTCTTCAATATCGCTGCCTTCCTTTGGCGGAATTATGATTTGCTGCAGAATCCTTTTATTAGACGGAATAACAACCCCAAACCCCTTGCCCCTTTCAAACCTCCCCACAATGGTCTTGTGCGCCCTATCCAGAATTCTTATAATCCTGCCCTCCTTTTTGCCGCTACGTTTTGCAAGGCCTTCAACCCGCACAACTACTTTATCTCCGTGCATTGCTCCTTTTAAGTTTCTGGGATTTATAAATATATCATCGCCGCCGTCTTCAGGCATGACAAAACCAAATCCGTCAGGATGACAGGTAAGCTCGCCAACAATAAGGTTCATCTTTGCCGGAAGGCCGTATCTCTCGCCTCTTATCTTTACAATGCTGCCGTCTTTAACCAGCTCCTTCAAAAGCCTTTTAAACATATCCCTTTTTTCTTTAGGAATCATAAGCTGGCGCACAAGCTCCTTAAAGGATAAGGGTTTGTGGATCTTATTTTGTATGAGTTTAAGGAAGGTGTCCTTGTCAGGAATTTGGAAGTTAGTTTTCGGCATAAATTAGATAGGAAAGCAAAGCAGCGGGTAAACCCCCACTATGGACATTATTATATGGCCTATAGCCCTATGATATTATACCCCGCATCAACATAGATGATTTCACCGGTAACACCGCTGGACAGGTTACTGCAGAGGTAAAGTGCTGTTTTTGCAACATCCTCTGTAGTTACATTTCTCCTTAAAGGTGTTTTCTTTTCCACGATATTGAGTATCTCTCTAAATCCTGCTATACCCATGGCCGCCAGGGTCTTTATGGGACCTGCGGATATGGCGTTAACCCGTATGTCTTTTTGCCCCAAATCTGCGGCAAGGTATTTTACACTTGCCTCCAGGGCTGCCTTCGCAACACCCATCACATTGTAATTTGGAATGACCTTTTCGCTGCCATAGTAGGTCATCGTTATTATGCTGCCGCCCCTCCCTTCCATTAATGGATATGCACACCTTGTCAGGGCTATGAGGGAATACGCCGATACATCCATTGCCAGCCTGAATCCCTCCCTGGATGTATCCACATAAAGGCCCTTCAACTCTTCTTTATTGGCAAAGGCAAGGGAATGGACAAGTGTGTCAAGACCGCCCCAGGCATCTCTAACCTTATTGAATACAGCGGCTATTTCATCATCCTTTGAAACATCGCAGGGCATAATCAGTCTTGAACCAATACCCTCTGCCAGAGGCCTGACCCTTTCCTCCAGAGGCGCAGCGGCATATGTAAATGCAAGTTCCATACCTTCTCTGTGCAGTGCCTGGGCGATAGCCCATGCAATGCTCCTCTCGTTGGCAACGCCGAAGATGATTCCTTTTTTACTGTCCAATAAACCCATCGTAAAGCCTCCTTGATGATAGCTCATAACAACTACTATGAGCCATTAGCTATGACTATATTTGTTACCTTTCTATCATTATTTGATTGCCGATTCAATCATTATTTGGCTTGCAAGGCAGTAAGTCTTCTGTTAAATTTATAGAAACAACAAAGGGAGGCCGCTATCTATGGTTTTTGAACACCTTGAAGAAAAAGAGGCTGTGGAGATTGCTGCTTTAATAGAGAAAAATGGTTTTGCATTCTATTCAATCCTTGCGAATAAAACAAAGAAAAAGTCAATAAAGGCTGTATTTAAAAAACTTGCGAAGGATGAAAGAAGGCATATGAAGATACTGGAAGATAAATATTACCCAGAGGCAGGTTTTGGAGAACAAATCACAGAAGAAGAACTTGCCATAGAGGATTATGTTTCAAGGGCCGCAGACCCCGCCATATTTACTGAAGAGATAGATGTTAAAAAACTTATTGCGGTTATAGACAGTGTGAAAAAAGCTGTGCAGTTGGCCATACACACAGAAAAGTATGCATCAGAATATTTTGAAGGCATGGCTAAGAAGGCTTTTACCAGAGAAGGCGCTGTAATGTATAAAGAGCTTGCTGCAGAGGAAAGGGAACATGCTAAAAAACTTGATGCCATATTAAAAAGTTTATAGGGCCATATTTCCATGAACCTCATGTCAGCGGTTTGCTGATAGAAATAGATTGCCTGGTTCTTAACTACATGATAAAGTTGTGATATCAAACCAAGGAGGATGTTCATGAAATTCAATGCAGTTATTGCCGTTATGCTCTTGTCAATTTTTATCTCAGGAGGATTGTATAAGACTTCCCATGCCGAGGAAAAAGGCAAAGTCCCTTCAATTACAAAAGCAAAGGGTGGATATACAGTTGAAGAACTGTATATCAAAAAAGATCAGCTTAATGGCAAGAAGGTTAAAGTCCGTGGGAAGGTTGTTAAATTCAATCCCAACATAATGGGAAAGAACTGGCTCCATCTGCAGGACGGCACCGGCAAACCAGGCACCAATGATATTACGGTTACTACAAAACAGAATGCAAATATTGGAGGCATAGTTCTTGTAACCGGTGTAGTGGTTACAAATAAGGATTTTGGAGGCGGCTACAGATACGAGGTCATGCTGGATGACGCTGGCATTGCCGCAGAGTAATTGAAGGGTATCTCCTATCGCACTTCTCCGCCAACAACTATCTCAGGTATGCGCAGGGTGGGCTGGGCATCTGCAACAGGCACACCCTGCGCATCCTTTCCGCATGTGCCGATACCGAACCCCAGGTCAGAACCAAGCATGTCTATATTTTTCAAAATCTCAGGGCCATTGCCTGCAAGGGTTGCGCCCCTTACAGGCTCGCCCACCCTCCCCTTTTCTATCAAATAGCCTTCTGTGACTTCAAAGACAAAATCGCCGTTAACTGTATTCACCTGTCCGCCGCCCATCTTTTCAACAAAAAGCCCTTTTTCAAGAGATCTGATAATATCTTCCGGATTTGATTTGCCGGATGCTATAAGTGTATTGGTCATCCGGGGGATGGGGCTGTGGTGATAGGATTCCCGCCTGCCGTTTCCTGTTGAGGTGGTGCCATCCTTCATTGCTGCAAGGCGGTCATACATATAGTTTTTCAAAACCCCATTCTCCACAAGGATTGTCTTCTGCCCCGGGGTCCCCTCTTCATCAAAGAAAAATGAACCCCTCTTGTATGGTATTGTTGCATCGTCAATTACAGTTATCAGGGGAGATGCAACTGTTTCGCCAATCTTCCCTGAATATACTGAAAGCCCCTGCTGTGCAAGGTCTGCCTCAAGGCCATGGCCTATGGCCTCGTGTATCATAGTGCCCCCTGCCTTACTTGATAGTACAACAGGCATCTTCCCGCCAAGAGCCTTCCTTGTTCTGAGCATGAGGATTGCCCTTTTTGCGGCCGTCTCAGCAATCCTCTCAGGTGGATTCTCTTCAAATATCTCCATGCCCATGGCACCGCCGATGGGTTCATAACCTGTCTGTATCACATCCCCTTCAGCGGCAACGGCCTGAACTAAAAACAGGATGCCAGTCTTTTTTTCCTCAACCCACTGGCCAAGGGAATTAATAACCGCCATCTGCCTTGAACCGTCACCGTATACTACCTTTATCTGATGAATCCTCCTGTCAAATCCCCTTCCAAAGGAATTGCCCCTTTTCACCAGTTCCACCTTTTTCAAAAGGTCGGTGTCTGATGGTGGTATCTTTATGTCAAAACCCTGAGAAATCTCTTTTTTAAGAAGAGATATATCTTCTTTTGTCCTCCCATCTTTTACAGCCTTGCTGACTGTATCGGCCAGGGTCAGGAGTCCTTTTTCTGTTAAGTCATTTGTGTATGCATAAGCTGTCTTAAAATTAAAGATGACTCTGAGCCCCAGGCCCCTATCCCTTCCTGAGATAACCTTCTCAATCCTGTCCTCCTCGCAGACAATGGATGTATTTACAGTCTCCTCCATATAGATGTCTGCAAAATCACCGCCCCTTTTTAAAGCTGCTTTAAGGATTTTGAAAGGGTCAAACCCTTCAATGAACGCCATAAGTCCTCCTTACAATTAAGGGTTTGTTAACATATTTTTGGAAATATTTAAAGTATTGAAAATTGATTCCTTTTGATGTTAATCTATATCAACACTTGAACGGGGCGAGCATATCAACAATAAAATTCCTTACTGAGTAGAATTCCCGCTTGCTCAGGCGGGCTGCGAGATTCTTCAACTACAATTTTACATATTGAATTTTAAATGTAAAGGGGGATGTAATGAGATTCAGGATTGCAATATGTTTTTTTCTGTTAACCGTATCTTTAAGCGCTGCAGATGCCCAGCCAAGGGATGTATTCAAGACCAAACTTGACAATGGCATGACTGTAATACTTGAGGAAGACCATTCTGCAAGGGTCGTTGCCTTTCAGATGTATGTGAGGGTCGGCGGTGCCGATGAAAGCGATAAAGAGGCAGGCATATCCCATGTATTTGAGCATATGCTTTTCAAAGGGACTGAAAGGAGGAAGCTTGGGCAGATTGCAGGGGAGATTGAGGCAGCAGGCGGTTATATAAATGCCTATACATCATACGACCAGACAGTATATCACCTTGCTGTGGCAAGCAGGTACTTTGACACAGGGCTTGACATAATCTCAGATGCGATACAGCACTCGTCTTTTGACCCCAATGAGCTTAAAAAAGAACTTGAAGTGGTGCTGGAAGAAATCAGGATGAACGAAGACAATCCGGGACGCACACTGTATAAAAATATCCTTTCCACTGCATTCACAACCCATCCATACAAGAGACCTGTTATAGGATTCACAGACACTGTAAAGAGTTTTACGCGGGAACAGATACTCAACTTCTTTAAGAAGTGGTATGTCCCTAACAATATGACACTTGTTATTGTGGGAGACTTCAACAGGAGCAAGGCATTAGAGGCTATAAAGAACAGCTTTAAAGATTTTAAACAGGGTCCTGACCCCGGCAAGGCAAGACCTGCCGAACCTCCCCAGAAAGAATTCAGGACAGTCGTCTCAGAAGATGAGATAAAGGAGACGCATCTCGGCATGGCATTCCATGTGCCTGAACTAAGGCATCCTGATACATACGCCATAGATGTGCTGGCAAATATCCTCGGTCAGGGAGAGAGCTCAAGGCTCTATCAGAAACTTAAGGAAAAGAAGCAGATAGTGCACAGTATTTCAGCCTATGCCATGACACCGAAGGAGCCCGGCGCATTTTTTATAACCGCAAATCTTGAGGCGAAGAATGTAAAAGAGACCATAGAAGAGGTTATGAAGGAGCTTCACAGGATTAAATATGAAGGCGTCTCCATAGGAGAGCTTGAAAAGGCAAAGCTTAATCTTGAAAGCGAATTTGTATATGAAAGGGAAACCATGGAAGGGAGGGCAAGGCAGCTTGGATATTTTGAGGTTACGGCCGGAGATATAACATTTGAAAGCAAATATATTAACGGTATATCAAAGGTAACATCTGAAGATATAAAAAAGACGGCGAATAAATATTTCATGGAAGATAATCTGACAGCAGCCCTTATACTGCCAAAATCCGACAGGGAGGCTGTCAGCAGGCAGGATATTGTTTCGGCAGCAAAGGTGGAAGGTTTTCCGTTACCGCAGGAAAGTGCGATAAACAATAGCGCAAAGAAGTCAGAAGAACCTGTGAAGGTAAAACTCGAGAACGGTATAACACTTATTGTGAAGGAAGACCACTCCAGCCCTACGGTTGCGGTATACGCAGCTTTCAGGGGCGGGTTAAGATTTGAGAATGATAAGACAAACGGGATCGGAAACTTTGTGGCAAATATGCTTACAAGGGGAACTAAGAAAAGGACAGCAGCCGAGTTTGCCCGGGAAGTGGAGGGTATGGCAGGCAGTATAAGCGGTTTTTCAGGCAAAAACTCCATCGGCATGTCAGGAAAATTTTTGGGAAGGTTTTTTGATAACGGCATGGAAATCATTGCAGACTGCCTCCTTAACCCGACATTTCCTGCGGATGAGATTGAAAAGGCCAGAAAGGAGACCCTTGCGAGTATAAAAAGGGAGGAGGATTATCTGCCCGGTTACACATTTAAGCTTTTTTACAAAGCCCTTTATGAAAAACATCCTTACCGGATGCCTGTGAACGGGACAGAGAAGACCGTATCTGGTTTGAAGAGGAAAGACCTTCTGGAACATTATAACAGACTTATAGCCCCGCAGAATATGGTTATGGTCATCGTGGGGGATATAGACAGAGATGAGGTTTTAAGGAAGATAGAGGATTTGTTTATCGGTTTTAACAAAAAGGCCAAACCAATGTCAGAGCCTTCCATAGAAGGCAGACAGCGGCTTATCAAAAACACCGGTGATGTAAAGGAAAAACAGCAGACCCATATTGCGCTGGGATTCCTCGGCACAACCATAACAAGCGAGGCAAGGTATCCCCTTTTAATCCTTGCCGAGATACTTTCAGGCCAGGCCGGGAGGCTCTTTGTGGAACTCAGGGATAAGGAAAGCCTTGCCTATGCCCTGAGCGCCTTTTCAAGGGAAGGGGTGGACCCGGGTGTGTTTGCAGTATATATGGGTACAGCCCCGGATAAAAAAGAAATGGCTATACAAGGCATATTAAGGGAATTAAAAAAGGCCATAACGGAAAAGGTGACAGATGAAGAGCTAAAGAGGGCAAAGAGCGCTCTGATAGGCGGCTATGAAATGGGTCTGCAGGAAAACTCTGCCCAGGCTTCAGACATGGCAAATAACGAACTCTTCGGACTTGGTTTTGATGAATACAGGAGATATCCGGGAAAGATAGAGGCCATTACTTCGGAGAACATCTTAAAGACAGCCCAGAGGTATATAAATATGGATGCTTATACTTTAAGCGTGGTGGGGCCGAAGTAAATTCGCGCTGAAAATGGATATGCGACCAAAGCCATTTGCCTGCTAACTGCCATAGCCCACCGTATGCCCCGCCCTGTGGAAGGGGATGAAGGCGGGCGCATGGAAAATTGAGATTTATTTCCTCTGCAGTCAAGAAGCCCCGCCCTGTGGGCGGGTTTCTTCACTTTTTACCTTTTTTTCCAGATAGGCGTATGCGCTGTGGTTATGTATGCTTTCCCAGTTTTCTGCCTCTATGCTGAACCAGATAATATTCTTTGTTTTCCCCAGCCTTGATGCGATATCCCTTACAACATCCTCTACAAACCTTGGGTTATCATAGGCGTGTTCTGTAACATATTTCTCATCAGGCCTTTTCAAGAGGGAATATACAGGACTTGATGCAGACATCTCCACCACCTTTATTATCTCCTCAATCCATATGAATCCGTGAAAACGCAGGGCAACCTTTACCACACCCCTCTGGTTATGGGCTCCCTTCCTGCTTATCTCCTTAGAACAGGGGCAGAGTGTTGTGACAGGCACTGAAATCTCAAGGATAAAATCCTTTTTACCGCTCAAGGAGCCTCTAAACCTGCATCTATATTCCATTAAACCCTTTGCCTTTGACACAGGGGCTGCCTTTTCTATGAAATACGGGAACTCCACCTCCATATGTGCTGTTTCGGCATTGAATCTCTTTTTCATCTTTTCCAGTATCTCTGGAAAATTTTTTACAGTAATCTCGCCCCTGTGCTCATTCAATATCTCTATGAATCTGCTCATGTGGGTGCCTTTAAAATGGTGGGGGAGGTCCACATACATATTCACAGAGGCAATGGTGTGCTGGAATTTATTTTTCTTATCCAGCACTATTATGGGATAACGTATGTCTTTTACGCCAACCTTGTCTATGGCTATCTTTCTGTAGTCGGGCTGATTCTGGATGTCCTGCATCTTTCTCATGTCTCTAAAATTCCTTCTATATAGAGCGTCACAACTGCCACAGCTTGCTGTAAGCCCTGCCTTGTAGGCAGGGTTGAGGCGAGCAAATGGAAATTAAAGTTTTGTTTTCCTCTGCAGTCAAGAAGCCCAGCCCTGTGGGCGTGGTTCTTCACTTTACATCCCTGCGTTGCTCCTCGGCTCGTCGCGTCTTGGCCTGCCTTGTTCTGACACTCTGTATGTGCATCTATTTATTCCGCTGTTTATAAAACAGCTATAAGTCAGCTATCTTCCTTTTTCCTTAATCTCCTTCATCTTTTCCATAATAGCCTCAGCCCGCGCCTTATAATCTATTGCAATCTTATTTGTGGGGTCAAGTTCAAGCACAATATCCCACTCCTTTACCGCCAGCTCAAGGTCCTCTTTCTGAAAATATTCAATGCCCTTTTTGAGACGTATGCTGACTATCTCATCCCTCTCCTGCATGCTTATAGACAGAAACCTATCAGTGTCCTTATAGGAAGGGACCAGCTTTTGCACCATATTAAATTCATCTATTGCATTGCCGTATTGCTTTGCTTCAAAGAATGTAACACCCTTCTGGTAATGCTCCAGCGCAAGAGCCTCAGGGCTTATAACAACTTTGCTTTTCACAGGTTCTTCCTCTTTTTGCGGATAGGGCCTTCCTTTTTCTGCGGCCTCAAGCGGTGAATTTAAGGGCAGTTCTGTATTCCCTTGCCGCCGTAGAATAAAGGCCTGCCTTTTCATATTCCTCGGCCACTCCAGCATGTTTCTCCGCCAGCCTTGAAGCCAGCCTGTCTATCCTGGACAGCAATTCCTGTGCTGCCTTATATTGCGGCTCTCCCTTTTTTAGCTCCATTGCCTTTTCCCGCGCATCTACCACCCTTCCCTCATTGTATAATAGGAGCGCCTTCTCATAAGGCGATGCTGTCATATAACTGGGGCTAAACTGCACACATCCGCCTGAGATTATGAGTGCTGTTATTAAAATTATCCTAAAGCGCAACGCCTTCCCTCCTCATTTCACTCATGATAGCACGGATTGTATCATCAACATTATTTTTCCATCTGTCTTTTAAACCAGTAATATTGAAGACAGTAAAAGGCCTGTCAATCCCTTTTATATTGACAGTTGGTATCTTAACGCATAAAGCAATCTCTTCAAGTTTACTGCAAATCTCTTCACTGACAAGCAACTCGCCATCTTTTGCAATGCCTGCAAGCCTTGATGCCACATTTACCGCATCCCCTATGGCTGTATACTCCATCCTTACCTTTGACCCCATGCTTCCCACAATTACATGGCCGGAATCCAGCCCGATTCCAATGGGAAGTTGCACAAGCCCCTTCTTCCACCTTGAGCTATTTATCTCATCCATCGCCTTGTTAATCCCGAATGCTGCCAGCACACCCTGCTGCAGGTGGTTCTCCATGGGGATAGGTGAGCCGAAGACCCCCATTACCGCATCGCCAATAAACTTATCCACAGTCCCATTAAAGCGGAATATGATTTCCGTTAAGATGGTAAAATACCTGTTCAGCAGCTCTACTACCTCATGGGGGCCCATCTGTCTGGTCATGGCAGTAAACCCCCTGATGTCTGCAAAGAGGACTGTTATATCCCTTCTTTCTCCGGCAAGGCGTATTTTTTCAGGGTTTTTCAGTATCTCATCTGCAACATGGTGGCTTACATATCTGCTGAAGGCGCCCCTCAATGTTTCTTTCTTTTCCAGTTCAGATGCCATGAAGTTAAATGATTCAATAAGGTCTCCTATTTCATCCTTGCGGCCACGTTGGATACGATACCAGAGGTTGCCATGTGCTATCTCCCTGGTTCCTTTGCCCCTCAATGTTTCTTTCTTTTCCAGTTCAGATGCCATGAAGTTAAATGATTCAATAAGGTCTCCTATTTCATCCTTGCGGCCACGTTGGATACGATACCAGAGGTTGCCATGTGCTATCTCCCTCGTTCCTTTCACAAGTCCAAATATGGGTTTTAGCAGCCTGGATGCAAGAGGGACAGAAATTATGAATACGATTACAACTGCAGCGATGATAATAAAAAGTATCTTTCTTTGCGCCTCCCTGACCTTTTCTTTTATGAAGTCCTTAGAAAATGAGAGGACTGTGTAACCAACCCTTGTCTCTTTAAAAAGCATGGGGCTGGCAAAGGTGAGTGTTGCTTCATCCTCGTGTATAAGCCATGGATCAGGGCCTTTGGCATTCAATATGCCTTTTTCATAGCCATAGTACTTTATACCAACCTCGTCCAATTCCCTATGCCCTTTTATGTAAAGATTCTCATCAAGTATGTAGGCATTGACTATACCGGGATATTTTAGGATATTCTGCACAAGGAGATTTATTACAAGGTTGTCATTCTGGAGTAATGGTATCTTGCTGTCGCTGGCAAATTCGTGTGTTATCGTGCCTGCCATATTGCGCATCTGGGTCTCCAGGGCGGCCTTCTGGTGCCTTGTCATTACAACACTGATTGCAATGGCAACAAACGAGAGGAGTATAGAAAGCGCAACTGCCAGCTTTATTTTGATTGAAATCTTTAATGGATACTTTAGCATATATTGTTAAACCGACTC
>Ga0209642_10002830_pt1 | contig 11345 bp, 6 predicted proteins | sample RifCSP19_2_FD_184025 | JGI IMG/M metagenome (GOLD analysis project Ga0209642, IMG submission 184025) | Soil microbial communities from Rifle, Colorado - Rifle CSP2_sed 19_2 (SPAdes) (version 2) | ecosystem: Environmental > Terrestrial > Deep subsurface > Rock core/Sediment | place: Rifle... | reverse complement strand
TCGATTTGAACGGGGATGGTGCAATGGAAATCCTCGCGCGTGATGTCCATGCCGAGTCCTTCGACTACCTCATTTATGATCCGAGAATGAACCCACCCTCCCCAGTCCTGCAAGCAGGGTGCGGAGGTTGAGCTTCACAGAGCCGAGATCCCGATGAACGGGGCTTTCGAGCGATGAATACTCCTTCTTGCCCGATAGCCATCCCCAGAGTGCCGAAGCGCAGGGTAGTCCGCAGACAGTGCGCAGTAATCGAGTGTGGAGCCGTGGACACCGAAGGGAGGCGACCGCCCCAGTAGAACACGTTCGGGCAGGTTGCCTGGCTCGTGCCTAAGGCAGTATTGACTGTTTCAAGTATAGGATTGAAAGATATCGATTCGTTGAGTGCCATCCGGCCGAGTGAAATACCTGAGGATGCCTAGCACCTCGCTGGAGGCGATCGGGGATGCGGCGCGATTCGCCATCGAATGAGCGGCGGGGAATTCCTCGGCGCGGGTCCGCCCCCACTGAAACGAGGCACTTGAGAGTCAACTTGTCCGTTGCAAGGATTGTTGACGGCCACCCTCCCGGCACAGTACAATCTCCCTCGCCAGAGGACCTCGATGCCTGCCGTCTTGTTGCTCCGCGAACGAGAGTACGAAGTTCGCGTCGGGATCACCGTGCGCGACGCGCTGCTGCAGAATGACCTCCAGCCGGAAGCGGTTATCCCCACCCGCCAGGGCGAGCTGATCACCGACGACGAGATCGTCAAAGAAGGAGATCGTATCCGCCTCGTCGCCGTCATCTCTGGAGGGTGCACCTCGCACGCGTGCACGCCTGAGCACACATGAAGTGTCGCAAGTGCGGCGAGAAGGCGGTCATCAACATGCGCCAGCACAAACTGGCGCTGTGCAAGGCCCACTATCTGGAGTGGGTCCCCGATCAGACGGCCCGCTTCATCGAAGCCTACCGCATGTTCTCGGTCCAGGACCGCATCCTGGTCGCCGTCTCCGGCGGGAAAGACTCCCTCTCCCTGTGGCATGTGCTGCAGCGCCTTGGGTACGCCTGTGACGGGCTCTACATCGGCCTGGGGATCGACGAGGGAACGGCCTACTCCGCCGAGTCCCAGAGGTTGAGCGAGGCATTTGCTGCGCAGCACGGGCTGAACCTGACCGTCGTCGATGTGCGCGAGCTGGAAGGCGCTACGATCCCTGAGGCGTCCAGGCTGACCCTGCGCGGACAGGGCAAGCCCTGCTCCGTCTGCGGCCTGACCAAGCGCCACATCATGAACCGCGTCGCCCGAGACGGCGGCTACGACGTGCTCGTCACCGGCCACAACCTCGACGACGAAGCGGCCGTGCTCTTTGGGAACACGCTCCATTGGCAAGTCGGCTACCTGATGCGTCAAGGCCCGGTCCTGCCCGCATCGAGCGAGGGCTTTGCGAGAAAGGCCAAGCCCTTCTGCCGTTTCTACGAAAGGGAGACCGCCGCCTACGCCCTCTTGCAGGGCATCGAGTATATCTATGAGGAGTGCCCGCACGCCGCCGGCGCTAAGTCCCTCTACTACAAGGAAATCCTCAACCGCATGGAAACCGACCGGCCCGGCGCCAAGTTGCAGTTCTATCTTGAGTTCCTGCACGCGAAAGAAGCCGGGCTTTTCGCTCAACCCTCACAGCCGCCGGATGGCCTCCTGCACGCGTGCGAGAGCTGCGGCCAGCCAACGTCCGCCCCGGGTCAATGCGCATTCTGCCGAACGTGGGACGCGGTGCGCGCCCGAAGCGCAATTCCGGCAGTACCCTGAAGACGACCGATCATCCCGAGTTCGCCACCCAGGCCTCCTCCGGTTGGAGCGCCTTGTGGCCCGAGGGCAGGATCGCCCGGTAGATCTGATCCGGCTTGAGCTCGCGACCCTCAACCTGTAAGAGCCATGGCACGCGGATCCCGAACAATCTCTCGTTCTCTTCCAGCATGGGCCGAATCAGCCCCCAATGTTGGTCCGTCAAATCCACGAACACTCCTCCGTTGAGCTGGTCCTCCCCGAGCTTGCCGTGCGGGTCACGCACGAAGATCGCGCCGCCCGAGGCCAGCGAGAACAGATTACCCCCCGGGTAGGGCGTCTCCAGCTCGGCCAACCGACCGCCCTCATCGAAGGCGATCCCGTTGAGTACCACGAAACCTCCCCCGTTCGACACATCGCCCGCCATGAACGACTCGCCCAGGTAGTCCAGGCACGTCCCGTTGATCACCACGTGCGGCTTTCCTACGGCATTGATCAGGGGCCTTCCCGCGGCGTTTCCCAACACGAACGCATCGCCGCCTTTGGCCGCATACATGAACGTCTGCCCGACGTCGCCATGCACGATCAGCCGCCCGCGCTTCATGATTTGCGCAAGCTGGTCTTGCCCGGAGCCATGCACGATGACCTCGGCGCCATCGATGCCGGAGGCCAGGTAGTCCCCCGAGGAGCCATAGATGTCGATGTGCACACCCGCGCGATCGGCTCCCAGACCGCTGCCGATGAATCGCTGGCCTTTGGCGTGGGCGACGACCAGCTTGCGAAAGCCGAGACCCACGAGCCGGACGATCTCCAGCGCCAACGATCCCTCCCCCTGCGGATCGTAGCCGCGCGCGTCGAGGATGACGGTCTTGCTCTCGGGTTGGAGCGTCGCAAGCGGGCGGCCGTGTTCGAGATACAGCAAATTGCCGCCCTCGTGATTTCGAAACGAGTCGAACACTTTCGCCAGCGCCTCGTCGAACAGGCTGAGCAGCGAGCTGCGGCGCAGCTCGCCCGTCGGGAAGCGGCCGTCGATCAGCACGGTGAGGGCTTCCAGCGCGGCGGTGCGGCCCCGCTCCTGATGCAGGCCGCTGGTCAAGGCATCGAGATAGGAAAGCACTTCATCGTAGGTGAGGGAGGCCGCTTGGGAGATGAGTTCCGTGACCAGCGAATGCGCATCGCCTTCCATAGGCGGCCGGCGCAGCGACGAAGAGTAGCCTCGGCCGTTTCGCCGATAGGGTTTTGAGCTCTCGCTGACCTCGATCCGGCGCCCGAACTTGTCGCTGCACACGAGATCGGCCTGGCCCTCCGGGCCACGCGTGATGCTGAAGACAAACGCCCCGCCGTCGGTATGGCTCCCACCGCGCGCGTTCCACACGCGGTCGGGGCGCGTCCAGAAACGATGGTCCTCCGCCGCAAGGCTCTCCAGGGCGGCGTCGATCGCCTGCTTCTCGGAGGCGGCAAAGCCAATCGACGGCTCACCCAGGGCGCCCTGCTGCAGCGCGAACACCTGGGGCCGAAGCATGCTCGTGTCGGTAATTCCAATGAGACGCGCCGTGCGCGGCCCCTGCTCGTCCGCCGCGGACTGGGCGATCAAGAAGAACCAAGGGCCATCCGGGGAAGCATGGATGTGGACCTCTTGCAGCATGCGGTAGATGCTCTGCTTGTGCGCCGGAAGCATGTCGAAGTCGCGCTCGGTCGTCGGCGCCAACGCTTCGATCACGTATTCCAGTGGGTAGCCGTAGGTCCGATGGAGCAGGTCGAAGACGAGCACCGACACTTCGGTGTCGGTCAAGAAGAGGGGGACGATGTTGCGCTGCGCAAGATAGGCCGTGACCGACGCATAGTTGGCGAAGTCACCGTTGTGGACCAGCGCTTCGTGCAGCCCAACGAACGGATGCGCCCCGCCCGGGTGCCAGACGCGGCCTTTCGTGGGATAGCGATGGTGTCCGATCCACACGTGCGCGTGCATGTCCTCGAGCTGATAGGCGCGAATGACGTCATCGCCGTATCCGACAAGTTTGAGGGAGAGCATATCTTTGCCGTGCGAGAGCACGAATGCCCGCTTCTCTCCCAGCGAAGCATAGAAGGCCTTGTTCAACTGGTACGTGTTCTGATAGACAAGCTCGTCTTCCAAATCGTTCTGGGGAAGACCTGCAAGGTTGTGCTGCGATGAAAACCGTGCCAAGGCATCCGGTCGAGGCCGCACAAAGTAGGCAACTACTCGAGGCGGCGCGACGTCAAGAGGCAGGTCTTCCCTCATGGGCAGAGCCGCCTGATGATCGACCGTGAACATCGGCTCGACGTACCGTTGCTCGACTTCCGTGCGCGCTCGATCATCGAGGTAGGCGACGGCGAGCAAGTAGTCCTCGCGTAAGAGCTCCACGGTCACACCGAATTGCTCGGGCGAGAGCCCCGCGAGCGCCGCCCCACCGCCCTTGCCGTTGCCGCGATTCCTCATCTGGCGCAACGACTGCAGCAAGTGGCGGCCGGGGATGAGGACGCTGCTGGCGATGCCGATCACGCCGCATCCGCCTTCGTCGGACTCTCGGCGGGCGGGCGCCGACATTGACCGGCCCTCGTGTAGGGCGCTGCGGGAGTGGATCAGCTTATGGACATTCGCAATGCGGCTCACGACACACCATCCAACGCAGGGACGACTTCGGAAGTCCATTCGTGTGACATACCGTTCCCGGCATCGTATTGCAGCAGATCCAGCCGGCCCCGCAGGTCCGCCACGCGGCTCAACCCGAGCTGGCGCAAGATCTTTCGCAGTTGATTCTGGAAAGAACGATAGAGGTTGCCGATCCGCTGCGCACCCCATTCCGGATCGACCAGGAGTGATAGCTCAGGGTCGGTGGTCGTGAGGCCGAACGGGCATCCACGCCCGCGTTCACAGTTCGAGCAGCGTGTACAACCGAGAGCAATCAGCTCGCACGTGCCGAGGACGCAGCCATCGGCGCCGAGCGCGACCGCCTTGGCGATGTCATGCGCGGTGCGGATTCCCCCGCTCGCCATGATCAGGATTTCGTCTCTGACCCCCTCCTGCAGCAGGTAGCGGTGAACCTTCGGGATGGCGTACTCCACCGGCATGGCGATGTTCTTCTTGGCGATCTCCGGCGCCGCCCCTGTCCCTCCGTATGAGCCGTCGATCTGCAGGATGTTGGCGCCGGCGTGATAGCTGCCTATGGCGACCATGTCGACGTCCGTCGGCGTGGAGACCTTCACAACAACCAAGGCGTCCGGATTGACCGTCTTCACCCAGTCGATGTGTTTGCGATGGTCTTCCACGGAGTAGACGCTGTGGAAGGGGAACGGTGAGAAAAGGCTGACCCATGGCACGGACTCGCGCATCTTGGCGACGGCGAGCGTCGCCTTATCGCCGAGCAGGTGCCCGCCAAGGCCAGGCTTGGCCCCTTGCGCATACTTGAACTCGAGGATGCGCGCACGCTGCATGGTCTCCTCACGGACCCCGAACATGCCGGTGGCGATCTGCGTGATGACATGCTCGCGGTAGGGGATCAGCGCATCCGGGTAACCGCCTTCTCCCGTGGATGTGAACGTGTCCCAGCGCTGCGCCGCCATGGCGCGGGCGGTCATCACTTGCTCACTGACGGACCCAAAGGACATGCCGGCTCCATACCACGGGACGGGGATCGTGATCCGCGGCCCCGATGGCCGGCGATTGAGCTGCAGCGAGGTGTCTATGGAATCCCGATCGGGGAGCCACTCCTCCTCGGGGGACCAGCGGAATCGGAGCCGGTCGAAGCCCCCTCCCGACGAGCCCACTTGGTAGCGCAGCCCATTGCGAGGCGGCTCGCCAACTTCCGCTTGAAGCCATGTGGCGAGGATCAAGTCCGCCGTCCATCGCAGATCTCCCAAAGCTGGCGGCGCGAATCCCTCTTTCGGCCAGCGCGAGAATCCCTGCCGCAGGGCTTGGGTGTGTTTCTTGGTGATGCGGTCCATCGCCGACTCGCTCATGTCATCCCTCGAAGCCCTGTATCGAGGCGAAGGCCTCCCGCTCCAGGTCGGCGTGAAACATCGCCCGGCCCAGCTCGCCTCGCAGTCGGCGAACTTCGCGCAGACCCATGGCGCCCAAGATTTCGAGCAGTTGATCGCGCCAGGATGCGACCAGGTTGCACAGACGTTGTGCGCCCCACGCCGGCCGTAGGGCCGGAAACTCGACCTCGGCGGTCAGGGGGTCCGCGCACTCCCCTCGGAATCGGCCCTGTAGGGCGATGAGCAAGGGCGTGTCGAGCGCCACCGCGTCCAAGCCGCAGAGGATGGCCTTGGGCACGTGCTCAGCGGCGGCGATCCCTCCGCTCCCGACGAGCGTCACCTGCTCGCGCAGCCCCTCGGCGACCAGACTTTCATGGGCGGCGCGGATGGCGTCCATCACGAAGCCGCGCCCTGTGCCGCCATGGTAGTCCGCGGTCAAGTGCAGCAGACCCACGCCTCGGCGCGCCAGCTCGACGACCTCGTCACTGTACGGCATGCGGATTCCCACGACGGCCTTGGGGAAGGCCCGCTGTAGCTGCTCGAACGCCTCAGGCTGCCAGCCTTCCAGCTCGATCATGCGCGGAGGCTCGGAGAGTCGATCGAGATCGGCGAGGTTGGCTGGCGTCACCACGGGCGCAAACTGCGGTCCTTGCAAGGCGAGCTCGAGCATGCTCCTCACCGGCAGGACCATCAGGGTCTTCAGAGCTCCGGCGGCCTCGGAGAACGCACGCCACACTTGGCGGTCGGACACCGTGGTCGGCGGTGGGTCAAACAGGCAGGGGATCGGAAGAATGATTGTCTTGGGCGTAGCGCCGGTCGGGTTGCCGGAGGAGTCGAAGTCCAGGAAGGCAGGCTTGGATCCCAGGTCCACGGAGGTGGAAATGAACTCGCGGCCGTGGATTCCGTCGCGCGTCGGTCGCACGATCTCCGACATGTCGGTCCACAGGCCATCCCATCCGGGCCCGGCGAAAGGACCCCGGTATCCTGCTCCCCGCACCGGCACGCGGCCGGAGGCGGCCTCGTACAGGATGGTGTCGACCTGGTCTGGCGTCATGAAGGAGTCGCCGAGTTCAAGTCGGGCCGGGTTAGGGTGGATTTGCACGACGTCGGGGTATTGCACCGTGCAGCGCAGGCATCCCACACAGAACTGCGGCTTGGGGGCAAACCCTCCGATCGGCCTGGAGAAGACGCCATACACGCAGGGTCGGCTGGCAACGACGGCAAGGTCGAAGCGCTCTCGGAGCAACTCCTTGATCAACAACTCGGCTAGCTTGACCCGGCGTACTTTCACCACAAAGCGGTTGGGGTGCCCCGCGAGATTCGGGATAGGCTCGGTCTCGATGTGATAACGATGGTAGCTGCTCATCCGCGGTCTCGCCTCCCACGCAAACAGGGACACCGGGCCGCTCGCCCGCAAGCTCGAATCCCGCTGCTGCGCTTCAAGAGGTTCGGGTCGTGGAAAGAGCCATCGCCGACCCGGCCAATTCGCTAGCCGTTGTGCCGCTCGTCGCCGAGCGGATTTGGGCAGGCGAATTCAGATGGGAGACAGGAGCCATGGCGGGCTCCGGAGGCATCCGCAGATGATTCGATTTTCCCCCGGCGCCTCGCCGGCCGGCCCTCCGTGGCCCGGCACGGCGAGTGCGCTGAGCAAGGATGTCAGCGCCTCACCGGGGTTAGCCCTGCCCATCGGCAGGGAACCTCCACCTCGTTGTCTCGGCGTTGCCGCCGGCCGGCCGTCTCGCCCCGGCGGGCTACCGCCCGCTAGGGCGGCGGCCCGAACGGGGGCCTCCTTGGCCCGGCACCCCCTCCGCTCCGCTTCGGGGACCTGCGGCGGCGAGAGCGTCGAAGATCCCGCGCCCTCTTGCGGGGCCAGTCAAGGATGTTGGCGCCTCGCCGAGACCCACACGCTTATCTCCCGTTTGCCCGTGTTACTCGCACAGGCAACGTTGCGCCGATTCTAGCAGAGGGGACAATACGGGTCAAGGTAGGTTGCGGATCAGGTGCATCCCACGTAGTGTTGCATCCATCGGTTCGTCAGGCCCCAGGCCATCGGTGACGCCCGACAACGGGTAGTCTCTTCGGCAGGGTAGGGGCGAAGCATTCGCTGTTGGAACTTAATGGACAACCGATGGCTCCACGGCGAATGCTTCGCCCCTACGCGCCACCGGGTATCATTCGGGCCTAGCGCGGGGCCTTACGTCTGCCACATCAGGTGGGATGCACCTTGCCGATCTCAGGACGAAAGCCCGGACGTCACTTTTCGGTCCGATCTCAAGCCACAGATTACACAGATTCCATAAGCGAAGAAGGGAGATTAATCGGAAATCTGTGCAATCTGTGGCTATGATGTCGAGGGTCCCGGAATCCATCCAGGATTCTGCGGCTACTGCTCCCGCCCTCGCCTCGACCGCTTGCGGGCAAGCAGATGCTCGGCGGTCGTAGTGGCTCTTTCGGGGGGCGCGGAGGGCGAGGCCGCAGGCGGTTGCTCGATCTTCTGCGACGGCAGGCCTTCGCGCATCCCCGTGACGATGCCTGGAGTCCCGACCTCATCGGGCGAGCTAGCGCCATGGCTCACAGGCCCTGTCGTTTCCCCGACCCGGGAACGGCTCTTGGCGATCCGTAGTGCCTCGACCTGCGGGGCGACCGGCAGGGCAGGGCGGGGCCGTCGGGAGATCCCTCGCAACGCCTCGCTCAGCAGCGTCAAGGGCGAGGCAGTGAGTCGCCTCACACCGATGTCCAAGGGGAGCAACATCAAGGCCAAGAGCAACAGCCAAGGCCATGCCGGCTGGGAAGTTCTCGCGGCGACGATCGGCCGCTCGAAAGGTTGGCCGGGATCGGCTGTCAGCATCCGCCCACCGCTGACGGCCATCAACCGCTCGAGCGCGGCGTCCTGCACGCCCAGTTCCCGATACTCAGGAGAGTAGGACAGGACCCAACCGGTGCGGGCAGAAACCGCCCGGTCAGCCGGAATCCCCACGTCGCTGGGAGAGGGCTGTTTCTCGCCGAGCACCGAGATGAGGTAGACGCCTTGTTCGCCAGCATCGATGTTCGCCTCGTAGCGGCCCGGGGCAATCTGGGGAACGGAGAAGCTGCGCGCGATTCCGCCAGGATCCACCACGGTTGCACGCAGGATGTATCCATTGAGATAGAGCCCGGCCTCGGTCTGCGCATCGACCGCCATCCGCACTTGGTCGCCAACCAGCGCCAATTCGATCGCCAGAGGCGATGCGGGTCCCTCCCCGAGGCTTGCACCGACGACCTGTCCCCAGAACTGCGAGAAGCCTTCCCACGCGATCCACTCCTTCGCCCAGCGGCCCGAGGCGTCGGAGGTGAACGCAATCGCACGACCGAGGCCGTTCTGCCAGGCAGCAAGCAAGGGATCCCCTTGATGAGTCTCGAGCAGGACTGTGGCAGTCTGTTTGGCCGATGTGGCGACATACCCTTCGAGGGGTGGAAGGTCTGGGAGGCCGTCCAGCACAGACGGGCTGCCGATCTCGAGCGGCTGGAACCGTTCCTCCACAAGGTAGGCGCGGGTGAGGATCGCCGTCTCCTCCGTGAAGATGCTGGGAATCGTCGCTGGATCTTCCGTGTAGTGATAGCGCCCTCCGCCGATGGCCGCTAACTCCTCAAGGAAGGAGGCTGCATCCTGCCCGACGCCGACGACCGACAAGGTGATGCCGGATTCAGAGTAGAGCCCCGAAACCAGCTCCGGAATCCCTTCGGGGCTGGCTCCGCCGTCGGTCAGTAGGATGATATGCTTCACGAGGGCAGGATCCGAAGGCAGCTCCCGAGCCACGGCCTGCAGGCCGGCCAGGATATCCGTCCCTCCGCCAGCGCGAATGCTCCCGATCGCCTCCCTCACTGCGCGCGGGTCGGCCAGCTCCGCGATCGGCGCGGCCCAACTCGCGCTTTCGTCGAACACGACGACGCCGACCCGATCATGGGCGGCGAGCAACTCGGTCGAGCGAATGGCGGCCTCTTTGGCCAGCTCGATCTTCGGCGCCCCTCCACTCGCCTCGGACATGCTGCCCGAGCGATCGATCACGAACACGAGAGCCAGACTGACTCTGCGTTCTTCGGCAGTGATCTGCATGTCAACTGGCAGGGTCTCTTCCAGAGGCGTCCCGTAGTAGCCGCCGACGCCATAGCTCGTAGGCCCACCCACCACAACCAGCCCGCCGCCCAGGTCACGGACGTAGGCCTGGAGCGCATTCAATTGGCGCGGACTTAAAGTTCGGGCAGGCACGTCGACCATCACCAGACCGGCGTACTCGGAGAGCTCGAGCAGGTCGGAGGGCATCCGCTGAGGGAGCGCTAGCTCTACGTCCAGGCCTGTCGAGCGCAATGCTCCGGCGAGCGCGGAAAACTCATCCGGTCTTGCCTCGCTGCTCCCGGGCAAGTCTTCCCCTTCCGAGGGAGCGATCAGGAGCACCTTCGGAGGTCCAGAGACGGACGAGAACGCAGCCGAGAGGTTATTCTGGTAGTACGTGTCTGCCTGCGGTTCAATCCTCACTTCATAGCGGGCAAACCCCGGTTCGCCGGCCACCAACGGGATCTTGAACTCCTGTCGCCCTGGCGTGACATCGATCAGCATGCGCTCGACGATTTGCGCATCCAGCCACACGCTGACTTGGGCCGCCGTCTGACCGGTGGAGGTCAAGGCCAGCTCAAGGTCGAACCTCTCGCCCGCACGTAGCCTTGCCGGAGCACGCAGATCGGAAACGATCACCTCCCCAGCGAGCGGCTCCTCGAAGGCGACGCCCGTGATCTCCACCGCGCTTCCCGCGGCGAGACGCAGCGCGGCGAACTCATCGCCGGCGCTCGTCCGACCGTCGGACAGGATCACGATCCTCTTTGCGACCCCAGGCGGGAAGAGCGCCATGGCAAGATGGATGGCTTGCGCAAGGTCGGTCTGGGTCGTATCGAGCACGGATGTGATCGACTCGAAGCTGGCAGCATGGGAAAGCGGGCGTTCGACGAGAGCCTCCTTTCCGAATACCACCACGCCCGCCGAATCCTCAGCCCCCATGTGGGCAAGGCCACTCCGCACATACTCCAAGGCTGCCGCCTTGCTCGACGGCGACATCGAGTCGGATTGATCGAGCAGATACACAACTGCTAAGGCATCGGAAGTGCGCAGCGATTCCAACCGGGCAAGGGAAAGCACGATCGAGAGCAGCATCAACAGGCGGAAGGCGAGCGAAAGCTTCTCCCTTCTCCGCAGCCTGCCGCCGGCTGGCCAAGCCAGGAACAGCACGAATGGGACAAGTGCCAGAAGCAGGAGGAGGAAGGCCGGCGCTGAGAGGCGCATGGCGCGACCTAGCCCTGTCCGCGCCTCGCGCGCCGGGCGCTCGTGACGGCCGCTCCCCACCCGCTCTCCCAGCGCCCACGGATCCAATCCCAGAAGGCCGTTCGCCGGCCTGGCCCGCCAGACCGACTCCCTCGGTGATAGACCCACCATTCCAAGCTCAGCAGGGCCAACGCAGCCAGCGCCAACCACGGCCAGATCTCGTACTCCCCCGAGGCCTGCGATCTGGATGGCCGGATCGTGGTGGAGCCGAGGCGGATCTGCTCGGCGGGCCGCACCGTCGATTCC
>Ga0209642_10002826_pt1 | contig 11351 bp, 13 predicted proteins | sample RifCSP19_2_FD_184025 | JGI IMG/M metagenome (GOLD analysis project Ga0209642, IMG submission 184025) | Soil microbial communities from Rifle, Colorado - Rifle CSP2_sed 19_2 (SPAdes) (version 2) | ecosystem: Environmental > Terrestrial > Deep subsurface > Rock core/Sediment | place: Rifle... | reverse complement strand
TGAGCTCGAGCAGATGGGGTACACACCGGACACGATCACCGAGGCCCTCGACGACCAGGGAGAGCCGACAGGTCACTACCTGCTATCGATCACCGAGTTCGCCGAACACACCGCACAGAGCCTGCACGAGCGCAATCAACTCTTCTACGCGTACGCGACTCAGACAGGCCTAGGGATGTACTACGGCTTCGATTGCACGCCGGACGTCGCCGACTTTTGAGGACTGTAACAAGGGCCGAGGCCAGCACCGACGGCCAGGCTCACAACCAGAGGCCTGGCCGTCGGGGGATGCGTTCCGTCGCAGACTACCGGCCGACGGTGACCGGTTGGGAAGCCCGCCTGCGTCGTTGCCAGACGGCGATGCCCAACGCGGCGAGCAGAGCCAAGGACGCGCCTCCCAAGGCGAGCAGAGGGCTCGTCGCCGTGGCCGCCTCGGCTGAGGTGCTGCTTGGGGCCGACAGAACCTGAGCCTGCCCGCCATCGGCGACGGGCTGAGGATCTAGCCCCTCGGCACTGGCGGCATTGGCTTCTGCAGCGTCGCTGGCGATGATGACCACGCCGTGCGCCGCCATAAGGTCCGCAAAGGCCGCCTCCGCCGCGGGGGACACGCGATACCACTCATCGGGCTGAAAACCCAAATCCTCGCTGGCCCCAACCAAGTGCATGTACCCTGGATGCTCGACAGCCCCCGGGTAGTACTCCCGCGCCATCCAGGGCATCGGTCCATCCTCCAGGATCAGATAGAGGGTGATGCTATAGCCAGTGCCCAATTCCTCCGCTGGCTGCCGGACGCGTAGACTGAGGTCCAGGAAACCGGACTTTTCGAGCTGGCGCATGGCCTCAGGGTCGTCGAGTGTGATCTCGCCGTCGATCCCGGGGCCGCTGATCGTCAGCGCGCTTAGCTCCTTGGCCCATACGCTCGCCGTCGAAATGAGCAGCGCCGCCACTGCCAACAGGCACCCCACGGAACCTCGCCATCTTGCATTCATGGCTACCTCTCCTCCTTTGCAACTGCCGTCATCGAACCTACGGCTTGGATTCGTCTCTATTACACCTCCGGCAGAGTGAAGGTTCCATGGATCGGCGCGTTCACGGTGAACGGAGCTTGTACACCCGGCCGGTTGACCAACAAGTGGACTTCGAGCACCGCATCGTGGCTGATCCCCAACCGTTGGCTCAAGGGAAGCTCGTCCAAGGCAACCTCTTGGAACCCAATGCCCGCCGGCGGTGTATAAATGGCGGAAAGACCTCTCCGGAGAGGAAAAGCTGAACGAAAGCCAATGGATCGGCGACGCCCGTCGTGGCGACGGCGCGGCCTGGGAGGCCCTGGTACGCGGGCATCAGGAGAGCGTGTTCCGTCTGGCATTCCTCTTCCTGGGCGACGCGGACGAGGCGGCGGACGTGGCCCAGGAGGCGTTCGTGCGGGCCTACCTGGCGCTGGGTCGGTTCGACGCATCTCGCCCACTCAGGCCGTGGCTGCTGCGTATCGCCGCCAATCTGGCCCGCAACCGCCGTCGCGCGGCCGGACGCTACTCCGCCGCCCTTCAACGCACGGCCCGCGCTGACCCTGAGGCGATGCACGGCGCAACTCAGTCACGGCTCGAGGACGGCCGCGCGGCGAACGCAGAGCTATTGTGGCGCGCGTTGCGGCGTCTGAGGCGGGCTGACCAAGAGGTAATCACCATGCGCTACTTCTTGGAACTCTCGGAGGCGGAGACGGCCCAGGCGTTGAAAGTCGCCGCGGGGACCGTCAAATCACGCACGCATCGTGCGCTGCGGCGCCTGCGGGCGGTCATCGAGCGCGAGTTCCCCGATCTCGCAAGAGGATCAGAAGCATGAGCCAGCCACCGCTCGAACTGTGGGAGTCTCAGGTGAGAATCTGGGCCGGCGCCTTTCCCTACCCGCCGACGCCAGAGCTGGCAGCCGCGGTGAGCCGCCGTCTTCAATCCCGGGCACCCGCCCGCCGCCGTCTCGCCCGACTGGCATGGGCCCTAGCCGCCGTCGCGCTCCTACTGGCCGGCATGCTCAGCGTACCGCCGGTGCGGGCCGCGCTCGGGGAATGGCTGCGCTTGGGCGCGGTGCGTATCTTGCTGGGGGAGCCGACGCCCGACCCCACCCTAAAGGCTCCTTCGCCAACGGCCACCCCCTCCCCGACCATGGCTGCTCCCGAAGCCCTGCTGGACATCGCCGGGGAGACGAGCTTGGAGGCGGCGCAGCGCGCCTTCGGCTCCTCCATACCCCTGCCTGCCTACCCGCCCGACCTTGGCCTGCCGGATCGCATCTTCTCGCAGGGTGGGAGCCTTGGGCGCTCAGTCGTCTTGGTGTGGCTGGAGGCGGGTCACCCCGAGGATATCCGCCTCAGCCTGCACCTGCTGAGAGGCGAGGACATGGCATTGAAAGGGATGGTCTCCCTTGTGCGTGAGACGGCGGTACACGGCGCACGCGCGTTGTGGGTCGAGGGGGAGCACTTTTACGAGCTGACCAGCGGCGAGATGGCCATCCGCCGCCTGGTGGAGGGCAACGTCTTGATCTGGACCGCAGGCGAGGTCACCTTCCGCCTCGAGTCAGGTCTGCCCCTCGAGCAGGCCGTGCGGGTGGCTGAGTCGCTCGAATAGGCGCCGGCGAGCTCGCCAGCGTTACACGCGCCGAAGGCGGGTCTCCCCATGCAGGCTCGGCACGCTCCTTCAAGCCTCTTGCATGACACAGATCTGTGAAATCTGCGGCCAACAGATCTCGTGTCCCAACCCATCTCTGGATTCCAGAAAGGACCTCATCTCTCCGGGAAGAGCCTGAATCCGTCGGAGCGGCCGTCCCAGAAGGTAAGCGGCAAGCGGACCGCGAAGCGCTCCTCCAGGGCGCCCAGATTGCGCAAGACGAACTCGCCGCGCACTTTCGCCCGGCCTTGGCTGCCGGGAGGAGTGCTGCGCTGCACGTCGAGCAGCACCGTCTCAGAGACCATGCGCACTTGGGTCGGCTGCCACACCGGAACCGGGTTGGCGCCCGGCGGCGCATCGGGCGGCGCCACGTCGGCACGAGCCCTCTCGCCTGGGACGAGGGCAAGCGCCAGGGTGAGGAGAAGGGCGATGGTTTGTACGATGCGCGCCGATGTTCGCACGCTCAACCTCCCTCGAATTCCGCCAGCTGCATGCGGTCAGACTGGGTTGGAGCCCCTGCCTGCTCGCCGTCCCCGGCTCGATCGATGCCAAGTATAACCTCCTGTCGTCGTCCGGCAGCTGCTGGCCCTGCTGCGCGGCGGCACGTTTCAAGGGTCTGCGGCGGCCGCGGCTCCTGTATCTGCGGGGGATACAGCCGAAACTTGAAAGCGTTGAGCATGACCCTGGAATAGCACAAACGTTCTACCCCGTGCAAGCTCTTGCTGAAACCCGCGAGAGGCCTCCTGAGTCGGCCGCTGGAAAGCCACCCAGCCCACTGAAGCGGCGTGGCTCCCAGGCGCCGCCTGCCCTGGCAGGCGTGCGGCGGGTTAAAAGCGGTCAAGAGGCCGTCAACCGTTTGTCAAGCCCCGCCGGTTAAGTCGAGATACCCTTTTTCCTGGACAGCCCTCTCAACCTGGTGTGGCTGGAAAGGCAGGAGGCACTCGGATGGCCGTCGGGATCGGACCAGCAGGAGGCAAGAAGGGAAGATCGCCATGACTCTTGCGTATTCCCGGAGAGGCCTCTTGGGCCTGCTGGGGCTGGCTCTCCTTCCTCGGCTCGCCCTAGCGCTGATCTTCCTGCGCTACCCCATTGGATTGGACGACATGTTCCAGTACGACATGCTGGCCCGGTCTTTGGCCTCGGGAAAAGGGTTTCGCTGGTACTCGCGCGAGGACGTCGAGCGGATGAGGCCTCACTTGGAGACGGTTTTTGGCATCGAGCTCCCCGTCGAGCAGGTCCCGGTGGAAGGCTATCTCACCGTGCATCGAGCTCCGGGTTACCCCGTGCTGCTCTCGGCCCTGTATGTCCTGGTCGGCTTCGAGAATCGTATTGCGGCAGCCCGTCTCTTCCAGGTTTTCCTGGGCGCCTCCTTGGCGCCTCTGACGGCCCTTCTGGCATGCGAGCTGGGCCTCGCAGCACCGGCCGCTCGCCGCGCGGGGGTCATCGTCGCCGTTTATCCCATTCTGTGGATGTATCCGCTAGGGCTGGCATCGGAGAACCTTTTCATCCCGCTGGTGCTGGCAGGCGTGATCGTTTCCTTGCGCGCCATCGATGGCCGTCGCTTAGGCATCGCCGTGGCGGCGGGCTTCCTGCTCGGCGCGGCGACGCTGACGCGCGGCGTCCTGGCTGCCTTCTTACCCCTGGCAGGTCTTCTCTTCCTGAGGCGAACGGGGCTGCGCAACGCGCTCGGCATGCTGCTACCGGCCGCGTTGGTCGTGCTACCGTGGATCGTTCGCAACAGCCTGATCCTGGGCCGTCCGGCCTTCGTCGAGAACTCCTTGGGCTACAACCTGTTCATCGGCTATCACCCCGAGGGCGATGGCGGCTTCTTCAGCGAGGCGGCCGTCATTCCCCTTCACATCCTCGACGACGGCGAGCGGGAACGCTGGTCGATGGGGCAGGCCCTGGGGTTTATCCGCGACGACCCAGCAGGCGCGGCGGCCCGGGTTGTACGGCGGCTGGGCTTCCTGTGGGGGCTCGAGGATCGCGAGCTTCTCTATTTCTACAGCAACGACTTCTTCGGCCGGATTCCCCAGCCGTGGTTGCTGATGGCTTACCTGGTGTTGGTGAGCCCATTGATCCTAATCGGCTCTTCCGCGCCCTTCGGCATGGCTCTCACCCCGCGCGGCCGTGACCTGATCCTCGGCCTGTTCGTCGCCTCCCATCTGGCGTACTTGTCGATCCTCGCCGAGCCGCGCTTTCACCTGCCCCTCGTTCCGTACTTGGCCGTCTACGCGGCAGCCGCCTGGTCAAGGCGGAGGTCTGCCACTTTCCTTTGGCAAGGATTGCGACGATTGGACCCTCGCTGGGTGCTGGCCGCGGGCGCGGCGCTCGTCTTGCTGGTGCTATGGACCTGGGACCTGTGGAGGGAGTGGCCGGCGCTCATCTCCATTATGGGGCCAGAAGGAAACGCGTTACGACTCGCCTACTGACGGCTTCGCCGGCGAGCTGCCGAAGCGAGAACCTGCTCTGGCGAGGCGCCGACTTCCTCGCTCGGCGCACTCGCCATGCCGGGCCATGGAGGTCCGGCTGGCGAGGCGCCGACTTCCTCGCTCGACGCACTCGCCTTGCCGGGCCATGGAGGCCGGGCAGACGATCGCTGTGTCGATCATCTTTGATCCATAGGAGTGCACCATGGCCGATCCAACCAACACCTCGCCCCTCCCCTGGGAGAGCTTCCAAATCGGTGGATTGAAGCTTGACACGCGCCTGGTGGTGACTGTCGTCTCCAGCACCCTGCTTCTCATGCTCGACCGTTACCACAGCGCCTTGCGGACTCCAACGGCCGTAGGCCCATTAGGGCCCGGAGAGGCGGATAGCGTGATCTACTTCCTGCTCATCCCGCTCTTCATTATCACAGCGGTCTTCCACGACCGCCCGGCGGTCTACGGATTCGGCCTCGGCGACTGGCGAGTCGGTCTCAAGTGGTCGACGCTGGTTATCCTCGGCGCCATCCCGCTGTTGTATTTCTCTACCCGCACGCCGGCGATGACGAACTATTACTCCGGCATCAAACTAGGAGTAGGGAGCATTTTCCTCACCTCGGGGGTCGATCTCGTGGGCTGGGAATTCCTGTTCCGCGGCTTCCTCCTGTTTGGGCTGATGCGCGCGCTTGGGCCGTCCGCGCTCGTCTTGCAGGCGGTTCCCTTCGCGTTGATGCATCTGGGTAAGCCGGAGATCGAAACCCTGAGCACCATCTTCGGCGGGACGCTGTTTGGTTGGGTGGCCTGGCGCAGCCGCTCGTTCCTTTATCCGTTTCTGATTCACTGGTTTGTAAGCAGCTTCGTCCACTTGGTCGCCCTGGGCTGGATCGGCTGAGGCCTGCCTCGAGCGACGTCGCCCGGGGTGGGGCGAGCGTGTGCCCCACCGGTATCTGGATTGTATGCCTCCTGATAACCAGGTGGCCCTTACGGCGAATGCAGTCTCTCGCCAGGCTCTCGTGCGGGGTAGGCGCGCATATTGCTCAGCGCTCGTTGATGCCTACCGGCGAGCGCCCTTGCAGACACCCAGTTGCTGTCAACCTACGAAGGGAAACGCGTTTCCTTTCGCAGGAATTCGACCGATCCATGCCCTAGCGCTTGGACCGCGCCGTCCGCGCGCCCACGCGCACCCTGAGAAGAGCTGTCAGTCGCTCTAGCAGATGCAGAGTCGTCCCGGCGTCTTTCTGCAGCGCAAGGTCCGTGGCCAGCTCACCTAGAAGCCTCTCTTCTTCGTCCGACTCCTCAACCCTGGAGAAAGCACGGATAAACCCCCGCACGCCGCGAAAAGCCCTCGCCGCTGGCGCCTTCGAATGCGCCCTACGCACGACCTCCACCCCCGCAGCAATAGAAGCCGTCTCCGCCGCACTGAGCTCGGGCAGCTCGACCACCTCCTCGGAAGTCAGCTGGTGCTCAATCGCCGCGTTGAGCAGCGCCTCCCAGTTCTCCGGGGGTTCGGCCACGATAGCTCGCAGCACGCGGTCGGGGATGTCGTGGAGGTCCGCCCTCAGCAGCAACGGGGTTGGCAGATGCAGGATGCTCAACATCTGCCGCATCCGCCGCGGGGAAAGCTGCATCACCTGCTCGATCCTCTGCCAGGTGCCTGCGGGCAAGCGTCTCCCGCTCGGCAATACCAACGCCTGACGGGAATGGTCAAAGGCGTCAGCCACGGTCCAATCCCGGTCGACGCGCAGTTCGGCCAACACGAGCGCGGCGATCTCGCAAGCCTTGCCCACCGCTGACGGCTCCTCCATCTGGATGTTCTCGATCACCTGGCGCATTGGAGAGGGGCGCTCCATCACGGTGACCTCGAGCTCGGGCTCGCGCTCGGCCTGCGAAAGGACCGCGTTGAGCACAGCCGCCCAGAAGCGTCGCTCGCCGGTCTCGATCACGAAGACCGGCCGGTCACGCCACGGCGGGGTCCAATAGGCGCCGGTGATCGGGTTGATCTGGCCATGGGCTTGCATGCCGCTCCCCGTTGCCAGCAGCCCATCCACGCGTCGCTGCATAGCGGGGTCATCCCTCGCCCGCTCCATCCACTCTCGGGCCGCCTGATAGCAGTCGATCTCCCCGGCGAAGAAGCGCGCGCGGACGTCCAGCGGCAGGAGCGGTGGGCGCGGCTGCAGCCGGTCTGGGAGCATCTCGCCAGGAGCGAGCCTCTCGACTGTCTTCTTGCGCACGGGGAGCTGCGCAGGGGTCGCGCCCGCCGATTCGACGGACTCGTCTCCGTAATCGAGCCGTAGGCGATCGATCGGGACATCGTTCTCGAACGCATCCCGTACCTTGCGTTCCTCCCTCTTCGACGCCGACCTCTTATCTGCCATGCATCCCCTCCGCCACAGGCGAACCCGCTCGCAGCACCACCTCTTCGACCAGCAGCCCGTACTCCACGGTCGCCCGCTTGCTCGACTCGAGCTGCCCGCCATCGCGCGAGCGGGGCGGGGCGAACTCGAAGACATCCATGTGCGCGCCGTTCGCCTGCTGAATGACGCGCGAGCGATGCACCGACGGCAGTGTTTTCGCACCATACCGCTGGCGCATGCTATCGACGATCTCCTGCGCGTCCTTCGCCGCCTCCTCGAACATCGTCGGCAGGTAGCCGAGGATGTCGAAATCGGAGCGACGGAAGGCTTTCAAGACCTTCATTAAATCGGTATGCAGCGCTTTCAGCCCACTTGCGCCCTGGTAGGAGACCTCGATCGGGATGAGCAGGTGGCTGGCCGCCATGATGGCGTTGTTGAAGAGCACGTCCCCGCCCGGCGGCGTGTCGATGACGATGTATGCGTAGTCATCCAGGACGGGTTCGAGCGCGTGCTTCAGGCGCAGATCGGCCGCCGGCATCGTGTTGAGCTGTCTCGCCGTGCGCATCAGTCCTTCGCGGTTGCTGGGGATGTAGTGCAGGTTCGGATGTCTGCGCGACGAGCGTAGCAGCCGTTCGACCGGAGGCGGAGCGTCTTCGAACAGCAAGGCGGGCAAGGACAGCTCGTAAGGCGCCTCGTGGTTCCCGTAGTCCAGGCACATCAGGGCGTTCATTTGCGGGTCGAGATCCACCAGCAGCACGCGCGCGGGGCGTTCGTTCCTCATTACGGCGTGACGCAGCTTGATCGCCAGACCCGCGGCCAGGTTGACCGCCGTGGTCGTCTTGCCGACGCCGCCCTTCTTGTTGGCGATCGTGATTGCTTTGGCCTTCACTGCAGTCCTCTCCCGCTTCGCGCTTTCCCTGAGCGAACGGAAACGCGTTTCCGTTCCGCGGTCCCGCGATTCCTCGATCTCTCCGAACAACATGCTAAGGTCATCGACCGCGGCCAGGAAATGATCGACAACTTCCGCGGGCTTGCCGTCGTCGAAGGCGGCTTCGGGCTAGGCCAGTCGACCATCGGCCGCCGCTTGGAGAATATCTACCGCGGCCACACCGACGAGGCCACGGTCCTATTCTCCCACATAACCTCCCATGAGACCGAATACACAGGACTCGTCGACCACTGCTTCGGCTTTGGCCTGCCGCGAAACGCCTGCGGGTGGGCGGACTTCTCCTCGGTCATTGCCGCGCTGTGTAGCGGGGACGCGTGTACGGCTGTGCATACGATCAGCGGTTCACAGCGCGGAAAAGCTCGATCGTCAGCTGGCGCGCTTCATCGCTGAGTGTGTGTCCCACGTCGGGCAGCACGTGCAATGAGACGGCGAAGCCGGACTTCTCCAGCTCGGCAGCGAAGGCCCGCGCTTCCTCGACGTTGAGCGGATGGTCGCGCTCCCCCACGACAACGACGAAGGGAACGCCCCGTGCGCGACCGGAAGGAGGGTAGAAGGCCCCCGCGGAGAGCACCGCAACCCCATTGAACTGCTTTGGATAGCGCATGACGACTGCGTTGACGAAAGCGCCACCGGCGGAAAACCCGGCCAGGAAGACCTTGTCATGGACCGTGTATTGGCGCAAGACGGAGGCGATGACGGGGAAGAGTTGGCGTTCGCCTTCTTCCAAGTACCAGCCGCCTGCGTCGCCGGTGATGGTCGGGCAGAGCAGGACGAATCCTTCCGCGTCGGCATAGCCCTGCCAGGCGTTCCAGCAGTCCCGTCCGGAGCCGCCGGCGCCGTGGATCCCGACGAAGAGCGGCCAGCGGCTTCCCTGCTGAAAGGCCTGTGGCAGGTAGAGGTAGTACTCGGTTGGGTCCTCGTGCCGATAGGGGGAGGGGTCCGAGATCGTTGGGCGGACGCCGCCCCCACACGCCGCGAGCAGGGGCGAGGCCAGCAGGAATGCGACGATCACGACCCGACAGAAGGAACGCATCGTTGCCCGCAAGGACTTCGTTCGCGACCGAGGATTATAGCATTTCGGTTAGCGGAGGTAGAGGTCGTAATGCACGCCATCTCGTTCGGTTAGAAAGGCGATTTAGTCCCCCTTCGGGGACCAGGTGGGGTGACTAGCCTGCGTCATGCCACTGGTGAGCCTGTGCTGACGAAGCGCCTCGATCCTCTCACTTGCTATTGTGAATTCAATCACATATGGAATCTCTCAACCAAGCGCACACGGTAGAACTCCTGTCGGCCATGGGAACCCGCGAGGCCGGATCAAATGCCATGATGTACGCATTTGTGACGGTAAAGGGCCATAACGGCCTCGTCCAAGCTCACTATTGCATATAACCGGCTCCTGATGTAGAATATGGCCGGTCAGCGGGCGTTCGAGCGCGCCCGAGGAGAACATACGGATGCTTGAGGCGAAGAAAAAGACATACCGTGGCGCGTTTACCGCCGAGAATCTACTGCGTCTCGGCTTACGCGAGCACCCCTTCCTGTCCTCCGCCGACCCGCGCTTCCTCTACCTTTCCAAGCAGCACCTTGCGGTGCTGGATCGGGTGCAGGATCTGATCAACTTGCGCGAAGGCCTGGGGGTGGTCGAGGGGCCGATCGGCGTCGGCAAGACGCTCGTCGCACGCCGACTGCACAGCATGTTCGCTTACGAGCCGGGCTACCAACCGGTCTTCATCCACACCGCCACCTACAGCACCCCCACCGAGGCCACCCGTGACATCGCCGCCGCCTTCGGCCGCCCCGCGCGCCGCGCCCAGATCGACCAGCTGCGCGACTTCGAGCGCTACCTGGTCGAACTACGCGCCCAAGACATCAACGCCGTGGTGATCATCGACGACGCGCAGAAGATGTCCCCCGTCAGCCTCGATGCCATCCAGAACTTCCTCAACTTCGAGGTGCGCGCCCGCCTGATCCAGGCCGTGCTCTTCGCCCAACCCGAGATCCATCGCACCTTCGCCGCCAACGAAGCGGTGCTCTCGCGTGTCTACAGTTGGCAGAAGCTCTCACCTCTACCCATCGACGACGCCGCGGCCATGCTCCACTTCCGCAGCCAGGTCGCTGGTCGCTCCGACCCGCTCTTCAGCGACGGCGCCGTCCTGCGCATGTATGAAGTCTCAGAAGGCGTGCCGCGGCCGATGATCGTCATCGGTGGGGAGGTGATGCGCGTGCTCGTCGAGCGGGGCAAGACGGTCGCCGACGTGAACGAGGTCGACGAGGCCATTGAAGCCTACCAGCAACGCCCGGAGGCCGGCTAGCCATGGCCAAGAGTACGGTCACCCAACCGTGGGCGCTTCTTTACAACCTCGAGTCGCAACTGGATCGGCCGATGATGCGCGGCTCACGCCGCGCCGGCCGGCCACGGCGACCCATCCCCCGCATGCGTGTCCAACTCGAGATGACCGCCGACGAGCAACGCATCCTCCTTCACCTGCGCAACGTAATCGCCGAGAAGCTCTACCCGGCCAAGGTGACACGCAGCCAGGTCAACGGCCTCGCTCTGCGCCTCTTGTCGCAGCGACTGGAGGAGAGTGAGCTGCCTGCCGATGTCGCCGACTGGCCGTCGCTCGTCGGCGCGATCGCCGGCCAGGTCGAGGTATGATTTTATGAATATTATACTCACAAAACCTGTGGATAACTTGGATGTCTCTTCGCGAGGCCCACAAGCCCTGCGCGTCGTCCCGTCCTTCCCGAAAACGCCGCGGAAACCTGGCCGCGGCTCCTCGGCGCCTGGCGACGCAGCGCCGCGTCTGCGCAGAGCCGGAGATGCAACGCCGACGCGCAGGGGGTGCAGGCCGCCGGTTCGAGAGTAGGTCCAAGACGAAGAGATGGCTATTTAAAGCCGAAACTCCCCGAGGCAGCCAACCGTGGGGGAGTCGTGGCGACAAGGGTTTCAATAGCCATCTCTTCGTCT